>Ga0224513_10001267_pt1 | contig 10145 bp, 13 predicted proteins | sample SF_May12_sed_USG_5_FD_169109 | JGI IMG/M metagenome (GOLD analysis project Ga0224513, IMG submission 169109) | Sediment microbial communities from San Francisco Bay, California, United States - SF_May12_sed_USGS_21 | ecosystem: Environmental > Aquatic > Marine > Sediment | place: USA... | reverse complement strand
GATATTTTTAACACAAAACATTGAAGAATCTCCAATTAATTTTACAATTTCCAACAAACAATTAATTGAAGCATATACTATTGCCGAAGAAAAAAAGATAGAAGTAATAGGTATTTTTCATTCACATCCAAATTCAGAAGCATATCCATCAGATACTGACAAAAAATTTATGCATAGCAATCCAGTAGTATGGATAATTTATTCAGGGATTAACAAAGATTTCAAGGCATATGTTCTAGAATCAGACATAGTAGAAATTCCAATAGAGGAAGAATAATTCAAGATAAACTAAATATTGCACTTTTACCATCTGCATCATTTAGAATAGTCTTGTTTGGAGAAATTACTTTTCCAAGTATATTCACAGGGGATGCAGGAGTGATTTCTCCTGGATTTCCAATTGGAGTAGGACCAAAAAACAAGCATATAGCTTTTCCAGTAGGCCAATACGCAACATCATTTAGATGTACTAGAGACTTAGCATTTTCCTCAGGTTGTGTGATTGGAGATTCTGAAGTGTAAATTTCATCACCCCAAACATTTAGATCAACAGTAAAAGGTAATTTTTCAATAAAGTCATCAACAGTTTTTGGTGAATAGGTATCATCTAGTTCTAATAGAATTTCAGAGAGATTTGAAATTTTTACTTGTATAACATGTTTCACAAAGGTAGATAAACTTTGAATTAGAAAACTATTTCGCAAGAGTTGGGTAATTTAGAACAATAATAATTTAGATGTCATAAATACAAAATATAGTTTTACTAGTAACTGGTTTCCACATCATGGATTAAAAATCATTGCATGAAATTTGCTTGTGAGTGGAAAACACATTCTTGATAAAACTCTCCAGATAGATCATCAATCATGCAACCACATTTTAATTCCATAAATTGTGATTGTTCATAATCAGAATCAACCATAGATACACATTACAGAATTTGTTTAAAACATCTATGAACGATTTGTCAGTAAAGTGATTTTTTAGAAGGTTTCCCAGATTCCACAAAGATAACAGATAGAATTCTTAAAGACGAGGCAAATCCTTGGCAGGGTACAGAAGTATAGAATCAACAATAGACATACCAATTTGTACATTCATTTTGAAATAAATAAGGTGGATTTTTCGAGGATATTTTGTTTTGATTTATAGGTTGTTAAACACAATAACACATCAATCAAGGTTTACAGGACGTTTTGTTTCATATCAATGAAATTAATTAATCTTCAGAAAGAAAAATCAGCCTAAACAAAATTTCCCCATAATCAGTCGCAGACCATACAAGGTCTTTGAACAATTGATCATTAAGTTTGATCTGCACACCCCAACCTTAGTTTGAATGATCTACAGGGGAACATTTTACGATTGTTGTTGTATTATGTGGAACTAGAAAAAGAAAATCACCCATGCTAAAAAAATAAAAATCAAACTATTTTTCTTTTCTTCAGATCGGGATTTACATAGTTCTCATATATGTAATACCATACATCCATATTCATACTCTAAATTCTCTTCAATCTCTTTAGAATGCAATGATGAATCGGATGAAAAAGCATCATCATCCTTGTCTTTTTTCTTGATATTTTTTACCATGAATCAACTACCAACTAATTTTAGATACCCTTGATCTTTTCTTTGAATAACTGTTAAAGTTTTCATCTTTATTGCATTATATTGTCCAAGTTGGAATATGTGTTATATCAGAATCATTTTCTGTGTACCGTGTATACTGGATATGTGTACTTGAATCCAAGTGAAAATCCTTTTATCTCCGTGAATTTATAGTCATCAAATTTGTGTACCATAGAATAAAGATCTCCTCCTATCACAAAATTATTTTTTGTAGCTGCATGATTTATCTTTGAACACATGTTTACAGGTGGTCCAATCATATCTACAGCTGTAGAATTGTTTGACTTCATCAAAACTACAGATCCATAATCAGCACTGATTCGATAATCAACGTATGGCAATTCTTCTTTATCTAGTCTTTTGCATATTGTATCGTGGTATTCTATCATGACAAGACTACATTCTAGACAGGACATGAACCCATATTTTCTGTTTGATTTTAATGATTCTGGAAAATAATATACAAGACAATCCCCTACATTTTTTATCACAAAACCTCCAAACCTACTCAGAATTCTTGACATTGAATTTAGAAATATTTGATAATATGTCGAGATCTTTCCATTGCCAATGGTAGCTGCAATCTTCGTAGAATTTACCATGTCTACTAATCCGACACAATAGTTTTGTGTATTTCCAGAAAAGGCGACGAGATAATCTGAGAAATGCATATTTTCGTTAGAATTCTCAAGATTATTGGCTGATATTTCAAAATATGGATTATTCATCAATATCACTTCTTTGGATTGAATATTAGCTCCACCTAATAATTAATAATTATATCCACTTAAGTGTTTCATATGCGTAAAATTCAGTAAGATCTAATAGTATTCCAATTTTTTTATTAAATTAGATGTAAATGCATTAAATTGGATAAAATTTGGAAAAAGCACCATATCACAATAAACCATAATAGTAAATAGTGCAGAAAATACGACATACTCTTTGAAAGTAGTTTTTATAAAACACAAGATGTTTGAGATGATGAAAAGATGATGCTTCAAAACCAAGAAAACTGTAAGTTTTGTCAATCTCATCATATTAACAATATAGTATATCTTGAATGTGAATATTATTATCATTGGAATCGTGAAACATATGGTAAGTAAATTCCCATTTGAAAAAGGCTTTATGCTGATTCCAGAAGAATCTATAGGCCCATGTCTAACATGTGGGAGCGGTACGATAATAAAATTTTGCAGAAAATACGATGGATATATTGGCAAGTGTACAGTTTGCAACACAAATTGGAAAGAATCATGAACTTGAAGATCTGAATTTCTGCGTAAAAAATCACCCTATACATTAAAGTTGGAGTTGGGACAAAATCGCCCAACTCATAGGACTTGGTTGGTTAATGACTCCATATGAATTCTGATTTGTATGTTTCATAATTGATTAAAAGACCAACTAAGAAAAGATCAGCATGATCTAAATATTTGATTGTTAAATATTGATATAGGATCTGTTATCATAGTACTGCCAGCAGTTTTTGGTTTTAAGATCTATTTTTAATTGTTAACCAAGAAGGAAAAATATCCATAAACGACAATTCTCAACTCCTAGATCTTCGACCGTATGAGATTTTGATCAAGAGAAGAATAGCAGACAAAATTATTTCATGTAATACTTGGATGTAAAGACAGCATTGAACTAGTATTGAACCAGCAAAGAAACTATAATGTAAGTTACATCTTAATAAGAACTAGAATATCTTAATCACGACGACACATCAGGCGGATGTGCAAAGTAATATTTTCTTTTTTCTAATTGTATGCTCTTTTTTCCCAATCGTATAACTGGTTGGTGTCCACTTTTACGTATCGATCCATGACGGATGTAAACCTATGTCTAAGTTGACCTGAATCAGATATAGTCATCAGACTTTGTATCTATCAGCATCTCTGGACATATAGAGATCTAAACAGATGAATAAAATGCCATTAATTGATCCAGAACTATATATCCTTGTTTTCAAGGGGTTTTTGAAATAAATATCCCTTTTTTTACTTAGTAATTATGGAAATTCACGTATACGACACTTACGTCAAAGCAGCAGATGGTCATACCATGCACTTTGATGTGATTACTGGTGAAAAAGATCACGATAAAGCCCTAACATATGGCAAAGAGTGGTTAAAATCCGTCGGTGAAGGGGAAGCAGAAATGACTACAAATGAATGTCAATTCTGTCATTCACAAGGAGCACCAGAGCCTGTTGAACAGGCAATTAAGGAAAACGGCTACTTTATCCAGAAAATGGAAGGCTGTCCTTAAACATTTTTTTCCTTTTTCTACAAGACATGTTTTTTAGACAAATAGTAAACAGAGTATTCATGGAAGAGCCAAAGTATTCAAAATGGACAGTTGAAGGAGATAAAAAAACAAAATGGATTTGTGGTTGTTTCCAAACAGTTGACAACTATTTTAAATTCTGTAACACCCATAATGAAACTTTAAAAAAAGCAATTCAATCCCAAGTAGATGAATTAGATATGACTCTGGTTATAGAAGATAAAAACTAGATAGCAAGTATTGCAACAAATGCAGATACGAAAACAATGGCTATTGTATTAAGTAACTTGATGACAGTGTTAAGTGCAGGTCCTGCAGTATCTTTGTAAGGATCACCAATAATATCACCTACAACTGCAACTTTATGTACTTCAGAACCTTTTTCACCTTTCATCTCCACCAGTTTCTTTGCATTATCCCATGCACCACCAGTGTTTGCCAAGTGATATGCTAATAAGATCCCAGTAACAACTGAACCCATCAACAATCCAGCTACTGCAGTAGGTCCTAACAGTATTCCCAAAATTATTGGAGCGATAATTGCAACAATTGCAGGTTTCCAAAGTTCTTTAATTGAAGCAACAGTTGCAATGTCAACACATTTTGCATAATCAGGTTTTGATTTTCCAGTAAGGATTTCAGGATCTGCCTTGAATTGTCGTCTAACTTCATCCACCATTTTTCCTGCAGCTCTTGAAACACCGTTAATGAGCTGTCCTGTAATGATAAATGGAATTAAACCACCTACCAACAAACCAACAATAATTGCAGGGTTTGTCAGACTATAATCTAATTCCAGCACACCTGCAAAAATATGAGAGGCTTCAAACTGAAATGCTTGAATCATAGCCAGAGCAGCCAATGCAGCACTGGCAATAGCAAATCCCTTAGTAACAGCTTTTGTAGTATTTCCAACAGCATCAATTTCATCAGTTACTTTACGATTTTCCTCACCCATTCCAGTCATTTCAACAATACCACCTGCATTATCTGCAATTGGACCAAATGCATCAATACTTAGAACAATTCCTGCAAGACTTAGCATAGCCATTGCAGTCAAAGAAGTTCCGAAGATTCCATATAATACAGGATCTGAGCCTGCAGGTGCTGCATTAGATGCAATACTATAAGATAAAATAATTGCAATAACCAATGCAATCATGAAAGGTCCAGTGGATTGAAGACCTTTGATTATTCCCATTAATGTTAATGATGCATAACCCCATTTTGCAGAATCTGCAATTTCATTTACGGGTTTTTGTTTGTAGCTAGTGTAATAATCAGTGATTTTTTGAATTATAGGAACCAGAATTACACCAATTACAGTAGAACCAAACAAAGCAAATGCTACTGGAGAATCATCAATGAATTGTGTGATGAATGCAAAGTTTAATGCAATAGCTATTGCAGCTGACACATAAAATGAGCGGTTAAGAGGTTTCATTACATCTTTAATATTCTTAGAGCCAACAATCACAACACCAATTATTGATGCAATCATTCCAGAAGAACCAATCAGTATTGGATAAAGGAAAAAGTTTGGTGCACCAATCAATGCTGCAATTAACAATGCTGCAAGTATTGTAACGATATAAGATTCATAAACATCAGATCCCATTCCAGCAGCATCTCCAACATTATCACCTACATTATCTGCAATAGTTGCAGGATTTCTAGGATCATCCTCAGGAATATTTACTTCAACTTTGCCTACTAAATCGGCACCCATATCTGCAGCCTTTGTAAAAATACCGCCACCAATTCGAATAAATAATGCAATAAGACTTGCGCCGATTCCAACACCTGCAATTGTAATTGGATCTGGATAAATCAAATAAAGACCAGTAATTGCTAAGAGTGCCATTGCGGGGACTGCAAGTCCAACTGTAGCTCCACCTCTGAAGGCCATAGCAAATGTTTGTCCTAATCCATTACTACTCAAATTTGCAGCCCTTACTGCTGCTTTTACGGTAATTTTTAATGAGATCACTCCAGCTACTGCTGAAAGTGTTGCACCTACAGCAAAAGCAAGTCCGTTTGAAGGCTGTAAGAATGCACCAATAATTACAGATAAAGCAATTGCAACTGGAATTATAATTTTCATCTCACGTTTAAGAAATGCTCCAGCACCCTCTTTGACAGCATTGGATATATCCATCATTTCTTTTGTTCCAGGAGGTTGTTTTGTAATCCACGCAACCAAACCTCCAGCAACTAAAAATGAGGCGACTCCTGCAACAAACGGCAGAATTTCGGGAATATCCACAATATATCAGAATTTTCAGTTTTAATAAAGATGATCAAAGAGAACTGTTTTGATTTCGTTTTTTATAGGGAGAAAATGTCTTGCCACGAAGTCCCTGTCTTACTAGTTTGTTGAATCTTTTTCCATGAGCAAGATATGGAAATCTCATATGGATTAATTCATGAACCAGTGTATTTTCTAATACCTTCTCATCCGGAATTTTTCTGACATTAATAAAAACTAGATTGTGTTGAAGATATGATACTCCATAATATTTGTAGGCAGATGTTCTTCGCCCTTCAGTCATTTCACGTGGAGCATCAAGAACTTCTTTAGTGGAAAGTAGCATCTTAGGTTCAGGTATGGAGAATCTATTCGAGTACACACCAACTTTCTCCAATATTTGCAATTTAAGTTCAGGGTCTAGCTTCATGGTTTTGTTTCTATAAATTCACGTTTATTTTGAAATGTCAGTATTTTGCCTTACTACAACTAAACACATTTGACTTACAGTACCGCATAAAATAAAATTTGTCCACTACTGCATCAGTGGTATTTGATCATTTAAAATTATGAATTAACAGGGTCAGAAGTTATAGTAGTGTAATCATCAATCATACAGCCACCGTCTCATCACACCCCAATTACTTCATTGAGTCAAGTAGAGTTTGTGCTTTATTTCTAATTTCTGGAGTGACTTTGACTATAACTAATCCCTCATTTGGTTGACCATACAACACAATTGAATTATCAGGGGCATAGATACAAACAGGTATTACTAAAAGATCTTCTTCACCATTGACATTAACACGTATTGGGGATTGCATTGTAAATGCTTGTTTAATTATTTCTATGCTTTGAGGAGTAATTTCTGCTGCAGGGTTCTCAACAACTAATTCAGTTGCAATATCAGATAATGTCGGAGGTTCTCGCTTTTCTCTTTTTTCCTGACCGTCAACAATTTGAAGAGAAGGAATCAAACTATAGTCTATCATTTTTTCAGTTGTTCTATCACCAACAGTAATTACATACGAATTCTCTGGAAGATGTTTTTTGATATTTATTTTATCAGCCTGACTTTCAGGTAAAAGTATCCCTAAAGGAATTTTCAGTTGGTTTCTTAGAGAATCAGGTAATTTCACAAGAATCGTAATTAGTTGGTATTTACCTCAGGAGTAGGTTCTTCACCAGAGCTTTCAGATTCCATCTCTTGTTGTAATTTTGCTGCAAGAATGCTGCATTGTGCTGCAATATTTTTTGCACTTGCTCTAAAAGCAGTTGCACTTGGAGAATCAGGATGTGCAATCATAATTGGTTTACCCAAATCAGAACCAGACATAATACCAGAATTTAATGGGATTTCGCCTAAGAAAGGCATTTTAAATTGCTCACTGATTTTCTTGGCACCGCCATTTCCAAAGACATAATGTTTCTCATCACATTTTGGACAGATAAAATGACTCATGTTTTCAACAACGCCAATGATTGGAACATTTAGTTTTTCAAACATCCCAATTGCTTTGACTGCAACATTACTTGCAACATCTTGAGGAGTGGTAACAACAAGAATGCCAGTAATTGGGATTGTTTGTGCAAGGGTTAATGGAATATCACCAGTACCAGGAGGAAGATCAACAATAAGATAATCTAAATCAGACCAATTAGTATCAACTAGGAATTGTTTTAGGATTCCAGAAATAATCGGACCACGATAAATTGCTGCCTGATGAGATTGTTCTGCAAAGAAACCAAAGGAGACAACTTTTAGTCCATTTGATTCTGCAGGTTGGAGTTTGTTATCTTCAACTTCCATGTATCCATCTTTCATTCCAAGCATTAATGGAATACTAGGTCCATAGATATCAGCATCCAATAGTCCGACTTTAGCACCTGTTTGAGATAAAGCAAGAGCTAAATTCAAAGAGACAGTAGATTTTCCAACACCTCCCTTTCCACTTGCAACACCAATAATATTTTTGACAGAAGCCATTCCAGTATCAGCATCAAGTGAGCGACCTTCCATAACTTTGGCAGTTACATTCATATCAAAATTTTTCAAGTCAGAGATCTCACCAATTACTTTCCTGACATCATCCTCAATTTCGACGTTGAAAGGGCATGCAGGAGTTGTTAATTCTAAAGTAAATTTCAGATTTCCGTCATTAAGTTCTAAATCTTTTATCATACCCATAGATACAATATCTTTTTTCAAATCAGGATCAATTACAGTACTTAGTTTTTCAAGAACTTGATCAATCGCAACCATTACGTCAAAAAATCATTTTACATTATTTAAACATAGGCTGTATGTTCTGACCTTACTTTCATTAATTTAGGAGTAGAAAATGGTTTAGAATTTTTGTCTCATGGTGTCAAATTTGAAAATAAGTAAGAAAGTATAGAAAATTAAAGAAACTTACGGATTTGATGCCTTGTTTTGATAATATTGTGCTTGCTCCACATCATTTAGTTCTGTGAGGTAAATATCTGAAAGTTGTTGAAATGGATACGAATCTTTTGGTCTAAACTTGGCCATTTTTTTCATACATTCAATTTTTTTTGGAGTAATAGATATTTCTACATAACATCCATACAAATTAACAAGAAAGGAAATATTTTCAGGATCGCTTTCTAATTCTTTTTCTAGTTTTAGAATTCTGTCATGTATTTTAGTTGAATTCTGATTTTAAGAATTTTGTTTTAGTTCTATGCCATTTTTTAGACCGTCAAAGAATCCCATATCATAGAATATTTTCTAGGTTATTTTAGAATATTGAAAATAATAAAACTGATCGATCATTTTGATCCATGATAATTTTAAATGCAATTAAAGAGTAACCAAAGCGTAACCCGTTAGTTACAAAGCGATTTTGAGTATTTTTTTTCCTTAAAATGTTAAGCAGATTTCTTCTTTTATCAGGTATCTGGAGATGTAAATTCTTTAAAGTTAGATAGAAATGCCCTAACATATTCAGATATTATCAGATTTTATGTTCTAAGCAAATTTAGACATCAAAAGAAATTACTATTTATTTGAAAAATTAGCGAAATCTTTGGAAATCTAAGCCTAAATCACCCAAAGATTCATAAATTGAAATTCAAGAAAAACAGCACAGTTGTTTTCTATATCTACTCTAGTTGATGTCGTTAGGATTCCTCCAAGCTTATTTGGGACTACACTAAAAAAGGCAGCAGTAAACATTCTCAAAGAAAAATACGAGAGTATGATTAATGCAGATTTGGGATATATCATCATGATTTTAGATGCTAAAGTAAACGAGATGGGGAAGATGATTGCAGGGGATGGTGGAACGTTCCACAAAGTTGAATTTGAAGCATTAACATTTTATCCAAAATTACAAGAGATTGTTCAAGGAGAAATTGTTGACATTACAGACTTTGGTGCATTTGTAAGGATTGGTCCAACTGATGCATTACTTCACTTGTCACAAGTAATGGATGATTATCTAAAGAGTGATGTAAAATCTGGAATGATTTTAGCTAATCAAAGTGGCAGAACATTAAAAGTAGGTTCTACACTTCGTGCAAGAATTACTGCTGTTTCATTAGGAAAAGCTGCCGCAATGGGTAAGATTGGAATTACATGTAGACAACCATTCCTCGGTGCAGATGATTGGATTGTTGAAGAGATTAAGAAAGCAAGCGGCGATACAGATAAACCAGCCAAAGAAGCTAAAGTAGAGGCTAGCTAAAATGGCACGAGAGATGGCATGTAGAAAATGTAAATTTGTAACAACAGGTAAAGTTTGTCCAGTTTGTAAGTCATCAGATTTGACACCAGATTGGAATGGTATTGTACTTGTAGTAGATCCAACAAATTCAGAGATTTCAAAAACTCTTGGAATAACTCAAAAAGGCAAATATGCAATTAAAGTAACATAAAACATTTCTAAAAATTTAAAATCATACAAACATTTGATCATAATAATGTCATTTAATTCTAAAAAACAAT
>Ga0224513_10001265_pt1 | contig 10151 bp, 6 predicted proteins | sample SF_May12_sed_USG_5_FD_169109 | JGI IMG/M metagenome (GOLD analysis project Ga0224513, IMG submission 169109) | Sediment microbial communities from San Francisco Bay, California, United States - SF_May12_sed_USGS_21 | ecosystem: Environmental > Aquatic > Marine > Sediment | place: USA: California... | reverse complement strand
TGATGATCCTCGATTTCGAGCCGCCCGTCGGGTTCTTCGAACAACGGCTCGAGGAGATGGACCAGCGACGGTCCTCGGTCCGGGCCCCCGTCGACGACGACGATCGAGATGATGAACGGCAGGTATTCACCGGCCGCATTGGCTACCGCGAGCCGGAAGGAAAAGATCGAGATCCCGCGTCGCGCCATCCGCCGGATCGGGCAATTCCGGCCGCAGTACACGTTGCCAAACTGGTCACGGCCGGCGACGACCTCATGACAGGACTTTCCCAAGACCTCGTCGGCGTAAATTTGCAGGAGCCGCTCGGCTGCTCCATTCCATCCGGTGAGGGTTCCATCTGGGCCGCTTGTGAAAGCGGGCAATTCAGAGTTGGCGGCGAACCAGGTCGCGGTATTCGGCATCTCGGGTGTTTCCCAGGGCTCGATGTTTCGGCCATGGATAGTGGTCAAAGGAACTGAAAGCAACCGGCATGCCAGATCTGACGCAGTCAGAAAAACCGACGCGATGCGCACGGGTGTGTCGATTGGACACTGGACTGTGTCCTCTTCAGTTCTCCTGGTGCCGCGGTTCTGGATCCGCCGCACCCGCCGGATCGCGAGGTGTGCCGTGGCACAAGTGAGGGTGGCACACCTTGGTTCATGACACAGAACGGGTTGACGAGTGCCACGGTTACATTTGTTGATTCATCAGCACGGGTGCCAGAACGGGTGCACCGTGCACACTTCCTATTTGTTGATTTGTGAGGGGGGCTGGGTACATGGGTGCCACGTTCACATTTGTTTCATAGTTGCTGGCACCAAAGGTCCTCACGGGTGGCACCTGTTTGAGGTGCGTGGCACCTTAGTTTGCTAATGGCACCTGTTGAGATTGGGCTTGCCTCTTTGTAGAGGCATCGATGAACTCTTCTTTCGACAATCTCCCGTGCCGCAGTAGTTTTTCCAGCACCTGCAATTGCTTCCGGCGGGCATCTTCCGGGTGATTTTTCGGGTTCAAGCGATAGGGGTTTTGGAGAATACCGGCCATGAGAGCGGCTTCTCCCCAGCTCAGGTCGGAAGCGGGTTTCCTGAAGTAATCCTGTGCGGCCGCTTCCGCGCCCTGGGTGCCCGGTCCCCAATCCGCGATGTTCAGATAGATTTCCAGAATTTCCCGTTTGGAAAGCGTGGCCTCGATACGTCGCGCGAGGATGGCCTCTCGCAGTTTCCGCCGAAGTGTCTTCTCCCGACTCAGGTACATGTTCTTGGCCACTTGCTGGGTGATCGTACTGCCGCCCCGGATGTATGCCCCGGCCTTGATATTACGGACGAGGGAGCGGCCGATCTCGGTGGGGCTGAACCCGCTGTGGGAGTAGAAGGTGGGGTCTTCCCAGGTGATAACGGTTTGCTGAAGCTTCGGGTTGATGTCGTAAAGGGGGATCCACGTGGCATCGGGCCGGGCCGGGTAGCGTTCCAAGATGGTGTCCCGGATTTGCGATTGTTTCGGAAGATCGCGTGAAATGAGAAAGACGTAGGATGCGAAAGCCAAACCCGGTAATCCGACTGCCAGGAGGATGATCGAGGCAACGGTTTTTGTCCTGCGACTCATGGCCGTCCCCGACGACCCGTTACCACATCAGCAGGTTTCCCGCACTCTGAAGACATTTCAATACTGGTCGCTCTCGGACTTCTCTTCGTGCCACGAAACGTCGAGAGCATTGTATGCTTTACGTCCCCCAGTAGCGACTTCGTAGAATCCGGGCAGCATGCCGATGGCGACAGATGCAGGTCCGCCCAGCGCAGCCAGAGGATTGGGAACCTGGGCTGAAACGTAACGCCCGGAGGCCATCACCTGATAGTGTTCACTGACCCACTCGCGACCATCAGGATGAGGGCACGGCATGGCGCGAAGGGTGATAGTGGCCTTCCCACTATCGTCGGTCAGCATCCTCATGTTGGCGATGAACTCGTTCTTATCGTGGAGCATCACCTTGGCACTGGAGCCCATAATATCCGTACGCCAGTCTCCCACCAGAGGTGGTTTGAAAGTCCAGGTTACTTCCACTTCCTTCAGAGGGCCGTTGCGAGGAATGGCCTTGCCGACCATCCAGCCGCATTCAGCGACTTCTTCGGAAATCTCGATTTCGAATGTGGCGACCGCTGTGAACTTGTAGGTCGGTAGGCTCTTGTCGGACCGCTTCTTCTTGGTGTGGGGAAGGTCGAAAAAGTGTCCGGGTGAAGGTTGAATTTCCAGCTGAATGCCCCGGAGAATCAGGATGTCTCCCAGAATGCCGAGTACATCCGCTGCGTTGCCCACCGCCTCTGCAGCAGTCTCGGCTGCCTTTCCCGGGAGCTTACCAATCAAAGGGGGGAGCAGCGGAGATCCGGCTTCCCAATAGGATTTTTCGTCCTCCCCAGTAATTTCATCGCACAAAGAACCCGCATACGCCGGGGTGGTGAAGGAGTCGGACCAATTGGACGCCATCACCTGGTGAGGTGGCGGCGACGGAATGAAGAAATCCAGGAAGATCAGGAAAGACTGGACATCATCCACGTCCAGTTGAGCTGTCGACCGAGACGTCAATTCACCCAGTGAATATGGCGTGACCTGGTGCCGGGCGAGTCCGTCAATGAGCAGGGGAAGGAAATTCTCGGGATGGTCCGGCTCGGCGGCCGCGTCTTCATATCGTTGAACCAGGACCTCCCGGAACAGCTTGTCAAATTGGTTGACCTGGCCGATTTTCAAGATCAGCTTGGCGATGAGTCGGTTGTGCGCCTTCATTTCTGTGACATTCCGGTTCACATAAGATCGAGCCAGGATCTTGCGCTGGAAATCATAGAGAAAAAAGTCCTGGTCATTCCGCTCCGCGCCGGCCAGGATCTGCTTTCCACCCATGGTGTAAACCCCCAGGTGAATGGTCCGGCACATTTCCAGCAGGGCTTTTATTGCGGTTTCGTCGTCCCCCGTGGTTCGTGCTGCTGAGAGGCGATTCGCCAGGCGATAGGCCGGGTGATCCTCGAGCGGATGGTCCAGGTAAGGGGAAATGGGAGCTTGCGGGACCGGCTCGAGATCGGATTGGACCGTTCGCGTCTCCGACCAGGACCGCCATGCCCGGAATCCGGTCATGCCCCCAAAGACGAACAGGAGCAGAAGCGCCGGAACACCGAAAACCGTAAAAAAGAACTTGACCATGGTCCCTCGTGGCAGGTCCCCGCTCTCCTCACGGGATTTGGACATGGCGGACTCCAGGCGGGATGTCTCCTTATCGTGGCTTCGAAGCTGCCCGAGGTTTTCCTGAAGCGGCGGGGGGTCGATCCCACGGCGGCCACCAGCTGCCCCAACTCGGTGAACGCACCGCTGAGCCTGCCGGACAGGTCTTGTTGCTGTCCCGAGAGGTCTCGAAGCTGCTGTTCGGTATCCACGATGCTCCCCTTGAGCGCTGTCAGGTCCGCCTGCTTCTGCTCGGACAGTTGATTGTGGCGGGCGGTCGCGTGCTCCAGCTGTTCCAGCAGGGTGGTCTCCTCGGGCTCGACACCTTTCAGATAGGAATCCACCTTCGTCAGGTAATCTGACAGTTGTCGGTTTTCCTGCTCCAGTGTGGCGATTCGCTGGGCCGGGTCGGACGCGCCGGGCGTGTCAGAAGGGAGCTTCGGGTCTTGGAGGATGGCCAGTTCCTTTTGAATAGCGTCCAGTCGCGATCGGGTGGTACGGGCTGAATCCTGCTGTTCCAGGACGGTCTGGTGGACCGAGTCGTAAGCCTTCTGACGGTCCAACCGGGATCCGGAGGCTTCGCGAAGTTTTTCATTCCACCCGGCATCCGCTTTCTCATACGCTTCCTTTTGCTCCTGGAGGGTGGATTCGCTTTGCCGGATGCCTTCGGTCACGGTGCCGGATTGCCCGGACAATGCGGTCAACCGGTCCCAAACGGTATCGGACCCGGAGACCCGGATTCCGTTTTCCCATGCGGCCTGGCCGACGGCGGTCAGCAACTCGACTCGTTTCTTCTCGCCTTTCCTCAGTTGCCGGCTCAGCCGATTACGGTTCCATTTGCGCTTCCATTCCATGAGCGCAGCTCGCATGAATCCACGGGTTTCTTTTTTGTTTCCTGGATGACGGGATGACGATTGGCTTGACATTACTGCTCCCCCTGATGCCTAAGACTGTATGCCGACGAACCAGAAAGACGGATTCTTCGTCAAATCGAGAGTGATCGCGGTAATGGAGCTAAATGCGTACGATGGGAGACATCTGGCACCGATCTTCGCCGTAGGCTCGACGCGCTCGATCGGAAGGTCTCTTCGGCTGCCCGAGACAAAGCGCCAACGGTAAACGTGGCATCGTCGCGGGAACTTAGTCCCACTCCTCGTCCTCTCCGTAGTCTTCCTCGTACCCGTACTCGTCTTCTTCATCATCACTCATCATGAGCATCATCAGCTGATCCCGGTGGCTGTCGAGCGCAACCATTTCAGACGCTGTCGCCTCGGGCAGCTCGCTGGCCGTCTCCGCTATCTTCTTGGACATGGCGGCCGACGCCTCCATCATCTGTTTCATCTGCTGGTACATCTCTTCACCGAGCTGTTCCCGCTGCTGTTCGATCGTTTCCAGCTGCTGCTCGATCTGTTGGGGCGCCAGCACAGCACTCTGCAGCATCTGCTCCCGAAACATGGTCATCGTGATGCGAACCGTCTTTTGAAGCCAGTCCTTCGCGTCCAGGCCATGCGAAGCGGCCCATTGACGATATTCGGGATCGGCAAGAATTTCGTCAAAATCCACTGTCTCTTCGTCGTCATCCTCTATCGCCTGACCGAACTCGTCGTACTCTTCCCAGAGCTCGATCAAGCTCACGACGTCCGCCTCGTTGAAACGGACGTCACCGACGAAATCCTTGACTTCGACGACGATTGCTTCCAACGTCTTATGGCTCTCTGCAAGAACATCTTCCTGCGACTGAGCGGCCGCAGGCCAGGCTGCACCCGCAAGGACAAGAGCGATCGCGCACATCCACCACATCCGAGTCTTCATCCCTCGAAACCTCCTTATTGAGCCTTGGTGATATCAAGACAGGCTTCAAGAATGATATCAGTAATTGCACATTTGAGAACTCAAGCAATCATCTAGGTGATGGGTGCCATATGGGCAGTACATTGCCATTGGCTCCTCCTTCTCCCGCTGCTTTCCACAGCAGGATTTTTGTGCCCTTCGACGAGCGTAACCGCTCGTCGAAGGGGGAGCCTTTTAGAGGATTCTCACACTTCGCATGAACGCAGAGGTACATGGGTGCCACGTGCGCATTTGTTGATTTGCACAGGCGCCACCCTCGAGGTGCGACCCCATGCCGTTGCCACTCAACACCCGACCCGATAGGATGATCGCCATCAAGGAGGCAGACAAATGACGCGCAAGATTCTTGTTCTGTCGCTCATCGGAGGCGTTCTCTTTCCGGCCAATGGCCTCACCTGCACCGACATCGTCGTCGGCAAGAAGGCCTCGGCCGACGGCTCGGTGATCACCTCCCACACCGGGGCCTCCCGCAACGGCGGGGGGGTGCAGGTGATTCCGGCCCAAACCCATGAGCGGGGATCCATGGCACCGGTTTATTGGGGCATGCTCGACGCCAAGGGGCCGTTCAAGAGTTACGGCGAGGTGATCGGTCACATCCCGCAGGTCGAGCGGACGTATCGGTACTTCCACTCGGCCTATTCACACATGAATGAGCATCAGCTCGCGATCGCCGAAACTACGATGGGCCAACGAAAGGAGCTGCTTGCCGATCACGAGGAGGGCGTCAGACAGATCATGACGATCGAGCAGGCGCAGGCGTTCGCTTTGCAGCGCTGCAAGACCGCTCGCGAAGCTGTCGGACTGATCGGGTCGCTGGTCGAGAAGTACGGTTTTCTCCCCTCAGCCCACGGCGCCGAAGCGCTGGCCATCGCCGACCCGAACGAGGCGTGGGTGATGGAGGTCTTCGCCGTCGGTCCGGACTGGGACCCGAAGAGCGGCGAGCTGGGCGCCATCTGGGCGGCGCAACGGGTGCCGGACGACCACGTCACGGTCATACCCAACTGGAGCGTCATCAAGGAGATCGATCTCAGCGACCAGGACAGCTTCATGGCCTCGTCCAATTACATGCAGGTCGCGATCGACAACGGTTGGTACGATCCACAGGCCGGGCGGCCGTTCGTGTGGCAGGATGCCTACTCGCCCCCGACCACCGGCGAGTGGGCGATCAACCGCCTGTGGCTTTTCTACTCGACGGTGGCGCCGTCCCTCAAGGAGTGGCCGGACCGCAAGCTGGACAATCCGTTCAAGGGCTACGACGCCTACCACCACCCAATCGAGCCGCTGTCGTTCTACCCGTTCTCGGTCAAGCCGGAGAAGAAGCTGTCGGTGCAGGACGTGATCAAATTCCAGCGCTCGGTCTTCGAGGGCACCATCTACGACATGACCGCCGACACCGATTGGCTGGTCCCGGACGAGGAGGGCAAGCTGGTAAAGAGCCCCCTCACCACGCCGTTTCCGACCTCGCACATGCGCCAGCTCCTCGACATCACGTGGCACCGCAACGTCTCCAAGGGCGGCTACGGAATGGTCGCCCAACTCCGTTCGTGGCTGCCGGACTCCATCGGCGGCGTCTACTGGCTATACCTCGACAATCAGTACATGAGCACCTACGTGCCGATCCACGCCGGGGTGCAGGAGATCTCGCCCTACTACGAGACGTACGACCATGAGGAGTTTTCAGAGGACTCGGTGCGGTGGCTGATCGATTTGGTCGACAACCTGCTCTACCTGCGCTTCCAGGACGCGATGGAGGACGTCAGGGCCGAGCGCGATCCGCTCGAGGCCTCGTTCTTCGCCGGCCAGGAAGAGGTCGAGAAGAAGGCGCTCGAGCTTTACCGGCAGTCACCGGAGGAGGCCGAGGCTTTCCTCACCGAGCAGGCCCGCATCCGCATGGAGAAGGTCGTCGAGCTCTACCGCAAGCTCCGTAATCAGCTGGTCACCAAGTACACCAACAACCACGAGTGGTTGTGAACTCTCTGAAGGACGCGCCCACAGCCAGAGCAGACGGAAAACCACGGTGTAAGGATGTACCCTGTCCTCGGTTCCATTCGATGCCGACAAGGAGTGACGAGCATGCGAAGGGTAATGATCTTTCTACTGCTGACGGGATTCGCCGTTCGGGTGAGCGCCGGCTTCTCGGTGACCGAGATCGATTTCCTCGAAAAATCGGGTCTTCAGTTCAACGGCGCCGGCCCTCTGCTGATGCAGGTCGACGAGGCGCGCAACCGGCTCGTTACTGCCAACACCCTCAGCTCGTCGGTGTCGGTGATTGACTGCGAGACAGGCGACGTTGTCAACATTCCGATCGCCGGCAGGGCTTTCCAACACCTCAAATCGGAGGCGTTGACGATCAGCGCGGCGACCGGCCGCATCTACCTCATCGGCCAGAACTGCTTCTACATCGTCGACCCCGACGCGAGATCCTCTCGGCAAATCACCACCGGCGCCCAGTTCGAATCGATTGCCGTCGACGAAAAAAGCGGCAACGTCTTCATCGCAGGGAGGGAGAGCAGAAGACTGGGATTCTACGAGGCTTCGAGCGGGAAGCTCAGAATGCTCGACTGGCTCGAGACCGAAGAGAAGCTCATCAATCTCAATGCCACCCCACCTCCACCGATCAGGAAGGTCGTGGCCGACGGACCCCTCGGAAGAATCGTTGCCGTGGACGGGCTGGACCCTGCCATCTATGTCTTTGACGGCACGAACGGCAGGCAGAAGAAATCGAGGCCGATCGGCCTGTCGGCTGGCGGCAGGTGGCATCTGGGCGGGTACAACGAGACCAGTCATCACCTCTACATCGTGGTCGAGACGGTCGAAAGAAAGGTGGTCGAAGCGGCGAGGATCGATGTGGCCGGGGAAGACGATGTGATCGTTCCGCTTCCCGAGTACACGGAGGGAGTGGGGATCACCTATAACGCCAGGAGGGAAGAAGTCTACATACCGTACGACAATCATCCTTCCATTCATGTCGTCGATTTCGGCAATGCTGGCAAGCTTCACGAGATCATGATCCCGGCGTACGGTAACGACGGCAGCGCCGTCGACGCCGAAAACGACATCCTTTACATCGCCAGCTGGGCGCACGGCGAGATCGACGTGATCGATCTGACGGAAAGAAAGCTCGTCAAGAGGCATCCAGGCCTCGGGATCATCCCGCACATGTTCGCCTTCGCCTTCAACCCCAATACCGGGCTGGTCTACTTTCCGAAAGGGGCGTCGGCGGTCAACGGTACCTTCGGCTCGGCCGTCTCCGCATTCGATCCTTCGACCGGCGAGGTCCGGAAGATCTACACAGGATGGGCGCCGATCGATTTGATCGAGGTCGAAAGCCGCGACTCTTTTCTGGTCTTCAACTCGGAGGATCAATTCGCCGAGGTGAAGGCGGACGGAAGCTGCGATTTGCATCGACTGCCGTGCGACTATCCGATCCAGGCGGTCGACAGCCCCCAAGGGGATGTCTACCTCTCCTACGGCCCACACCAATCGTACTGGCCCGCGGTCTATATCTGGGACGCCAAGAACGGGGTGCTGACGATCGACGCTGATGATCTCGGGTTTTATGACCGGAGGATTCCACGCCAGTCCAACGAGATGGTCCTCGACCGCGGCGGCGTGCTCTATTTGACACAGAACAGTTGGGGCCGGGAGGAGCAGTTCGTCGGGATCATGAAGGACCAGGTCCGGCTGTTCAACGTCAACGAGCGCCTGCGTCTGGTCGATGAGGTCGAACGGGAGACCACCCAGAGGATTCTGAGATATGACGAGGCCCCGCATCTTCTCTATCTCGTGCGTGTCGGAGAGGTGGACGAGGATCCGAGCGTCCTTCAGGTGATAGAGCCTGAAAGCGGCCGCGTCCTGCAGAGGGTGGAGGTCGGGAGGAACGCCTCCGACCTCGCCTTTGACAGCGAAAAGATCTACGTGGCCAATCTCGACTCGAGCAGCCTATCGGTGATCGGCAAGTCCGATTATTCGGTCTCAGAAGTGGAGGCGGGCAAGCAGCCCCTCAAGCTCTGCGCCGCCGCCGGCAAAGTCTACGCGATTGACCATGCCGGGAACCGGCTGATAGAGGTGGGCGGAAAGAGCCGCAAACTTCCCACCGAGGGATTGCCCGACAACATCTTCGAATGGAACGGCAGCCTGGTGATCACATCCCACGGCAGCGACAGACTCCATATCACGAGCTTCGACCCAGGCTCCGGGAACTTCGAGGTCCTGCACACCTTCGAGTACCCTTACGGCGACGCGCGCTTCGATTCGGGGAATGTGTCGTTTTACCTGAGGGGGCAGTTCGGAGACGCTCTCTTCTCGATCACGAGAGGCAAAACGGATAAGGCCGGCAGACTGTGGATCAGCGATTTCTTGTCGGGGAGGGTGTTCATACTGTCCGAGTCCCGGTAACCATGGGTGCCACGTGAGCCTCCCACATGGGCATGGGTGCCACACTTCACATGGGTGCCACGTTTCAGTTTCTGACTTCATCGGCACCAATGTGAGCGCATTCTTGATCTCCCGGGGTCTGGGACCATTTTGAGGAGAACGCCGAAAGGGCTTCTGCTGGTGCGCAAAGGTGCCCGGCAACATTTGAAACTCTGACTGTCGGCGTTGTCCTCGCAGGCAATCCGTTGCGTTGTGGGGCTTGATTTGCGTGGAAGAGGATAGGCATGGGCGTTAGCATCTACTCGAAGCGTCTGGGGATCAATCGTTGCTATGTCATCAAGGACAGGGGATGCGTCATGATTGATGGCGGGCCCCCAAGAAGCGAGCAGACAATCGAGGATTGGCTCAGAGCCATCGCCATAAAACCGGACGAGATACAACTGATTGTCTTGACCCACGGGCACTCTGATCACGTGGGGTCAGCTCGCGGTGTGAAGCAGATCACCGGGGCCGAAATCGCGATTCACGAATGTGACCGAGAAGCTCTTGAAAGCGGTACGCTGGTCTGGCCTTCAGCTGTAACAACCTGGGGACATATTGTGCGCACGGTACTGGCGCCATTCAAATCCGTGTTCCGGTTCCCCGGGGCCCAAGCAGACGTGATTCTGCGAGATGAAGGGCTGTCTCTGGCTGAATACGGGATCCCAGGCAAGGTCATTCACACACCGGGGCATACGCCT
>Ga0224513_10001264_pt1 | contig 10155 bp, 7 predicted proteins | sample SF_May12_sed_USG_5_FD_169109 | JGI IMG/M metagenome (GOLD analysis project Ga0224513, IMG submission 169109) | Sediment microbial communities from San Francisco Bay, California, United States - SF_May12_sed_USGS_21 | ecosystem: Environmental > Aquatic > Marine > Sediment | place: USA: California... | reverse complement strand
CGGCCAGCACACGTCTTCATCCTCCTCCTGGACCGGGGGCTCGTTGTTGCGCGCGCCAAGCAGCCACCAGGCCGGGAACATGCCGTCCTGCCCGGGGTTGTGCACGCGCAGCCTGGCCGTCCAGCGCCCCCGAGAAAACTCCTTGCGGTTTTTCGATGCGATTCGCCCGGACACGTAAGGCGTATCAGGGTGCTGCTCATTTTCTTTGCTCATGTTGTCGCAAGGGCGCGGTTCACCAACATTGATCACACGGAGCTTGAGCGTTCCATCGCTGACCTCGCGCGTGTTGAGTTCGCCGTCGCGCAGATAACACTGGTCCTCGTTGTTGACCCACAGTATCTGGTCCTGCCAGTTGTCCTCATTAAAGGAATCGAAATCGTCGAAGAAGTCCAACTGCCAGGTAGCTGCTGCGGGTTCTTCGGTATCCCCGGCACCGCACGCGGCGAATAGCGGAAGCAGCAAGAAGACGACGAGTCGAGGTATTGATTTCATGGTGCACGAGTTCCATGGCTGTCACTTACAGCGCGTGATGCTATCAGAATCGGGGGACAGTGACTTTAAGTGCCAGGCGACTTCTGGGACAGAGCCGCCTGGCACTTAAAGTCACTGTCCCCGGGGCCCCGAGGCCTTCGCCTGGCACTTAAAGTCACTGTCCCCGGGGTCTCGACTTCGCGTCCCATTGTGCGATCCTCGGAGTAGCCGATTAACAGCCGGGAAAGCCGTCATGTCGTTCATCCGCTCAGCCATCACCTTCTTTGTTTCTGTCTTCTTTCTACTCGCAGGTTCGATCTCAATGGCGAGCGACGACCAGCGGCCCAGGGCCCGCGACATCGGGCTCGCCGTTGGCACGTTCAGCCCGGGTCCGCTGAACGCCATCACGGACGTCGAGCATGTGCGCGTCGGCCACGCGACGCGCATCGAGGGTGAAGACATTCGCACGGGCGTCACCGCTATCATCCCGGGCCCGGGCAATCTCTACACGCATCCCGTGCCGGCCTGGATCCACGTCGGCAACGGCTACGGCAAGCTGATTGGCGAGACCCAGGTGCGGGAGTTCGGCGAGATCGAGACACCGATACTGCTGACCTGCACGCTGTGTGTCTGGAGCGCGGCCAACGCGCTGAAGGACTGGATGTACCAGCAGCCGGGCATGGGCGAGCACACCCTGAACCCCATCGTCGGTGAGACCAACGATTCTCGGGTGAACAACATGTGGGTGGACCCCGTCCGCGGCCGGGAGGTCTCCGCGGCGCTGGATAGTGCCACCACCGGACCGGTGACGGAGGGCAGCGTGGGCGCCGGCGTCGGCACGCAGGCCTTCGGCTGGAAGGGCGGCATCGGCACGAGCTCCCGGGTGCTCCCGTCCGAGCTCGGCGGCTACACCGTGGGCGTGCTGGTGCAGACCAACTTCGGCGGCACGCTGACGATGAACGGCGCTCCGGTGGGACGCGAACTTGGCGACTACGCCTATCGCCGCGAGTTCGAGGCGGCTACGCGAACGGATGACCGCGAGGACGGTTCCATCATGATGGTTGTCGCCACCGATGCGCCGCTGAACGCGCGGAGCCTGGAGCGACTCGCCATGCGCGCCATGATGGGACTGGCGCGCACCGGGTCGTTCGCCCACAACGGCTCGGGCGACTACGTGATCGCCTTCTCCACGAACCAGGACGTGCGCCGGCCGCGTAGCAGCCGCCGCCCGGTGACGACACCGGAGCTGGTCAACGAGTCCATGTCGCCGCTGTTTGCGGCCACGGTGGAAGCGACGGAGGAGGCCATCTACAACGCGATCCTGAAAGCGACCACCGTGGAGAGCAGTCGCGGCCGCCTGGAGGCCATCCCGCTCGAGGATACGGTGACGATCCTGAAAAAATACAACGCATTGCACTGGGACGAGACGCTGCCGCCGACGGGGCGATCCGCGGACATCGGTTCAGGCGATATCCGGTAGCTGGTTGATAAATAGTCTAAGCAACAATCACTTAGCGCTCAGGAGATCCGTGCGCTGACAGCTTCAGCCTGAGGACGATCGGCCCACTCAGGTCATCGGGCAGGTTGTTGTCCGCGTCGAACCGGTTCCAGTGGCTGTTGGCGACGAAGTAGAAATCGTCGCCGACCACTGTACCGAGCGTCGGCTCATCGAACTCGGGCAGGTTCATGGCGAGGATCTCGGCCGAGTCGACGGCTAGCCCGCCGTCCGACAGAGTGAATGCCGTCACGCGGTGCGGCCGGATGCCGTTCTGGATCGCAATCAGACGATCGCCGTGACGGTAAAGGCCGTCGATGCCGTAGTCGCTGACGCTGCGCGGCACAGCAACTTTCTCGACCCGCCTGTCATCCAGGGCCACCCGGTATAACCCGCCTATGTAGTCGGCGACATAGAGGTGTTCCCCGGATTCATCGAGCACGAGGCCCTGAGGTGAACCGAAGTCGCCCCTCGATACCAGGACCGAGTACGCTTCTTCCGGGATCGAATACTGGTACACGGGCCCGTCGACGCTGTCCGTCGTGTAGATCGTGCTACCGGCGATGACGAGGTCACCGAGTACCTGGGATCCGTCGGCAACGGGTAGCCGCGCCCGTTGGTCCACCTGGAGCGTTCGCAGGTTGAGCCGGAACAAGCCGGCCTTGTAGGCAGACCGGTCGCTGATGCCCACATATTGCGGTACCCGCGAGCTCGCGAACCAGAGCCCACCGTCGCCATCGAAGCGCATGCCAAACACACTCCAGTGGCCTGCTGGACCGATTGCCGTCTCCGCCATGCCGCTTCGGAGGAACAGGACCTGCCCATGCCGGATACTGCCGAGAATGATGTCCCCCGCCGCGTTGACGGCAATGCCTTCGGGGATGAAGTCGGAGCGGTCGGCCGTCAGGACGACCGTCGCGTTGCCGACGGGCAAGCGGATGGCGTCGATCCCGGCCTGGTAACTCGCCCACGCGGGGTGTTCGGCCAGGGGTGCGAAGGACTCGATGTCCTCGACCCGCAAATCGATCCTTTTCTCGACCAGCCTCCCGAGCGTCGCCATGGCCGCAGCGGTGTCGCCGTCCAGCACCTCGGCCAGCGCCTTGTTGAACAACGCGCTCGGATATTCGGGCCGAGCGCCGAGCGCCGTATCGGCCGCGACGCGCATGGCCGCGTAGTCTTCGGCCTGGTAGGCCGCGACCAGCTCGGCCCGGACGTCGGCGTAGGCGTCGGCAAGAACCGCCGGGCTGCTGGTCGCGAGTAGCAGGACCAACAGCGCTGTAGTAGCCCTGCGGCGGGAGGGTGTCTTCATAATGCGTACCGCGTTCTCGTTGCTGCAAGCTCACCAACCGTCGATGTTATCAGTGTCGGCAGCAGCAGGAATCCCGTGCGCCCACCGCCCTTCTTTGCATTGCAGCCCGCGTGTCGCCCCGGCCGTACGTGACCTATAATCCCGCCGGCCATGCTCGCCATCTCAAACATCCACCTGCGACGCGGCCGCAAGGTCCTGATCGAAGGCGCAAGCTTCCAGGTTCACGCGGGCCAGCGGATCGGCGTGATCGGGCCCAACGGCTGTGGCAAGTCATCACTGTTTGCGATGTTCCTTGGAGAGCTGGAACCCGACGACGGCGAACTCATCCTGGACCCCCGGTATGAAATCGCCCACGTTGCGCAGGAAAGCCCACGCGGCAGCGGCTCCGCCATCGATTACGTTATGGACGGCGACCGCGAATTGCGGCAAGTCCAGGCCGCTATTGCCGAGGGTGAAGCCGCCGCTGACACGCCGGACCTCCATGTCCTGTACGAACGGATGGAGGCCATCGACGGCTTTACGGCCGAGTCGCGCGCGTCGCGTTTACTGCACGGTCTTGGGTTCGCGGCAGACGATTACACCAACCCGGTTAATTCGTTTTCCGGCGGTTGGCGCATGCGGCTCAATCTTGCCCGTGCGCTCATGTGCCGGTCCGACATCCTGCTGCTCGACGAGCCAACCAACCATCTCGATCTGCCGGCCATTCTGTGGCTCGAGCGCTGGTTGAAACGATACGAAGGTATTCTGCTGGTCATATCGCACGACCGGGATTTCCTCGACCAGATTTGTACGCGCATCGCGCATATCGAGAACTGCGCGATTAACCTGTTTACCGGTAATTACAGCCAGTTCGAAAAGCTGCGTGCCGAGCAGCTCGCGCTGCAACAGGCGATGTATGCCCGCCAACAAAAGCAAATCAAACACATGCAGAGCTTTGTCGACCGATTTCGATACAAAGCCTCGAAAGCGCGCCAGGCCCAAAGCCGCATCAAGATGCTCGAACGCATGGAGCAAATTGCCCCTGCCCATGTCGATTCTCCCTTCCGGTTTCATTTCATGGAGCCTGAAAAGCAGCCACAACACCTGCTGGGCCTCATCGACGCGGCGGTTGGCTACGATGACGACATCATTCTCGACAATATCAACCTGAACCTGTCGGCCGGTGACCGTATCGGTCTGCTGGGTATAAACGGCGCCGGCAAGTCAACGCTCGTCAAAGCCCTTTCAACCGGCAGCACGCTGCTCAAGGGGGAGCGGGTTGTGAGCAAGGATACGAAGATCGGATACTTTGCCCAGCACCAACTCGACCTGCTGCGTCCTGAGAGCAGCCCTATCGATCATTTGCGGGACTACGCACCCGACGACCGCGAGCAGGATCATCGCAATTACCTGGGCCGTTTCGGCTTCGGCGGTGAGCGTATCTTCGAGCCGGTCGCACCGTTTTCTGGCGGCGAGAAAGCGCGGCTGGTACTGGCGTTGATGATTCGTCAGGGGCCCAACCTGCTGTTGCTCGATGAGCCGACCAACCACCTCGACCTCGAAATGCGCCAGGCACTGAGCGTCGCTCTCATCGAGTATACGGGCGCACTCGTCGTAATCTCCCACGACCGCCATCTGCTGAGAAGTGTTTGCGACGAACTGCTCATCGTTCACGATGGCATTGTTGATCGCTTTGATCGTAGCCTCGATGACTACCCGACATGGCTCAGGGAACAGGAAGAAAAGTCTGAACAGGCCGAAGCGAAATGGAAAGACGGTCCTGCGAAGAGTCTGAACAAGAGGCAACAACGGCAGGAACAGGCGCAGCGGCGACAGCGCCTGAAGCCACTCTATGACAAAGTCCGGGAGGCGGAGAAAGAGCTTGCCTCGAACCGTTCCAGGCTAACCGAGCTCGAGGCACGCCTCGCGGATGAGTCGCTATACGTCGACCCGAGCCGGAAGGATGAACTGACTCAGCTGGTTCAGGATCAGGCCGCGGTAAAGTCAAAAATCGAGTCGCTCGAATGGGAGTGGCTGGAAGCAAGCGAAAACCTGGAGCAGTCAACATGAAAATCTGGGTCGATGCAGATGCCTGTCCGGTCGTCGCCAGGGAAATTCTCTTCCGGGCTGCGGACAGGACAGGTGTGCAATTGACACTGGTGGCCAACCAGCCTTTGAGTGTCCCGATGTCGGAAAACATCAATACGCTCCAGGTACCGGGAGGCTTCGACGTTGCGGACGACGAAATCGTCAAACGACTTGACGCCGGAGACCTGGTCATTACGAGCGATATACCCCTGGCCGCCGAGGTCATTGAAAAAGGCGGTCACGCCCTGAGTCCTCGCGGTGAATTGCACACCAAAGAAAATATTGGCGCGAAACTCAATATGCGGGATTTCATGGACACTATGCGCTCAAGCGGCGTAGAGATGGGTGGTGGCCCGAGCGCTTATGGTCAGCGTGACAAACAGGAATTCGCAAACAATCTTGACCGGTTCCTGACCAAACATGCTAATGAGCGCTAGACAGCATCTTCACGCACCGGAATCCGGCGCGACGAAGGCGGCTGAGTTTGCACCGGGAATTCGCAACGAAATACGGGGTTGAGGGATTGAAACAGGATTACTTGCAGATGCGGGTGCTGGAACTGGCACCGCAGGTCTATGCTACCGGACAGTTATTCGAAACCGATTTACAGCTCCTGTCCAAACAGGGTGTCCGCAGTATCGTGAATACGCGGCCAGACAATGAGTTGGAGGGACAGCCGTCGTCGGCCGAGCTTGCGAAGGCCGCCGAGGAATTCGGGATAATGTTCGTGCAGTTTCCGGTCGATCCCGCATCGATCACGAAGGAGGTTGCCGAGGCGTTCATGAAGGCCTGTGACGAACTCCAGCGGCCTCTGATCGTCTGCGGACGCTCGGGAGGCCAGTCGACGAAAATATGGGAGACGGCTGAGTCGTTATAGGTTCGGGTGCCTGAGGCCACGTTCGACGACACCAACTGCCGAACGGTGCGGCGAAGCGTGTACTGGCGGCGATGAACGGGGTAGCTGTGGTCTCTCTCGTGGGCTAACCTGCTAGCTTCGGTCGGGGGCAGTGCATTGGTCAATCGTCGCGACTTTATCCGCTTGAGTGCTGTCAGCAGTCTCGGGCTGGTTATCGGCATTCCGAAAATCGGCCTCACGGCTGATGCTGTCACCGAGCTGCACCCGCTGATCCGCATTGGCGCCGATGGCAGCATCACCCTGTATGCCCAGAACCCCGAGTTGGGCCAGGGCGTGAAGACGGCGCTGCCGATGATCATCGCCGAGGAGCTCGACGTCGACTGGAACGCAATACGCGTAGAACAGGCCGACTGGAACCCGCGTCTTGATAACCAGTTCTCGGGCGGCAGCCTGAGCATACGCCTCAATTACACGGCGATGCGCCAGGTGGGCGCGACGGCAAGAGCGATGCTGCTTGCTGCGGCATCACGGCGAATGAATACGCCCGGGAAGAGCCTCGCCACGGACGGCGGCTACGTTGTCGATTCCGCGACCGGTGACAGGCTCGGCTACGGAGAACTCGCCGAAGCAGCGGCACAGTTGCCCGTGCCCGAAGATCCGCCACTCAAGAGCGAGGACGACTTCAAGCTGATTGGCACATCGGTGCCCGACGTAGACATGCAGTCGATGCTGACGGGTGCACAGGAATTCAGTTCTGATCTTCAGCTGCCGAACATGCTCTACGCAGCCGTCAAACGATGTCCCCACGGCGACGGCCAACCGGTCTCGTTCGACAATACAGCGGCGAAAACCATCCCGGACGTCGTTGCTTTTCACATGCTGAAGAATACCGATCACGGCGGGCGGATTATCCTGCCGAACTGCCCGAACTTCGTGTCGGGCGTTGCTGTGCTTGCGACCACTACCTGGGCCGCGCTCGAGGGCGCGAGGAAGCTCGAGGTTGAGTGGCAGATGCCCGATGAGCGTGACGACATCGACGAGCTGATGCAGAAGTTCGAGCGCGCGCTCGACGAAGAACCGCTCCTCGTGCGACGGGACGGTGACGAGATCGGCGCCGATACCGACATCGACGTCGTTTACAAGCTGCCCTATCTTGCGCATGTACCGATGGAGCCGATGAACTGCACGGCAACGGTGAATGGGGACACGGCAGAAGTCTGGGCACCGACGCAGAATCCGCCGATGGCAGCGGAAGCCGTTGCGAAGGTGCTGGGCATCCCGCAGGAGAATGTGAAGATTCACGTGATGCGCTCGGGCGGCGCCTTCGGCCGGCGTTACTATGCCGACTTCATCATGGACACGGTGTTGCTGGCGAGGCAGTTCCGGCGCCCGGTCAAGGTCGTCTGGAGCCGGGAAGACGACATTCGCCACGACTACTTCCGCGCCGCCAACGTGCAGCGCGTGCGGTCTTCGGTGCAGGACGGCCGCATCAGCCATTGGCACCAGAAGGTCGTGAGCTATCCCCGGGAAATCTATCTCGAGCGAGATGGTTCACCCGCGGAGATCTATAACTTCGAGTTTCCGGCCGGATTCGTTTCGAACCTGTTGTTCGAGTATGTTTCGGTGCCGGCGCGTATCCCGCTCGGCCAGTGGCGCGCGACCGAGCATTCCGGCAACGTTTTCGTCGTCTCGAGCGCGATCGATGAACTCGCCGACGCCCACGGCATCGATCCGGTCGAGTTCTGGCTAGAGCTCATTGGCGACGAGCAGTATGTGCAGGTACGCGAGGACTTCCGGTTCGACGCGTCGCGGCTCAGCAACGTCGTCGAGCTCGCCGCCGAGAAGTCGGGTTGGGGCACACCGTTACCAAAGGGCAGGGGCCGCGGTATCGCCGCGAGCTATAACCAGGGTGCCTGGGTGGCGGAGATTGCCGAGGTCACGGTGAAAAACGACAACGTAAGCGTCGACCGGATCGTGTGCGCTATCGATTGCGGCCGTGTGATCAACCCGCAGGGTGCACGCAACCAGGTCGAAGGCGCTATCGTCGAGGGTTTGTCGGCGGCACTGCATGGCAGGATCACGGCCCGCGACGGCATCGTTCAGGAGAGCAACTTCCACGACTATCCGTTCTGTCGCATGCGCGAAGTCCCGGAGATCGACATTCACCTGGTAGAAAGTACCGACGCGCCGAGAGGTCTCGGTGAAGGACCACTTCCACCCGTTGCGCCTGCGATCACGAATGCGATCTTTGCAGCGACGGGCAAACGAATCCGGGAGCTGCCGATACGGCTGGGTTAATCGTTATGCGCAATCTTGCACACAATCTGAACTCACTGGCGATTGCCGGTTTCTTGCTCTTTTCAGCCCTCGACACTCTTGCCGACGAGCAAACAGGCCTCAGGGGCGATCCGGCAGCCATTGCGGACGCGAAGGCCATGGTCGAAACCATGGGCGGCCTCGATATCTGGCGGGATCTCGAGTCAGTACACTTCGTGCACGAGTGGGACATTGCCAACCGGCCCGACCGATACCTGGAGCACGAAATCCTCGATCTCACAGGGCCGCGCTCTTACGTCACCATGGACAGCGAGATCTACTCGCGAACCCGGGCATACAGCCCCGAGCACGGTTACTGGAGCATCACCAATGGCGAGTTCGCCCGGGGCAGCGACGAGTCATTGGCAAACGCAATGGAGCGGGCGCCTTACAGCATCTACAGGCTGGCCCGTGCGGTGGCGCGCGACGACGGCGAACTCGAAGTCCGCTACGGCACGCGTGACGGGTTGCCGCAATTCCCTACCCTGGAATTCGCGGGCCCGGACGGTGAGGCGCACGGCTGGATCATCCTCAATGCCCGCAAGGAACCGATCATCTGGGCCACGACGCAATATATCTATGTGTTCGGTCCGCCGGCTCGCTTCGGCAACCTGAAAGTGCCGAACTGGGCGACCACGAGCAACGGGCTCGTACGTTACGAGATGGTTTCACTGACCGGCAGCCCGCAGCGGCCGGAACTCGAGCTGTTCGCGCCCGACCGGTAGTTCCTGGCCGGGCAGGGCGTCCGCAGTATCGTGCTCGCCCGCTCGGACGACGAGTCGGAGGGGCAACTATGGTCGGCCGATCTTGCGAACCCGCTGCTCGTCACCCCGCCTCGTCCAGGTACTCGTCGAGCCAGGCAAGCGTCTCGCCGATCACGACGGAATGCGGAACGAAATGGGTCGTGGGTTCGACAACGTGCTTCTTGCTTTTCGCTGCGAGGTATATTCGAATCGTGGTATTCGGCACAGATCCGCGCGGTCAGTACAACAGGCTCGCCATGCGGCTGCGATACCGGCTTACCCGCGGGTCGTCTTCGAGCAGTTCGAACACTTTCAAAAGCCCGTTGCGGCCCGCGTCGTCCCCGAAGCTGCGGTCTTTCTGCATCAGCTGCAGCAGCAGCTCCATGGCCGTTTCGTAGTCCTGGTCGACCACCTTGTGCAGCGCCAGCTGGTAAAGGGCGCCCGGATCGTCCGGATCGACCGCGAGTCGGGCCTCGAGTTCGGTCGCGGCCGGAGTCCCGGCCACCTGGCCCTGGAAGAACAGATGGCTGCGCAGGGTGACCGTTTCCGGTTTGTCCTGCTCGTCTGCCGGCAGGCTGTCCAGGGTTGCCTCAGCCGCGGCGATATTGCCACCGGCCGCCTGCGCCCCGGCCAGTGCCAGCGTGACCCGCGGGTTGTCCGGATCCGCCTCGCGGGCTTCATTCAACAAGGCGATCGCGCCGTCGGCGTCTCCGGCGGCCAGTTGCTCAAGCGCACGCTGCACGGCCGCATCCGACTCGCGCCCCACGTGCCGATCGAGGAACTCCCGGATCGCCTTCTCGGGCAGCGCCCCCATGAACTCGTCCACGGGCTGGCCGTCACGGAACAGCTTGACGTTCGGAATGCTGCGGATGCCGAACTGAGCGGCAATCTCCTGTTC
>Ga0224513_10001260_pt1 | contig 10186 bp, 6 predicted proteins | sample SF_May12_sed_USG_5_FD_169109 | JGI IMG/M metagenome (GOLD analysis project Ga0224513, IMG submission 169109) | Sediment microbial communities from San Francisco Bay, California, United States - SF_May12_sed_USGS_21 | ecosystem: Environmental > Aquatic > Marine > Sediment | place: USA: California... | reverse complement strand
CCCTGAGTGGAAGGCGACAGAAAACGAATTTTCAAAAGTAATTTTCAAGGCGTTCGGCGATGCATGCAGGGAGCGTGCACGCGAACGACAGGTGTAATGTGAGTGATGACAACTTACTGCAGGACTGGCTAACCGAGCATCATATCGAGGATGTTGAGGCCATTGTGCCCGACATGGCGGGGGCCGCGCGTGGCAAGGTCATGCCTGCTGCGAAGTTCGGCAAGGGCGATATGAAGATGCCCGAAGGCGTATTTGCGCAGACGATTTCAGGCGACTACGTGAGTGACCCTGATAATGTCGAGGACCGGGACATGTGGCTCGTGCCGGATCCCGAAACGCTGCGTCCCGTGCCGTGGGCAGCCGACCCGGCTGCTGCGGTTTTCCTCGACTGCTATCACCGCGACGGTGCTCCGGTTACCAAGTCACCGCGCAACGTACTGCGCAACGTACTATCGATGTACGAGGCGAAAGGGTGGATTCCGGTTGTGGCACCCGAGGTCGAGTTCTACCTGCTGAGCCCGCATTCCGATCCCAACGAAGATGCCGAGCCGCCCGAGGGTCGCCTGGGCTGGACCGAGGGCGCGAACCAGCCCTATAGCATCGATACGATGAACGACTTCGACGGATTCGTAAACCAGGTCTACCAGTATTGCGAAGCGCAGCGTATTAACATTGATACGATCTCGCAGGAGATGGGTCCGGCCCAGTTCGAGTTGAACTTCCTGCACGGCGATGCGCTCGAGCTCGCAGACCAGGTGTTCCTGTTCAAGCGCACGGTGCGAGAAGCGGCAATCAACCACAAGATGCACGCCACGTTTCTTGCGAAGCCGATGTCTGAAGATGCAGGCAGCGCGTTGCACATCCATCAGAGCATCGTTGACACACACGGCAAGAATATTTTCTCCGACGAGAAGGGCGAGCCGACGGACTTGTTCCACGGTTTCCTCGGCGGGTTACAGAAGTACATGAATGAAGCGCTGCTGATCTTCGCACCGTATGTGAATTCGTATCGGCGCCTCGCGAGTCCCTGGTCGTCGCCGGTTAACCTCGCGTGGGCAATCGATAATCGCACGGTGGGTTTGCGCGTTCCTGACTCGCCGCCAGAAGCGCGGCGCGTCGAGAATCGGCTGGCGGGTGCCGATGTAAACCCCTATCTCGTCATTGCAGCGTCGCTGGCCTGCGGCTATATGGGCATGATCGAAGGCCTGGAGCCGACCGAGCCTACTGAAGGTAGCGCATACGGTGACGATCACAGCTTGCACCGCCACATCAATTCTGCGATTGACGCGATGCGTGGGTCGAAGATGATGCGCAGCATGTTGGGAGAGGCGTTCGTCGACTTGTACATCGCGTTGAAAGATGAGGAGTACAAGGAATTTCAGGAAATCATTACGCCCTACGAGCGTGAAATACTGATGTTCAATGTTTGATGCTTAGCGATCAGGTGAATACATGGCAGCAATAGAAAAACGCTCACGCGAAGACTGGCAGGAACTCGACAGGGAGCATCATCTGCATCCGTTTACGGATCACAAGGACCTGCATGAAAAGCGTTCGCGTATCATCACGCGTGCCGAAGGCGTGTACATTTTCGATGCGGACGGCAGCAAGATCCTCGATGGCATGTCGGGCCTCTGGTGCGTTAACGCCGGTTATGGCCGCGATGAAATCATCGACGCAGCGGCAGCGCAGATGCGAGAACTTCCGTACTACAACAACTTCTTCCAGTGCGCGCATCCTCCGTCGATCGAACTTGCGTCAATGCTCCAGGAGGTTTCGCCGCCGCAGTTCAATCGCGTGTTCTTCACGGGTTCGGGTTCCGAGTCTAACGACACAATCGTGCGTATGGTTCGCACCTACTGGGACCTGATGGGCCAGCCGGAGCGTCATACGATCATCAGTCGGGACAACGCCTATCATGGCTCTACTGTCGCCGCTGCGAGCCTGGGTGGTATGAAACCCATGCACAAGCAAAGCGGACTGCCGATTCCGGGAATCGTGCATGTCGATCAGCCGTACTGGTTTGGCTCGGACCGGAGCCTGTCACCTGACGAGCTGGGGCTTGTTGCGGCGCGATCCATCGAAGACAAGATCAGGGAGGTCGGTCCTGAAAAGGTCGCGGCCTTTATCGGTGAGCCGATTCAGGGTGCCGGTGGCGTGATTATTCCGCCGGACAGTTACTGGCCCGAAGTACAGCGTATCTGTGATGAATACGGCATCTTGCTGATCTCTGACGAGGTCATCACGGGCTTTGGACGCCTGGGCGAATGGTTCGGCGCGGACTATTTTGGGACGAAACCCGACTTCATGCCGTTCGCGAAGGGTGTGACGTCCGGCTACCTGCCTCTTGGCGGTGTCTTCGTCAGTGATCGTGTCGCTGACGTGCTGGTTGAGAAAGCCGGTGAGTTCGCCCACGGCTACACTTATTCCGGCCATCCGGCCGCCTGTGCTGTTGCAATCGCCAACCTGAAGATTTTGCACCGAGAGAAACTCGTAGAGCGAATTCGCGACGATATTGGCCCGTACCTGCAGGCCAAATGGGCGACGCTGGCCGAGCACCCGCTGGTTGGTGAGGCGCGCATGGTGGGTTTAATGGGCGCGTTCGAACTGGTGAAGGACAAGGAGTCGCTCGAACGCTTCGACGGAAAGGTCGGGGCAGGCGCAGTTTATCGCGACCATGTGACAGCCGCCGGGCTGTGCCTGCGGGCCTCCGGCGATACGATCATTTGCGCACCGCCGTTCACCCTCTCGCACGCAGAAGCGGACGAACTCATCGATAAGGCGTTCATCGCGCTTGATCTGACGCAGAAATCACTCAAAGGCTGATCGTGGACAAGTTTGACAACGACCATGCGATAAAGCGGGAAAGCCTGTACGGCACGATTCCGGAGCCGACGTATGCCGGCGTAACATCTTTTATGCGGCGCAAGTATGTGACCGACCTCCAGGGGGTGGATGTTGCGGTCACGGGCGTGCCGCTCGACACGGCGACGACTAATCGTCCCGGTACGCGCTTCGGCCCACGTGGGATTCGCAACGCATCGACGATCATGGCATGGGAAAAACCCTACGGTATGGCGTTCGACCCGTTCGATAAACTGGCCGTCGCCGATGTGGGCGACTGCTTCTTCGATCATGGTAAGCCTGACGCGGTGCCCGATGCTATCGAGGCGCACGCATCGAACATTATTGAGCAGGGCCCGGCGCTGCTAACCCTGGGCGGCGATCATTTCATCTCCTATCCGCTGCTCAAAGCGCACGCAAAGAAACACGGTGCGCCACTGACGTTATTGCATTTCGATGCGCACAGCGACACGTGGGGCGACGAGGACGATCGTATCGACCACGGCACGATGTTTTACTGGGCCGCGAAGTACGGCATCGTGGATCCGGCGTCATCGGTGCAGATCGGATTGCGCACTGAGAATCCGGACACCATGGGCTTCAATATTATTGATGCGCCGCGGGTCCACCAGATCGGCGTCGAGGCGGTTGTTGCCGAAGCGCGCAGGCACCTCGGCGACAAACCTGTCTACGTGACATTCGATATTGACTGTCTCGACCCGAGCTGCGCACCCGGAACGGGCACGCCGGTTTGTGGCGGACTGACCACGCACCAGGCGATGTCGATTTTGCGCGGACTCGCAGGGATCAATGTCGTCGGGATGGACGTTGTGGAGGTGGCACCCGCCTACGACGTCGCCGAGATTACATCGCTGGCGGCAGCGCACATTGCGATGGAACTCCTCTACCTTTACGCGAGCAGGTAACTCAAGCCGACTGCGGCATTTCCCCGGGCAGAAATACGCTCACGATCAGGTCCGCGATTTCGTCGAGAGTGGCGTTGTCGTTGACATCAATACCGCTGGACGCTTGTAGTTCCTGGCCGAGCGCGAGCAAGCCACCCGATGACAGCCGAATCATATTGAACAACAACCTGGGATTCCCTTTTACGGCGATGCCCAGGGTCTGCAGTTCTGTGAACATGGCAAACGATGCATCGAAAAAGGGTTGGAGGTGCGTTTCGACCAACCAGTCGAGGCGCGGGCTGGGGTAGCTTGCTTCCTGCACCATGACCTTATGCAATGCCGGCTGGCTCTTCGCATAGTAGACATAGGCCCTGATCATCGAGGCCATGCGCTGCTTCGGGTTTTCCGTCTGGTGGTGTTCAAGCGACGCAGCGAGCGAACGGCGAAAGTCGCGAAATACCTTGTCGGCGGCTGCACGCCAGAGCTGTTCCTTGTTCTTGAAGTGATAGGTGATCAGAGGGTGGTGCACACCAGCGCGTTCGGCAATGTCACGCGTCGAAGTGCCCTTGAAGCCATTCTCGGAAAATGCCTCGATGGCAGCGTCCAGCAGCTTTTGCTGGGTGACGATACTGCGCTGTTGTTGCTTGCGCGAGGGCTTGTCCGCGACGGAGGGTGCACTTTCTTGATTCACAGTTTTTACCAGTCCAGAAAAAAACAATCCCGCTCAGAGTAGCGGGATTGTCATATATGGTCCAGTCTGGAAACGATTTAGTCTGAAAATCGCGTATTAAGGAGACAAAAGTCCCTTATTCGAGCGCAAACATCATGCGCACACCGGCACGTTTCTCAACCAGAACACCGTTCTCAACGACGGGTTCGAATTCCCATCTCTCCACGGCGCGCAGTGCGGCATTGTCGAATACGTCTTCCGGTGTTGAATCCCGGACTTCGAGGTCCTTGACTGATCCATCCATGGCAACCGTAAAGACAATGTCCACCCAGCCTGACGTGCCGCGGCGCTGCGCGCTGCGAGGGTACTTGGGCGCTACATAGCGCGTCCGGTTCAGCGCCCTGATCGATATGGGATCCTGCTCCTGAGCGGCGACCGGTGGCGTTACCGTGGGCTCCGGTTCCTGAGCGACAGTCTCAGCCTGGGGCTCGACAACAGCATCCGCCACGTCGTCAACCGGGATACCGGTCGTTTCCGCTGCTGAAAGTTCAGCCGCAGCTGCCTGAGCCGCAGCGGCCTGAGCTGCTGCTTCTTCTGCCTGGCGGCGCTCGGCGGCCGCCAAATCAGCGGCTGCTTTATCGGCCGCTGCTTTATCGGCCGCTGCCTTGTCAGCGGCTGCCTGCCGACTGGCCTCTTCGTTACGACGACGTTCCTCTATGGCGCGCTGCTCGCGCTGCACGATGGCGTCGCGTGCATCAAGCAATGTTGCAGCGGTTGCGGCTATTTCGGAATTGGCAGGATCGACTGCGCGTGCGTTATCAAGCAGGCTTTCGGCTGAGTCAAGATTGCCAGCGTCGATTTCGGCGCGTGCCTGCAGAACAAGCTTGCTTGCAACCACGTTAAGGCCCTGTCGTGCTGCCGTGTTGTTCGGATCGTTCGACAGCACAAGATTGTAGTAATAGCGCGAGTTATCGTTAGCAGGGCTCAGCAGATTTCCTTCCTCCATGCGGGCGTTGGCCATGGCCAGCACTTCGTCCACCTGTTGTGCGCTGCGCGCTTCTGCCAGCTCGGCGCGAACGGCGTCAATCTCAGTCATGTCGCCGAGGTTGAGCGCGATCGCTGCGGCAACCGAATTACCTGCGTCTTCAAAGCGTCTTTCGCGAATCGCAGTGCGCGCGCTAGCAATATGATTGCGCAGCTGCACTTGCCACAACTGGGCTGTCAGGAATGGCAGGCGACTGTTATCGGCATCCACAGCAGCCACTCGCTGTAGTGCGGCTTCGGCTTCGCCCACACGTCCATCGAGCAGGGCGGTTTCTGCAATGGCCAATGCCTGCTGAAGGACCGCATCAAGCTCAGCAGCATGAATCGCGTTCGACGGATCTGCGGCAACTGCGGCCGTATAGAGTTCGATTGCGTTCGATCCGACCGGGTTGAAAATCTGTCCTGCTTCGCGCGCAAGACGTGCTTCAGCGACCAGTGCATCAACATCGACACCAGACTGCGTTGCTGCGTCGAAGTCGCCATCCGCTTCCGTAAATGACGGGGCGGGCGTCGTTGCCACGGGTTCGGCGACCGTCGCGACCTCATCGTCGCCGCCCAGGAACCAGAAGCCTGTACCGACAATAGCGATGACCACGACCGCGGCCAGCCCAATGATTTTTGGATTCGTGAACACAGAGCCGCCCGAGCTGCTGACCGGTGCGGCGCGCGGAAGCTCCAGAGCGGGGCTGTCAGGTTGTGACGGCGATGCGTCGGCATCGCCTTTGAATTTCTTGCTGACCGAGCTAATGAGACCGGTGACAGTCTCGGTGAAACTTGAGTCGTCGTCGCCGAACGCGCTGGACAGACCTTCGTTGACAGGTGAGCCGATGGACAGATCGCCCAGTGGCGGATCGACTGGCTCTGGCCTGTTCGCCGGTTTTGGGGCAGGCGCGGGTACGGCCGCCGGTGCTGGCTTTCGCGACTGCTGCGGAGCTGGTTTGGGAACCGCTTTGGGTGCGGCAGGTTGCTTTGCTGCAGGCTTCGGAGCGGGGGCCGGCTTCGCGGCCGGCTTGGCTGCCGGAGCTGGTCTCGCCGCGGCAGCGCCAATGACTTTGAACGCAGCGTCGGGAGCTTCCAGGTGGTGCTTCACAGACGCTTCGACAGCGAGGCGGGCCCGACCTGGAGAAACCGGCTTCAACAGGAAGCGGTACACCTTGCCACGGTTGATAAGGTCCATGAGCATTTCGCCGTCGTCGCGGCGGCCAGCGACAATCGACACCAGGCGGGGAGAGCCCTTACGTAAATACTGTGTCAGCTGTTCGATTTTCTCGCCGACCATGGCGGCATCAACGACAGCGACGCCAACTTTGTGTTCGCGAATCATTTCGTCGGCCTGGGCCAGCGTGTTCGCATAGTGCACGGTGTGCATGCCGCGCGACGATTCCCTGATTGTTGTCAGGAACTCCTGGTCCTTCGTCAGGACAAGGACGTCCACCGACTTCGATCCGACTGCCGCAGCAGCGGAGACCTTCTCGGGATTGAGGGCAGGCATGCGACCTGTGCCGTCGCTGATAATGGTCGAGCCGTTCTCAGACGTCTCCATGATGATGTGTTCGGCAGGCTCGTCCGGGCTGGCTGCCGTGTCGTTGGCGGACTCTGCGAGGGCCATCAGGCGCATCTGGCGAGTCGCGCTGTCCACGAGTTTCAGCAGTGAGTCGCTCGTGACACTGCCACGTACGATCTGAAATACTTCCTCGGCGCCGACCAGGGCTTCGAGTCCGTCGTCGCTGCTTCCGGCCAGCAGGATGCCAACCGTATCCGGCGAACGCTTTCTCGCTTCACGCAATGCCTCGAGGCCACTCATGCCCGGTAGCTTCTGCGCGGTGATAATGACATTGATTGGTGTTTCGACCAGCGTGTTCAAAGCCTCGCTGCCGCTCGTAGCGCAATGCACAGTATAGCGATCGCTAAACCCGGAGCTCAGGGAGTCCAGGGTGCTTTGCTCGCTATGCAGCAACAGTATCTGTGTTTTGAATTGGTCGAACGCCACCGTGTTTCCTCCAAAGCCTTATGTTGAATAGCCCACGCAGTCCGTGCGTCTAAGGAGTATATCCACAGGTGTTATGGGAAATGTCGGTCCACTGCGACAGAGTTCTGAATCTGTGACATAGCGCACAGTGAAAGTGCAGGGCGCGTCACGTTTGGGCTTCGGGACATATCCCGAGGCGCGACTTCGCCCGCCACTTGAGGGCTCAGGCCCGGTTTTCGATCTCGGTCCGGAGGGCGTCGATTGCCTCGTCGAGTGGCATCACCTGCTGCTGTTTGGATCCCAGCCGGCGTACCGCAACCGTGCGGTTTTCCAGCTCTCGCTGGCCCACGGCGAACAGGGCCGGGACCTTGGCAACACTGTGCTCGCGGACCTTGTAGGCGATCTTCTCATTGCGCACGTCGCAGTTGGCACGCAGGCCGGCTGCACGCAGCGCAGCAACGATCTCCGTCGCGTATTCATCGGCGTCGGATGTGATGGTCAATACCTCAACCTGGCGTGGCGCCAGCCACAGTGGCAAGTTGCCAGCGTGGTGCTCGATCAGAATGCCCATGAAGCGTTCGAGCGAACCGAATATCGCGCGGTGCAACATGACGGGTACGTGCTTGTTGCCGTCCTCGCCGATATAGGTCGCCCCGAGGCGGCCTGGCATGTTGAGATCCACCTGCAACGTGCCGCACTGCCAGTCGCGGCCGATGGCATCCCGCAGGACGAACTCGAGTTTGGGACCGTAGAAGGCTCCTTCGCCCGGGTTGTGTGTGTACTCGAGACCACCGACTTCGAGTGCCTTGAGCAGCGCCTGCTCTGCCTGGTCCCAGATCGCGTCTTCGCCAACGCGAGTTTCCGGTCGATCGGCAAACTTGATGCGTACGTCTTCAAAGCCAAAACCGCGGTAGATATCGAGAATGAGTTTGCAGACCTCGATTGATTCTTCCGTTATTTGCTCGGGCGTACAGAAGATGTGTGCATCGTCCTGAGTGAATGCACGCACGCGCATCATCCCGTGCAGGGCGCCCGATGGTTCGTAGCGATGGCATTTGCCGAATTCGGCAAGGCGTACCGGCAGGTCGCGGTAACTCGTGATGCCCTGCTTGAAGACCTGCACGTGACCCGGGCAATTCATCGGCTTAACGGCGTAAACACGGCCGTCGACAGTCTCTGACGTAAACATGTTATCGCCAAAGGCCGCGTTATGGCCCGACTTCTCCCACAACGCTTTCGCCATAATTTCAGGGGTGTTGATCTCCTGGTAACCGGCTTCGTTCTGTTTTTGCCGCATGTACCCGATGAGCGACTGGAACACAGCCCAGCCGTTCGGGTGCCAGAAAACAGCGCCGGGCGCCTCTTCCTGGAAGTGGAAGAGATCCATGACGCGCCCGAGGCGGCGGTGATCACGCTTCTCGGCTTCTTCGAGCATGTGCAGGTATTTACGCAGCGCCTTGTCGTTGGACCAGGCCGTGCCGTAGATACGCTGCAGCATCTCGTTGTTCGAGTCGCCGCGCCAGTAGGCGCCCGACACGTGGGTCAGTTTAAAGGCCTTGCCAAGCTTGCCGGTCGATGGCAGATGTGGGCCGCGGCACAGATCGATGAACTCACCCTGGCGATACAGCGTCAGGTCCTCTTCCGACGGAATGCTCTCGATGATCTCGGCCTTGTACTCCTCGCCGATACCGCGAAAGAACTCGGCCGCCTTGTCGCGTTCCCAGACTTCACGTTCGATGGACTCGTCGCGATCGACAATGTCCTTCATGCGGGCTTCGATCGTTTCGAGGTCGGCCTCAGTAAACGGTTCCTCGCGCGAGAAGTCATAATAGAAGCCGTTTTCGATGGCCGGGCCGATAGTGACCTGTGTCTCCGGCCAAAGCTCTTTGACGGCTTCTGCGAGTACGTGGGCCGCATCGTGCCGCAACAGCTCGACACCGTCGTCGGAGTCACGGGTAACGATCTCGATAGCGGCGTCAGCCTCTATGTCGCGGTTGAGGTCCCGGAGTTCTCCGTCGACGCGAACGGCGACAGCGGCGCGTGCGAGTCCCTCACCTATGCTGGCTGCGATTTCGGCACCGCTGGTGGCATTGTCGAACTGGCGGTCGGAGCCGTCAGGCAGGGAAAATTTAGGCATATTGAGGTGTTTCTGCGAAAGATAATGACAGCGCGCAATTGTACGCGAATTAGGATCGCGTACAATCCGCCTCCATGACAGACAACGAACCGCGGGACTTTATCCGCAAGATCATTGATGAGGACCTCGAGTCCGGCAAGCACGCGGAAATCGTGACCCGTTTTCCGCCGGAGCCGAATGGTTACCTGCATATCGGACATGTCATGTCGATATGCCTCAATTTCGGTGTGGCCGCTGAAACGGGCGGGCGTACCTTTTTGCGTCTCGACGATACGAACCCGGGCAAGGAAAGTCCCGAGTACGTGGAAGCCATCAAGGAGAACGTCCACTGGCTGGGGTTCGACTGGGAAGATCGACTGACGCATGCATCGGACTATTTCGAGCACCTGCATGCATCCGCTATCGAATTGATCGAGAAGGGCGTGGCGTATGTCGACAGCCTGAGTGCCGAGGAAATCCGTGAACACCGCGGGACTCTGACCGAGCCGGGCCGGAACAGCCCGTATCGCGATCGCAGTATTGAGGAAAACCTGGACCTGTTCCGCCGTATGTATGCGGGCGAATTCGCCGATGGTGAGCACGTGCTGCGTGCGAAGATCGATATGGCGTCGCCCAAC
>Ga0224513_10001256_pt1 | contig 10202 bp, 17 predicted proteins | sample SF_May12_sed_USG_5_FD_169109 | JGI IMG/M metagenome (GOLD analysis project Ga0224513, IMG submission 169109) | Sediment microbial communities from San Francisco Bay, California, United States - SF_May12_sed_USGS_21 | ecosystem: Environmental > Aquatic > Marine > Sediment | place: USA... | reverse complement strand
GAGGAGCCGAGCGATGTTCCCGGCGTGCCGGATCAAAACGATGATCCACAGTCCTACGGCGAGCTGAATCGGCCATTGGCGACCATCGATGCCGATGGTCAGCCCGACCGCGAGAGTTGCGGCCGACAGCGATGCGACGCTCGCCCGCCGGCTGAATTTCTTGACGAGCACGAACGTGAGGAGAGTCGCGAAGCCAATCGGGGGAAGGGCGCCGAGCAGGACGCCACCGGCGGTAGCTGCTCCTTTGCCACCTCGAAATGCGTGCCAGATCGGAAAGACGTGCCCCAGTGTCACCGCGATTCCCACCGCGGTGATCCACGGCCAGGGCAGGTCGAAAGTCCAACGGGCCAGCGCCGCCGGCACGAAGCCCTTGAGCATGTCCAGGAGCATGACCTTGCGTCCCGTGCTCTTTCCGAGCGCGCGGCCGACGTTCGTTGCACCGATGTTCCCGCTTCCGATGCCCCGCAAGTCGACGCCTTGCCGGCTGGCGAACAGGAGGCCAAACGAGATCGATCCAACGAGGTATGCGGCGAGGGTGAGCGCAGGGCCAAGCACCGCGGAATCATACCGCTTTGTCCGCAGGGGGACCTGGTAAGTTTTTTGCTCGGGATCGCGCCTCCCCGTAGCTTCAATCGGGATGTTGTTTGGCGCGCACCGTGAGACTCTGGTTCCGGTCGCACTCTACGCGGAGCTCGTCGCCGACGACGAGGTGCTTCCAGCGTTCGTAACCAGCATCAGCGAGCAGGGATTGGTCCTCGACTCGCTCGCGATCCTGGGCGACCGCCGCAGCGATCGATTGCAGGTCCGACTCACCCTCCCGGGCGAGCCCGACCCCTTGTGGATCGGCGCCGAAGTCGTTCGCGACACCCATGGCTTTCTGTTCAACGATACCGCCATTCGCTTCCTTGCGATGGCCAATGGCCATTGGCACGCCCTTCGACGTTGGGTCCGTGTCAGGGAGCTCGTTTTGGCCACTCGCCCCGTTGGGGTCCACGACGCAGCTTGAGGACAGATCCCTGCCTCAGTTGCTACCCTGAAAGAGGGGACATGGTCGTCAGTCTGCACAGCGAGCCGCCAAGCCTTCGTCCGTCGCCGGAGACCTCGGAGAGCCAGGCGCGCGCCAAGCCCCGTAGGTCCATGATTCCGTTCAGCGCCTCGCTCTTACCGACTGGTTCGCCCTTCGGCTGGAACGCTCGGGATCGTTCCCTCTATGTGCAGTTTCTCACCGCCCTCCTGATGGTCATCGTCACCTTCTCCTTCGCAGTGCTCGATGGCTGGCCCTTCCTGCTCGAGCCTCCCGCGAATGCCGCTCCGTTGCGGGCCACGACGATGCTTGCCGGGGTGGCCCTGGTGTTCTGGTTCGGGTTCTATGTCTGGACCTGGCGCTGGTACGTACGGAAGGGAACCAAGTTCTCATGGCTCCTCTTCTTCACGATCGCCGCCCATATCCTCACCGGCACCGCCGTGTGTTACGCGATCGGTCCGTACACGGCGGCGAGCGGGCTCATCACGGTTGCCGCTCTTCTCCTGGGGATGGTGCTCCTCGAGCGACGCTCGCTCTGGATCGCCGTCATCGCTTGGTTCCTCTCGATGTTTGCGATTCACTTCGCGAGCAAGGCGGGGGCGTTGCCGTTCCTTTCTCTGTTTGAGGCATCACTCGGGCAGCCAGATCTCGAAAAAATGGCCGCCGAGCGCGCCGTCGCGGCCGCTCTCATCTACATTCCCCTTGCGGTCGTCATGGATCACCTGATCAGCGTTTGGCGTCAGGACGAGCGCAGCCTCTATGAGGCGGCTCAGTTCGATTCGCTGACCGGTGCCTACACGCGTGGGTTCGCGATGGCCGTCATGCAGCGTGCGCTGCTCAAGGCTCGTGGCGACGCAAAGCCCTTGGGCGTACTGATGCTCGACCTCGACCACTTCAAGCGGATCAACGACGCGCACGGACACGCGCGAGGTGACGTGGTGCTCAAGCAAACAACGCGCGCCGTGCAGTCCATGTTGCGAGCGGGCGACATCGTCGGGCGTTTCGGCGGGGAGGAGTTTGTGATTCTCCTCTCGGGCGCAGATCTGAAGCAGGCGATGGGCGCTGCCGAACGTTGCCGTGTCGCCGTTGCGAAAATGGAGGTTCCGGACGCACCGTACCTCTCGGTCACGGCGAGCGTCGGCGTTGCAGCGTTTCCGGATCACGGAGAGGATCTCGACGGGCTGCTCAAGGCCTCCGATCGTGCGATGTACGCGGCGAAGGCGAATGGGCGGAATCGGATCGAGGTTGCTAGCAGCCGAGATCAAACATGAGGGGTGGTTATGTGTAGGTTAATGTGTGTTCTCAGTTGTTTGATGTTGGTGGGAGCCGTCGCAGGGTGTGGTGGCGATGAAGGGACCGAGGCGGACCGGATCGGTGTCGGTGCAGAGTGCACCGCGGACCCGAGCGCGGATCCCCCATCCACCTGCCCGGTCGTCCAGAAGGACGAGATGGACATCCAGCTTCAGTGCCTCGAGTTCAAGGGGGGCTATTGCGGCCTGGAGAACTGCACGGGCGATGCCAGCTGCCCGGACGGGTCAGCTTGTATCATGCACGATGACGGCAAGAATTACTGCTTCAGGGAGTGTACGGAGAAGCTCGACTGCAATCGCAATCGCCCCACCTGCCCCGCCAATTGCGTCAGCAGTGTCACCTTCGTCGACCCACGGAATGAGCGGAAGGCCTGCAAGCCCCCGTCGGCTACCGATTGCCCAGACGAGTAGGCAAGCGCTTTGCGCCCAGTCCCTTGACTTCCCGGGGGGCGGACCGTAGTACAGCCGCCGCCGTCTTGCTGGCGTAGCTCAACTGGTAGAGCACCGGTTTTGTAAACCGGCGGTTATGAGTTCAAGTCTCATCGCCAGCTCTACTTGAAAATTCGGAATGACCATGGAGGGTTGCCCGAGCGGTCAAAGGGAGCAGACTGTAAATCTGCCGGCTTATGCCTACGGTGGTTCGAACCCACCACCCTCCACCAGGAGATAAAACAACAAATTATGCGGGTGTAGCTCAGTTGGTAGAGCCTCAGTTTTCCAAACTGAATGTCGCCGGTTCGAGCCCGGTCGCCCGCTCCAGACGCTCGCGTGGGGGCGGCGGGGTGGGGATGAAGGGTCCATACCCCGCTGCTAACAACGGGCTCAGTCAACGTGCAGATGAAAGATCGAACAAATCAGACTATGCCCAGGTAGCTCAGTGGTAGAGCACCCCCTTGGTAAGGGGGAGGTCGTGAGTTCAAGTCTCATCCTGGGCTCCGCAAAATAGGGTTTAGGCAACCTCACTCAGAAGAACGACGAAGTAGGAAACGAACGATGGCTAAAGAAAAGTTTGTCCGAGACAAACCACACATGAACGTAGGCACGATTGGTCACATCGACCACGGTAAGACGACGCTGACAGCGGCGATCATGAAGGTGATGTCCGATAAGCACGGCGGCGAGGTCAAGAGCTACAAGGACATCGCCAAGGGTGGTACCGAGCGTGACGACACCAAGACGGTGACGATCGCGACGAGCCACGTGGAGTACCAGACGGCGAACCGTCACTACGCCCACGTCGATTGCCCGGGCCATGCCGACTACGTCAAGAACATGATCACGGGCGCGGCGCAGATGGACGGCGCGATTCTGGTGGTGAGCGGTGTCGACGGACCGATGCCGCAGACCAAAGAGCATGTGCTTCTCGGGCGCCAGGTCGGTGTGCCGAGCATCGTGGTGTTCATGAACAAGTGCGACGCGGTCGACGACCCGGACCTTCTCGAGCTGGTGGAGATGGAGGTTCGCGAGCTTCTGACGAAGTACGAGTACGACGGGGACAACATCCCGGTGGTGCAGGGCTCGGCGCTCGGCGCCTTGAACGGCGAAGAGAAGTGGGTGGAGTCGGTCGTGAACCTGATGGACGCGGTGGACAGCTACATTCCGGAGCCGCAGCGAGACATCGATAAGCCGTTCCTGATGGCGGTCGAGGACGTGTTCTCGATCAAGGGCCGCGGGACGGTGGTGACGGGTCGCATCGAGCGGGGGATCATCAAGGTGGGCGACGAGGTGGATATTCTCGGCGTGCGCGACCCGCAGAAGACGACGGTGACGGGCGTGGAGATGTTCCGGAAGCTGTTGGACCAGGGTCAGGCCGGCGACAACGTCGGGTGCTTGCTTCGCGGGATCGACAAAGAGCAGGTGGAGCGCGGTCAGGTTCTGGCGGCGCCTGGCTCGGTGAACACGCACACGCAGTTCGAGTGCGAGGTGTACATCCTGAGCAAGGACGAGGGGGGTCGCCACAAGCCGTTCTTTTCGAACTACACCCCACAGTTCTACATCCGCACGCTGGACGTGACGGGCAAGATCGAGCTTCCGGAGGACGTGAAGATGGTCATGCCTGGCGACAACGTGAAGATGAAGGTCAACCTCATCACGCCGGCAGCCATGGAAGAGAAGCAGCGCTTCGCGATTCGCGAGGGCGGCCGAACCATCGGTGCAGGCGTCATTTCCAAGATCATCGAGTAGAACAATGGCAGCGAACAAGATCCGGATTCGACTCAAGGCTTACGATCACCGATTGCTAGATCAATCGGCGACGGAAATCGTCGACACGGCGAAGCGCACCGGTGCGCGGGTCGCGGGTCCGATTCCGCTGCCTACACGCATCAACAAATACACCGTGCTGCGTGGACCCCACGTGGACAAGAAGTCGCGAGAGCAGTTCGAGATTCGGACTCACAAGCGACTCTTGGACATCCTGGATCCCACTCAGCAAACGCTCGACGCCCTCATGAAGCTGGATCTTTCAGCGGGCGTCGATGTCGAGATCAAGTCGTAAGGCGGTAGGTCCATGCCAAAGGTGAAGGTCTACAACTTGAGTAAGAAGGGCGTCGGTGAGATGGATCTCTCCGACAGCGTCTTCGATGCCACGGTCAACGAGAGCCTCCTCTATGATGTTCTCAAGGCCCAGCTTGCGAGCCATCGCAAGGGCGCTGCTTCGTCCCAGACACGGGCGGAAGTCAGCGCGACCAGTCGCAAGCTCTACAAACAGAAGGGCACCGGCGGCGCTCGTCATGGCTCCAAGCGCGCACCGATTTTCGTCGGCGGCGGCGCGGCCCATGGCCCGAAGCCGCGTGACTTCGGTTACAGGCCTCCGCGCAAGATGCGGCTCGGTGCGCTCAAGGGCGCCTTGAGCCTCAAGCTTCGGGAGGGTCAGTTGCTGATCGTCCAGGACTTCGAGCTCTCCGAGATCAAGACGAAGAAGCTCGCTGAGGTTCTCGACAAGCTCGAGGTCAACGGCGGCGCTCTCATCGTCGATGTCAAAGACAACGAGAAGCTGCGTCTCAGCGCTCGCAACCTGCAGGGCCACTCGGTTCTCCCGCCCGAGGGTGTGAATCTGTACGACCTGCTCCGCCATGAGCATCTCGTGCTCACCCAAACCGCCGTGCAAGCTCTGGAAGCGAGGTGTCAGTGATGAACGCCGAGCAAGTCATCAAGCGCCCCCTGTACCTCACGGAAAAGGGTTCACGGCTGCGCGAGGACGAGAACAAGTACACGTTCGAGGTCGACCTCGACGCGAACAAGCTCCAGATCAAGGACGCCGTCGAGACTTTGTTCAAAGTCACGGTCCGCGACGTCCGGACTCTGATCGTGCGCGGTCACATGAAGCGCATGGGCAGAGGCTACGGGAAACTCCAGAACTGGAAAAAGGCCATCGTCACGCTCCCCGAGGGTGAGACGATCGACTTCTTCGAGGGTGTCTAAAGATGGCAATCCGTAAATTCAAACCCACGTCGCCTTCCCGCCGCTTCTACGAAGCGCCCGATTTCGACATGATTACGCACGGGAAGCCCGAAAAGAAGCTTCTCGACGCAAAGAAGCAGACCGCCGGTCGCAACAACCAGGGGCGCATCACGTCGCGCTTCCGGGGAGGCGGCCACAAGCAGCGCTACCGCATGGTCGATTTCAAGCGGAACAAGATCGGTGTCCCGGCGACCGTGAAGACCATCGAGTATGATCCGAACCGCTCGGCTCGCATTGCACTCGTGTGCTACGCGGACGGCGAGAAGGCCTACATCCTCGCGCCCGACGGGCTCGAGGTCGGCCAGCAGGTCATTTCGTCGCGACATGCGGACGTGAAGCCTGGCAACGCCATGCCGCTTCGCCACATGCCGCTCGGCACGATGATTCACAACATCGAGCTGAAGATCGGCAAGGGCGCGCAGCTCGTGCGCTCGGCGGGCACCGCAGCCCAGCTGATGGCCAAGGATGGGAACTATGCTCAGATTCGACTTCCCTCTGGCGAAGTCCGGCTAGTGCACCTCAACTGCCGCGCGACGATCGGACAGGTCAGCAACTCGCTACACGCGCGTATGACCCTCGGAAAAGCGGGTCGTAGCCGTTGGCTCGGCCGCCGGCCTCACAACCGCGGCACCACCATGAACCCGGTCGATCACCCGATGGGTGGTGGTGAGGGCCGCACCGCGGGCGGACGTCATCCGTGCTCGCCGTGGGGCCAGCTCGCCAAGGGCCTGAAGACTAGAAAGAACAAGGCGACCGACAAGCACATCGTTCGCCGGCGGAAGAAGAAGTAATGGCGCGTTCAGTCAAAAAAGGTCCGTTCATCGACCAGCACCTCGAGGAGAAGGTCGAGGCAGCGAACAAGTCCGGCGACAAGAAAATGATCCGCACGTGGTCGCGCCGCTCCACCGTGACGCCCGATTTCGTCGGGCACACGTTCGCCGTTCACAACGGTCGCAAGTTCGTGACGGTCTTCGTCACGGAGAATATGGTTGGGCACAAGCTCGGCGAGTTCGCGCCCACCCGAACATTTGGCGGTCATGCGTCGGACAAGAAGGGTGGCCGCAAGATCAACCCGCAGACGGGTAAGAGGTGATCATGGAAGCGGTTGCAAAAGCACGATTTCAACGGATTTCGCCTCGCAAAGCGCGCGTCGTACTCAACATGGTGCGCGGCAAGAACGTCGCGGAGGCGCTCAATGAGCTCCGCTTCACAGCGAAGTCGGCGGCTCCCATCGTTGCGAAGGCCATCGGCAGCGCCATCGCCAACGCCAAACAGAAGAACGAAGAGATCAACCTCGATTCGCTCTTCGTGAAGACCGCCTTCGCGGACATGGCGCCGAACCAGCACATGCGGCGTTGGCGCCCGCGGGCGCAGGGCCGCGCCACACGAATCGTCAAGGGAATGAGTCACATCACCGTCGTCGTGAGCGACGGGGAAGAGAGCTGAACCGTGGGTCAGAAAGTACATCCTTATGGTTTCCGTCTCGGCGTCGTAAAGACGTGGAAGTCCAAGTGGTACGAGGACAAGAACTACGCCAAGTGGCTTCATGAAGACCTGAAGCTGAAGGCGACCATCCGGAAGAAGTTCGCTCATGCGGGCATCGCGGACATCGAGATGGAGCGTGCCGCGAACAAGGCCAAGGTGGTCATCTACACCTCGCGCCCCGGCATCATCATCGGGAAGCGCGGCGCGGGCGTCGAGCAGCTCAAGGCCGATCTGCAGAAGCTCACCGAAAACGAGCTGTTCCTCGACATCCAAGAGGTCCGCAAGGCCGAGACCAACGCCCAGCTCGTCGCGGAGAACATCGCGACGCAGCTCGAGCGACGCGTCGCTTTTCGGCGTGCCATGAAGAAGGCCGTGCAGACCGCGATGAAGTTCGGGGTGAAGGGCATTCGAGTAACCGCCGGTGGGCGGCTCGGTGGGTCTGAAATCGCGCGCACGGAGTGGTACCGCGAGGGCCGCGTACCGCTTCACACGCTTCGTGCCGACATCGATTACGGCGAGGTGACCGCACACACGAAGGCCGGCACCGTCGGCATCAAGTGCTGGATCTTCAAGGGTGAGCAGCTTCCGCAGCGCCCGGGTGCCGGGGCCGTAGGAGCCCGAGTCTAGGGACGAGCCATGCTTCAACCAAAGAAAACCAAGTTCAGGAAACAGATGAAGGGCCGCATGCGCGGCAAAGCCTACCGAGGCAGCAGAGTCTCGTTTGGCGACTTCGGACTGCAGGCGCTCGAGCCCGGGCGGATTACGCAGCGACAGATCGAAGCAGCTCGTATGACGATTCAGCGTAAGGTGAAGCGTCAGGGGCAGCTCTTCATTCGGATCTTCCCAGACAAGCCGATCACCAAGAAGCCGCTCGAAGTTCGTATGGGTAAGGGTAAGGGCAGCGTCGAAGGCTGGGTGGTCATCATCAAGCCAGGGCGCATGCTGTATGAAATCCAGGGTGTACCTGAGGACATCGCACGCGAAGCGTTCGCGCTTGCAGCGCACAAGCTCCCACTCAAGACGACGTTCCGGTCCAGGGAGGCTGAGCTATGAAGCCCGAAGACATTCGCACGAGCACGCTCGAAGAGCTCGCCGTCATCGAGGGCGATCTGCGCCGCCAGCTTTGGAAGGCGCGCTTCGACAATCACACCAATCAGCTCGATGACACGAGCTCCATCCCCAAGCTTCGCCGGGATCTTGCCCGCGTGAAAACCATTCTCACCGAGCGCCGCGCGGAAGCGGCGAACAAGGAGTGATCGGCCATGACTGCTGAGCCAGGACAACCGACCCCGAAAGCCGTCACCGAGCGTGGCCTCCGTCGTCGCTTGGTCGGACGTGTCGTGAACGAGACACAGTCCGAAGGGCGAGCCCAACAAACCGTCGTGGTGGAAGTCATTCGCCGCGCCCGCGACCCGTTCTACGGGAAGTACGTGAAGCGTAAGAAGAAGTTCCACGCGCACGACGAGGCCAACGAGTACCGCAAGAACGACGTGGTAGAAATCCGCGCCTGCCGGCCCCGCTCCAAGACGAAGCGTTGGGAGGTCATCCGCCTCATCGAAAGGCCGCCGGAGGTATAACGATGATCCAGACCGAAACACAGCTGGATGTGGCCGATAACAGCGGCGCGAAGCGAGTTGCCTGCATCAAGGTGCTCGGCGGGTCGCGGCGTCGGTACGCCGGCCTCGGCGACGTCATCGTCGTCTCCATCAAGGAAGCTCTTCCGACCGCTCGCGTGAAAAAGGGCGAAGTGGCCCGAGCAGTCGTGGTGCGCACCAAGCGTGAGTACCAGCGGGCGGACGGCACCTACATCAAGTTCGACACCAACAGTGCCGTGCTGATCACAAAGGACAACGAGCCGATCGGCACCCGTATCTTCGGACCGGTGGCACGTGAGCTCCGCGCGAAGCGATTCATGAAGATCGTGTCTCTCGCACCGGAGGTGGTGTAATGACTGCGCGCATCAAGAAGGGTGATCTGGTTCAGGTCATCGCAGGCAAAGACCGCGGCGAAAAGGGCCGTGTCCTTCAGGTGGTCCGGGCGGACTTGATCCTCGTCGAGGGTGTCAACCGCGTGAAGCGCCACCAAAGCCCGCGTCGTTTCGCGGAGGCTGGCATCGTCGAGAAAGAGATGCCGATTCACACCTCCAACCTGATGCTGGTCGATCCGAAGACCGAGGAACGCACCCGCGTTCGCATCGAAGCCGACAAGAAGGACCCCGACAAGCGCGTTCGCGTAGCCGTGAAGAGCGGCTCGGTCCTGGATTGAGATCGTCATGAGTGAATACGAACCCCGACTCAGAAACAAATACAAAGACGAGATAGTCCCTCAGTTGATGAAGGACTTCGGCTTCACGAACGTCATGCAGGTTCCGAAGCTCGATCGCATCGTCGTCAACATGGGCCTCGGCGAAGCGGTGCAGAATGCAAAGCTCGTCGAGTCCGCCGCCGAAGAGCTCAAGGCGATCACCGGCCGCAAGCCAATCGTCACCCGCGCGAAGAAGTCGATCGCGAGCTTCAAGCTCCGCGAGGGGATGCCGATTGGCGTCATGGTGACCCTTCGGGGCAAGCAGATGTACGACTTCCTCGACCGTCTGATTTCGCTCGCGTTGCCGCGAACGCGTGACTTCAAGGGCATCAGCGCGAAGGCGTTCGATGGCCGTGGAAACTACACGCTTGGCATTCGCGAGCAGATCGTCTTCCCAGAAATCAACTACGACAAAATCGATCGTATCAAGGGCATGAACGTGACCCTTGTTACTACAGCAGAAACCGATGAACAGGGACGTGCCTTGCTGAAGTCGCTCGGCATGCCGTTCAGGAACTAGAGGACGCAGATGGCTAGTAAGCGCGCATTTGCCAAGATGGAAAAGACACCGAAGTTCTCGGTGCGACAACGAAACCGCTGCAAGGTCTGCGGACGCC
>Ga0224513_10001254_pt1 | contig 10203 bp, 10 predicted proteins | sample SF_May12_sed_USG_5_FD_169109 | JGI IMG/M metagenome (GOLD analysis project Ga0224513, IMG submission 169109) | Sediment microbial communities from San Francisco Bay, California, United States - SF_May12_sed_USGS_21 | ecosystem: Environmental > Aquatic > Marine > Sediment | place: USA... | reverse complement strand
ACCCTCTTTGGTTGCCCCCAGTTTGATGTCGATATACATCGGTACGCGAGGGTTTCCGGCAACAAAATCATCATAACGGGTGTTGATTAACTTCACCGGTGTTCGCGCCTTTTGGGCCAAAATTGCGGCGACCAGATGGATGTTATTTTCCATCTTGGCCCCAAAAGCCCCGCCGTAGTCGGGCACGATGACCCGAATGTTATCCGCAGAAACACCCAAGGCTTTGGCATACGTCATCCGCATCATATTTGGAATTTGAGTGCCGGTCCACATTGTTATCCTTCCATTCAGATCAACGTCGGCCAGTGTTCCCATTGGCTCCATATAGGCCTGGTAAACCTGGTTGGTATAGTAACGGTCTTCATAGATGATAAACGAATCCTTAAAGGCCTGGTCGACGTCGCCGGCCTCGACTTTGAATTCAGCTGCTATATTTTCAGGTTTTCCATCGTGAACGAGAGGTGCCCCTGGTCGCATGGCTTCCAGTGGATCAGACACAAAAGGTAGTTCTTCGTACTGGACGTCAATCAACTCCAGGGCTTCCTCGGCCGTATCCTCATCTACTGCAGCGACAGCTGCAACCTCATCTCCATAAAATAGCGCCTTGTCGGAAGCAAAAATCGTCCAGTCTTCAGACCGGGGACCGAATTTAATCCCCGGTGTATCCGCATAAGTCACAACCGCTTTGACACCCGTAAGCGCTTTAGCCTTTGACGTATCGATATTTTTTATATTTGCATGCGGATAGGGGCTGCGTAACGTTCGGCCGTAAAGCATGCGCGGCAAGACCAAATCCGTGACAAACTTGGTTTTGCCCATCGCTTTATCCATCGCATCAATCTGGGGAACAGATTTACCGACAACATCTAGTTTATTCATTTGAATCCACCCTTTCCTCTGCCTGGTTATCCGATCCGGACCGGGAGCAGGATTGAATGGCTGAGACGATTTGATTGTATCCGGTGCAGCGGCACAAATTGCCGGCGATGGCCGACTTAATTTCAGCATCACTGGGATTAGAGTTGGCATCGAGCAGGGCTTTGGCTGCATTAATCATTCCCGGCGTACAAAACCCGCATTGAACGGCGCCTTCTTCGACAAAAGCGGCTTGGAGTGGATGCGGTTCTTCTGCGGCGATGCCCTCGATTGTCGTGATTTCTTTTCCATCCGCCAGAGGTGCCAATATCAGACAGCAATGAACCGGTCTGCCGTTTAACAAAATCGTACAGGCGCCGCACTTTCCCAAACCGCAACCCTTTTTCGTGCCGGTTAGGCCCAAATCTTCTCGCAGAACATCCAGCAGGACCCGGTTGGGCTTCACTTCCAGATGGTATTCTTCACCGTTAACCGTAATGTTAATGGGGACACGCATGTTTAATTTCCTCCGCCTTTTTTGAGGGTATCGATAACTTTTGCTGCGCATTGCTGCGAAAAAACACGAATAATAGTGCGACGATACGAAGCCGTGGCGCGTACATCATCGATGGGTCTGGCTGCATCGGCAGCCAGATTGGCGCAATCCGGTATTTTTGCGATAGCCTCAGCCAAAGACAACCCGGTAAGAATCGCTTCGGCCTCAGGGACTCTGATTGGGGTCGGCGCTACTCCGCCCAATGCGATGGCGACTTTGGCAAGGGTCGTTTCGTCAGATGCGATCTCGGCCTGAAAAGCCACCCCGGCCAATGATATATCGACCGCCTTTCTTCTCCGAAGCTTCAAATAGCATCCTGCGGAGCGTTGTTTGGGAACTTCAAGTTCAATTTCTTTTAATATTTGACCGGGTTCCATTGTCGTTTCACCTGGCCCGGTAAAAAATGAATTGATGGGTATTTTCTTTTCGACCGCGTTTGATACCAATGTGAGCTGTGCGTTCAGCACCATCAGCGGGGGGACCGAGTCAGCCGCAGGGGAGGCATTACAAATGTTGCCACCGATCGTGCCGACATTACGAATCTGCCAGGATCCGATCAAGCCGACCGCCTGGCACAGGATTGGAAAATGACGCATTAGCAGCTGGTTTGCGGCAAGATCGGCATGTCGGGCCAGTGCGCCGATTCGAACCCTGGAATTTTGTTTTTGAACGAAATCCAGTTCTTTAAGGTTTTGGAGGCTGATCACACGGGGGGGCAGGATTTTTTTCTTCTTCATATTTAATACCAGGTCTGTTCCCCCGGCAATGACCCTGGCATCGGTTCCGTATTTTTCGAGCTCGTTCAGAGCATCATCTAAACTGAGCGCCTCCCGGTATTCAAAAGACCGAATACGCATTTTTTCCTCCTGATGCGGTGAGTGACAGATTGTATGGGCGACAAAGCTGGGTCGAGAAAGGCAGTTTTGTTTTTAAAGCTCAGATTCTTCGACCGCCTCTTTGCTTTTTTCCAAATGGATCTCCATGGCTCTTCGGGCTTGCTCGACGTTTCCTTTTTTGACGGCTTCGAAAATCGCTTGATGCTCTTCGATTACTTCCAGCGCGCGGCCCTCCAAGGACAAGGCTTTGTATCCCATCATCTGAATCATATCTCTCAAGTTTTCCAGGATAGCGATCAAGCGGCGGTTATTGGTTAATTCACTGAAACGGGTATGAAACAACCTGTCCGCCTCCATAAACGCAGGATAATCCTTTTCATTTACCGCTTTCCGCTGCTTGAGCAGAGATTCTTCGATTTCAAAAAGGTTAAACAGAGGCGAGGTCCTGGTAATTTTTTCCACCGCCGCCAGTTCGACGGCTTTTCTCAATTCAAAAATTTCATCAACATCACGTCGTGTGAAACGATTGACCATCAATCCTTTGCGCGGTAAAAATACGATGAGTCCTTGTGAAGCAAGTTCCAGCAGCGCTTCTCTGACCGGCGTACGGGAAATCCCCAGATCGGCTGCAATCGCCTTTTCATTATATATTTCACCAATCTTCCAGTCCCCGGAGAGGATGGAATTGCGGATAGCTTCATGCGCCTTTTTCGCGAGTGACTCCGGCTGTTCGATTGTCAAAAACTTTGGCATCACAAAAATCCTTTCTCCTTATTCGCTATCGACTTTTATTACGATGGATAGATCACGCGCTTTTTGTGCATCTGATATATTACATACATAAAAACCTGTCAAGTCTTTTATTGATGAATTTTATTTTTTTCACTTGGCCATTTGCCATGTGATTTAATTAGAATCATTATTATTAAATTTATTTATAATAACAGATAATTAAAAATATATATAATAAAATGATCAAAACTTTTTTTATTAAATTCGATTTTTTTAATTTTTTTCTTGACAGGAGAGTGGACATAATATAATTGCATCTAATATATTACATACACAAATCCATTTTAACCAATTTACGTCAGCCCCATTAATTCGAAATAGCCGATTCTATCAGATTCTTCTTATCCATTTGAGTGGAAAAGTGAAAATGAGCCGGTTCCTTTTTGAGGTGCTTTATGACCAACAATCAACAGGCTGAAAAAATCCTCCAGGCCAAAAACCTTTCGATGGCTTTTGGCGGCCTGATGGTCTTCAAGAATATCAGCCTCAACATCATTAAACATCAGATTGTGGCCCTGATTGGACCCAATGGTGCCGGGAAAACGACCCTGATTAACTGCATCACCGGCGTCTATAAACCGACCCAGGGTAATATCCTCTTCCAGGATCGCACCATCTCCGGCATGCGTCCGCACCAAATATGCCGCGCCGGCATTGGACGCACCTACCAGATCCCGCGACCGTTTATGAATATGAGTGTTTTTGAAAATCTCCAGGTCTGCGCCAAACCGGGGCAGGTGGACTTTAGAGCGCTGCTTGATCTGGCCGGATTATGGGACAAGCGCAACCGTTTGGCCAAAACCCTGACTTTTCAGGAACGACGGCTTTTGGAACTGTCTCGCGCTCTGGCAGTGAATCCCAAATTGCTGCTGCTGGATGAAACCATTGCCGGATTGAACCCTTCCGAGACCAAGGAGATGATGGCGATTCTGGTCCGGATTCATTCGGAGTTCAAGGTCACCATCCTGTGGGTTGAGCATGTGATGAGCGCCATAATGGAAACCGCCCATCATATTTTTTGCCTGCATCAGGGCGCCCTCATCGCCGACGGCTGTCCGGCTGATATTGCCAATGACGAAAAAGTGATAGAGGCCTATCTGGGCGAAGAATACAAGTTTGAGAAAAAGTAGGCGGCATATGTTAAATATCGAAAACTTAAATGTCTTTTACGACGGCCTTCAGGCGCTTTACGCCGTATCACTGGAGATTCAGACAGAGGAGTTTGTATGCATATTGGGCCCGAATGGCGCAGGAAAATCAACCTTGCTTCAAACCATCGCCGGCATGCTGGTTCCGGAACAGGGCGCAATATCTTTTAAAAACCGCCCTATTCACGGCCTTGCGGCCGATAAAGTCGCTGCCCTGGGTCTGGCGCTGGTACCGGAAGAGGGCTGGCTTTTTGGACAGATGAGTGTCGAAGAGAACCTTTTAATGGGAGCTTATCCGAAGGCAGCTCGTCGAAACATAAGGCGACAGATGGATTTTGTTTTTGATTTGTTTCCAATTTTAGGTGAACGCCGCAAGCAATATGAAGATACCCTCAGCGGCGGAGAGCGCCAGATGCTGGCCGTCGGACGCGGTCTAATGAGCAACCCCAAGATGCTCTTGCTTGATGAGCCCTCCCTGGGATTGGCGCCTCTGGTAATTAAGGACATTCTGAGCGTGCTCGTCCGTATCAATCAGGAAGAGAAAACCACAATTTTATTGACCGAGCAGAACATCTTTCACGCGCTCAAAATCAGTCAGCGCGGCTACTTGCTTGAAAATGGCAAAATTGCCATGCAGGGAGCCAGCAAACAACTGCTGGGAAATGAGCATATCAAGAGAAATTATTTGGGAGTCTGATATTAGCCGTATAACCGTAAATCAAAACAAAGGAGGTCCTATGAAAAAGTCAGCGTTATTAACCGTTATTATTTTAGTTGTATCTGTTTTTTTGCTCCCTTTCGGTGCGATTGCCGCCGATACCATCAAATTGGGTGTGGTAACTCCCCTGTCGACCGGTGATTTCAGGTCCGGTAAAATCAACGTGCAAACCGTTGAACTGGCAGTAGAAGAGCTCAATGCCAAAGGAGGGATCCTGGGCAAAAAAGTTGAGATCGTCGTCGCCGACGACGAGGGCAAACCGGCCGCCGGGACCATCGCAATCAAGCGAATGATTGCCTCAGAGAAAGTCTCCGCCGTTGTGGGGCTGTGGCACAGCTCGGTGGCGGTGGCCCAGGCGAAGGTCGCCACCCAGATGCAGGTGCCGATTATGCTTCATTACAGCTGGACCGACGATTTAACCGCAGGTCATTCGGATTATATCTATCGCGTGGGGCCTTTTAACGCCGAAATCGCCCAACTCGCCTTGCCTTATATGGAGAAAAATTTCAAGACCATGGCCATCCTGTATGAAACCAATGCCTTTGGTACCGGTTTTGCCGAATACCTGGAAAAAATTGCCAAAGCCAAAGGGATTACCGTTTACAGTATCGGTTACCCGCAGGAGGCAACGGATCTTAAACCCCAGCTGCTGGAACTGAAGGCCAAATCTCCCAAGCCGGAACTCCTGGTGATCGCCGCGGTTTATGAGGCCACCAACCTGATACCCAAACAGGCCCATGAAATCGGTCTGGCACCCGGGATACAGATCCTTTGCAGTTGGGATTGGCCCACCTACCCGGCCTTTCAGGAAATTCTGGGCGATAAAGGTGTCGGTGTGGCTTACGCTACATTTGAGTCGGATAAGCTTCAGCTGTCCGCATTGGGTCAAAACTTTAAAAAAGTCTATAAGGCCAAATACAATATGGACCCGCCGGTTTTCGCCCTTTTTCTGTATGACGAGGTGATGATTCTGGCAGAGACCATGGAGCGAATTAAATCATCTGATCCCAAAGATGTGGCTGCAGGACTAAAAGACACCAAGTTTGAAGGCACCACAGGCCTGATTACCTTTGAGCGCAGGGAAGGACCGGGACCGATTTGGAACCAGTGGATGGGACATCAGCTTTTTATTAACAAGCTGACGGCTGTTGAAGGGAAAGGGTACAAACGCGAGGAAATTTATCCCTAACGGTATCTAACCTGTCCAAAACATCCCGGGGGCCCCACCCCCGGGACAATGTTTCGGGAGATTCGCGCATGTTATTGGAGTTGATTATACGCGGCATCACCATAGGGTTGGTATACGCGCTCATGGGTGTCGGGCTGGCGCTTTTAAACGGGGTCATGCGGATCATCAATTTTGCCCACGGTGAGTTCTATATGATCGGGGGCTATATGGCATACTATTCGATGACGCTGCTGGGGTTGCCCTTTTATTTTGCCGTGCCTTCGGCCATCGCCATTACTTTTTTACTTGGCGCTGTTGTCGAGAAACTGCTTTTGAGCCCGATTCATAAGCAGGAAATTGAAAAGCCCATGGATTATGCCCTGATCATGACATTTGCATTGCTGCTCTTTTTTCGACAACTGGCAATTAAAGTCTTCGGACCTTTTCGTCATAAACCACCCGACTATATTCCCGTTGATGTCCACATCCTGGGTGTCAAAATCAGTGGAAACGAGGTGTTGGCCGGCATCGTTTCCGCACTGCTGGTCCTGGGGCTGGCTCTGTTTATAAAGAAGTCCTGGCGGGGGCGTGGTTGGAGGGCCACCACTCTGTCGCGCAAAGGCGCCAAAATAAACGGCGTAGATATCGGCAAAGAGAGTTGGATTTCCTGTGGTGTGGCATGCGCACTGGCAGGGGCAGCCGGTGCCCTGGTTGCCCCTATTTTTACCTTATCGCCCACTATCGGCGGTTCTCCGCTGGTTAAAAGCTATGAAGTCATGGCCATTGGCGGTCTGGGCTCTATCGCGGGCGCATTGGCAGCAGGGTTGATGCTCGGCGTCGCCGAGACATTGGGTGCTTTTTACATTTCATCGGCCTACAAGGACGCTATCGGTTTTTTGATGATGGCATTTTTTCTCTTGTTCAGACCCCAGGGGCTCTTCGGACAGAAATAGCGAGTTGAATGTCTTATGAAAAGAAACGAGATTATCGTTGCCTTCGTAATGATCACATTGGGCCTGATTGCACCGTGGGTTTTACCCTCTGTGTGGACAATGGTGGTAAGTTTATTCTGCTATTATGCCATCTTGACCATCGGCTGGAATATCATTTTCGGCTATACGGGACTTTTTTCATATGGGCACGTGGCCTTTCCGGCCATCGGAGGTTACACCTCGGCTTTACTTGCCGAGCACATTGGCCTGTCACCTTTTCTGGGACTCCTGGCCGGCGGCCTCGCTGCAGGATTTATGGGTGTACTGATCGGGTTGCTCATTTTAAGAGTGCGCGGCTTTTACCTGTGCCTTGTGACCTGGGCTTTTGCAGAGGTGGTCAATGTGGTTCTTAAAGCCGAACACCATGTCACCGGCGGTACCGGGGGATTCCTGGCCCCTTCATTTGTTTCCGGGCCCAATGCCGAGCTGGGTGGATATTTTATAGGGCTGGGGCTTATGGCACTTACCTTTGTGGTTTCCGCACTCCTGTATCACTCGCGCTGGGGCCTTTACCTTTTTGCGGTTCGTGACGATATTGATGCCGCAGAAAGCATGGGGGTTAAAACCCGATTCTGGAAGGTTTTTGGTTTTGCATTTGGCTGTGCCTGGGCCGGAGTGGCGGGCGCTTTTTACACCCACTATTTCAATTTGATCGATCCCAGCATCGGCGGCCTGGATGAGATGGGTAAAGTTTGCTTGATTGTTATTATCGGGGGCCTGGGTACGGTTTACGGGCCGGTTCTGGGGTCATTTTTTGTGGTAATCGTTGCAGAATTTCTCAGGGGCTGGGTGGGTGGTTACAGCCTTCTTATTTTTGCCACTATCATGATCCTCGCTGTTCGCTTCGTCCGTGGCGGCTTCATGGAAATCATTCAGGTTATCTCTCCTCATCTCAGGGACAAATATTTGATGTTGATTGGTAAAAAATATATGGCGCCGCGCGAAATCTCAAAATAATTGCATTCTTCATTTTAAAATCATAAAGGAGAATCAGCACTCCGTCGTGAGTCCCCATTCCTCGACACTAATCCTTTAACCGCTGCCCCTTGTGCCAGGCGCCTTTGGACTTCTTGATTCTTTCCATCATCAGCATCCAGGCCTGTTTATTGTAAACCGGCACCTGACCGCGGTTGTGCTGATAAAACGGCGTATCAAGGTGGGCCACATGGAAGGAATATTCATAGTTAGAGATGCGGGTCTGCCAGTGGCCGGACGATCTGCCGATGACCGATCCGCCGATAAAAAGCAGGCAAATGACGGCCGCATAAAGCAACGGGTTTAAAACACCGGATCTTTTGGCCGCTGAAATATAGAGGGTGTCTTTTTCAGGACAGACGGCCACGCATTTCAGGCACCCGTGGCACTCATCGGAGATGACGCCGGTGGTTTTGTGGACCTTTATGTCCACCGGACAGGCGCCGGTACACTGCCGGCACAGGGTGCAGGTGTCCTCATTGCGGTGAATTTTAAAGATACTGATAAAGCTGAGTCCGCCTAAAAGGGCACCATAGGGGCAGAGGTAGCGGCACCAGAAATTGCGGATTAAAATTGATAAAACCAATAATGCCACCAGCACCCAGAACGCGAAAGCGGAGATATCGGTAAAAAAGTGCAGCATTTTAATATCCGCCACCATGTTGTAAGGGCTGTAGATAAAATGATCCAGGTCGCGGACATTCATCTTGATGATGATGGCCCAGATAAAAAAGAAAAGCAGCAGATACTTTAGGCTGCGCAGCGGGTAATCCAGCCAGCGGGACACCCGGACGTCTTTTCTGAAAATGAGCCGATGCAGCCGGTTTAAATACTCGGTCAACAAGCCAAACGGGCACACCCAGCTGCAGAAGCCGCGCTTGAGCAAAATGGCGGTTGCCAGGATAACCAGAAAGATGATCAGACCGGACGGGTGGATGGGATTAAAAATCCCGGTCACCAGCCAGTATTTAAAGCTGATCAGAGAGCTAATCGGTAAAAAACCCTCGATCCCCGGCGGCCGGGTGACCGTCGGCAGCAGGCCTTTTTCCAGTTGGTTGACAAAAAGGGCAAACTGCACGCCGATCAAAACGATCAACGCCAGAAAAGAATACTGGACAATTTTGCGAACGGGCTGAATGGGTAAGGTTTTCATCTATGCCTCAGTTTAAAAAATATTGATCGCTGAATTTTGTGGCAGGATAGAGCAAAAGGGGCCTTCAACGCCTTGATTTATGTCAAATTAGAAATTGGATTCAATTTTAGAGGATCAGGCCCCAGGACAGCAAAATGAGAACACCGCCGAGGACAACACCGAATATTCTTTCAGAGATTCGAAAAAAGGTGCGGTTGCCGTAATAGATTCCCAACAACAGGCCGGGCAAGGCAAACACAGCATAAAGCAGGATCTGCCGGTTCATTAAACCCAGGGCGGAGTATGTTACGACCTGAATTACCGCAGACGGCAAAAGGATCAAAACCAGCAGCCGCCGCATGGGGCCTTTGGCCAGATAGCTTCCAAAATAAAGGATGAAAATGGGCGAATTGATTCCCACAAATCCACCGGATAAACCCCCCAGAAACCCGATCAGACAGTCTTTGGCACCGCTTTTTGGCGGCATCTTTTCTGAAAATGAACGGGAACTCCTTTTGCCGCGCCAGATGATAAACCATATTCCGGCAGCCAGAATGGCGAATCCCAGCATTTTTTCAAAGCTTTTGAGCGGCGTGAGTTTCAGGGCGATGCCGCCGAGCACTGCGCCGACGATCATCAGGGCGGCAATGGGGCACCAGTAACGGCGGGGAGCCGGCAGCGGGTCGATGCGGTACATCACCAGCCCACCGATGACATTGACGATCGCTGATAAAACAACGATCTGTTTGGCTCCGATGATCAATGATAGGATCGGCACGGCCACCGTGCTGACGCCGATGCCGGCAATGCCTTTTAAAAAAAAGGCTAGAAACGCGACGATGGGCAGGGACAAGATTTCGGTTAGGGACATAAAAATTGCCTAAACAGGCTGCCGATAACTTCGCAAAATCGCATAAAACTCTCCCCCTTTGACGGGGGAGAGTTTTGGCGGGAGTGATAAAATTGTTATGGAATCAGTGGCTTATCTGTTCATCCTCCCCTTGATCCCCTCCCGTCAAGGGAGGGGAAAC
>Ga0224513_10001253_pt1 | contig 10204 bp, 9 predicted proteins | sample SF_May12_sed_USG_5_FD_169109 | JGI IMG/M metagenome (GOLD analysis project Ga0224513, IMG submission 169109) | Sediment microbial communities from San Francisco Bay, California, United States - SF_May12_sed_USGS_21 | ecosystem: Environmental > Aquatic > Marine > Sediment | place: USA: California... | reverse complement strand
GTCGACCCTGAAGTTGAGGTAGCTATGCCGTACAACCACCAACCAAGGGTGCTGGTTGTCGGGCTGGGAAGCTCCGGCGTAGCTGCTGCTCGTCTCGCGGCTGCCGACGGTTCCGAGGTCTGGGCAACCGACCTTCATTCTGCGAGCGAGCTGGGGAAAGAGCTGGCGGCGCTCGGCGGTGACGTTCGAACTTTCCTTGGCGGCCACCCGGACAATTGCCTCGAGGGGGTGAGGCTGGTCATCGCCTCGCCCGGTGTCCCAGCTGATGCACCGCTGCTCGAGTCGGCGCGGAAACGCGGCATCGAAATCAACACCGAGATCGAGTTTGCGTGGCTCCATCGGCCGCACGCCGAGTTTGTGGCCGTGACCGGCTCCAACGGAAAGAGCACGGTGACCGAGCTGACGGCACAGATGCTGATTGCAGCGGGCCGATCGACGGTGGCCGGCGGCAACCTCGGTACCCCTGCGTCGCAGCTCGTCCTCGAAGGAGGTTGGGAGAGTTGGGTGCTCGAAATATCGAGCTTCCAGGCCGAGCTCCTGACCGCAATGGCGCCCCGGGTAGCGGTCTTTCTCAATCTGAGCCAGGACCACCTCGAACGACACCCCGATCTCGATACCTATTTCGCTGCAAAGGAGCGACTGTTCGCATTTCAGACCGATGCCGATACTGCAGTTCTCAACGCCGACGATCCGATGGTCGCAGCGACCCGCACCGCGGCCTGCAAACGCAAGTTCTCGATTTCCGGGCCGGCGGATGCGTTGCTCGAAGGAGAGGATCTGGTAATTGACGGCGAGCCGATCATGCGTTCGTCCAAGATGCGTTTGAGTGGAATTCATAACGTTGCAAATGCTCTAGCTGCTGCACTTGCGGCTGCTGCACTCGGTGCGCCACCGGCCGCCATGGCCACAGCCCTGGAAACTTTCGGTGGACTCCAGCACCGCCACCGCACGGTCCACACCGAGGACGGCGTCAGCTGGATCGACGATTCCAAGGCCACAAACGTTGGTGCCACTCTGGCCGCCCTGAGAGGCTACCCCGACAATTCCCTGCATCTGATCCTTGGCGGCCAGGCCAAGGGCCAGGACTTTGAGATCCTCGTTGACGAGGTGCGGCGGGCTGTGACCCGCCTCTACCTCATCGGCGAGGACGGGCCGGCGATCGCTGAAACCCTGGCCGGCACGGCACCGACTGAAGACTGCGAAACCCTGGCCGAAGCGGTCCGTCGGGCTCGTCGTCACGCGGCCTCGGGAGAGTGGGTCCTGCTGGCGCCGGCCTGTGCCTCCTTCGACCAGTTCACCAATTACGGCGAGCGTGGTGACCGCTTCGCCGATCTCGCCCGACAGGAGGTGGTGCCGTGCCCATAAGGCAGCGCTTCGACCGCCTCCTACTCAGCTCGACGATCCTCCTGACCGCGATTGGCCTCGCCATCCTCGCGTCCGCTTCGTGGTTACTGGCGACAGAACGTTACGGGCGGCCCGGGTCCTACTTCTTCACCTGGCAGGCGGCGACGGCGATGGTCGGTCTCGGTCTGATGGTCGTGAGCATGCACCTGAGAACGACTCTCCTTACCGACCGCCGACTCGTGATCGGCGCCCTGGTCATGGGGTGGACCTTGCTGTTGGCCGCCTTTGCTCAGGCAGAAGTTGCCGCCACCCACCGTTGGATCAGCGTCGGTGGGATCTCGGTTCAGCCGTCGGTTCTGGTGCGGCTCGGTCTGATCATGCTGATGGCGATTCTCCTCGACGAGGCGCGGCGCACGGGTTGGCAATGGCAGAAATTGGCTGTGGTTGGCGGGATTTCGTTCACAACCATTCTGGTGATCGTGGTCGAACCCGATCTCGGAACGGCCGCCCTGTTGGCGGTGGTACTGGGCGCGATGGCCTTTGTTGCGGGGGTACCGCTGCGGCAGTTGGCAGCTCCCGCAATCGTTGCTGCTGCAGTGTTGGTGGTGGCGATCATCACCTCACCCTACCGGCTGGCCCGTGTGCAGGCGTTTTTCGGTCCCGACATGAGTGCGGCGGGTAGCTGGCAGACCTACCAAAGCCTGGTCGCGATCGGCAGCGGTGGATTCCTCGGCCGCGGCTACGGATCAGGTCTGCAGAAGCTGTTTTTCCTACCTGAGCCCCACACCGATTTTATTTTCGCCATCACCGGAGAGGAACTCGGACTGTTGGGCCTGATGGTCCTTCTCGGCCTGGCGGCGGTCGTCGTTTGGCGTGGTTTTGTGATCGCTGCCCGACTCGAGGATCCCCAGCGCGCATTGCTTGCCTTTGGAATCACCACGGCATTTGCCATGCAGAGCTTGGTCCACATGGTGGTGTGCCTCGATCTGCTGCCTCCGAAGGGAATTCCGCTTCCGCTGGTCAGTTACGGCAAGACCGAAATGTTGGTAACGCTGGTCTCGATAGGCATTCTCCTCAACTTGTCGCGGGAGGTGAAGGCGTGAGTCGGCGGGTGGTCATTGCAGGCGGCGGAACCGGGGGCCACATCTTTCCCGGCTTGGCAGTGGCGCGCGAGCTCAAGGCGCGCGAGATCGATGTCCACTGGCTTGGAGCGCGTCGCGGTCTCGAGGCTGAGCTGGTTGCCGAACGCAATATTCCGATCACCCTGGTCGATCTCGAGGGCATCCAGACCCTGACGCCCTCGGCTGCAGCGCGCGTCCTTGCCAAGCTGCCAGGCGCCATCGCCACCTCGGTACGAACCCTGCTCAAGCTCAGGCCACTGGTTGGAGTTGTTGGAGTGGGCGGATATGCCTCCACTGCCGGGATGATGGCTGCGGGGCTTCTCGGCGTACCGACGGTGCTGCAGGAGCAGAATTCCATTCCCGGCAAAGTGAACAAGTTTCTCGCTCCTTTCTCTGATCTCATTTGCTGCGGATTCGAGGACGCCTTGAAGGCGTTCCCTTCGCTCTCCGCAGAGTGGACCGGCAATCCGGTGCGGGCCGATTTTTTCGAAGTGTCTGATGTGGCCCCGCACGATCCACCTCGCCTCCTGATCTTGGGTGGCAGCCAGGGATCGTTGTTCATCAACAGAACGCTCCCGAGGGCGTTGGCGATGCTCCGGGATGAGGGCCTCGAGATCGAGGTGAAGCATCAGGCCGGTGTTCGCTGGGCGGAGGTGGTGAGGACCGCCTACCAGGATTTCAAGCTCGAGGCAAAGGTGAGCGCCTTTCTCGCCCAGCCGTGGCAAGCGTTTGCCGAGGCGGATCTGGTCGTTGCACGTTCGGGCGCCCTGACGATCTCAGAGCTCGCGGCCGCTGGTCGCGGCGCTCTGCTGATTCCCTTTGCCGCCGCCGCTGGAAATCATCAGGAGTTCAACGCCCGCAGTCTCGAAAGGGCCGGTGGCGCGCTGGTCTTGACCGAGAACGAGGCGATGCCTCTGAGGGTGTCGATGCTTCTCGGAAAACTCCTTCGCGATCACGATGCGCTGCGCGACATGGGTCGCTCTGCGCGCGAGGTTGCGCTGCCGAACGCTGCCGCCCGCATTGCCGAGCGGGTTTTGTCGATCGGGGGTGGGGTATGACGGCTCGTCATCTCCACTTGATGGGTGTTGGTGGCGTCGGCATGTGCGGCCTCGCCGAGGTGCTGCTTGCTCAGGGCCTGGCGGTGAGCGGCTGTGATCTCGCGGACAACGAGCGGACGCGGCGACTGGCCGACCTCGGAGCGAAAATCCACCACGGGCATGAGCCGGGTCACCTCGAAGGTGTCGATGCGCTGATCGTGACAGCCGCCGTGCCGAGAGAACATCCCGAGCTGATGGCGGCGACGGAGAGGGGTATGCCGGTAGTGCGGCGGGCGGAAATGCTCGCCGAGCTGATGCGATTCAAGCGAGGAGTAGCGGTTGCCGGCACCCACGGCAAGACCACGACCACTGCCATCATCGGTCATATTCTGACTTCAGCCGGGGCCGACCCGACGGTCATTGTCGGCGGCCGCGCACACTTCCTCGGAGCGCACGCCCGGGTAGGTGGTTCACCACTTCTGGTTTGCGAGGCTGACGAGTTCGATCGGTCGTTCCTCGAGCTGGCCCCGCAGCTGGCTGTAATTACGAACCTCGAGTCCGAGCACCTCGACTGCTATGAAAATTTTGAGGATCTGCGGTTGGCCTTCACCACCTTCGCCAACCGCGCATCCGTCTTTGGCGCGGCCATTGTCTGCGCCGACGATCCGGGCGCCTGGAGCCTCCGTGATGACCTGCGGCGGAAAGTCGTGGGCTATGGTTTCTCGGAAGAGGCCGAAATGCGGCTCGAGATCACGGCCAGCGAGGTCCACGGCACCGAGTTTACGGTCTTCCGGGAACACCGCCGGCTCGGCGATGTGTCGTTGCCGATGCCCGGAAATTTCAATGCACTGAACACTCTCGCCGCGATCACAGCAGGCCTCGAGCTTGGTCTCGAGTTCGATGTTCTGGCTGCGGCGTGTGCTGACTTTTCCGGGGTGGCGCGCCGATTCGAGGTGCGCGGAGATCGGGGCGGGGTGACCGTCGTCGATGACTACGCCCATCACCCGACTGAGCTCAAGGCCCTGCTCGAGGCAACCCGGCAGGCGATGCCCGGGCGGCGGGTGGTGGCGGTCTTTCAGCCCCACCTCTACAGCCGCACCCGCGATTTCGCGAAAGACTTTGCATCGGCACTTCTGGGCGCCGAGGTGGCGATTGTCCTGCCGATCTATCCGGCGCGTGAAGAGCCGATCGAGGGAGTCAGCTCACAGCTCGTGGTCGAAGAGGCCGAACGTCTCGGACACCCGCGGGTGTTGGCCGGACCACCGATTGGCGAGGCGGTGGAGCAGCTCGAAGAGCTCCTCGAGCCGGGTGATGTGCTGCTCACGGTTGGTGCCGGTGATGTCGATGATCTCGCGGCGGCGTGGTTGGAGGGTGCGGCATGAAAGCCGATATTCCCCATTTCCTGCCCGAGCGACTCCGTCCGCCGCCGACCGGGCGCAAGAGGAGGCGTGGTTATGCGCTGCTGACCGTGGTGCCGGTCATGCTGCTGGCCTTGCCCCGGTGGCAGGTCACAGAAGTTCGTATCGAAGGTTGTCCGAAGTTGCCGACCGCCTCGGTCCACTCTCTGCACGAACTCGTTGGCCAGCCCGCCATGGGACTCGATCTGGAAGCGGTCCGCGACCGTGTCGAGCTCTGGCCGGGGGTGGGCGAGGTCGAGGTCGAGCTCGAGCTTCCAGGCACTGTTCATGTCCGTGCCGCAGCCTCGGTCAGTCGAGGCAGTCTGCGGGTGGGGCGTAGCTGGCATGGGGTGGCCGCCGATGGATCATTGACCGGGCTCGTGGACTTCGCCCTGCCGCCGGTGCTCACTGGTTTCACAGGTGATTATGAAAGGATCGAGGGGCTCGCCGTCGCTCGCCGGCTGGAAGAGATGACAGGTGGTCAAGTGAGTGGAATCCGCCGCGTGACGCCGTCGGATTACAGGCTCCAACTGCAGCCGCCGGGTGGAGGACGGGAAACCGTCATACACGTCTTGCCTCAGGGCACCAACGCCGAAAAGGTGTGGTGTGCAGCCGTTGCTGATGGCTCGCTGACCCAGACCTGGGCGGATCTCAGATGGGCGGATCGGATCGTGCTTGGGGGTGGATCGTGAACGAGCACCACCCCGTGATCGGGATTGACCTCGGGTCGTCGAAGGTGTCGGTCGTGGTTGGTGAGATGGAGGAGGAGCGATTGGTCGTCCGTGGTTGCGGACAGGCAACGCACGACGGCGCTCGAAAGGGCGTCATCGCGAGCCTCGAAGAAGTCTCGCAAGCGGTGCGGGTAGCGGCGGAGGAGGCCGAGGCCATGGCGTCGATTCCGGTCGAAGTCGCTTTGGTCGGGATCGGAGGTCTACCGATCCAGGGCGTGCCTTCGACCGCCTCGGTGCCGGTGACCGGTCGGGACCACACCGTGACGTCCGAGGACCTCCAGCGAGCGTTGGCCGCATGCGCTCAGGTTGCAATCCCGGAGGACTACAGGGTCCTCGATATCATCTCCTGCGGATTTGCCCTCGACGGCCAACCCGGGATGGATTACCCGGTCGGGATGCCGGGGAACCGCCTCGACGCGTCGGCCTATGTCCTTTATGCCAACCGGACCCACGCCGAAACCGTCGAGCAAGCGGTCAACCACGCGGCGGTTGCTCTTGGACGCCTGGTTTTCGAGCCACTCGCGGCCGGCGAAGCAGTGCTGACCCAGGACGAAAAAGAGCTCGGCTGTCTGCTCCTCGATATGGGCTACGCGACCACCGACTGGGTGCTTTTCGCCGAGGGAGCTGTGGCGCTGAGCGGTGCGGTTCCGATAGGTGGTCGTCACTTTACGGCGGACCTGGCGGCGATGCTCAAGACCACGACTGCGGCCGCCGAGCGCAGCAAGCGGCGGATTGGCGCCGCTCTCGACCGCGAAGGTCTCGACAGCGCAGCAGTCGAGGTCCCGGCGTTGGGAGGGGATGGCAATCAGGTGCACTCCGCCGCTTTTGCCGCTGAAATCCTCCATGAGCGTGCACGCGATCTCTTTATTGGAGTCCATAAGGTATTGGTAGGTCACGGTTTGGATCGAATTCCAAGGGCTGGGGTGGTTCTTACAGGTGGCGCCTCGAGGCTCGAGGGTCTCGAAGAGGTCGCCGAAACGATCTTCGGCCATCGGGTTCGCCTCGGTGTACCCAGATCCCTGGCCGGTTTAGTTGAACCAGTGTCGGGTCCGGAGTGGGCGGTCGCCTGCGGGCTGATCCGGATTCACCACAATCGGAGAAATCAGGTATTGACGTCGAGGGAAAACCGGAGCAGCATCATGGCATGGCTCCGTAACGCCCTCGGAGAATTTTTTGAATTGGGAGGTGGACATGATCGAGTTTGATGACGGAGTTACGGGCGAGCGGAGCGAAATTGATGAATCGGAGAACCCCAAATTGCACCTGGTGGGTCCGGAGCCTTCGATTCTCCTCGACGAGACGCCGGCACCGGCGCGCATCAAGGTGATCGGGATCGGCGGTGGTGGCTGCAATTCGGTCAACCGCATGATCGAGGCCGGTCTCGGCGGTGTCGAGTTCATCGCCGGTAACACCGACGCCCAGGCCCTCGCCAACTGCCGGGCGCCGGTCAAGCTGCAGCTCGGAATGGAGCTCACCCGGGGTCTCGGAGCCGGCGCCAACCCCGAGGTCGGGCGCAATGCGGCGCTCGAGGCGGACAAAAAAATATTCGATTTGATCGACGGCGCCGATATGGTCTTCATCACCTGTGGCATGGGCGGTGGCACCGGCACCGGTGCGACGCCGATCATTGCCCAGATGGCGCAGGACGTCGGTGCCCTGACAGTGGCGGTGGTGACCAAACCGTTCTCATTCGAGGGCTCACGCCGTCGCAACGTTGCCGATGAGGGCATCCAGCAGCTCGGTGAGCACGTGGACACATTGATCACAATTCCCAACGACCGGCTGCTCAAGTTTGTCGAACGAAACACAAATTTCACTGAAGCGATGAGCATCGCCGACGATGTGCTGCGGCAGGCAGTGCAGGGGATCGCTGACATCATCACGGTGCCCGGCCTCATCAACCGCGATTTCGCTGACGTGAGAACGGTGATGAAGGGCATGGGGCACGCCATCATGGGTGTCGGCACCTCGTCCGGCGAACACCGGGCCGTTGAAGCGGCACAACAGGCGATCGCTTCCCCGCTGCTCGAGGAAACCTCGATCGAGGGCGCGCGAGGGCTCCTGATCAACATCACGGGTGGTGAGGAAGTCACCCTCAATGAGATCAATGAAGCCGCCGAGATCATCACCGAAGGCGCAGATGCTGACGCCCAGGTCCTCTTCGGCGCTGTGGTTGATCCCGACCTCGGTGACTGCGTGAGCGTGACCGTCATCGCCACCGGCTTCCAGGGTGTACTGGACGGCGCCCAGCTGCCGGCGACACAGGCCAGGGCGGCCGCAACACAGGATCCGTTCGAGGACAGCGCCCCGTCGCGCGCCAGTCGCTTCCTGGTGCCGGGCGGGCCGAACTCCGAATACGGCATCAACCAGACAGACGATTACGAAATACCGGCGATCCTGCGCAAACAGATGGACTGACCGGCGCTAACGTGATTTTCGGTTTCCGAGCATCTGCTCGGCGACCACTCGACCCCTTCCGCGACCCACCTCCCTGCGGAAGGGGCCTTTTTTTGAATTAGGAATTAGGATTTAGGAATTTCATCACGGCCATCCCATAGATACTTCGGATTTTCCGTTCGCCCGCCCCGAGCTTGCCCGCAGATGACGCAGATAACGCAGATAAAGACTCGGACCTTTCGTGATGTCATCTGCGTGAATCTGCGTGATCTGTGGGCCAAAAATTCGTTCATCGAATCCCAATGATCTTTGAATCGTTGGAAAGGGTTTCCGTCTTCTGGTTTCGAGCATCGAGCATCCTGTTTCTTGCATCGCTCCTCCGCTTTCCCATCCAACGATTGAGTGCGCTGGGAGACAGGAGTACCCTGATGCCATGAGCGCTCCTTACCGTCTGATTACGATTCCGCCAAGTCACTATTGTGAAAAGGCGAGGTGGGCGCTTGAAAAGGCCGAGATTTCTTACCGCGAGGAGGGGCACCCTCCACTATTCCACCGACTGCCGGTGAAGCTTGCCAAAGGCGAGCACTCGACTCCCGTACTTGTAGCCGGGGAAATGGTGCTGCCGGATTCGACGGATATCCTCCAGTTCATCGATGTCGAGCACGCCGAGGGCTGGCACCCCTACCCAACGGACTCGCAGCTGCGTGTAGAAGCCGAGGAGCTGGAGGAGGTCTTTGACACTCGTCTCGGGCCCCACACCCGCCGCATTGCCTATTACCATTTGCTGCAACACAAAGAGCTGTTCCTCGCGTCGGTGCTGGCTGGAGTGGGGGGTTTGGAAAGAACTCTCTTCAGGGTCGGCTCCCCGCTGATAAAAAAGCTCATGCGTGTTGGCATGCGGATCGATGACGAGGGCGCTGAGCGCTCGCTTGGATACGTGAGGAGCGTCTTCGCAACCGTCGGCGAGCTGCTTGACGATGGGCGTCCGTATCTGGTCGGCAAGAAATTCGGAGCCGCCGATCTGACCTTCGCGGCCCTTGCCGCGCCGGTGCTCTTGCCGAGGAACTATGGCTCGCCACTGCCATCGCTTGACGAGGTGCCGACGGAGTTGTTGGCACAGATTGAAGAGTTCCGCTCGTTGCCGGCCGGCGAATTTGCGCTTCGCATCTATCGTGACCATCGATGATGGCTCGCGATCTGATCATCGAGTTGCCGCATCTGCGTCTCGCGGCCCGCGAATGGGGCACCGTGGATGGTCCACCGACGCTCGCCCTGCACGGGTGGCTTGATAACTCGGCGACTTTTGATCGTCTTGCACCGTTGTTGCCGGAACTCCATTTGGTGGCCTTGGATTTGGCCGGCCACGGCCGCTCGCAACACCGCCACCCGAGCGTTGTCCACCATTTCATCGACTGGGCGCCGGAGATAGTCGCGATTGCGGACCAGCTTGGCTGGGAGAGCTTCGACCTCATCGGCCATTCAATGGGCGCCGGAATCTCGACCCTTGTTGCGGGCACCTTTCCCGATCGTGTCCGGCGTCTGGTCTTGCTCGAGGGTGCGGGCCCTTTGGCCGCGGAGGCAGCCATGGCGCCGGCTCAACTCGCGTCGGCCGTTGAAGATGAGGCCCGCGCCATAGCGGCGTCTCCACGTCTTTTCCCTGATCTGGATGCTGCCGTCAAAGCCCGGCTGCGAGACTCGGACCTCGACACCGAGGCGGCGCTATTGCTGGTGGAGCGCGGTTCCGAGGAGGTCGAGGGCGGTTTCCGCTTCACCCACGATCCTCGCCTACGGACCCGATCACGAACCCGGCTGACTGAGAATCAGGCGTTGGCGTTTCTTGCCGCCATCGAGTGCCCGGTACTGGCGGTGCGAGCCCTGCAGGGCTGGCCGTTTCCAAAGGATGTGGTGATGGCGAGACTCAAAAAGATCCAGCACCTCCAAACGGCGGAGATCGAGGGCGGCCACCACGTCCACCTCACCCACCCCGAACGCGTCGCATCGTTGATTAAAAACTTTTTGACGAGTTGATGGGGTCCGATAGCCCCGGAGGGGCGTCAGATATTTAGCCTGGGGCGTGAGCCCCAGGTATAGGACCCAAAAAAATGAAGAAGCCGCGGAGCGGCGACAGATTCGTCATCATGAGTCTCTGCGGCTCACGCCGCAGCGGTAATCTGTCG
>Ga0224513_10001250_pt1 | contig 10216 bp, 9 predicted proteins | sample SF_May12_sed_USG_5_FD_169109 | JGI IMG/M metagenome (GOLD analysis project Ga0224513, IMG submission 169109) | Sediment microbial communities from San Francisco Bay, California, United States - SF_May12_sed_USGS_21 | ecosystem: Environmental > Aquatic > Marine > Sediment | place: USA: California... | reverse complement strand
AATGATCTGTTCAGCCTGGACCGCGGCAGTGATCAGGCCGACAGCTCCGGTGGCGATGCCCACCTCCTTGCGGATGGCGGCTGCAAAGGGGGTCTGGAAGCCCGGCGCCGCGGGAATCACGGCATCGGGCACTAGGCCGGCGGAGGAGCAATCGATCAGATCCACGTCCAGCGCTTTGAGATGTTTGCACAACTCCAGGGACTGGGGGAGATCCCAGCCGCCGTCGACCCAGTCGGTTGCTGAAAGACGCACCATTACCGGCAGATCCTCAGGCCAGAGTGCGCGGACCCGGCGCACAACCTCGAGGGGCAGGCGCATGCGGTTTTCCAGGCTGCCGCCGTAACTGTCGCTGCGCCGGTTGCTGAGCGGCGAGAGGAACTGGTGCAGCAGATAACCGTGCGCCATGTGCACCTCAACCACCTTAAAACCCGCCTGCAAGGCACGAACTGCCGCGGCCTCAAATTGAACAACGATGCGTTCCAGGTCGGCTTGGTCCATCTCGCGCGGCTGAGGCGAACCTGGTCCAAAGGCGAAGGGGCTGGGCGCGATCGGCTGCCAACCGCCAGCGTCTTCCGTTGCCGCAACACCCCCCAGCCAGGGCGGAAGCACCGAAGCCTTGCGGCCGGCGTGCGCCAACTGCACAGCAGGCACAGCCCCCTGCTCGGCGATAAAAGCGACGATCGGCGCAAAGGCTTCGGCCTGGGCGTCGTTCCAGAGCCCGCAATCACTTGGGCTGATGCGCCCTTGCGGTTCCACCGCGGTCGCTTCGACGATCACCATGGCGGCGCCGCCAACGGCCCGGCTGCCGAGGTGGACCATGTGCCAATTGTTGGGCAGGCCATCAACGCTGGAATACTGGCACATCGGCGCAACGAAGATACGGTTGCGCAGCGTCAATGAGCGCATTTGCAAAGAAGTGAAGAGCTGACTCATTTGGACCTCCTTGAACCCTTGATCAGTTATCAGTGTTTTAGCTTTTCCCCATCCTGTTTATCCTGATTATCCCTGTGAATAAAGATTTTGGCTCAGGTTTCTGAATTGCTAATGTCAAAACCATTGAAAGTGGAAAGCTTCAGCAGGTTCTCTCGTTTAGCAAAACTATCAAACGGCCATGTGACATATTTTGTCGCAGTCACTCTCCATACTAAGACTCACAGAAGTCTCACAAGCAGCAGAACAAAGAAGGAAGGTGTTTATGCAATCGCAATGGGAATCATTCATGGAAACGTTTTTGAACACGGCCTCAGGGTTTGCCCTTTCGTGGCTTGTAACAACCTGGGTTTTACCAATGTACGGTTTTGCGGTATCCGCGGGGCAAGGGTTCCAGATCACCTGCATTTTTACAGTTATCTCGATCCTGCGTTCTTACCTGTGGCGGCGAACCTTTAACATGATTGCTTTAAGGCGCTAACCAACAGGTCTTTGCGGTTGAGGATCCAGGCATTGAGGCCCTTTGGAATAGAGGCTGCGCCATTCAATACTTTCGTGAGTCGTAGGCCCAGTGAAGAAGGGCCTGTCGCTGTTTGCGACGACAATTCAGGTCGGCCTCCAGGCAGTTGTTTTTGATCTGGGTAATGTGCCTGCGCATCCCCAGCCACCTCTTGATCTGACGTTCATCATCTCTGCAGCGCCGCCCCATGTAATAGCGGCAATACCACTGGAACCATCCACGGGGATCGTCCTCGTAGATCCAGCCTTTCTCTTGCCACACAGATAAGGGTTGTGAGGCATTCACGCCAAAGAAATTCAGCGCCGGATCATGCCGTTCCGCACAGAGCTTGGCATTTTTGAACCATTCGGCAGGGAATTCGTCCTGGCAATCGGTCATGTATTTACCACCGAACACCCCCAGTTCAAGCATCTCTTGGGGTGTCAACTCGGGGCGAAAGTCTGGATGGTAATTCTTCCCGACCGGTTCGGTGCGTTCATACTTGTAATTTGTCTGCATCAAATCATTGACCTGAACGATAACTGTGGCCATAAAAACCTCCTATAACATTTTAAACTCAAGTGATCGATTTGTCACAGTTCAACAATAATCTTCTGCAATGCCACCCATATATTTGATGGCGCTCTCTTGAGAGCGGTGACGCAGACCGTGTGGGTTAACGGAATCCGGTAAAGCGGAACTCCCTGATTCTGCTATGATATTAGCATGGGTTAGATTCAGCGCACGAATAACAGGAGCCGGCCATCATCATGATGAAAGATCCCTGGCACAGAGTCCTGCTGCTGACGTTTCTGGTACTGGTCATCAATGGCCTGTTTGTGTACATGTTTCCCCCTGCGACGCGAGAGCCAGTTATCGAGATCCCCTACAGTCGCTTCAAGGATGAAGTTCGGCTGGACCATGTTGCCGCAGTCACCATACAGGGCGAAGTCCTGACCGGGCGCTTCACGGAACAACTCGCCACCTTTTATGAAGAAGCCCCCACGGACAAGTCCGGGGAGCCTCGTGCCTACCAGCAGTTTCGCACCAACCTTCCTCCGATCGACGACCCGGAGTTAATGCCCCTGCTTGAACGTTACCAGGTCGTGGTTAATGTCGACCCGCCCGAGGAAAGATCCGACTTGATCACCTTGTTGGCGAACCTGCTGCCCTGGATCATGATTTTCGGCATCTGGTGGTTTATCTACCAGCGCGCCCGCCAGCAAGGGGGTCTGGGCGGCGGTTTAATGAACCGATTCAGCAAATCGGGGGCCAGCCTCTTCCTGCGGCAAGACTCGAGTAAAACCTTTCAGGACGTGGCTGGCCTGGAGGAGGCAAAACAGGAATTGCAGGAGGTGATCGAATACCTTCGCGAGCCGCAAAAATTTTACAAGCTTGGCGGCAAGATGCCGCGGGGGGTTCTGCTGGTCGGTCCACCCGGGACCGGCAAAACCCTGATGGCCCGAGCCGTGGCCGGCGAAGCCGATGTCCCCTTCTACAGCATCTCGGCCTCCCAGTTCGTTGAAATGTTCGTCGGCGTCGGTGCCAGCAGGGTCCGTGACCTGTTCTCAAACGCCAAGCAGAATGCGCCAAGCATTATCTTCATCGATGAACTGGATGCGGTCGGCCGAGCGCGCGGCGCTGGCCTGGGAGGAGGCAACGATGAGCGGGAGCAAACTCTGAACCAGATGCTGTCGGAGCTGGACGGGTTCGAACCCCACGATGAAGTGATCGTAATGGCTGCAACCAATCGGCCGGATGTGCTTGATTCGGCCCTGCTGCGTCCGGGTCGCTTCGACCGCCAAGTGGTGATCGATCGCCCCGATTGGCGTGATCGGGTCAAGATTCTCGAAGTTCACACCAGAGACGTGCCCCTGGCGGATGACGTCGACCTGGCGATTATCGCCAAAGGAACCCCTGGCATGGTCGGGGCCGATCTGCAGGGGCTGGTCAATGAAGCCGCCCTGATCGCCGCCCGCGAAAATGCCGAGCAGGTCTGCCTGTATCATCTGGAGCAGGCAAAAGACCGCCAGCTCATGGGCATGGAGCGCAAACTCTACCTGACCGAGCAGGAGAAACGGATCACCGCTATCCACGAATCGGGGCATGCCCTGGTTGCCAGGTGCCTGCCGAACACCGATCCGATCCACAAAGTGACGATCATCCCCCGCGGACAAGCACTCGGCATGACCCAACAACTGCCGGAGGACGATTGCTATCATTACCAGCGTAGCGGTCTCCTGGCCCGGTTGGCTGTAGCCCTGGGCGGCAGAGCCGCGGAGAAACTCATCTTCGGCGAGTATTCGACCGGCGCCCAGAATGATCTCAAGCAGGACATGGCCCTCGCCGAGAAGATGGTCTGTCAGTGGGGTATGAGCGAAAAAATCGGCCCCTTAAGTTTCGAACGGGGTGAAGAGCATCCGTTCCTCGGCCTCAAGCTGGCCACGGAAAAGACCTTCAGCGAGAAGACCGCCTGGATCATCGACCAGGAGATCGAAAAGCTGGTTCATACTGCCCAGGAGTGTGCCGAGCTGGTCCTGACTGAGAATCGTGATGTTCTGGAAGCGCTTGCTGAGTACTTGTTCGAGGAAGAGACCTTGGATGAGGAGCGTTTAAAGGAGTTTTTCCAGGACAGAACGCTGCAACTTCCGGACAAGGCCCGTGCCGCCCTGTATGCGTCGGCTTGAGAGGGAAAATAACAACGGCGGACAGGGGCCATGAGCAGAGCTTTGCCATCGCCCTGCCCGCTCCTGAAAACGCCGCACCGGTTTACCTGGCGAGCTCGCCGATCATGGCCTCCAGTCCCTTGACGACCCTGGTCAGCGCCTCATAATTAACCTTGTCCGGAGTATCACGGACAGAATGATAGTACGGGTACCGGAAGAGCGCCGTATCTGTGATCATAATGGCGGGACAATCGATTTTCCAGAACGACCAGTGATCGGACCAGTCGACCCCGAGCAGCCAACCTGGTGCGACGATCCCTTCCGACGGGAAAGCGCCGCGCTGGCGAAAAGCCTTAACGCTGCGTTTCAACAAGGGCCCGGAGCGGACGTTGCCAACCAGGGCGACAAAATCTCCGCGCTCCGGGTAGAAGTAGCGCAGCAGAGGCAGAGGGTACTTCTGGCTTAACGGCTCATGCGTATAGTAGCCGATGGTTTCCAGGGAAATCATGGCGGCGATGCGATCTCCGCTTTGCAGAGCCTGGTTTGCATAGACCAGGCTGCCCATTCGAGAAGTTTTAAAAAACGGTGGCTCCTCGTTGACAAAAGCGACCAGGCGCACTGTTTTGCGCGGCTTGCTCTGTTTGAGGAGGTCGACCAGTTCAAGCAAGGCCGCGACGCCCGTGGCGTTATCGTTGGCACCTGAGGTGCCGGCCAGTGAATCGTAATGTGCGCCCACGATAATCGTTTCGGAGGAGGCTTCAAGGCCAGGAATCTCGGCCTCGATATTGGCAACCTGTCTGCCCATCGACTCGTAAGCTAGCAGGCGCGTCGATAAGCCGGAGCGCTTGAAGGCCGCCTCAATATAGTCAGCTGCTCGCTGCAGGTTGTCGTATTGCCAGACATTTCTCTCCCCGATCTTGCCGGCCAGCATGTCGACATGGCCATGCAAACGCTCCTTGAGGAGCGCTTCGGCGACGGACAACTCTGGCAAGGGCCCGGAAACAGAGCGACCCGGCATCCGGCTCATATAATAACCGCACAGAAACAGCAGGACGAGGAGTATCAGGCCAAAGACAATCAGGTTCGTCATGAAGCGGCTCTTTATTTGCGGAGGCTCAACCATGACCAGAAGTGACTCTGAACGTTTGTTGACATAGGCTCTCCCTGAAAGAGGCGGCAATCTGAAGCGCACGACCATCTATCAATAGTGTACAGCTTGTGACACTAACTATCAATTTTCAAAAGCACCCTATTGATAGCCATGACTAACGACAGGTTTTCCCTTGAGCTCACGGTGAAAGAGTTGAATGATAGGGACATCACTGAACTCAAGCCACCATTCGGCCTCTATAAATAACCCACACCATTTCCTCAGCAACCTTAAAGCCAGGCGACGCCTGCTCACTTTCATCAGCACTCACAAGCAGGCGCAACCGATCGAACAATTGCAACGGAAGCAACAGCATTGCCGTATCTATAATCGAACAGTCGGTGTAGGATGGTGACTAAGCAACATCACTCACCTCCGAGAGGTTGCAGCCAACCCCCCGGAAAACAGAAAGATATAACCATGGAAACCTGCAGTCTGTGTCAAGAACAAACCAAGAAAACCCACCGCGGAAAGCCCCATCATTGCCTGATCAAGGTCAGTGAAGCCCGCATCTTTACAGGGGCCAAACCTCGAGGTTATGAAGAGCAGGACTACAAATGCCTGGACTGCAACGCCAGGTTTACCCAGAGCACCGGCAAAAACGATCTGGCCTGGACTTTATGGCAAGGCTGAGGCTCGGGGGCAGATCTTGATTTTTGACTTGAGTTCAAGAGTCAAGACCTTCCTCTCAGCAGACGATCACCTTCTGTTTTCGGCATAACTCTCGGCGAGGGTGCCGACCGCAACAGCAAAAGCGTTTGATCGATTCCAGCGTCGCAACGCCCGGAAGTTATTGTAGACAAGGTAGGCAGGACCGGTTGGGCCATCGGGAATAATCAATGAGGCCTGCAGGTCACGACGCGGCAACGCGCGGCCGTTGCTGCGCCGCACACCCAGAGCCTGCCAGCGCGACAATGGCAAACGGGTCTCTAATCCGGTCAAAGAAGAATCAAGCTTTTGCGTCAGTTTGACCGCCCTTCCCCAGGTTTGATCGTTCTTCCAACCCGCTTTGGCCAGGTAATTGGCCGCAGAAGCCAGCGCATCGGGAACCGATCCCCAGATGTTGATGCGACCATCGCCATCGGCATCGACTGCGTAGTGGCGATAAGAGGACGGCATGAACTGGAACGGCCCCATCGCCCCTGCCCAGGACCCTTTCATACGCGACAGCGAGACATGGCCTTCATCGAGGATCTTCAACGCCGCGAGCAACTCCTTGCGAAAATAATCGCCGCGCCGCGGATCGTAAGCCAGGGTCACCAGTGCCGGAATGACCGGATGTTTGCCGGTGTGTCGGCCGTAGCTGCTCTCAATCCCCCAGAGGGCCACAATGAAGCGCCGTTGCACCTTATACGTCCGCTCAACCCGACCCAACCAGGTGGAATAGCGTTGCAGCATCAGGCGCCCTTCGGCGATACGCTCCGGACTGACCCGGGCAGCCACATAATCCTCCACCGACTCGGTCTTTTCCGGCTGTTTTTGATCGAGCTCTATCACCCGTGGTTCGGGTGCCACTAGATCAGCCAGTGCTGCATCTAAGGTCTTTTCAGAGATCCCTGCAGAACGAGCGTCCTCTCGCAGCAACTCAAGCCAGGCCGAAAAATCCTCTGTCACCTCTTGCGCCATCACGATTGGCGAAAACAACAAAAAGAGACAGCCCAATAACAAAAACAGTTGTCCGATTTCTTTCATGGACAAACTATAGCACCAGATTTTCAAAATGGTATCAGACGCTCATCATCAACGGGGCAGCAACGGGCTGCAAGGATGAGATGAAAAGCTTCCACAGCCTGAACCTGTGCCTATCCCATGCCCTCTTTGGGTTCACGGATATGGATAATATAACCCTGCTCAATCGCATATCGACGCCCTGTTTCAGAGAGGGTAAATTTTGGGCCAAGCAACGTGGAGATCCTGACATGGATGAGTTCCCGGCGATGCAGGGATTTGAGGGTCTTTTGGAGCACGGCTGTGCCCAGCAGCAAAGGGGCGTTCAGCTGTTTTCGAGAAAGGGCCTTACCGCCGGCCTGAGCGAGCCGCCGGATCACGATAATTTCAAAGTCATTCAATTGACGTGAGCTTCGAGACTCTGCAAAAACCTCTGCATGCAAATCATCGAGGCGCGTGCCAATGAGCTCTTTCCGTTGCGCGGCGGAGCGGAGCAGCTTGCGGAGACTCACAGCAGCTTTCTGAATGGCCGGGTTAATCCCGATCAGAACGAACACCGCCAAAAACAGAATGACCAGAAGACGCATGGGCATATCGGAAAGGGGCATAGCAACTCCTTCGCCGATTGGTTACAGTCAACAATAACCTTGCTTACCTTGATACGTTAGACCAGCGGGCGGGAATGTCAACAGGCGTGTCTGTTCCCGAGCCTATTTACAAATTCAATTCTCGTTTCACCCGGGCAAAGGCATCGATTGCGAATTCCAGGTCGGCCGGTGTAAGAGCGGCCGACATCTGGGTTCGGATACGGGCTTGTCCTTTTGGCACCACCGGGTAAGAAAAAGCCACCACGTAGATGCCATGTTTCAGGATGGCGTCGGCAAAGCGGGTCGCGATGATGGCATCGTGCAGCATGATGGGAACAATTGGATGCTCGCCCGGCAGCAACGCGAAGCCATGCTGTTCCAGGCCGGCGCGGAAGATCGCTGTATTTTCCTGCAACTGGTCACGCAGGAGACTCGATTGACTCACCAATTCCAAAGCCTTTAAAGCTCCGGCTACGGCCGGCGGCGCCACGGAATTGGAAAAGAGATAAGGACGAGAGCGCTGACGCAGCAAATCGACCACGTCTTTGTGGGCGCTGGTAAAACCGCCACTAGCACCACCCAGGGCTTTGCCCAGAGTGCCCGTGATGATATCCACCCGGCCCACACACCCTCGATGCTCGTGGGTGCCTCGGCCGCTATTGCCGACAAAGCCTGTGGCATGGGAATCGTCGACATGGACAAGGGCATTATAGCGTTCCGCCAGGTTGCAGATCTCATCGATTCTGGCGATAGTGCCGTCCATGGAGAAGACCCCGTCGGTGGTGATCAGCTTGAAGCGCGCACCGGCAGACTCAGCAGCCTTGAGTTGGTCTTCGAGATCGGCCATTTGGTTGTTGCGATAACGGTAACGCCGTGCCTTACACAAACGCACCCCGTCGATAATGCTGGCGTGGTTGAGCTCGTCAGAGATCACCGCGTCCTCTTCGCCCAGCAAGACTTCGAAGAGGCCGCCGTTGGCATCGAAGCAGGATGGATAGAGGATGGTATCTTGCATCCCCAGAAACGCGCTGAGCTTCTCTTCAAGCTCTTTATGCAGAGTCTGAGTGCCACAGATAAAACGCACCGAGGCCATACCGAAGCCCCACTCTTCCAGCCCCTGCCGCGCGGCAGCGTTGACCTCCGGGTGCTGGGCCAGCCCCAAGTAGTTGTTGGCACAGAGGTTAAGCATCTCGCCGCTGCTGACACCCACATGAGCCCCCTGTGGGGTGGTAATCAGACGTTCTTTCTTGTACAAACCGGCAGCAAGGATGCCGTCAAGCTCGCTTCTTAGATGTTGGTGAAATTTACCATCCACAATATTTCTCCGTAACAGGCCGCGCGATGGCGAGCCCGTTAATTTCAAGAGTCCCAGTTAAGGATGACCTTGCAGGCGTCACCGGCCTGCATGGCGGTAAACCCCTCTGCAAATTCCGTATAATGCAAACGATGTGTAATGACCGGCGTAATATCCAGACCTGACTCGACCATAACCGCCATCTTGTACCAGGTTTCGTACATCTCGCGCCCATAGATCCCCTTCAGCGTCAGCATATTGAAAATCACCGTGTTCCAGTCGACCGTCATGTTTTTGTCCGGGATACCGAGCATGGCGATCTTGCCGCCATGTTTCATGTTAGCCAGCATCTCCCCGAAGGCTGCCGGGCTGCCTGACATCTCCAAGCCGACATCAAAGCCCTCCGACATCCCCAGTTGCCGTTGAACAGAGCCGATCTTCTCCCGGCTCACGTCAACCGTGCAGGTCGCTCCCATTTTTTCAGCCAACCTCAGGCGGCCAGGAAGGATGTCTGTGACCACGACGTGTCGAGCCCCGGCGTGTCGGCAGACTGCTGCCGCCATAATGCCAATAGGTCCAGCACCGGTAATCAGCACATCCTCACCAAGAAGGTCGTATTGCAACGCCGTATGCACCGCGTTGCCCAGCGGATCGAACAGAGTCGCCACATCCAGGTCGATCTCCGGCCGATGCACCCAGACGTTAGACATCGGCAACGACAGATACTCGGCAAAGGCTCCGGGCCGATTCACCCCGACACCGCTGGTGCTTGCGCAGAGGTGGCGCTTTCCGGCCATGCAGTTGCGACAGCGGCCGCAGACCACATGCCCTTCACCGGACACAACCTGCCCCAAGGTGAAATCGATGACGTTGGTGCCAACGGCTGCGACCTCACCGACGAACTCGTGGCCGATCACCATCGGCACAGGAATGGTTTTTTCAGCCCAGGCATCCCAGTTGTAGATATGCAGATCTGTGCCGCAGATGGCAGTGCGCTTGACCTTAATCAGCACATCGTTGATGCCGATCTCAGGTTCTGGCCACTCTTCCAGGCTCAAGCCGGGGGCGGCCTCTTTTTTTACCAACGCCTTCATCGCGTAACTCTCCCTCTTTTCATAGAATCCTTGGGAACAACATCACAGTTAACCAACAGCTTAAACGCATAATCGTAATTGACAACAGATCGATGGTATTTGTCGTCAGGAAAAATGCCCTTGCAGCCTAGACACCCAAAAAAAACTCTCAAAAACAATCCTCATCCAGGCCTCTAAAACTTGCTGATTGACGTGACTAATTTATAGTTCTAGTGAAGGGAGGAGACTATGCCCTGGAATTATAGCGACAAGGTCCTCAAGCTGTTCATGGACGCCGTCAAGGGTGAAGCCGGTACCCACATGGGTGAGCTGGAAAACCCCGACGGTT
>Ga0224513_10001248_pt1 | contig 10226 bp, 14 predicted proteins | sample SF_May12_sed_USG_5_FD_169109 | JGI IMG/M metagenome (GOLD analysis project Ga0224513, IMG submission 169109) | Sediment microbial communities from San Francisco Bay, California, United States - SF_May12_sed_USGS_21 | ecosystem: Environmental > Aquatic > Marine > Sediment | place: USA... | reverse complement strand
CTAGATTTAGTCCGGCGTTACCCAAAACACGCGATAGTATACCTTACAATTTCTAGTATTTAGAGCTGATCTATATAGATCACCTTAGATACGCTCAGCTATTATCCATAGAATGATTCCAATTCCAAGTATAGCATACCACTTGAAATTCTTCTTGTTCATGAAAATATTGACTGAGCCTAATTCCTCGTCTCGGTATACTCTCAAACGAATTTTCCTCATTTCAAATGCCTGACCAATTAAGCCTATTGTAAGAAATGCGATTCCCGCAAATCCCAAAATCCATTCCATACTGGAATTGGATATTCATCTGATATGTAGTTTCAGGTATATGAAAATGAATATTTTATAAAATAATTCTTTAAATTAGCAATGTTTTTTTCGTCTCCTATGAAAGAGGTTGGAAAAATATGGATGAATGGGAAATTGGTGCCATTCAAAGATGCCAAAGTTCATGTATTAACTCACGCATTACATTATTCAACATCAATTTTTGAAGGAATTAGATGCTATGATACACCAAATGGATCAGCAATTTTTAGATTGCCAGAACATGTTGATAGATTTTTCAAATCTGCAAAATTATATTCAATGAAGATGCAGTTCTCAAAAAAAAATATTTTAGATGCAATTGTGGAAACCGTAAAAACCGGAGGACTCAAAGAATCATACATTAGACCCTTGGCATATTATGGTTATGGAACAATGGGACTAACTCCAACTCAAAATAAAGTAGATGTTTCAATTGCATGTTGGGAATGGAAAATGGGAGAATCAAAAGCAGGTAAATTTTCTGGAGCAAAATGTAAAATTTCAAGCTGGATAAAGATTGATTCAAGATTTCAACCCATGCAGGCAAAAGCTGCATCAAACTATGCAAATGCAGCACTTGCAAGAATAGAAGCACTAGAAAATGGATATGATGAAGCAATCATGTTAAATTCACGTGGTAAAGTTGCAGAAGGCAGTGCTGAGAATATCTTTATAGTTAAAGATGATATCATCCAAACACCTCCACTTTCAGCAGGAGGATTAGAGGGAATCACCAGAGACAGCATTATTCAAATCATTGAGGAAAATGGTGGATTTGTTATTGAGCGTGATATAGAACGAGATAATCTCTATACGGCTGATGAAATTTTCATGACAGGCACTGCAGCTGAAGTAAAATCAGTTACCCAAATTGACAAAGTAAAGATAGGAAACGGTAAGATGGGTAACATTACTAAGGCATTGCAAAAATCATTTACTGATGTAATCATGGGTAAAGATGAGAGATTCTTGCCATGGTTGACATTTATCTAATTTCCACGAAGTTTTTTACCCACAAAAAAGATTAGAAACTATGGATTCATGTGCAACAGGAAATACTCCAGAGATATGCTGGTTTTGTAAAAAAGGACGTCATGATGATTGTATGAAGGAGATTCCAACACAGGGCAAATCAGATGGACCACATGATTGTACTTTTGATACAAAACTTAATCCATGCAAATGTCAGCACAACAATTAATTACAAATACAGCTTTATTTGAAAAATTCCATGATTTACAATAAAAAATTTTGGGACAAATATTCTGATGAGAACGAATCAAGATACAATGAAGAATTTGCTAAATTTACAAGAGACTTGGCCACATCTCTACGATGTACAAGTGTTTTAGAGATTGGTTGTGGAACAGGAATTGATTTAAGACTATTTCCAGATACATTTCAAATACATGGAATTGACATAAATGATCATGCATTAGAGATAGCAAAAGAAAAACTTCCTATTGCAAATTTTAAAAAAGGATCTATTACCGAACTACCATTTGAGGATTCTTCAATTGATTTTGTCTTTACTCATGGATTAATGAATTACCTGGATGAAGATACATTAGAAAAAGGAATTGCCGAAATATATAGAATTGCTGGAAAATACATTATGAATTGTGAAAAATTTGAAGAAACAGAAAAACAAATTGATGAAAACCAAAAATTTCGTAACATGAAAAACAAATGGTTGGAATACAAAGTAAAACTTGTAAGTAATGTAGATATGCATGAAGATATAGAGCCTGATAAACCTAGATTTACTCTATTAAAAAAACTGTAATTTTTATTTAGATTATAGTTTGACTCATGTTAATGAATCATCATCTCTAACAAAAAAAAATATAAAATCAACGCAAAATAATCTGTTTTAATACAAGTTATCTATTTCTAAAAAATTTTAAAATTAAAAGCGGGTCTAAAGGGATTCGGACCCTTGACAACCGGATTAAGAGTCCGGTGCGCTACCTGGCTGCGCCATAGACCCACCGAAAATGAAAAGCCTAGAGTTGTTATTAATCTTAAGATTTTAAAATAATGAAAATTTAGTTTTGTGCTTTAGTTTCAATTTCGTTGTACTTTTCAATAATAGCTGTAAGTGCAGTAGAAACTGGAACATCATTCATCTTTTTCTTTTCGGCTAGAAGTTTTTGGTATGCATCTAGTGTGATGTATACTGGTATTGAACCATTTCCTTCAAGTAATCCTCTAACGTTGTAAAGAGCAGTTTCCATTCCTTTCTCAGCAGATTTTGCAAACTTTGCTTTATCCAAAATTGCTCCAAGTGGACCAAATGGCATCTCATAATCTACTGACATGGTTACTCTTGTGAGATTATTACCTAATGCTTTGAATTCATTGGTGATTTGCCATGTCTTAAATGGACCTTCAATTTGTTTTGCTGTAATTTTCTCATTTCTAATGAACTCAATTGTCTCACAATCCCACTCTAAACGTTTACCGCTAAAGTCACCGATAATTCTAAATGTTGTACCTACACCCATACCTTCTTTGATGTCCATTGGAACAACTGTCATTCCTACCGCATCATTTTTGATTTGGTCAGAAACATGTTCTGGTCTTGCAAAGTAAGTGAAAACACTATCTACAGGTGTTTTAATATCGATTGATTTTGTTACGAAAGTCAACGATTGAGTTTCTTGTCAATTAGAATTTAAAGGTTTTGAAGATTTTCGTAAAGGAATTAAATTATAATATATTCATCGAGTTTATGTTATAATTTATGAATAAAAAGCGATCAGTTTTTCTGATCTTTGGTTTGGTTCTTTCATTTTATTCAGGCTTTGACTCAGCATATGCTCATTCAATGTTTAATTCTGCTGAGGAATTTTATGGAGGTTATAGGGTTCAAGTAGGCACAACACCAGAATTTCCACAAGTTGATGAACCATCTCAGTTTTTGATTAGAGTGACTGATGAGAATTTTGAAGAAGTTGACAGATTCACTATGGGAATTAGAGTATTCTACAACGGTCAACAAGTGAATGCAATTTTACCCACTACGGTTGAAAATGGACATTGGGATATTGATTATGTGTGGAAAAATGTAGGAAATCATGTTGTAAAGATTGATTTGTATGATATGAAAGGAACGGATGGAATTCTAACTTATACATTTAACATGGGAACTCAAAACCCGTTTGGATTTATCTTCTTTGGGGCAATAGTTACAGGTGCTTTGGTTTTTGCAGGAGTAATATCATATATCTATCTACCAACAATTTTTAAAAAATCTAAACTTTAGTTAGCATAGGGGTTTTAGAAATTCTAAATGCAAATACTGTTGTTAATAACACCATTGAGAACAACAATATTCCAATTCCTAAATGAACTGCAACTAAAACTGCATGCAATTTCAAATCAATTACCATCGCACCAAGTACAATTTGAGTAATTACGAAAACAGTTGCCAAGGAGCTGGTTACTTTAATTTTTAAATCGGCATTATTATTAATGAGACTTGCAACCATAGTTGCAATTACTAATGATCCAGTAGTTGCTGCAACTAATCTATGAATCCATTCAATAAGATATTCCTCAGATGGCATTATGCCATCTGGACATAAAGGCCATTCGGGACAGGTTAATCCAAGTCCAGCTGCTGAAACATATCCTCCAATAAACATTAGAGAATACAAAACCATCATTGTTACTAGTGCAAGATACTGGATTGCCAAAATTATTCTACTATGAAACTGCCTTGCATGCCTTGTAATGCGTGTCCTGGAACTGTACAGATATAATAGTACGTTCCTGGTGCACCTGCAATGAATGTAGTACTACCAGATTCACCAGGTTTTAGTGGATTTGACATTGATGCAATTTCAGAACTCCATATAACATTGTTAAAATCTTCAGGGTTTGTAACAACTCCAAATGCGTGGAAAGAATTACCCAAGTTAGCAGAGTTAACTGTTATCTCATCTCCAGAGTTTACACGAATCTCTGGATTGTTGCCATCTTCACCGGGTAATGCATTAAATGCCAAAGTCCTAAAGTCATCTGATTCTACAAAGTCTAAAGTAAAGTTATGAGACACGCCTGTTGGGGCAGCTGCTTCACCACCAGAAGAACTGCCACCTTGTGCAGGACCAATTATGATTTCGCCAACCATTCCTTGGTCTCTATGACCTGGAACTGTACAAATGTAATAGTAAGTTCCCTCCTCACCTGCAACAAATTCTGATGAACCACTTTCACCTGCTTTTAAAGGATTAGATGCTGATGCAATTTCACTTCCAGGAATAATTCCTCCAAAGCCCTCTGCATCTTTAGTGACACCAAAAGAGTGGAAAGATACTCCGTCATTTATAACATTAAAGATCACTTTATCTCCAACGTTCATGTTAATTGTCGGATTATTATCAGGTTCGCCAGGTAATGCATTGAACGCCAAAGTCCTAAAGTCAGCTGATTCTATAAACGAAAGATCTTTTGTAATGGTTTGTCCAGTTTGTGCTGCTGGTGCTGCATGATCACTACTTCCTGCCATCATTGCAACAACTGGAGCTGGTTCTGAAATCCAATAGTCCCACATTCCGAAGAAGATTGCTCCACCAACAATGCAAATGCCCAGCATGATTGCCATCATTTTTCCAGTTCTGGCTGGAGTTGTTCTGTAAACTGTTTGGGAATTATCGTGACTCATTTCATATATCTCCTAATGTGATGGGTTCTTTGCCTCAAATGGATAATAGTATTTGCCACCTAAATCGAATGGATCTTCGGTGTTTGCAAGTTTTCCTTTTGCTGAACTGTGAATCATATTTATCAAGAAGATTGCCATACTGATACCAATAATCATTGCACCTACTGTTGCAATTTGGTTCATAGCAATCCATTCTGGAATTGGCGGATAATCGAAAATTCTTCTTGGCATTCCATACAAGCCAAGTACGTGTTGTGTAAAGAATACTAGTACTGTACCAATAAATGACATAATAAAATGAACCTTACCCATTGTTTCATTGTACATTCTTCCTGTAACATATGGGAACATGTAGTACAAGAAACCAATTGAGCCAAATGCGATAGTGCCCATTACAAAGAGGTGGAAGTGGCCAACTACCCAGTATGTGTCGTGAGTTGTAAAGTCTAATGGCATGGCAGCGTTTGCAACACCACCTGCACCCGCAGAGAAGAATAATGCAATTCCGCCAACTGACCACATCATTGGTGTTAAGAACTTAATTCTACCATTCCACATTGTTGCAACAAAGTTGAATACGTGCATGGCAGATGCTGGAACAGCTGCAAGAGTTCCTACCATGAAAACAGTTTTTTCAGTAAATGACATTCCGGTTGCGTACATGTGATGTGCCCATGATGAGAAACCGACAATTGATAACAAAACAAATGCAAAGATACCAGAATTGTAACTATAGATTGGTTTTCTTGAGAACCTTGGAATGATTTCATACATCATACCGATTGCTGGAATGACTAATACGTAGACTTCTGGATGGAATGTAAACCAAAACAAGTGTGCATATGCAATTGGATCTCCCCCCATTGCAGGATTAAAGAATCCACTTACACCTAGCCTATCAGTAAGTAACATTAGAAGCGCTGCTGCAAACGTTGGAATTGCAACAAGTATGATTAAAGATGATGACAAGAATGACCAGGCTAATAAGGGAACTTGTCCAATTGACATGTCAGGATGCTTACATTTCAGAATTGTAACGATGAAATTAATTGCACCAAGTACTGATGAAATACCCAAAATCTTTAATCCAAAAATCCACATGTCTGCTGCTGGACCAGGAGCACTGATAATAGAATATGGTGGCGTTGCATACCAAGTAAAATCTGCAAATCCTAGCCAGATAAGAGCTCCACCAGGTGGAATCATCCAAAATGCTATCGCATTAAGTTTTGGATATGCCATATCCTTGTATCTGACCATGATTGGAACATAATAGTTACCAACTGCAGATGCAAATGGAATGATAAACAAGAAGATCAACGTAGTACCGTGAACGGTAAAAATTCTGTTAAACGTCATGGCATCACCAATTATTTGTGCACCAGGCAAAAATAATTCTGCTCTAATTGCAAGAGCTAGTGCTCCACCTAAGAACAGGAATCCAAGGGAAGTAATTAGATAAAGTAAACCAACATCAGTGTGATGGGATGAAAACATTATTTGCCAAATTGGACGTGGTTTTTGTAATTCTAAGACCATTAGTTATTCACCTCAAGTAAAAGTTGGGATAAAAGCGTTATCAAGTTGATGGTTCCTCCACAATCAATGTTCCTCTCATGTTATAGTGAATTAATCCACAATATTCTCTACATTGAATATCATGAGTTCCAACATCAGTTGGTGCAAACCATACAGTGTTAACTCTACCCGGAATTGCATCCATCAAAACAACATAATCATGAATGTTAAAAGCATGATTAACATCTGTTGATACTATCTCAAATTTGTAAGCCTTTCCTACTTCAACATGCAATTCACCAATTTCTTTTGTTCCATCCTCATGCTCAAAAGACCAAAACCACTGCTGGCCTGTTACTATAATTGTCTCTGCATCTGCAGGAACATGTTCGACAAGTCTCTCTGCTTCCCATGCTTCAGCACCTACCCAAACCATCAATGCAATTACGACTCCAATGTAAATCCATTCAGGCCAGTTAGAGTGTCCACTCATTTTTACCAGTCAGTTCCCTCATAAGGAGTTGGTTTTGCATTTGGATGAGATTCTCTAAATCTCCAACATTGCCAGATCATTGTTCCGGATACTACTGCACCTACTACGAATCCAACTGTCATCAGTCTGTAAAATAAATTCCAAATAACTACTCTACGATCAAGATATTCACCAGGTTCATCCCCTGCAGCAAATGCTAAGTCTACGGCTGGTACAATTACTAAAACTCCCAATGCCAAAAATAGTGCAACAAATTTCTTCATTAGCGATTGAATGACGTGACCTATAATTTCTATTTAAGGGTTTTCAAGATTACTAACTACCAGTTCTGATCGAATCGTGAGGGGTGCATTACATTAAGTCCTGAAATTGAAAATTTTTGCTCTTTTTCTCTAAAAATATTAAGAGAAGCATTTGCTATGATTAATTCAAAGAGGTTAGTAGCAGATAGATCTACTATTGTAGATAGCATAGCTTTGATCGGATCCATATGAGTTACAAGTACAACATTTTCGTCAGGATGGTTTTCTATCACATGATCAACTATGCCTAATACTCGTTTTTTAACGTCAGAAAAAGTTTCTACACCGTTATGAGCAATTTCTAATTCACCATTATAGAATTTCATAAAGACATTGCCATGACTGTTAAAAATCTCATCATATGGCATGCCAGTAAATTTCCCCATATCAAGTTCAATTAGTCGGTCATCAATTGTAACATCAAGAGAATTATGTTTTCCAACAATTTCTGCCGTATGTTTTGCTCTTTGAATAGGACTAGAGTAAATTGCAGAAATATTCATGTGTTGAAGAAAATCAGCAGTATGCTCTGCTTGTTTAACTCCAGTTTCAGTTAATGGAATGCCTTCTGTTCGTCCAGCTAAAATCCTGTCAGTATTATTTTTTGCTTGACCATGTCTAAGAAAAATTATCTGTCCCAAATTGAACCCTTTTTAAATAGAGATAATAATAACATTGTCAGGTAAATATCATGAAAGTCGGAATAATTGGTGGAACTGGTGGAATGGGTAAAGGGTTTGCTCTAAGATGGTCACAAAACTTTGACGTTATTATCGGATCTAGAGATGCTGCAAGAGCATCTGAATCAGCAGTAGAATATACTAATCTTGCAAAAGAAGCATTTGGAGAAATAAAGGGAACGATTTCTGGAAACGATAATGTTTCAGTTGCAAAAGAAAGTGACGTTTTAATTTTATCAATCCCATATGAGAATATTGATTCTGTATGTTCTGGAATATTGTCAGAAGTCAAAGACAGCTGTGTTGTGGTATCCCCAATTGTTCCAATGACAAAAACTGATGTTGGATTTGAGTGTGTTTCAATTAAAGAAAACAAACCATTTTCATACAAACTTGTTTTGAGCCATATGAAAAATAAGTCAAAACTTGTTTCAGCATTTCATGTAATTTCTGAAAAAAAATTAATTAATCCAACACTAGAGTTAGATTATGACATATTTGTTTGTGGTGATGACAAAGAATCAGTTCAAGTAGTTAATAGTTTAATTGATGAAATCAAAGGATTAAGATCACTATACTTGGGACCAATAGAATTATCATATCTTGCAGAAATGTGCACGCCGTTGCTACTAAATGCGATGATAAGAAACAAAATAAAAAATCCCGGAATTAAAATTATCTAAGTCCATTTTTTCATTTATCATGAGTCATGAATATTATAGACGGGGCAGAAATTGGTTTTCAGCAATAGGTGTACTTTTTTGTGTGATGGGAGGAATAGTTCTCATTCAGCAGTTAGTAATATGGGGAATAGATTTTGTCGAGGATTTTTTGTTTAATGGTGAAATTACCAACGAAAAGGTTTCAATAGCGATGATAATCTTTGGGATTTTTATGATAGGATTAGGATTTAGAAGGCATGAACAACCGAGATGAATTTCTAAAATCACAAAAAGTCTTAAGATTAGCAACAATTGATAAAAATAAAACTCCACATATTGTACCTGTTTGGTATAGGTATAGCAGAAAAAAATTCTATATCGGAACAAACACTAAAACTCAAAAAGCAAAAAATGTGAAGAGTAACAGTCATGTTTCTTGCTGTGTGGATGTTGGAATTAATGCGCCAAACATTTACGGAGTAATGATACAAGGAAATGCCAATCTAATTTTAGAAAATACTAAAGTAAAGTTAATTGCAAAAAAAATTCTTGCACGATACTTTAAGACACTAAAGGATAAATCTGCAAAAGAATTACTAGATGATACGGACTGTATCATAGAAATAATTCCTGAGAAATTTACAGGCTGGAATTACTAACTAACAAATTCTTCAATTTTATTCATTGCTGAATCTAATACTTCAAGTTTTGGAAGATAAACTAGTCTAAAATGTCCACTTCCATATTGTTCACCAAATCCAGAACCATGCACAGTAAGAACACCTTTTGTTTCTAGTAATTTTGTAACGAATTCCTTATCAGAACCAAATTTGTTGTTTTCAATTTTTGGAAATGCATAAAATGCGCCTTTTGGAGTGGGGCAAGAAAGACCAGGCATTTCATTAAGACGTTTAATTACCAAGTCTCTATGTTTTTTCATTTCAGCAACAAAGTTACCAATGTAATCTTGAGGGCCACGAAGTGATTCCAGAGCTGCATGTTGTACTGGAAGACTAGTTGCAATTCTGACTCTTGCTAGTTTTGGCAGATGTTCTCGTAACGCTTCAAGTTTTGGGGATTGGTTAAATGCAATATAACCAATTCTCCAGCCAGACATCAAGTGAACTTTAGAGAATCCATTAAGGACAATAACAGGTGAATCTCCTGCAACTTTACCTATTCCTACAAATTTTTCATCAAAAACAATTTGATCATAAATTTCATCACAAATAATGTAGAGATTATTTTGATTTGCAAAATCTACTAGTTCTTTTAGTGCTTTTTCATTAAACACAACTCCTGTAGGATTGTTAGGACTGATCAAGCAAATTGCCACAGTGTTTGGAGTAATTTTGGATTTAATGTCATCAATATCAGGAGTAGAATTATTCAAATCTACTGCAAATTCTATAGGAATACCACCGTGCAGCCTAACGTAGGAAGCATATGGAGGGTAGTAAGGTCCTGGTAAGAGTACTTCGTCACCTTCTTCTACAATTGATGAGATTACCATATCAAGTCCTTCAGAAACACCATTTGTGATTAGAATTTCATCAGCTCCAATTGAGAGTCCTTTGGCATTTTCTT
>Ga0224513_10001247_pt1 | contig 10229 bp, 7 predicted proteins | sample SF_May12_sed_USG_5_FD_169109 | JGI IMG/M metagenome (GOLD analysis project Ga0224513, IMG submission 169109) | Sediment microbial communities from San Francisco Bay, California, United States - SF_May12_sed_USGS_21 | ecosystem: Environmental > Aquatic > Marine > Sediment | place: USA: California... | reverse complement strand
CACGCCACCATTATTGCCAACTATTTGCAAAACGCCGGACTTGAAACAGGCGTTTTTGAGCGACTTCAGGAGGTTGGCGGAGGAGCCTGCGGTGACGAGCTGCCGGCTCCGGCTTTTTTGCAAAATCCCTGCGCTCACTTCACCCGCATGTTCGGCAATCCCGCCTATCACGATTTTAATCTGAGAAAATTCGGGCTGCATTATGTCTTTCCGGAAGGCAACGAGGCCATGGTTTTTCCGGATGAGTCCTGTTTTGTCGGGTACACGGCATTTCCCGTGGTGGATCCGGATACGGGCCGGGAAGAGTTTTCCAATAAGAACTTCAAAAAAACCTATGACGAAATTGCCCGCTTTTCAAAACGCGATGCCGATATGTATGAATGGATCACCGAGCGGTATGAAAAACGCTGGCGAATGGCATTTCGCAAATATCGTTACAGCCCGCCGACACCGTGGGGGGTGCCTAATCCGCTGGAAGAATTATTCACGGATGATAAATACGGCTTCGATCCCGTCTGGCACTACATGAACGGCATCCAGGTGGCCCGGGATCTTTTTGAGAGCACCGAAATGCGGCTTCTCTTCATGCGGGCGATTGCAACTTCTTCGGGCTCTTTCCCGGTGGATGCCATGGGCGTCTACCAGGTGGTTCATATGCTGGGCCTGGTGCTCTCAATGGAATCAGCCTCGATTGTATCCGGAGGGACTCATGCCATCACCCATTCCCTCCAGCGGTCATTCAGCTCAATGGGAGGTCAGTTTTTTGTAGAAAGCGAAGTGGACAAGGTTCTCCTGGAAGGAGACAGAGCCGTGGGTATCAGGCTGGCCAATGGTGCTGAAATCGAAGCGCGTAAGCTGGTGGTCAGCGATTTAGGGGTGCCGCAAACCATGCTGCGCATGCTCCGGGACACCAAATTGGCCGATCGACTCGTGCACCGCATCAAAAACATCGATTACGATCGGGCCCAGATATTCTGGGGTAATGTCGCCCTTCATGAACTGCCCGACTACAAGGCCAAGAGTTTCAACCCCGATCTGGGAGAGCAACCGCGACTCTACATGGGACCCAAAGATGAGGACTATCTGTCATACAATTATATGTCCGAAATCTTTATGCAGGGTTTCCCCAGCCCTGGAAAAATGTTCCTGCTGGCCGCCCCGGACAGTATCTGGGACAAGAATCGGGCCCCCGAAGGCAAGCACACGATCCTGCTGGAAGAATTTGCCGCACCGCTGCGTTTTTTCTCCGAGAGAGAATGGCTGAAAATGAAACGGGAAATTGTGGACCACATGCTCAAGGACTGGCAGATTTATGCCCCCAACATGACCTGGGACAATGTGATCGCCCATAATATCCAGACACCCCTGGATGTGTCCTATCGTCATCCGGACATGAAGGAGGGTGGCTGGGCGGAAGGCGCTATGATGCTCTCGATGCATGACCGTTTTCGTCCGGTTCCGGAAATTGCCAATTACCGCATCCCGGATGTAAAAAATATGTACATCTGTTCTTCAAACCTGCATTCCTGTGGAGGGATCGGCCGCGGCAGCTCCTACAATTGCTTTAAAAAAATTGTTGAAGATTTTAATCTGCCCAAGATCTGGGAGGAAAAAGGCCGGGAATACTAGCAGCGAAGTTGGAATGCGCAATTGAGCAAATAAGGAGTTTATATGCGCCTGAAAGATAAAGTCGCCATCGTGACCGGCGGTGCCAAGGGACTGGGCCGGGCGTTTGCCGTCAAAATGGCCGCCGAAGGCGCCCGGGTCATGGTTGTCACCCGCAAGGATATGGTCAATCTCAAGGAGACGGTCCGACAAATCGAAAGGCTCGGCGGGCAGGCCGCCTTCTTTCAAGCCGACGTTTCCAAAGAAGCGGATACGCTGGCCATGGCCGAAGAAGCCGTCAAGGCTTTTGGCCGCATTGATATTCTGGTCAATAATGCCGCCGTCTATGACGGAATAACGCGTAAGCCTTTTTATGAAATCGACCCGGCCGAATGGGATCTGGTGATGGCCGTTAATGTAAAAGGCGCATTTCTGACGGCCAGAGCAGTCTTTCCCTATATGAAGGAACAGGGTTTCGGCAAAATCATCAATCTGGCCTCCGAGGTCTTTTTTACCGGCTCCCACGGCTTTGCTCATTATGTATCTTCCAAGGGCGGAATTATCGGCCTTACCCGGGCTTTGGCCGTGGAATTGGGCCCGTACAATATCTGTATCAATTGCGTGGCACCCGGCTTTACAGACACCGAGGCCAGTAGAGGTCTGGCCGACGTAAACAAGTACGACACGTCCAAAACACCGCTTCGCCGGCTTGAAAAGCCGGACGATCTGACGGGAGCCGCCGTATTTCTGGCATCGGCTGAAAGCGATTTCATGACCGGCCAAACCCTGCTGGTGAATGGCGGCCGGGCCATGCATTAAAAAAAGCTCAAGGTGGAAGGCGCGGGTCTTAAGGAATAAGAAGAAATCATTTTTTGCCTTGTGCCCTGAGCCGTGCGCCCTGGGTCTCATAGGTGGTGACTCCATGACCGTAAAATTTATTCAGTATTGGGATGTGCTTTCCGAGCGGGAGGACGAATTCAGCAAGTTCATGGTGAAGAGCTACATCCCCGAAATTAATGAAACCGGATATCTCAAGATCGTCGGTTCGTGGCATGTCGCCTCCGGCGAAGGCCCCTACTACATCATGGAGGGTGTGGCTGCCTCCGTTAAAAATATCCACAGCCTGTTGCAACTGGATGAATTCAAGAAACTCAGTCATCTGCTGCATTTCTTAATCACAAACTACAAAAGCAAACTTCTGGTGCCGGCCGGCCCCATCGAGGGGATCGTTCCCGAAGACAAAAACTATCGTTTCAACCACCATTATGATGTCATCTACGATAAATATGATGACTATATGGTGTTTATGAAAGACGAGCACCTCCCGATCATGGAAGAACTTGGAATCAAAATGATCGGCGCCTGGTACGTCGCCATCGGCCCGGGCCCCAATTTAGTCGTTGAGGGCGCCTGTCCCGGCGTTAAAATAATTATGGGTGCCATCGGCAGTGAGCGCTATCGCCTGCTCACGGCGAAGTTGCTCACCATGGTCAACGGATTCGGCAGCAAGATTCTGGTTGATACCGGACTCCTGCGCTGAAGAGGAAAAACAATGCCGGTCAAACTGATCCAATACTGGAACATTCTGCATGCCACCCAATCGGTATTCGATGCCTATTTCACCCGGGAATATGTGCCCCGCATCAATGAAACCGGCTTTATGAGGATGGTGGGCTCTTGGCATGTCGCCTCCGGTGAAGGCCCCTATTTTATCACCGAAGGTGTTGCCGGAACCGTGACCGAGGTGGAAAGCCTGATCATGGCGCCGCCTTACATCGATCTTCGTAATCGCCTTTTGCAGCTGGTAAGAGATTACCAGTCCAAACTCCTGGTCCCGATTGAATCAACGGAGCCGGATGTTCCGGATGTCGAGCATGGATATAAATTTAACCAGCACTTTAATATCAATCCCGCAGATTTTTATGAGTTTCTGGCTTTCGAAGAGCAGGTTCACCTTCCGGAGATGAAACGCTTTGGTCTTACACTGGTGGGTGGTTGGAATGTTGCGGTGGGCGCCACCCCATACATGATTGATGAAACCCGGGCCGACAATCTGGTAACGATCGGTGAAATGTTGGAAAACCCGGCCTACCAGAAGTTAACACTTAAATTGCTCCAATTGGTCTCCAACTACGGCTGCAAAATTCTCGTGCCCTCCGGACATATCAACACCTGACCGGAGCAGCTCAACAGCATGTGCACATTGGCGAATTAACACGAAAATTCGTGTTGCAGATAGGCTTACAAAACCAGGGATTCCCAGCTGATTTTTTAGCACCGAATCGACAGGTTTGGACCGTCGTTTTGTGTTTGCCGCCCGCAATTCAATTGCAGCGTCGCATACAGGCACGCACCAAGGTCGAATTGTCTCTACAGCTGACAGGGTTTAAAACCCGCGCAGGAGACCCATGAGCACACTCACCGGCAGGCTTCTCAGGATTAACCTCAACGATTCTTCCTATGGGAAAGAAGAAATTCCCCGGCGCCACATCACGCGCTTTATTTCAGCCAGGGGGCTGGGCGCCAAATATCTCTATGATGAGCTCGCGCCTGCCTTAAACCCGCTTTCCCCAGACAACAAATTGGTGCTGCTCATCGGCGCCCTGGGCGGCACCGGGCTTCAGGGGTTTTCCAAGTGGGCAGTGATGTCTAAAAGCCCTTTGACCGGCACCATTTTCCGCTCCATCTCGGGTGGAAATTTCGGGGTATGGATGAAGCACGCCGGGTATGATCTTATCATCCTGGAAGGCAGGGCAGCGGCACCGAGTTATATCCACATCGACGCAAGCGGCGTTCATTTTCATGAAGCGGCTGATCTCTGGGGGCTGGACTACCGCCGATTGCAGGCGCAGCTGAGAGAAAAACACGGCGACCGCACCGAATCGGCCTGCATCGGACCCGCGGGTGAAAACCTGGTCCGTTATGCGGTCATCCACTCCGGCGAACGCACGGCATCCCGCGGCGGCATGGGAACGGTGATGGGCTCCAAGAACCTGAAAGCCGTATCGATAAATGTCCCGATCAAAAAACCGGCCCCGTTCGATCCTGCAACCTTCAAGGGGCTGATCGAAACCCAGGTCGACATTTTAAAGGAGCACCCCCGCAAACAGACCATGACCACTCTGGGAACACCGTACATCACCAAGATCGTGAACATGATGGGCATCCTGCCCACCAAAAACTACCAGGAAGGGAGCATCCCGACCATCGAAGGCCTGTCCGGAGACCAATTCTATGAATTAAAAAAGGCCCGCGCCGGGTGTTACGCCTGTATGACGCGCTGCGGCGGTATGCGGGAGGTCACGCACGGGCCCTTTGGGGGCTCACAGATCGACGGTCCCGAATACGAAACCATTTTTGCATTCGGCCCCCTGCTCGGTCTCTCCGACCGGCAGTTCGTTATCGATGCCAACGCTCTGTGTGACGCCTACGGTATCGATACGATCAGCACGGGAGTTTGCACGGCCTTTGCCTGCGAATTGTTCACCCGGGGCCTTATTTCATCTGCCGATACCGGCGGTTTGAAACTCACCTGGGGCAATAAGGAAGCGCTTTTTTCTTTGATTGAACAGATCGGCCAAAGAGAGGGCTTCGGCCGTCTGCTGGGAGAAGGGGTCCAAAGGGCCGCCAAGCAATTGGGAGGCGGCGCCGACGCTTTTGCCATGCATATCAAAGGCCTGGAGCTTCCAGGATATGAACCGCGCGGGGCCAAGGGCTATGCTCTCAGCATGGCCACCTCAAACATCGGCGGCAGTCACATGTACGGCCGTCCCCGGGAGGAATTTTCAGGCCAGGTAGATCCTCTGGTTGAAGCCGGCAAGGGCGATTTAATTGCCCGGGTTCAAAAGGAGCAAGCCCTCGAGGATTCTCTTATCGCCTGCACCTTTGGGAATACCGGGTTAGATACCGCCATGTATGCTCGGCTTCTTTTGGCGGCGACCGGCATCGAAGATTTTGAAGACGCCAGGAGTTTGCTGATAATCGGAGAGCGCATTGTCTGTATTGAACGGTGTTTCAATGCCCGGGAGGGGTTTGGCCGCAAAGACGATACGCTGCCCGAACGCATGCGCAAAGAACCCTTGCAGCAGGCCGGACCGGCCACCGATCAGGTGGTCGGCAATCTGGAGCATCTGCTGGACGAATACTACCAGGCCCTGGGTTACACCGCACAAGGCATACCCGGCATCGATCGGCTGCATGCACTGGATTTGCCTGAGGCGGTTGAAGATATCAAAACATACACGGCGCCCGGTGCATCGGAATCGCCGGGTAGAAGCGGTCAGCCATAGCTGCACCTGCATCTTTCAGGGGTTTTAACAATTCGTAGGCCCCGGGATCGGTTGGAATCTTTTTCCGATCACATCCCGGCGGCCGGCAATTTAAATGTGTCAACCCACAGAAAGGAGAATAAAATGAAAGTTTATGATGTTGTTCCCGGTTTGGAATTCGACCCCGAGAGGGATTTCGAGCAATCACCGGCCTGGTTTTTGGACGGCACCCATTCCGTGCCGCCCTGGACACCGATGTTCGGTTGGTTCTGGATAAATTTCTGTCGACACGGCATGCAGTACGGGGCCGAGAAATTGAGCCTGCCAACCGTAAAAGGGTGGGACTGGCGATTTATGAACGGAGGGGGTTACCTGACACTGCTTCTGGTGAAGTCGGAAGAGGAAAAACAGCGCAGAGAAGAACGATTTCGCAAAGCGATTTTGCCTTTCATACAGGACTATGACGGTTTGTGGAACGGTTTTGTTGATGAGATTTTAGGGCGTTATGAGAGCCTCAAAAGCCTGAATCTCGATGAAGCCACCAACATAGAACTGCTGGACAATTTTGAAGAGACCATCAACACCTGCCGCCGCATGTGGGAAATTCACATGTATATGATGTACGGAACTTACACGGCCTATATTCTTTTTGAAAATATGTGCCGGGAGCTGGCCGGTATCGATGACACCTCCCCGCTTTTCCACAAACTGGTCTCCGGCTTTGACAACAAGGTCTTTCAGGTCGATCGTCGCCTGTGGGAATGTTCGAAACGGGCCCAGGAGGATGGGTTGGCGGATGTATTTCTTCAAAACGAGCCCGCCAATATCGCGGCTGCCCTGGCGTCAACGGAGAAGGGCAAAGCATTTCTGAAGGACTTTATGGATTTTATGAATGAAGACGGCTGGCGTATGCAGCGCATGTCGGAAATAAATCTGCCTACCTGGGTGGAGGATCCCACGCCGGCACTCGGTAATGTCAAGCAATTCCTCGCAAAAGGCGGGGGTTTCAACCTCGACGAGAAACGTCAGAAGAATGCCGAAGAACGGGAAGCCGCCGAAAAAGAGGTGCTCGCGAAGGTTCCCCAGGAGCAAAGAGGCTGGTTCGAGCAATTGCTGCGGCTGGCCCAAAAATGCGGTGTTTTCAGTGAAGAACACGACCATTACCTGGATCTGTATACGCATGCCATGATGCGGCGCAGCGCCCTTGGCCTGGGCAAGCGCTGGGTCCAAAAAGGGACCATCGATGATCATGAAGACATGTTTTTCCTGATACCCGACGAAATCCGGCGGGCCGGCATTAATCCCGACCAGTTTGACCTGCGCTACATCGTAGAACGCAGAAAAGCGGAGTGGGAAGAATGGAAAAAAACGCCCAATCCGCCTGCCATGTTAAAGGAAGGATTCGATCTGGATCAGGCCATGGGCGTACTGGTACAGTCCAATGACCCCATCGCCCTCAAGGTGGTCGTCGGAGCCATGCCGGACGTGCGCCCCGAACTCAAAGCCGATCTTTATGGATCCTGCGGGTCCCCCGGGGTAGCCGAAGGCCCGGCGCGGGTCATCATGACCGAAGATGAACTCCACCTGGTAAAGGAGGGGGACATCCTGGTGGCGGCCACCACGTCACCCAGCTGGACGCCCATTTTTTCCATGATCCAAGGCGTGATCGTGGATCGGGGCGCCAGCCTTTCCCATGCCGCCATTGTCGGCCGGGAATACGGTATCCCGGTGGTCATGAACGTCTTCGAAGGCACCCAGAAGATCAAGTCCGGCCAACGGGTTAAAGTGGATGCCAACCTGGGGACGGTATACATTCTGGACAAATAACGGTTAAACGGCGAAGAGGAGAGCCCCCTGAAGATAATATCGGGGCTCTCTTTGCCGGTAGCGGAAGGAAACGTCACCATGACAAAAAAATGGATTTACTGGTTCGATGAGCTGCGCAGCGAGCACAACGACATGGTGGGGAAAAAATGCGCCAATCTTGGTGAAATGGTTCACCTGGGAATGCGGGTCCCACCGGGATTTGCGATATCGGTCGACGGTTACGAACAATTTATGGAAGCGACCGGGGCAGGCGCAGAGATACGGGAATATGTGCAGCAAAACCAGAATGTATTAATAAACAAGGTTGAAAAGCAAATTGAGGCCAGCCGCTTTATCCGGGGCGTCATCGAGTCCAAGCCGATGCCCGCAGATATGGCGCATGAGCTTTGGAACCACTATGGCCGCCTGTGTGAGCAAACCAGCTGTGAAGATGTACCGGTGGCCACCCGCTCCAGCGGAGCGGTCAGTATGCCGGGCCAGATGGAAACCTATTTGAATGTGCGCGGAAAAAAAGATCTCGCCGATAAGGTGATCCGGGTCTGGGGCAGTGCCTTTACCACCCGGGCCATCGCCTTTCGCCTGGAAAGCGGCATGGCGCTGGACAAGGCTCCCATAGGGGTGGCGGTCTTGAAGATGATCAATGCCCGCTGTGCCGGGGTCACGCTGACGGTGCTGCCCGTCACCGGGGATCTGTCCAAAATTATCGTCGAGGGCAATTGGGGCCTGGGCGAGAGCGTTGTCAGCGGTGAAATTACGCCGGACAGCTTTGTCGTTGACAAACAAAGCGGTGAAATCGTAAGCACCATTGGCAGTAAAACCAAAATGGTCGTTTACAAGGATGCCGGCACCCGCATGGTCAAGATCCCCCCGGATATGCAGAACAGCGCCTGCCTGGCCAAGGAGGAAATTGAAGAAATCGCGCGGATCGCCAAAATGGTTGAAGCTCATTTTGATACCCCTCAGGACATGGAGTGGGTCTTTGACCCGGACCAGCCCTTTCCGGACAATCTCTACTGGGTTCAAACCCGGCCCGCAAAATACAGCCGCAAAAAGGAGGACGACACTGAATATCTGGCTGAGCTGATGACCCGCGTTTTCAAAATGTAGAAACCAATTAATCGCCTAAGGAGGGCGCAGATGACCATACTTTTCGCTCAAAGTTGGGATGTCATTCCCGGCCAATACGACGAATATTCAGCCTTTGTCACCAACGAATACAACCCGATCCTCGAAAAACTTGGCCTTAAATTGCTGGGCGGATATTACGTGGCTGTGGGGGAAGGCCCCCGCATTATCGCCGTAGCGACCATCGAAAGCCAGGCGGGGCTGATGAAGATCCTCGCCGGCAGTGAGTACCGCGGCATAACGAATAAACTCTCGCAAGTGGTCTTCAACTACAGCAACCGGGTCTGGGTTCGCAGCGGCCGGATCCAGAAAGAGCCCTATCGCATCCAGACCGGCGCCTGGAAGTTCAATCAATACTATAATGTCATCCCGGGCCAGGGTGACGCCCATTACCGGTTTGTCAAGGAAGAATGCATACCCGGGATGAAGGCCCTCGGCGTTCCGATAACCGGCGGGTGGCGTTTGGCCATCGGCTCGGGTCCGCGAATGCTGGCTGAATGCACCGGACGCAATATCGAACATATTGCCCGGGCCATCAATACATCAGAGTTCAGACGCCTTGTGCGGCCCCTGAAAAAGTATTACGCCATGGACTACAGCAGCCGGATTCTGGCCCCGACCGGCCGAATCGAGGTTCCGTTTATAATGAAGGAAATGATGAAGGGATTTTAATCGACCCATGTTGCTCGAAGCCGACTGTGTTCCCTGCATATTGAGAATGGCCGTCGCGGCCCTTCGTCAACTGCCGCTGGATGAAAACATCATCCGAGAACTTTGCACCGAAATCCTTGAGATCCCTGCCCTGCGCGGCCTCGACTGGAACAAAACCAGTGCCGCGGTGATCGAGGATATCTGGCGCAAAATTGTAAAGAAAATCGGCTCCTCGGACCCTTTCCGATTATTAAAATCAAATCAAAATCAAAAAATTATGGATTTGTATCCGTTTTTTGAAAAAATGGTGAATGAAGCGGCGGACCCGCTTTATCTGGCAGTTAAGCTATCCATACTGGGAAATTCTATGGATCTGATGGTGGCCGATCCCTCCTTAACCGTTGAGCGGTCGATAGCAAACAAGGTGAAATTACCGCTTTCAGATGAAAATTATTCAAAGTTCAGAAAACAGTTACAGGCAACCCAACATCTTTTGATTTTCGGTGACAACGCGGGAGAAATTGTGTTCGACAAACTCCTGATCGAGACCATAAAAAAAATATATCAACCAGAGATTGCTTTTGTGGTTAGAAGTGTGCCAACCCTTAATGACGCCACCTTTGATGAAGCTAAAACAGTTGGAATCGACGAGATTGCTACGGTTATTGAAAACGGCATCGATGGGCCCTTGCCGGGTACCGTCTTGAACAGATGTTCAAGTGAAGTGAACGATTTGGTTCGCCAGTCCGATCT
>Ga0224513_10001242_pt1 | contig 10257 bp, 8 predicted proteins | sample SF_May12_sed_USG_5_FD_169109 | JGI IMG/M metagenome (GOLD analysis project Ga0224513, IMG submission 169109) | Sediment microbial communities from San Francisco Bay, California, United States - SF_May12_sed_USGS_21 | ecosystem: Environmental > Aquatic > Marine > Sediment | place: USA: California... | reverse complement strand
CTGACTGCGGACGGCCACATCGTTGTGATTCATGACGAGACCCTCGACCGGACGACCAATGGAAGCGGCAAGGTTTCGGATTTCAGCCGAGCCGAACTGCAACTGCTCGACGCCGGAGCGTGGTTTGCTCCGACTTTTGCCGGAGAGCGAATCCCCTCCCTCGATGCAGTGCTCGACGAAATCGAAGATCGGATCCTGCTCAATGTGGAGATCAAGAGCGAGGCCGTAGATCGTGGAGTCGTCCCCAAGGTCGCATCATCGATTCGAAAGCGAGGAATGGTCGACAAGGTTGTGGTCTCTTCGTTTTCTCCGACCGCCCTCCAGCAGATGCATTCAGTGGCGCCGGAAATTCGAACCGCCGTCCTCTACAACACCACGTTCCACAAGGGCCAGGATTCTGTCGAGATCGTCACCGATCTCGGTGCCTCGGTCTTCAACATCAAACGCCAACGGCTCACCGGGAAAATGATGCGCCGCTGCCGGGAGCACGACATTCCGGTCGGGATCTACACCGTCAACAAGCCGGCCCGGATGCGCCGGCTTGTCAAAAAGGGCGTCAACGCCATCTTCACCGACCACCCGGATCGACTGATTGACGTCCTGAACCCAGCACCCACGAACGTGCCGGCGCCGACCCCAATCCCAGCCGTAGCCACGCCCTAATTCCTAATTCCTAATTCCTAATTCCTCATTCCCCTGCTCCCCTTCTCCCCCGCCCCCTTGCCCCCCCGCTCCGCTAGGTTAGGATAAGCGCCATGGCACATAACCTCACCGCACGCCTGCAAACACTCTTCATTCTCATCGGCCTCGTCATCCTCTTCGGGATCGCTTCTCCCCACTTCTTCTCGACCGACAACCTCCTCAACGTGATGCAGCAGTCGGCGATCAACGCCATCCTCGGCATCGGCCTGACCTTTGTCATCATCTCCGGTGGTATCGACCTCTCGGTGGGTTCGATTCTCGCGTTTTCCGGGCTCGTGGTGGCGGACCTCCTGGTTGCGGGCCACTCCGGTCTGGTCGCCATCGCCGGCGGGCTCCTGGTTGGACTCGGCTGCGGATTACTCAACGGCTTGATCACCACACTCGGCCGAATTCCACCGTTCATCACGACTCTTGGGATGATGCTCATCGCACGAAGTGCAGCCAAGATCTACTCGGGTTCGAAGCCGATCAGCGGGCTTCCCGAGTCATTTCGGTCCCTTTCAGGAGATATCGCCGGTGTGCCGGTCATGATAATCGTCGTCGCCGCCCTGTACGTAGTTGCACACTTCGTGCTGACCCGAACCAAGCTTGGCCGATACACCTACGCCATCGGCGGCAACGAACAGGCTGCGTGGCTTTCCGGCGTCCCGGTCGGACGTTACAAGGTTGCCATCTACGGTCTGTCCGGACTCATGGCGGGCGCGGCGGCAGTGCTCATGACTTCACGCTTGAACGCGGCCTCACCGCTGTCGGGTGAGATGTACGAGCTCTATGCGATCGCGGCGGCCGTGATCGGCGGCGTCAGCCTGATGGGTGGCGAAGGACGGGTGCTGGGGACCCTGATCGGCGCGCTGATCATGGGGACCCTACGCAACGGTCTCAACGCTCTCAACGTGCCGTCAGCCCTCGAGGGCATGGTCGTCGGCGGCGTCCTGGTTGCAGCGGTTGTGCTCGACCGGGCTCGCCACCGCGGGCCGGCCGGACGCCCGGTTGAGGGTTGGCGCCGCTACCGCAAGTGGGTGGTCGCGGGCGTCGTGACTGCGGCCCTGGTGGTCGCAGCCTTCGCCTTTCGGTCCGCCTCGACCGACCCGGCGGATGAGCGAGTTCTGACCGTCGCCTTCGTGCCAAAGGCCCTCAACTCCCCGTTCTGGGCTGCGATGGAAACCGCGGCCGCGCGCGAGGCCGAACTCCAAAATGTCCACCTTGTTTCACTCGCCGCCGATCGCGAAACCGACGTCGAGCGCCAGTACCAGATCATCGAGAACCTGATCCAACAGCGTGTGGATGCCATTCTCCTCGCGCCGTCCGGTTCCAAAGAGCTGGTGCCGGCCATCCGCAAAGCGAACGACGCCGGGATCCCGGTCCTACTTCTGGACACGCGGATCGACCAGGCGGCCGCCGAGTCTGTCGGTGCAGAGGTCCTCACCTACATCGGTTCCGACAACTTCGAGGGCGGTGCTGTGGCCGGACGCTATCTCTCGAACCTCCTCGGAGGTTCGGGGAACGTGATCATCATTGAGGGCATCTCGGGCCACGAGACTGCCGACCAACGACGCCTCGGATTCCTGAGTGGAATCGAGGACTCGCCGGGCATCCGGGTCGTCGCCAGCCAGACCGCCAACTGGGAGCGGGCATTGGCCTACAACGTGGCGGAGAACCTCCTCCAGGCCCACCCCGAGGTTGACGCGATCTTTGCGGCCAATGACGAAATGGCCCTCGGCGCATTGGAGGCAGCTGATGCCGCCCAACGCCTCGAGAGCATTGCGATCATAGGCTTCGACGCCATCCCCGATGCGCTCGACAACATCAGAGCCGGACGCCTCCTGGGCTCGGTCGCCCAGTTTCCGAGCGAGATGGGGCGCCTTGGAGTCAAACACGCCGTCGCGCTCGTGAGGGGCGGATCGATGCCACCGGACGAGATCCTGACAAAGGTCGAGATCATAGACCTCGAAAACCTCGAGGCCTTCGAAGACTCGTCAGCTCCCGCAGCGGATGCCACGGAGACACCGTGAGAGACACTCCCCTGCTCACGATGACGGGCGTCTGCAAACGTTTCCCCGGTGTGCAGGCTTTGCAGGACGCAACTCTCGAGGTTTCTCCCGGCGAGGTCCACGTACTCCTGGGCGAGAACGGCGCCGGGAAATCGACCCTCATGAAGGTCTTGTGCGGTCAGTACGCGGCAGACGACGGTAAGATCACATTCGGCGACCGACGGATTGCTCCCGAAAGCCCAATCGAGGCCGAACGCCTCGGACTCGTGATCATCCATCAGGAGCTCAACCTCATACCGGGGCTGACCGTCGCCGAGAACATCTTCCTCGGCCACGAGCCGACCAAGAGCGGGTTCATCCTCGGCGAGGTCATGCGGGAAACGTCGGCCGAACTCCTGCGGCGCGTTCGTTGCGGCGTCGATCCGGACACACCGGTGGCTCAGTTGTCGGTGGCCGAGCAACAGCTGGTCGAGATCGCACGCGCGCTCAAAGAAGATGCACAGCTCCTGGTCATGGACGAGCCGACGGCGGCCCTCGCCGATGCCGAAATCGAAGCCCTCTTCGAAGTCATCCAAGGTCTTGCCAATGAGGGCGTGCCGGTCATCTACATTTCGCACAAGATGCGCGAGATCTTCGCCATCGGCGACCGTGTGACCGTCATGCGAGACGGGCACACGGTGGGTACGCGCGAAGTCCAGAAAACCGATGTCAGTGAACTCATCCGCCTGATGGTCGGACGCACTATCGGCGAGCAGATCGCCAAACGCGAGGTCGAGATCGGCGAACCGGTCCTGCAGGTGGAGGGACTCGCCCGGGGAAACGTCCTGTCGCCGACCTCGCTCTCGGTCGGCGCCGGCGAAATCCTCGGCGTTGCGGGACTCATGGGGTCGGGCCGAACCGAACTGGCTCGGGCGATCTTCGGCGCTGACCCGGTCGATGCTGGAACCGTCAGCGTGGGTGCAACCATCCTTCCCGGCAACGACCCCGCCGCATCGATCGCCGCAGGCCTCGGTTTCTTGACCGAGGACCGCAAACAACAGGGTCTGGTGCTCCAGATGTCGGTCGGCGAAAACATCACCCTGACAAGCCTCGACGAATTCTCACGACATGGACTGTTGGATCTCGCGAAGGAGTGTGAGCGCGCTCGGGACCTCGTTCAAAAGCTCCGCATCAGGGCGTCCTCGCTCAATCAGGAAGCGATCAACCTGTCGGGCGGAAACCAGCAGAAAGTAGTCCTTGCCCGTTGGCTCGCAGCCGGCTGCAGGGTCATGCTCTTCGACGAGCCGACACGAGGCATCGACGTCGGCGCCAAGGCAGAGATCTACGAGCTCATCGGCGAGTTGGTGGAAAGCGGCGTCGCAGTCGTCCTGATCTCGAGCGAAATGCCGGAGCTCCTGGGTCTTGCCGACCGGGTCGCCGTCATGCACGAGGGCTCGCTCCAGGGAGTCCTGCCCCGAACCGAAGCCTCTCAGGAGCGGATCATGGAGCTCGCCATCGGCTCTTGAAAAAGCAGGAAACCAGGGAACCTTGGACCGAAGATCATTGAAGTCATACAATCGAATCGAATCGAAACGGATGCGAACGGAACGGAGGCGGGATTCTGATGCGAGTCACGCAGTCACGGATGACGGCGGTAGGGGTCGGAGCGTTACTCGTGGTCGCCGCCTGTACTGTTCGGCAACCTTCCGAGCCGGTGATGCCTTCCAGCGTCGAGATGCCGGACACGTGGGTCTCGCAACCCGAGCAGGAGGCCCGAAACCTGGCTGCCGGATGGCTGGCTGATTTCAACGATCCGAGGCTGGAAGCAATTGTCGCCGAGGCGCTCGAGAACAACCAGGACCTGCAGACCGCCGCGGCCCAGCTGGAGGTGGCCAGACAGGCCGCCATCAAGGCCGGAGCGGGGCTCTACCCATTCATCAGTGCAGGCGCCGGCGGCTCATCGGAGGGCGGCTTCGAGGGTGGCGACACGACCACCACAAGTGGTGTGTCGCTTGACGTCGTCTGGGAGGTCGACCTCTGGGGCCGGATTCGCGCGGGCAAAGCGGCTGGACTCGCGGACTACCAGGCCGCTGGTTCACAATACGCTTTCGCCCGTCTCTCGCTGGCTGCCCAGACCGCGAAGGCCTGGTTCCAGGCTGTCGAAAGTAAAATGCAGGTGAGACTGGCCGAGGAGAACATCGAGCTTTTCGAGCGCAACCTCTCCCTTGCCCAATCCAGATACAACGCGGGTCTGACCTCGGAGTTGGACATCCACCTGGCGCGGTTCCAGTTCGCCAAAGGAGAGGAATTCTTGCGCCAGATCCGTGCCGCTTACGAACAGGCGGTGCGCAGCCTCGAGGTGCTGCTTGGGCGGTATCCCGACGCCGAGATGGAGCTGGCAGCGGAACTGGCGATGATCCCGCCGCCGGTGGCGGCCGGTATTCCGGCTGAGATCCTCGAGCAGCGGCCCGATCTGGTGGCAGCCGAACGCCAGGTCGCCGCGGCTTTCTACACGATCCAGGTAGCACAGGCGGCGCGGCTCCCCAGTCTCGCTCTGACCGGTTCGGCCGGCACAGCGAGCAGTGACCTGAGAGACGCGATTGGCGCTCCAGATCCGTTCTGGAACCTCGCTGCCGGGCTCTTTGCTCCGATCTTTGCCGGTGGCGAACTCAAGGCAAATGTCGAGATAGCGACGTCTCAGCAGAAGGCAGCTCTCCATCAGTATGTACAGGCCGTCCTGCAAGCATTCAACGAGGTCGAGACCGCCTTGAGCAATGATGAATACCTCAGAGAGGCTGAGCGATTTCAGGAGATCGCGGTAGATGAGATTGCCGGTGGACTGCGTCAGGCGTTGATCCAATACGACGTCGGGCTGATCGACTTCACCAACGTTCTGGTGATCCAACAGAATTCGGTCGCGGTCCAGCGCGAATCCCTTGATCTGAGGAACCGGCGATTGGCCAATCGAATCAACCTCTACCTGAGCCTTGGTGTTGACGAATCAATATCTACCGACCGCGCTGCCGCAGCGCCTACGGGTTCTGGAGAAAGGTGAACAAAATGGTGTTGGACATCCTCACCTTCGTTGTATTGATCGTACTTGTGGCATTGATCGGCCTCATTGTGGTGTTCTTGGGAACACTGCCTGGCAAGATCGCCAAAGGCCGAAATCACCCGCAGACCGAAGCAATCAACGTTGCGAGCTGGCTGGGCATCATTACGGCAGGGCTTCTCTGGCCTTTCGCCCTGATCTGGGCCTACATTCGGCCGCGCGAACAATCTGCCGGCGCGAGCTCGGAAAAGCTCGCCAGTCTGGAATCGAGAGTCGATGACCTCGAAGAGCAGGTGCGAAAGTTGGGGGGCACTCCATGATTGCCATTCTGACCCTGATCTATTGTGGACTGATCTGGCTGCTGTTCTTCAAGCTCAAGCTCGTCGAGCCGAATGTCCGTTCTTATACCGCTGCGGCCATCGTCGGGGTGGTCGTCATCGGCGCGATCCTACTGGCGATGAATCTCTTCCAGCCATATTCCACGAACGCTGTGATCTCTCAATACGTCGTCCAGATCGCACCGCAGGTGACTGGTCAGGTGACAACTGTCCCGGCTTCCCCCAACCAGCCGATCAAGAAGGGTGACATTCTTTTCACGATCGATCCGGCGCCATTCCAGGCAACTGTGGACGGGTTGAAAGCGGCGCTCGTGCAGTCCGAACAGAGTGCGAAGATGCTGAAGGACTCGCTCGACAGCGCGAAGGCCAGTGTCGTCAATGCGCAAGCCGCCCTGGTGAATGCGCGCCAACAGGTGAAGAGTCTCGACGCCCAACTCGATGCCGCGATTGCTGCGGTGGATCAGGTAATTGCGCAGCGCGACCTCGCGAAGAGCGAGTACGAACGGGTGGCCGCAGCCAAGCTGCAGGATCCCGGCGCGGTGAGCGACGCGGTGGTGGATGCCAAGCGCCAGAGTCTGCTCTCCCTCGAAGAGTCACTTCTCCAAGCGATCGCTGCACAGGTGAACGCCCAGGCGGCAGTTGACGCGGTTCTGGACGGTAAGAACACCGTGGTCCGACAGGCGGAAGCCCAACTCGTCAACGCCCGAGCAATGGAGTCACAAGCTCAGCTCGCGTTCGATTCGGTGATCGACGGCGAGAATACCGCGGTCGCGCAGGTGAGAGCACAACTTGATCAGGCTGAGATCAACCTCGCCTTCACCACCGTTGCAGCGCCAGCCAACGGTTTCGTTACCAACCTGCAGCTTCGCGAAGGCTCTGCGGCGCAGGCCGGACAACCGGTGATGACCTTTGTCGATACTTCGGAGCGCTATCTCATCGCGCCGTTGGGCCAGAACGTCGTCCGGCACGTTGAGGTCGGCAACGACGTTGAGGTGGCGCTGGAGCTCTACCCCGGTCGAATTCTCAATGGCACCGTGGAGAGCATCATCTGGGCCAGCGGCGAGGGGCAGGGCAACCCCAGCGGCTCTCTTCCCGATGTTGCCTCACTTCAGGGAGGCACCTCGCTTGCGGTTCGGATTAGCTTTCCTGACCTGCCGGCGACTCTCGAGCTTCCCGTGGGCGCCGGAGGCAGGGCCGCCGTCTACACCGCGAAGGGAAAACCCTTCAGGATTATCCGCAAGGTGATCATCCGGATGTACACCTGGTTGAACTACATCTGACGGATGCAAGCGTCTCGAGCGACAATTCGACCGATGTCTCGCTTGAACGCGCGCTGGTGGGCTACAACACACCGAGACCCTGGAGCTGAGCCTCTAGTTCCATAATTCCGTCGACCTCGAAAGCTCTGATCCCGACTTCACGAGCCGTTTGAACGTTGACCCGTGTGTCATCAAAGAATGCGATCCGTCGCGGAGGCACGTCGAGATCTCGGATGACGTGTTCGTAGATCTCCCGATCCGGTTTCACCTTCCCCAGCTCGTTGGAAAAGTAGTACACGTCCAGGAGGGGCTCCATGCTCCGACGGTGGAGCGGTGTGTGGAGCGTATTCGAGTTGCTGAGGCAAGCAAGTCGAGCCTCCTTTTGGAGCATCCCGAGGAGTGACCTGGCCCCCGGATAGGGCCCACGCGCCCAACCGACGAACGCATCGATGAACTCGTCCGGTCCAAGATCGAGTCCCAGCTCACTGACCACGCCCCGTGCAAAGACATCCGGTGTGATCTCGGCGCGCTCGAACCGCTGGACGAATGGCGACGAGATCCAACTCTCCCGGACCTCGTCGCGGCTGACGCCTCCCGGTAACAAATGACGGAGCTCGTCGAATCCTGCGAAATCGATCAAGACACCGCCAAGATCGAAGAGCAAAACATCGAAAGCAGGCGTGTTCAGTTGAGCCATGAATCTATCCTCACGAACGAAAAAGGCGCCGGTCAACCCGGCGCAGAATATATAGGAATAAGGATTGGGAGAAAATGGTCTTCTAGCCGAATATCTCCTTGAATCGACCAACTGACGCACGGAAGCCGTCCTCGTAGGTGCCACCGTCCGGGTGGTAGACGCTCTCCAGCGAGACCACGCCGTCGAAGTTCTCTTCCTTCAACCCGGCTGCAATGCCCTCGAGATACGGCGCCATCTCAGCGGTGCCCATCTCGCATTGCCAGACCGCCGCACCGGGAATGTCAACCCGGCAATCCTTGATGTGAACATGCGAAATGTAGCCTCCGCGCAACGCGTCGAATCCGTCGGGATAGACAACCTCGCCGCAGTAGAGGGTGTTGGCGGGGTCCCACATGAGCTTGAGGTTGTCGGAACCCATGTCGTCGATGAACTTCCGGGCCAGGACCGCCGAAGTAATCATGGCGTTGTTTCCGGTCTCCACGGAAAGAATGATGTCGTTGGCCTCGGCGAGCTTGACCGCCGGGGTGAGGAGCTCTATCAGCTTGTCCCAGGCTCCCCTGCTGGCGTTCCAGTCCTCGGCGCCGTTGTAGCCGAAGATGATCATTTCCTTGCGGAAGCTCATGGTCCGAACAATCTTGGTGTCGAAGGCGTTGGCCATGTCGATGCAGCGCTGCAGGGCAGCCATGTGTTTCTGGTGGACGGCGTCGCCGACCTCGACCTCGCCGACCAGCAGACCGACGAAGTTGTGCCGCGTGATCGATGACACCTTGACGCCGTACTTGTCGACCAGTGCCAGGGCCTTGGCCATCTGATCGTCATCGAGATCCCCGACCTCCTTGTCCCAGACAAACTGCAGCTCTACGTACTCCAGATCATGCTCGGTCGCCACCTGAAGCGCGTGCTCGAGGTCGCGGCTGATTCCGTCGGTGATGACACCCAGTTTTGCCATGGTTTTCTCCTTTGCTTTCTCTTTACCAGGTCACTTCGGTACCGGCGATCTGTTCCAGAAGCTTGACGATGGACCAGTTGTCCTCGTCAGGGAAGAGCGAGATCCCGGACCTGAAAAGCTCGTAAGCCGCAGCCGTCGCAAACATCGCAGCGCCGGTTTCCTTTGCCATGTTCATCGTGATCCCGAGATCCTTGTACATGGTCGCGATCTGGCTGCCGGTGTCCTTGAACTTCCGATCCATGATCAGCTTCGAGCAGCCCTTGAAGAGCGGGCTGCTGACACCGCTGGAGCCAAAGACCTCGAACATCGTTTCGCCCTTGACCCCGGCCGAAGCCCCGAGAACCAGCGACTCGAAGACCGCCGCAAAGGTCGTGCCGATCAGAGCCTGGAGGGCGGCCTTGACCGTCTGGCCCTGGCCAATCTCCTCACCGACGTGGAATATTGCCTTGGAAACCGCATCCAAAACCTCTCGATTCTCTTCGAGAACCTCGGGTTTGGCAGCGGCCATCATCGTGAGGGCGCCATCCTCCGCACCCGACTTACCGCCGCTGACCGGAGTGTCGATGAGGTGGATACCGATTTCGGCCAGCGGCGCCACGAGCTCCTTCACCTCCGATGGGTGGATCGTTGCCGATACGATGATGGTTGCGCCGGGCTTCAAACCCTTTGTGAGCCCATCGTCGCCGAAGATCACCTCTTTGACCTGGTCGCCATTGAGGACCATCACAAAGACCGCGTCGCTGGATTCACCCACCTCCCGGCAGGTGGCGGCGCGGGCACCGCCGGCCAGTTCCAACTCGGCCAGACGGGCCTCACGGAGGTCGAACCCAGTCAGCGGGAATCCCCCATTGATGATGTTGCGTGCCATCCCCATGCCCATGTCACCCAGACCGATAATTCCGACTCTTCGCATCAGCTCACTCCTTTTTTGGCCCGCTGGATCAACCCCGGGCCTCCTCTCCGCCCCGGCTTCCACCTAGGGCTGCTGCGCAACAGACCAAACCCACAAGACACCGGCCTCTAACCCATGAACACCGACGGCAACCACAGGACCAGCGCCGGAAATAAAATGCACAAAATCATCGTCAAGACGTTAGCGGCAAGAAACGGCAGGGCACCGACAAAGATCGGTCCGATACCAAGCCGCGAGACGGCGGAACAGACGTTGAGACAGTTGCCGACCGGCGGCGAGCAGGCGCCCACCGCGAGACCCGACACGAGAACGATCCCGAAGTGGACCGGCGAAACCCCGATATCCACCGCTGTCGGCAGGAAGATCGGCGTCAAGAG
>Ga0224513_10001239_pt1 | contig 10262 bp, 8 predicted proteins | sample SF_May12_sed_USG_5_FD_169109 | JGI IMG/M metagenome (GOLD analysis project Ga0224513, IMG submission 169109) | Sediment microbial communities from San Francisco Bay, California, United States - SF_May12_sed_USGS_21 | ecosystem: Environmental > Aquatic > Marine > Sediment | place: USA: California... | reverse complement strand
CTCAAAAACAAGGTCTTCCATACGGGCATAAGCAAGCTCCTGCCCGGGCTGACTGAACAACACCATCAGTACGACCCACTTGATCTGTTCGACGTCGATATCGGTTGTCTCGAGCGCCAGAAGGCGGTCCACGAGGATCTCTCGCTGCAGTGGCGACAAGATGCCGATCTGTTCGAGATAGGTGATGTAGCCGCGACAACTCGCGTCCAGCCGCTCGTGCTCGAACTCGTTAAAGATGCGCGTCCCGTGTGCCGTCTGGTTGCCGTAGTTCAGGCTTTCCTGCTGGTTGGTCAGCCCATCCAGCCATTCGAGTGCGCGCTCGATCTCGATGTCACCAAAGCCGGCGCGCGAGAGCTCAATGCGCAATTCGTTCTGATCGGGTTCCGGTTCTTCTTCTGCTTCGACGTATGTTTCGAATAGATACATGAGTACGTCGAGTACATTTTCTTTCATGCCTGGAGCGGCTCCTTTAAGGCGTAACGTCCGCCGGACAATGACTCCACTTTTCCATGGAGCTCCAGTATCAGGAGCATGGAGGAAAGCTGATCGATCGTCAATCCGGATTGCTTGCCGAGTTCATCGATGCCTATCGGGTCGAAGCTCAGATGCTTGCGCAGTCGACTATAGTCATCATCAACGGTATCCAGCATATGTTTAGTTAACGGTCTGAGCTCGGCGAGAATGTCGGCGGCGGTCTCCACGAGTTTTGCCCCCTGTCGAATCAGTTCGTGACAGCCACGAGCAAGCGGGTTGTGGATGGAGCCGGGCAGAGCGAATACCTCGCGCCCCTGTTCGGCGGCGAGTCGCGCGGTTATCAAGGAACCGCTGCGCCGTGCGGCCTCTATGACCAGGGTGCCCAGGCTCAGGCCGCTGATAAGGCGATTTCTTTCGGGAAAGTGCCATCGCTCCGGCGGCGCACCCAGCCGGTATTCGCTTACGAGCGCTCCGCTCTCGACAATGGAATGAGCCAGTTTGCGATTGCCTGCCGGATAAACGCGATCTATGCCATTACCGACAAACGCCACGGTCCTGCCGCCCACATCAAGCGCGCCCTGATGCGCAGCAGCGTCAATTCCCTGTGCAAGTCCGCTCACGATGGAAAAGCCGTGACTGGCAAGGTGTTTCGCGAAGTCGCGCGCGTTGCGGCTACCGCCTTCGGTCGGGTTGCGACTCCCGACAATCGCAAGCGACGGCAGATGCAGAGCTTCAATATCGCCGTTGACATACAGCAGGAGCGGCGGTCCCGGAATCTGGGCCAATATTTCCGGGTAATTATTCTCGCCCCACGCGACCAGGTGGTGTGCATCGTGGTCCAGCCACGCCATGGTCTTGTCAATGATGTGCTTGTCGGGCGATGCAATCGCATTGCATTTTTCTACGGACAGACCGGTCTCAGTGAGCCGAGAACGCGGCTGCGCCGTCGCGGACTCGACGTCGCCGAAGAATTCGAGCAGTTGCTGCAGTTCGCCCACACGCACGTGGGCATGTGCGAGGATCAGCCAGGACCGGTGTCGTTGTTGCATGACAAAATAATACCGCGTCGGCGCATCGCGCCGCGCGGTATTAATTATTAGAAACGCGCCTTTTTAGTTCGGGTTACGAACCGCGTCATGAACATGGATGGCTTGCGTGGCTTCCATTACGAGGCCATAGCTGATGCGATCGTATGTTTTAAAGACCATCAACGTTCCCGCATCCTCTTCGGGCAACGTTACGGAGCCACCGCCGAAGCGGTCGTCTATCGTTTCGCCTGCCTGAAAAACGGTAAGAACGTCTCCGACCGACAGGCCGTCGTTGGAACCGCGGTTCAGAACAACAACCATGTACTGGCCAATCAGGGTAACGCCACCGACAACCGAGACAATGCGGCCATCAATCTGGCTACTGGGCGCGCGCGGGAAGAAGTTCAGCGGAATATCGACGGACGCAGGAATCAGGCGGTCGCCAGGCACCGCTTCCTGTGTTGTGTCCGTCAGGGCTACCGTCGACGGATCACCGCCACGACGCAGAACGCCCTCGCCTACCGGGATGCCCTGGTAGCCAATCAGGCGATTGTCGTCAGGATCATAGAGAGGCTCACCGACGTGAACGACGTTATAGCGTGACCCGAGAGCGTCCTGGGTGATGCCGCGGACATAAATTTCATTGCCTGCAGAGGCAATAAGATGGTCGCCTCGCGTTGCGAGCAGGTACGGTAAGGAATCGGCTTGTGACTTCTCGAGAATGACGCCGGAACTCAGAAATGCCTGGACGTCTTCATATGGAATGCTCGAGACTGCTTCCGTCAGAGGCGTGACGCGTGCCTGCGGAGACAGGCGGTACGTTGAGGCGCGCACGTTGGTAATCCGCGGCTGGCCGTCGATATAGACGAGGCCGAGGACGTCACCAGGATAGATGAGGTGCGGGTTCTCGATGTCCGGGTTGATATACCAGATTTCGGGCCAATACCAGGGGTCTTTCAGGAACGTTTCGGCGATATCCCAAAGGGTGTCACCGACCTGGACGACGTATTCGTCGGGGTGTCCCTCGGCCAGGGGCGCCGGCTCGTTAATGAGCTCGAGTTTGGGTTCGTAGGCAGCGGGTTCGGAGTAACTGCTCTGCGCGGGCTCGTTGTACGAGTTGCCCGATGAGGACGCAGGAGCTGACTGGCTCGCGGACTCGTAGGCAGGCGGATTGCCTCCGCATCCGGCCAACGTCAGGGCCAGAGTGGCAGCGGTCAGCCGAAGGCTGGGTTTCAGGCTAATCTTGCTGAGTGACATGTCGCGAGGACTCCCTACTAACAATTCGGTTTAGGCCTGTAGTTTCAAGGCGTTGTTATACTATGTCGTGCTGGTACTGCCGAGGCTGCTAATTACGTCACATTTCCGGCCCCAAATACGGTTCGGAAGGCGGTTTTTCTGGCAGCATTGTCTGACATCTTATTCAATAAAGTCAAACATTTAGGTCGTTTTTATAGGAACTTACACGAAAATGACGCCTCATTAGGCGTCCAAAATTATGGCAAAACTGAAGATTCTTGAATTTCCTGATCCCCGGCTCAGAAAAAAGGCAATCCCGGTCGAAACCGTGGATGACGACTTGCGCGCGCTCATCGCAGACATGTTTGAAACGATGTACGACGCGCCCGGCATCGGCCTGGCGGCGACCCAGGTCGACGTTCACCTGCGCCTGCTCGTAACCGATGTGTCGAGCGATAAATCGGAGCCTTACGTGCTGATAAATCCGGAAATCGTGGAAATGGATGGCGTGACAGTAACGGAAGAAGGGTGCCTGTCGGTACCGGGCTACTACGACTCGGTCGAACGGGCGGACCACATCCGCGTGCGTTTTCTCGATCGCGATGGCAAGGAAACCGAGATGGAGGCAGAAGGCCTTCTCGCGGTCTGCATCCAGCACGAAATCGATCACCTTGATGGCAAGTTGTTCGTTGACTACCTGTCCGAGGCCAAGCGCCAGCGCGTTCGCAAGAAGCTCGAGAAAGAACGGCGTCACGCGGCGGCGAGCGCGATGTGACCAGGCTGGTTTTCGCCGGCACGCCGGCGTTCGCAGAGATATCACTGCAGGCGCTCGTGGAATCCGGGCGCAAGCCTGTGGCCGTGCTGACACAACCGGACCGGCCGGCCGGTCGCGGCAAGAAGCTCACCGCAAGCCCGGTCAAGCAGTATGCGGAGTTACGCGGTATCCCTGTGTTGCAGCCGGTCACGCTGCACGATGATAGCGTGGTTGCTGAGTTGCAGGCTTTCCGCCCCGACATTTTGATCGTCGCGGCTTACGGACTCATATTGCCGCAGAATGTGCTCGATATCCCGGTACACGGATGTCTCAATGTGCATGCGTCAGCGCTGCCGCGCTGGCGGGGCGCCGCACCGATCCAGGCGGCAATCCTCGCTGGTGACAAAACCACGGGTATCAGCCTGATGTCCATGACGGCCGGTCTCGACTGTGGTCCCGTCTATCACATTGATGAAGTTGCTATCGGGGGCGCCGAAACGGCGGGCGAACTGCACGACCGTCTTGCGACGCTCGGTGGCCGTAGCCTGGTGGCGCATCTTGATGCGATTGTCGCGGGTGGCATGGCTGCGACGGCACAGGATGAATCGCGAGTAACCTATGCGCCGAAAATAGAGAAGAAAGACGCTGCAATCGACTGGACATTATCCGCCGAAGAGCTTACCCGCCGTGTTCGCGCTTACAACCCGTTCCCGGGAGCATTTTGCTTCGCGGGCGATACACGGATAAAAGTCTGGCGCGCGACGGCGGTCGAGGGCAGCGATGAGCCCGGAAAGGTCCTGCAAAGCGATCGCGATGGAGTAATCGTCGCCTGCGGTGATGGCCTGTTGCAACTCGATGAGTTGCAGCTGCCTGGCAAGCGTCGTGCTGCTGCGCACGAGTTTGTAGGCCAAATCGATCTTTCTGGCCAGCGGCTGGAATAATCATGGCAAACGCGGGGGCACGAACACGGGCAGTTGCTGCAGAGATTGTCGATGCGGTCGTCACGGGAGGGCAGTCACTTGATGCTGCAATCGCCCGTAATGAGTCGCGCGTTGCACCTAATGATCGCTCATTGTTGCGCATGCTTTGCTTTGGCACTTTGCGCAATCACTGGCGCCTGCAGTCGTGGATCAGCGAGCTCATCAGCCGACCGCTGAAGCGACGGGACAGTGTGATTAATGCGCTGCTTGCGATTGGCCTGTTTCAGCTTGTCGATACGCGTATTCCCGACCATGCAGCGGTATCCCAGACCGTTGAGGCTGCGCGCCAGTTACGTAAACCCAAGCTGGCCAACCTGCTCAATGCGTGTCTCCGCCGGTTCCAGCGAGAGGACCTCTCTGCGAAGGCGAGCGACGATGAAGAGGTGAAGTGGAATCATCCGTGCTGGTTAATCGAAACAGTCCGGCATGACTGGCCGGATAGTTCTCATACGATATTTGAAGCGAATAATGCACGAGCACCGATGTGGCTGCGTTGCAATACGTCGCGTCAGTCGGCGGCCCAGTATGGCGACCGGCTCACAGCTGCGGGCCTCGCATGCACCTTTTTGGAGGGCGTGCCTGATGCCGTGCAACTTGATGAACCGGTTACTGTTGAGGAGTTGCCCGGTTTTGCCGATGGGGATGTGTCCGTGCAGGACGCGGCCGCCCAGATTGCGGCTCGATGGGTCATGGCGGATAAACCTGCGCGGGTGCTCGACGCTTGCGCAGCGCCCGGCGGTAAAAGTGGCCACCTGCTCGAACTCGGCGCGGACGAACTGGAGCTGACGGCAATCGATAGCGATGCCGATCGCATTGAGCGCGTTCGGGAAAATCATGATCGCCTCGGCGTAAATGCAACGATTACGCTGGCAGACGCATCGAAACCAGAAGAGTGGTGGGATGGCAGGCCATTCGACGCGATCCTGCTCGATGCGCCTTGTTCGGCGACCGGCGTAATCAGGCGTCATCCAGATATCAAGTTGCTGCGGCGCGCCAGCGATATTGTGACTCTCAGTGCGTTACAGGGAGAGATTCTGAGCGCATTATGGCGTCTGCTGGCACCGGGTGGGCGGCTTTTATATGTGACGTGCTCGGTACTCGCAGCGGAGAATAATGACGTGGTGCAAGGATTTCTGGAGGCCAATGACGATGCGACGGAAGACATCGTGTTGCCAAATAACAACATCCGCGATCTAATGCACAGGAAGGCGTGTGGCTACCAGATTCTGCCGGGGACGGCCAATATGGATGGCTTCTATTACGCATGCCTCGTCAAGAAGATCTCTTGAAGAAGACGATGTCGCCAAAACCCGCAGGAACAGGTATCAACGCCAGGAAGTACGCATTGCTCGTGCTGCTCGCGTCGTTCGTCCTGAGTACGGGCGTGGCGCAGGAAAATGTCGAACGCGAGGGCTATTTTGAAGTTCGTTCCGCGTCGACCGAGCCTGTCAACGGTGTACACGCCCTCGACGCCCGCTTACAGCTGGTACTTTCCTCCGAAGCGCTCGCCGCACTCGAAAGCGGCGTCACTTTGACAATCGAGCTGCAGTTGCAGGTCATCAGAGTGCGCCGTTTCTACGTCGACGATATCGAGGCGGAGCTTGCGGTCAGTTATGAGCTCCAGTACTCGCCCGTTAGCCAACGCTATATCCTGCGCAATCTGAACAGCGGAGATCAGGATTCCTTCGCGACACTCTACTCCGCGCTGAACAGCCTTGGTCGTGTCCAGGGATTGCCCGTTATCGATGATGCGGTGCTGGTTGATGACGGGAAATACCGCGTCAGGCTCAGGGCCATGCTGAACACGGAGCGCTATCCAGCCGCGCTGCGTGTCCTGTTTTTCTGGCGCGGCCAGTGGCAGCTACAAAGCGAATGGTTTGAATGGTTCTTAGAACGCTAAAACGAGCGCTGTATTTTCTGGTAGCGGCGTCCGGCGTCGCTCTTGCGCTTGCTGCGCTATTCCTGCTGACCCAGACCGTACAAAAGTCGGACGATTTCGATCGCCTCCAGGATGTAATTCTCGCCATCAATATTGCCGGCGGCATGCTGTTATTCGCGCTGCTCATCGGCAACCTGGCGCGCCTTGCGAGCGACTATCGGCAAAACGTGCCGGGTGCAAAGCTCAAAGCCCGCATGGTTGGCATGTTCGTTGGTCTCGCCGTACTGCCGCTGCTCGTGGTCTTCTATTTCTCGATGCAATTTATCAATCGCGGCATAGACAGCTGGTTCAATGTGCAGGTCGAAGAGGGTCTCGACAATGCGCTGACATTGAGTCGCGCCGCACTCGAACTGCAGAAGCGTGGCAACCTGCAAGCGACGCAGGCTGTTGCGCGCAGGCTTGCGGTAGCGAATGACAGGCAGCTTGTTTCTGAACTCAGCATGCTGCGCCGGGAAAGCGGCGCCAGTGAAATGACACTTTACGGCAATAACAATACGGTGCTTGCGACAAGCTCGGACAGTTCGACGGCGAGCCTGCCGAAGTTGCTGAGTGAAGAGGTCATCCTGCAGATGCAACAAGGGCGGCCGTTCGTCAGCCTAGAATCACTCACCTCCGGCAGTGTCGAGATACGGACTGCGATTGTGTATACACATCGCGTTGGACGCGTGCAGGAAGTACGCGTCGTGCAAGCCCACTACCCGGTAGCGGACCGACTGGCCGAGATGATCAATAGTGTCGAGCGGTCCTACCAGGAGTATCAGCAGCTCGTTTTCTTCCGCGAAGATCTCAAAGACCTGCTGACGCTTACCCTGGCGTTCGTGCTGCTGCTCAGCCTGCTTGCAGCCATCTATGGCGCGTTCGTACTTTCGCGACGCCTGGTCGCACCGATTCAGGATCTCGTCGCCGGTACGCAAGCCGTTGCCAAGGGCGACTTCGATACGCGCTTGCCCACACCGTCTCGCGATGAGATCGGTTTCCTGATCAACTCATTCAATGACATGACGCAACGCCTGGCTACCGCGCGGCGAGAGGCCAGCGTCAGCCAGGCATTGGTTGAAGCGGAACGCGCTAATCTCGAAGTCATCCTGGCGCGCCTGTCGACCGGGGTGCTCGCGCTGGAGAGGGACCTGACCATTCGCACGGCAAACCAGGCTTCGGGCTCTATTCTGGGCGTCGATCTCGAACATTGCTCCGGCCAGGCGTTGTTTGACGTCGCCAAGGGACATGCATTGATGGAACAGTTTGTTGATGTTGCGCGCGTACATCTCGATGAGGGCGAGACGGAATGGCGGGAGCAGATCGTATTGCGCGGCGAGGTAGGCAAACGCGTACTTACTTGTGCATGCACGACGTTACCTGGTGATGAGAGTCATGCGGCCGGTTATGTGGTCGTGTTTGATGACATTACAGCGCTGCTGCAAGCGCAACGAGATGCTGCCTGGGGCGAAGTTGCGCGACGCCTTGCACACGAAATTAAAAACCCGCTGACGCCTATTCAGTTGTCGGCAGAGCGTGTGCGACGGAAATATCTGCAGACCATGCCGGAAGATGAAGCGCAGATTCTTGATCGGGCAACACACACTATTGTGCAGCAGGTTGAGGCCATGAAGGAGATGGTTAACGCGTTCAGCGACTATGCGCGTGCGCCGGATATGGAGATTGCATTTTTCGACCTCGACAAGCTTGTGCACGAAGTCGTCGACCTGTATCGGGCGCAGGAAAGCAAGGTGAAAATCGTGCTTATTTCAGATCCTACGATGCCCATGATTGAGGGTGATATGGGTCGCGTGCGACAAATACTGCATAACCTGATCCGCAACGCGGTCGAAGCCCTCGAGAACACTCCGGACGCACAGATCGACGTGCATGTCAGTGCTGCAGAGATCGACGGTGTCGATATTGTGCAGATCAAGGTGGAAGACAATGGGCCCGGCTTCGAGGCCGGTTCCGTAAACCAGATATTCGATCCCTATGTGACGACCAAGCCCAAGGGCACCGGCCTCGGACTTGCGATCGTAAAGAAACTGGTCGAAGAACACCTTGGCTCGATTCGGGCCGATAATCGCAAAGACGGGGGAGCGATGATCAGTATTCGCCTGCCGCTCAACGAGGCGGCGCGAGAGCTGATTGTTGCCAAGGCGCCAGGACGCGCTGAAAAGAGGAGGGAACAAGCATGAGACATCCTCATGTACTGGTCATTGACGATGAGGCCGATATTTGTGCCTCGATCAAGGACATTCTGACGGACGAAAATTACGTAGTGGCCGTGGCGGCCAATGCAAGCGAGGCTCAGGCCGCGCGCGCTAATCACAAGTTCGACCTGATCCTGCTGGATATATGGATGCCCGATACGGATGGCATCACGCTGCTTCGCGAATGGTCGGAAGCGGGGGAAATGAATTGTCCGGTTGTGATCATGTCGGGTCACGGCACCGTCGATACGGCGGTCGAGGCCACCCGATTGGGCGCTTTTGATTTCGTCGAAAAACCGCTGTCTCTGGCGAAGCTTTTGCGCACGGTTGAAGCTGCGCTTGATTCGGCCGGAAAGCAGTCTAAAGCTGCGCGCAGTCTGCTGCCTTCGCTGCTTGCGCCTGTTGGCCGCAGCGCGTTGATGAAGGGGTTGCGTGAACGTGTGCAACAGTACGCGCGACATGAAGGTTCGGTATTGATGAGCGGTGAGCCCGGCACCGGCCGCGGTGCATTTGCACGCTATATGCACGGCCTCAGCCGGCGCGCTGATGAGCCGTTGACGACCTTGTCGGCGGCGTCAATCACTGAGTCGAATTACGAAGAGCAACTGCTTGGCAGCGTACACGATGGCGAGGTGGTTGCCGGAGCGTTCGAACGCGCATCGGGCGGAATACTGGTGATCGATGAGTTAGCTGATTTATCTGCGTCTGCGCAGAGAGTCCTGTTTGGTGTTCTCGAAAGCGGCAGCTTTACTCCAATTGGTGGCACGGCGCCGGTGAAGCTCGATGTGCGCGTCGTTGCTACGGTCGGGCCGGATTACGAGGCGCGCATCGTCGCCGGAGAGCTTCGCCGCGACCTCGTTTCACACCTTAGTGAATTGATGCTGCGCGTGCCGCCCTTGCGTGAATACGCGGAGGACGTCCCGGAACTGCTGACGTATTACGTCGACAGACTTATCGATTCGGAGGGCCTTACTTTCCGACGTTTCAGTGTTGCCGCCCAGAATCGACTGCGACACTACCCGTGGCCGGATAACGTGAGGGAGCTTAAGAACCTTGTTCGGCGTCTGCTGCTATCCGGCAAGAGTTCTGATATCACATTGGAAGAGGTTGAAGCGGAGATCAGCGCGGGCGTCCCGGCGACTGAGACATTGGTTAAACAGGACCTCCTGGCGCTGCCATTACGCGAGGCGCGCGAGCAATTTGAACGCGCGTACCTGCAACAGCAACTCGAGCTATGCGGCGGAAAAGTGGGACAGCTGGCGAAACGCGTGGGTATGGAGCGGACGCACCTCTACCGGAAACTCAGGTCGCTTGGAGTTGACTTCAAATCTATTGGAACCGACGACTGAATTCTTGCTGGGGCATGGTGGCGGCAGTATGAATCACTCGTCATCGGATTCCGACAAAACATGAGCCGGCACCGGTGGCCTGTCTGCCGGTAAAACATGTCCATCTGGCAGAAATGTCAGGCCGGGCTTCTCAAAATCTTCGATCGACAATCCTCGTATTAACTTCAGCGCCCGCTGTTTCGGATCGATGCTCGGGCCGGCCGGGCGCAGCTGGATTGTCGAGACGATTTCTCCTTCGACAAATCTGCCGTCGCCGTCCAGCGTTGTGGTAAGGATAGGTGCAATGCCTTTGATGCCCGCAACGCTGATG
>Ga0224513_10001235_pt1 | contig 10285 bp, 13 predicted proteins | sample SF_May12_sed_USG_5_FD_169109 | JGI IMG/M metagenome (GOLD analysis project Ga0224513, IMG submission 169109) | Sediment microbial communities from San Francisco Bay, California, United States - SF_May12_sed_USGS_21 | ecosystem: Environmental > Aquatic > Marine > Sediment | place: USA... | reverse complement strand
GAGTCGACGTATACCGAGATATTGCGCATATCCTGTGACATGGAACCGAAGCGGCTGTACATGCTCTCGAGGTGATCAGTCATGATCACCATGTGGTTGGCCATCTGATAGATCATGAATACCAGGTAGATTGAAGACAGCGTCAGGGTGGCAAAAACGGCCCGCAAGATAAAACGGGTTCTGTTTGCAATCCTTGTTCCCGCGACATCGAAATGTTCCATATCACTGCGGAACTTGACCATCGATCTGGCAATCGCCTCAAAGGCATCAAGCTTTTTTTCTTCGGCAGCGGCAGTGTCGTCACTATCCACAATTAATCCATCGGATTAAATATGTTGAACATGCGCATCGGGCCGGACATCCGGTTAACATCCCGGCCCATGTGTTGTACCGCGGGATCGAGCCCGCGCATCTGCCAGGTCATGTTGGTAACCTGGCCGGTCACACCGTGAACCTGGTTATTGAGACTGCCAATAGTCTGGTTCATGTTGGCAACTTCAATGCGCATACCGTCAACGCTGCCGGTGATATCGCTGGTGGCCAGGGTAATGGCAGGCACATGGGAAATATTGTGTTCCATGCCTGAGAGCGTAGTCCGCATCGTCGACATATCCTCGGACATCGAGAAAAACTCCACGTTCATCGTCTCCAGCGCATCAATCATCGCATCCATCTTGGATGTGAACGCATACAGCATCAAAAGCAGGATGAGCGTCACGACGCCAAGGCTTACCATCCCGATCCGCAAAATGGCGGTCACCCGCATGGCAACGCGCAGGCTCATCGCATTGCGGATTTCCATTGCCCGGCTGAAGTCTGCAGTCGCCTCACGGATCCGTTGTTCTTGTTGTGTCGTTATTTCCATCTTTAATTACGCTGTTGCAGACCGACTAACCCACATTAGTTAACTTTTACCGTATCCGTCAAGGGGTTAGGGCGCGGGTTTCAGTGCTGGCCTGACCGTACTGATGGATATCCCGGGGGGGGTGTGCTGATATCAGGCATGTTTGAGCCGATGATTAAATGTGGATTGCCTGATTTATCAATCTTTTGCCTGTAATGCCTGCCCCTCAAAGCGGATTCCTTCCCAGCCATGCAATATGAAGTTGCGAATATTTGTGTGGTCGTCCTTGTCCGGGTGGCCCAGCACATCCTCGCGATAGTATTTTCCGAAACAGGCGAGTGTCTGGCGCTCACTTAGATGGTTTAATTTTCCAAACGCAAATATCTTGCAGGACCCTTCGTTAGTGCCGGCTTCATTGGTGACAGCAGCGCTGCCGCTGCCATTGTGAAAGCGGGTTGGCGAGTAGCTGTAGGATTGCTCGATGGTGCTGATGACCTCGCTAAAATCAATGTTGTCGGGGTCGTTGTTGAGTCTTTTGATGAGTTCGTCGGTTGTCATGGCAGCTAAGCCCGGTTTAATTAGCGCGTGTCGGATGTGGCTTGCCAGTATAAAATAGAAAAAACCCGGCTCCCAGCCGTAATTGGTCTGTAAATATATATAGAGGAAACATGTTATGAATTGGACAGTTTATTTATCCGGTGAAATACACACCGACTGGCGTGAGAAGATCATGCAGGGCGCCCGGGCCAACAAGCTGCCGGTGGAATTTACCTCTGCTGTAACAGATCATGAGGCAAGTGATGCCGCAGGTGATGTGCTGGGTGTTGAGAGCGATAGCTACTGGCGTGATCACAAATCATCGAAAGTAAACGCTATACGTACAAAAACCCTGCTCGAGCAGTGTGACCTGGCGGTGGTGCGATTTGGTGACAAGTACCGGCAATGGAATGCCGCTTTTGAAGCCGGTTTTTGTGCGGCGCTGGGCAAGCCTTATGTCACCTTGCATGATGAAGATATTATTCACCCGCTGAAAGAGGTGGACGCCGCGGCGATGGCCTGGGCCAAAACACCGGATGAAGTTGTTGAAGTATTGAAATACGTGACAACAGCCAAAGCCGTCTAGGCATTCTGCAGCAGCGCTCCTTGTCCGCTGCTGCAGTCGCGATATTTAATCGGCTGGTTGCTAGAACAGGCTCTTTGCCAGGTTCAGCAGATCGCCGGGATTGTCGAGCAGCGTGCCGCCCTTGCTTGAGTTGTCGATTAATTGTGGCAGCGCTTCTTTCAGGCCATTTAGTATTGAGTCTTCATCGCTGTCGAGTTCCGAGGCCATGGCGGCAACCTTGTCTTTACCGACTACCTCGCGAACCTGTGTTGTAGAAATGCCGGCATTGTCGCCGTCGCCCAGCCAGGATGCGGCGATGGCACCAAGATCCTGGCCTTGCATGGCGCTGATAAGGCTGCCGAGATCGAGCTTTCCGTTGCTGTCGGACAGCAGTCCGCCGAGTGCTTTATTGATTGAGTCGGCATTGACGCCGTTGCCCAGTTGGCTGGCGAGTAACTGTGAGCCCAGTTGCATAAGATCCATGGATTTTCCCCTTTTTGCTGTGTTGGATAGTGATAGTTCCGGCTGCTGCAGAATGAGTGACAGAGTATAGTCAAAACAGTTCATGTTGGCTTGTTTGAAGGTGCGCCCCGAACACGATTATTTTTTGAGGTTTGCTGGAAAAGCTATTGATTATTAATAATTATATTATGACTATTACCATGCAGGTACCGCTTTGTAATATATGCTCGGCGCCAGGGCCACAGCCGCGGGAGGCTTTATGCAACGGATAGCTGTTTTTTGCCGGCGGAAGCTGGAATTCGCCACAGCAGGGCGCTGCCAGCACCGTCCTGCAGGTGGCGCGCGGTGCGGCCGCTATCAGGTGATGCTGAACGGGTGGCTTTTTACGACGGGGGTGTGGGCTGCGACAGAAAAAAGATAGCCAGTGGCATTTCCGGTGCTGGCATCGACAAAAACATCATGGATTGCTACCGCTTTATCATGCATAACTATGTTCCCGGAGGAACGCTGCATAATGAGCGTGCGCGGAAAGCATTTGTACGGCCGCTGAGCGGCCCGCTCCAAAAAATGGTGAAAGCGCGCTGGCTGGCTGATGCGCAGGGTTAGCGGAAGAAGCGCAAGGCGCCCGGGCAATTGCTGGATTCTGTGAATAATGACCGGTCCAGGATTGAGGTGATACGCCAGCTGCTGGCCATGCGTACGCTGTCAGCGCTATTCTGTGTGCGTGGCAAGTTCAGGATGTGATTTGGGTTAACATGGTATTTATAACTGTCTGACAGGGTGAGGTTTGTATGATGTATCGCTATTTGGCCATTGTTCTGATGTTCACGGGTTCGCATGTCTTTGCCGAGCCGCTGAGTCTGAGTGTCAACCAGATCAGGAAAGATCTGGCCGCGGATGTGGTGGATATCAAGGTGCTTGAGCAGTATGAAGCCAGCGAGGGTAAAGCTGTCGAGGTGACCTATAGCGGTATTCCGCTGGAAAAGCTGCTGCAGTACCTCTACCCAAAAACCTGGGATGGCTTTGAAGGAGAGATTTATTTTCATGCCCTTGATGGTTATCTCAGTATTCTGAACACTGCAAAAGCACGCCAGGGCGAAGCCTACATGACCTTTGCCCGTGCCGATGGCAAACCCTTCATCATTGATAACAACAACCAGAATGAAAAAGATGTGCCATTGGCGCCGTTCTACCTGGTCTGGGACAATCTGCACAACCCGCTGCTGGTCGGTTCAAATGCCTATGCCTGGCCATACCAGGTATACCAGACAGAGCTGGTGCCCGAGGCGGTCGTGCAAAGCCTGTTGCCGCCGAATGCATCGGCCTCGGTAGAGGCTGGTTTTGACGCCTTCAGGGATAACTGCCTGGGTTGTCATAACATCAACGGCTTTGGCGGCAAGAAGTACGGCATGGATGTGCGGCAGGTGATCAAGGCGCTATCCAGGGAAGAGTTGTATGAGTGGATCGACAAGCCGTCGGCGATTAACAAGTACACGGCAATGCCACCACTGTCAGCGGGGATTACCGGCGAAAACCGCCAGCGCACGATTAGCAGTATTATCGATTACCTGCAGGCGATCTGATTGCGATAGCCGCTATATCCCGCAGCAGCCACTGCCTGCTGCGGGACAGGTCTAGTTCAGGGTGATTTTTTTGTCGGTTTTGATCAGTTTCTTTTCGTAAATCAGGTTCAGTTGCCTTTCGTAGTACACGTTGATGGTGTAGGTCTCTTCGTACTTGGTCACCGTAAAGGCGTCAGCCAGCTCCTGCATCTGGTTCATGTCCAGCTGCCTGTTGATCAGGTTGCGGATTTCACCGGTGTTGGCGAAGGGTTTCTTTTCATTGGTCTGTTCGATGCTGCTCATGACCGAGTCGACCGTGCCGGATTCAATAAACAGCGGTATGTACTGAAAGCCGATGTAGGCGCCAACACCGAGTATGGCGAGGATGATGATGATGCCGACGGCTGAAGCGCCGCGTTGTTTGTTTTTACCGTTATGCATGGCTATGGTGTCCTTGTTCATGTGGCTGGGGTGGTCCGGTTACAGGCTGCATGGTACGCCGGCCCGCACAGTGCTTCAATACGCTTGCTAATGCCTGCTTGTGATTGTTTATAATCAGCTCGAGTGACAGTAAAATACCGGTGTCAACTTTGGTGTTGTTAATGGAGAAGCGCTATGTTTGAGCCGATTGAAATTCCCTTTGGCTGCGTGATGATGTTCAACGTGGTGGACCTGAAGCAGGGTGTTAGTGTCGAAGACGTCGAGCTGGTGCTTGGCGAGATGTGTAATGTGGTTAAAAATACCTATGGTAACGATGAGGGCGGCTTCATTGCCGGACAGGTTTACAGGTATTCCGGTTTTGTTTCCGCAGAGGGAACCATCGGCGATGCGCCGCAAGACAATGCGACGGTCGCCAAAATAAAACAGGGTGAACTGGCGATCGTGACCTTCTGGAAGTCTTTCGACCAGCATGAAAAATCTCATGCGGACAAGATATTTAATGAAAAATTCGGCAAGCTGGTGGAGTTTTGTGACGAGACTTACGAGCTCGGTTACCAAATGCTCTGGCAGGGCGTGCCGGAAGCCGACTAGCAGTCAATTGCTATGTTTGATTACAGGTTATTTATTTAAAAAAGGTAACAGCTATGTCAGAGCAGCAGGCAGTCTTTGAAAAGGCAATGGAACTGATCGATGCCGCAAACAGTGAAGACCCCAACAAGGTAACGGCCGACGGCAGGGAGTGGCCGAAAGAGTTGTTATATTCGATGCGTATGTCGGACATGTTGCAGCGTTTCGCGCCGCAGGCAGACCATGCGGTGCAACTGGCAATACGCGCGCAACATGTGCAGCGCTGGAAATCTCCGCGTGATGCCTACCCGATGGATCGTATTGGTTACCTGCAGTGGCGCAAGGATCTTTACAAGATCCAGGCAGAAACGGCTGCCGGTTTGATGCAGCAGGCGGGTTGTGGCGAGGAAGACATCAATCGAGTCAGGAATGCAGTGTCAAAGAAGCAGATCAAGGAAAATCCGGATACACAGATGCTGGAAGATGTGACCGACCTGGTCTTTATCGAGCATTACATGCTGGCATTTGCCAACAAGCACCCCGAGTACGATGAGGAGAAATGGCTGGATATCGTACGCAAGACCTGGAAGAAGATGTCAGGGCGCGCGCAGCAGTTTGCGCTGGCCGGCAATATTACATTGCCGGAACCGTTGGTACCGTTGATTCTGAAAGCGGTTGGCTAGGTCATTTCCGGCCGGGTTACCGGGACCAGGTCTGCTCCTGCAGCTCAGGCAGCTGGATTGCCTTTATAGCAGCGGACCTTGTCCGCGATAGAACGCGAACACTACAACTGTCCCCGGCCGGTGTTTCGGTTAAACTCTCCGCTGGAGCTGTATCAGGAGTCTTTTGAATGAAGTTCACAGTTGACGAATTCCGCGCCTGGAAGAACAAGAGCGTGACCCTGCTCGGTATGTCCGGTGTTGGCAAGACCCACCTGTCGATGCTGCTGCGCGATCATCACTGGTTTCACTATTCGGGTGATTACCGTATCGGTACACGCTACCTGGACGAGCCGATCATGGACCTGATCAAGCAACAGGCCATGCAGACGCCGTTCCTGCGGGATTTGCTGCGCCGCGACTGGATACAGATCAGTAATAACATAAAGGTGCACGATCTTGGCCCGGTGCTGAGTTTTGTCGGCAAGCTGGGTAACCCGGAAGCAGGTGGTGTGCCGGTGGACGAATTCACCCGTCGCCAGGCGCAGTACCGCCAGGCGGAGATCGCGGCGATGCACGATGTGCCGGTATTTATCCGCAAGGCGCATGAAATTTATGGCTATAACAATTTCGTCAACGATGTCGGCGGCAGTCTCTGTGAGCTGGAAGAGCCATCCGTGATTGACTTGCTGGTGAAGCATTCACTTATCCTTTATATCCGGGTGACCGAGAAGGCCGAGGAAGAGGCCCTCATCAGCCGTGCACAGAGTAGTCCCAAGCCGCTGTACTACCGCCCCGAATTTCTTGCGCAACAGTTGCAGGAATACCTGTCGCTGCGCGGGCTGGAGTATGCCGCGCAGGTCGATCCGGATGATTTCTGCAGCTGGGTGTTCCCGCGTCTGTTTCATTCCCGCGTGCCGCGCTATGAGGCTATCGCACAACCGCATGGTTACACCGTTACCTCGCACGAGGTAGCAGCCGTGCGCGATGAGAAGGATTTTCTCGAATTGCTGGAGAGTGCGATTGCCCGCAAGACGGAAGAAGCCGGGGACTGATACGCATGCCGATTGTTGCCCACAATGAGCTGCCGACCTTTCAGCGTTTGCGCAACGAGGGGCAGACTATTCTCGAGCCGGGCAGGGCACTGCACCAGACGATTCGCGAGTTGCACATCGGTGTGCTCAACATGATGCCGGATGCCGCGCTGGCGGCGACCGAACGCCAGTTCTTTCGGCTGGTGGGAGAGAGTAACCCGATTGCACAGTTCTACATGCATCCGTTTACGCTGGCAGAGTTGCCACGAGGCGAACAGGCCGGCGCGCATATCGAGCGCTACTATGATTCGTTTGACCAGATCCGTGCCGCAGGGCTGGATGCGCTGATTATTACCGGGGCGAATGTGTCACATACCGACCTCTCAGAGGAACCGTTCTGGGAACCGCTGCGCGCTGTGTTCGACTGGGCGCAGCATAATGTTACCTCGGTGTTGTGTTCCTGCCTGGCGACGCATGCGGCGATGCAGTTTCAGCATGGCCAGAAGCGCCGTGCCTTGCCAGCCAAGCGCTGGGGTGTATTTCCGCACACCGTGATCCGGCCGACGCATCCACTGGTCAACGATGTCAATACGCAGTTCGATGTGCCGCATTCACGCTTTAACAATATCAGTGCAGAGCAGTTTCAGGAGGCCGGCTTGCAGGTGCTGGTAGAAAGCACCGAGGCGGGCGTACATCTGGCTGTCAGTCCGGATGGTTTTCGGGTGGTCTATTTTCAGGGGCATCCGGAATATGACACCGTGTCGCTGCTGAAGGAATACAAGCGCGAAGTGCAGCGCTACGCCGCCGCCGAGCGCGACGATTACCCGCCCTTTCCGGAAAACTATATCAAGCCGCGTGACCAGGCTATTTTGAATGAGTATCGCCAGCGTCTTGATGCGGCGCGTACGTCGGCCAGTGCGGCTCCGGACTTTCCGGAGGAGCTCGTCGCCGGACGTATCGAAAATACCTGGCATGATGCCGCCGAGGGTATTGTCGGCAACTGGATCGGACTGGTCTACCAGCTGACTCACGAACAACGAAACCTGCCTTTCATGGATGGTGTGGATCCGAATAATCCGCTGGCGCTCGACTGGATCAGCGCTCCGGCTAAGTAATCGATTCAAGTTGCGCCGGCTGTAAAGCGGGCATTAACAGGGAGCAATAACATGCAATCCGGCCCCAGAGAAATTGTTACTCCGTTCAGGCCCATCCCGCTGGATGTGCCGGAGGCAATGGCGCCCAACGAATTTTTCAACAGCACCGAAAATCTTGAAGACCTGATGCACAATAACGGCTTGTTGATCAATCCGGAGAACCTGCTGTTGTATCGCAAGGCGCTCGGTCACAGTCGCGAATTTGATGCATCGATTATCTATAACAGCTCCAAATGTATCCTCAATCCGCTGGGTCGGCCGGTGCGCCGCACACAGGTGCCGGATGAGGTGAAGCGTATCTGGAACCGCATGAACCAGATTATTATCGATTACATGATTGAGCATTATCCTGATCCGGATACGCACCTGGTGCTGGCGGGTGAAGCAAGCCTCGATGCGACCTGGCCGTTGACTTCCCCGGGTGTACCAAGTATTCGCATGCTGCATAACCACTTCATGGTGTTCGACAAGCAGGAATTGCGCGATGCCGCGCCGGCCGATCCGAAGAACCCGAACCTCACGGATGGTGGCCAGCACAGCCTGTTCGAGGCCTACATGCATGATGTTTATCGCGAGTTTTTCGATCGAGCGCTGGACCTGGAGATACTCTGGCCGGTGGGGGAGGCAGGTTCGCGTATCGAGCTGACCGGTTACCCGCAGGGCCTTCCAAGCTGGGAAGTCCAGGGTGGCGTGGCGGCGCTGGAGCAGGTTGGTTTCTGGCAGGAATACGATCAGATTCTCAAGGGCTTTATGGATTTTTACCGGACCTTCTTCAGCCAGGTATCAACGCGCAATGCGCCGATGCTGGATGACCTGCATTTCCCTGATCACGTTGATAACGTGCTGTTGTTCAATAATGATTTTCTGAAGACGGCAAAGAAAGTGCGCGACAGTTGTATTGTAGATGCAGCCTATGCCAACTCGATTCGCTGGCAACCGGCCTTCAAGCAGCTTGTTTATCGTAATGATGAAGACAAGCTGATTGTTACCATCAGCCAGAATTCCATTGGCAATGCCATCACCGAGTTGCTGGGTGTGGTGGTAAAGCGGGTGCCGGATGCAGCCGCCTATGAGCAGTTTGAGCCGCAATTAATCGAGCAGTTGCTGGAAGTGCGGCGCAGGCTGATAGAAGCTGATCTCGGTGAGGCGATTGCAACACCCTATTGGCCGGGTTGAGCCATTTGTTACGGGCCCCGCTTGAATATGGAAAATATCTGCAGGCATTTTTAACAACGCAATATGTGCCGTTGTCGTTCCCCCGGGCAGGTTTATTTGTAATTCATTATCAGTGTCTTACAGAGTATTTATTATGTGAATTACGGGCAGGGTGCCAACCTTTTCAAGCTCGATGAAGCGCGCGCCGGGCGGGTGAAGATTGCCGGCTTCGCCTGTGCGGCTGGCATCACTGCTTGCCGGCTTATTCAGCCCAGATGGTCGTCCCCGACACAGCAAACAGCTGCTTGATGTATTGGAATGCGGCCTGTGAATTGCTGTCGGCTGCAGCTGTCAGTGGCAGGCCCAGTCCAAACTCATAGCCGCGGATAGAAAGCAGCCAGGCGGGCGGCGGGGGACATTTGTTGATGTGCCGGTAGACCGCAAGCAGTGCCTGCGGACTCATCGCATGAGTGGTGTAGCTGGCATCCTCTTCAGGCTGCAGCCGGATTAGTTCAAAGGGTTCGCTTGCCGTGATGCTCGCGTCCACGAACAGTATTCGATCACGCTCCTCGAGGTCGATGGCATGTTCTATCTGCAGCTGGAAGTCGGTGAGCAGGTCGACGGTCTCGAGGTCTTCTTGCAGCAACAGTTCATAAATTGTCGGCCCCAGGGCGTCGTCACCGCGGGAGGGGTTGCCCCAGGTGAATACCAGGTCAGGTTTTTTTAAGGGTGATAAATTCGGTGTTGATCCATATATACCCATATCATCCGACCGTGCGCCTGATCTCACCGGTAACCCGCTTTTCAATGCGGTCGATGACCTCGGAGCGCTCATTGACCAGGGTAATCTCCAGCGGCATTTTCCCCATGGCGTGTGTGGCGCATGACAGGCACGGATCATAGGCGCGAATTGCAACCTCGATCTGGTTCAACAGCGGTTCGGTCAGCTGCCGGCCATCAAGGTACTGTCCGGCGACCTGGCGTATGGACTCGTTCATGGCCTGGTTGTTGTTGGTGGTGGAAACAATCAGGTTGGCCTTGTTGACGATACCGTCGTCATCAATTTCGTAGTGGTGAAACAGGGTGCCGCGCGGTGCCTCGAGGACGCCGATGCCGCAGTGTTGCAGATCGCCCCTGTTAAGCAGTTCCTTGCCGCTGATATCGGGATCCTGCAGCAGCTCCCTGATGGCCTCGGTGCAGTACAGCAGTTCAATCAGGCGCGCCCAGTGGAAGGCGAGTGAGGCCTGTACCGGGCGGCCATGCCCTGCCTCCCTGAAAATCCGGCGCTGTGCTTCGGCCAGCGGG
>Ga0224513_10001234_pt1 | contig 10291 bp, 9 predicted proteins | sample SF_May12_sed_USG_5_FD_169109 | JGI IMG/M metagenome (GOLD analysis project Ga0224513, IMG submission 169109) | Sediment microbial communities from San Francisco Bay, California, United States - SF_May12_sed_USGS_21 | ecosystem: Environmental > Aquatic > Marine > Sediment | place: USA: California... | reverse complement strand
GGAAGATATGCTCTGCCACCGATTCCGCGCCAGACCCAAGGAACTGGAATCCGGTACGTGGCGTACGCTTGAGCATGCCAGCTTCGAAGAGGAAGTTTGCTATATTTTTCATGAAAGACCTTTGCCACAGAGACACGGAGACACAGAGGAAACCTTAAATGGAAAAGCTCTTCTATGCAATCTTTCAATACGAAAAGATAGCTTATCAGCTTACAACAACGGCGATCTTTATTTGAATTGAAGAAACAAGCTCAGCTTCACGTTCGTTTGCATTTCTCTGTGACTCCGTGTCTCTGTGGCAGATTTTTTAACCAAGGCGGATCAAAGCAGCGCCAGCGAGAACCAACAGGGTTGCAATTAAACGGATACGACCACAAGTCTCACCAAGGAAGAGCACACCGATCAGGACGCCGATCAGCAGGCTGACCTGGCGGACAGGTACGGCATAGCTCATCGGTGCCATTTGCAGGCCGTAACGAAAGGAAAGGAAGGAGGCCATAATGACCGGCCCCGAGAGAATGACCAGAAGACGGCTGTGTCTGAATTCAGCCATGACCCGCCCGCGGTACTTTGGCCGAATGACATTCAAAGTCATGAACAAGAGCATGAAATCGACCAGTAAAAAGGTGAAATGGAAGGGTGAGTAGAGCATGACACCGGTCTTGTCGATCACCGAACCGATCGAATAGATAAAACCAGCAGCCAGGGCGGCCATCACCGCCGGGTCGCGCAGATTGCGAAAGGGTCTGATCACCTCACTCCAGGCCAAGGCCCGCAGTTGAATCGAATAAGCCCCGAACAAGATCAGGCCGATACCTGCCGTGCCAAGCCCGGAAACCTTTTCTCCAAGAATGAGCACACCCCAGATCGGCACCCAGAACATTGACGTTTGTGCCAAAGGATAAAGCAGCGACAGATCACCGCTACGATAGGCGCGACCGGTGAACAGGTGGTAGAGCATGAAACAAGCGGCACCAACGGCAGCCAGACCGATAACGCGCCATGAGGGCAACGGGAAAGGCCCGGCCATCGGCAGCGCCAGAACCATCAAGCTTCCCGAGGTTACGAACATCCACCAGATGAAAACGGTCTTATCCTTGCTGCGTTTGACCAGCAGGTTCCAGAGCGCGTGCATAAAGGCAGAAAAAAGAATCAATGTAAAGGCGAGAGTCGACATGAAGGTTCATTCTAACCAAGAGAAAAATTTAGTGATACTAAAAACTCTTTGAAGAGCCTAAACGCTCATCTATCTCATTGACAGAAGTCTCACTGTTGATATGCTGGAGGTCGAAAGAGCTAATGATTTCAAGAAGATGTCTTTCCTGAAACGATAACAGACAAACCTTCTCTAAAGGCACAAAAGGAGAGTAAAAAATGTCTGCAACCCGCAAAGAAACCGATTCCATGGGCAGCATGACGGTTCCTGTCGAAGCCCTCTATGGCGCTCAAACGGCTCGCGCCAGAGATAATTTCCCTATTTCCGGGATCGTCTTTCCCCGCACTTTCCTGCGTGCCCTTGGCATGGTCAAGGAACATGCAGCGAAGGTCAATCGCGAGCTTGGCCTGATCGACGAGCGCGTAGCGCTCGCCATTATGGATGCGGCGGAAGAGGTTATTATTGGTGACCTGGACGATCATTTCCCTCTCGACGTCTTCCAGACCGGCTCCGGAACCAGTACCAACATGAACGCTAACGAGGTCATCGCCAACCGCGCCTGTCAGCTGCTTGACGAGCCCCTCGGCAGCAGAACCGTCCACCCCAACGATCATGTCAACTACGGCCAATCAAGCAACGACGTGATCCCCACCGTCATGCATCTGGCCGCGGCTGTGGAGATCAAGGAACAATTGCTGCCAAAACTTGACGAGCTTCGCAAAACTTTGGGCGCAAAGGCTCGTGAATTCGACGACATCGTGACCATCGCCCGCACCCACCTGCAGGACGCCACACCAATCCGTCTCGGCCAGGTTTTTGGCGGTTATTTCCGCCAGGTGACACTGGTCATCAGCGAACTGGAACGCACTATGGACGGTCTCTGCGAGTTGCCTCTCGGCGGTACAGCCGTCGGTACCGGCCTTAACACCCATCCGGAATTTGCCCAGCGCGTGATTACCGGGCTGGCAGAGGTCACCGGCCTGCCCCTTCGTGAAGCCAAAGACCACTTTGCTGCCCAGGGCGGCAAAGAACAGGTGGTTGCCGCCAGTGGTGCGCTGAAAACCACAGCGACGGCCCTTTTCAAAATCGCTAACGATATCCGATTCCTCGCCAGCGGCCCCCGCTGCGGCCTCGGCGAATTACAAGTACCTGCCGTTCAACCGGGCAGCTCGATCATGCCGGGCAAGGTCAATCCCGTGATGGCTGAAAGCCTGATGCAGGTCTGCGCCCAGGTGGTCGGTAACGACACCACCATCACCCTGAGCGGCATGAGCGGCAATTTTGAGCTGAATGTCATGATGCCTGTGATGGCTCACAACCTGCTGCAATCGATCGACCTGCTGGCCAACGCAACCGACCAGTTCAACGAACGCTGTCTGCAGGGCCTTGAAGCCGATCGCGAGCGTTGTGAGGGCCTGATTGAAGAGAGCCTGGCCATGTGCACCGCCCTGGCTCCGGTGATCGGTTACGACCAGGCCGCGGCCATCGCCAAACAGGCCCATGAAACAGGCAGAACGGTGCGTGAAGTTGCGATTGCCGAGGAAGTCTTACCGGAAGAAGAGTTGAAGGGCTTGCTCGATCCGCGACCGATGACGGAAGCGGGGATTCCTGGAAAAACTAGATGATCGAAGCGAGTAACGCGATAACCAACAAAGCCTCGGTTAGATTTTCCGCGTCACCCGCTACACGCAACGCGCCTCGGAGTTTCACCCTACTATGAGCAAAAAAGAGAATCGCCGCAACATGCTGTTGCGTTACAACAAGGAACGCCAGCGCAACGTCCTGGCAAAACCGGGTGAACACGCGTTCGTTCTGGTGCTCGATCAACTCAAACCAAGCTTCAACGTAGGCAAGACCTTCCGCAGCGCTGAAGCCTTTGGCGCCGGCGCTGTGCACCTTGTCAATATCGACGCTTTTGATCCGGCTCCCGCCAAGGGCTCTTTCCGCAAGGTTCCGGCCGTCTTCCATGAGTCTTTTACCGAGTGTTATGCGCAATTAAGAGAACAGGGCTACCGCTTTTTCCTGCTCAGCCCAGATGACGCGACATCTCTCTGTGCAGCGGAGCTGCCACAAAAGAGTGCCTTTATTCTGGGCCATGAAGAGTTTGGTTTCAGTTTTAACCTGCAGGAGTATCCGGACATGCAGAAGTTGACCATTCCCCAGTTTGGCAGCGTCCAGAGTCTTAACGTCAGTATCGCCGCCTCGGTGGTCATGTATGAGTATGTGCGACAGTGGCAGACCAAGCTGTGAAAGAGCGGTGAAACACTTAAGCTCTGCTCGCGTTGCGTGCAGAGCGACAAGCCCCTGATGGGCTCCTGCCCATACGCTTCAATAAAATTCAAGCTTACAACACAGCCCTTCGTACAATTCTCTGCACCCTTTAGTTATATTTCGGGTTGTCATCTCTTGACAATATAGAGGCCTGAGTTAACGTCTCACAAAGTTAGGAAACCTTTCTCAATTGAACGAGAGAGGGTGGGCCGTTATTCCTGTAAAACAACATAAAGATGGCCAACTATCGAAGCTTAGTGTGCCCGATGGACACGGCCTTTTTTTGTGCAACAAACGCAGCGACAGCAAAAACGGGGAAAATCACCTTTTTTGTACAAGATGAGGAAGGGTCGCTATGGAGCCATTAATTAATGTTGAACTGAAAGATGGTACGATTTGCCAAGTCGCCATTGAGGCATTAGATGTTTTGCTTGAGCATAATAAAGTCAGCAAGTTTGAAAGATCTGGGGGATGGGCTATTGTCGGTCGCGACCCGCTGAGAAGGAAGGAAAGGGGGACCGTTTATAGCATTCCAGAGCGTAGGCACTAACTAAAACAGCTTGTAAAAAAAACGGCGGCTGGCAGAGACTTTCGCCAAGCCAACCTGGGGCCGGTTCCTAGACAGAGAGGATTCTCCGATGCTTATTCCTGTAGTCCTTAAAGATGGTCATGAAGAATTGGTTAGCAAAGACGAGTTGCAGTTTTTGATGTTTAACAAGCAACTGTTGTTTTTTAAACGTTCTGATGGATGGACGGTTCTCGGTCGAGACCGAATGCGCTCTCAACGAGGGCCATACAATGGCGAAGAACGACGGCAACATGAAGTTTTTTCATTAGACTATTAACCGATTGGTTTTCCTTTATGTCTTCTTTTCCCAAGCAGTTTAAAGCTGCCGTTTAATCACGCGTCCCGTGAGGTCCCGCACTTCCAGCACGAGCCGAACTGCCCCTCCAGGTCCTCTCCGCAACCGCCACAGCGCCAGGCCGCAGCCTCTTCTTTTTTGAACCAGTTCACGAGCAAGGACTTGGCGCGTGGCCAGACTTCATCGTCAACCACCCAGAGTTCGGGGCAACATTCGAGGAAAGGGATTTCTCCGAGAGCGGCGAAAAGTTGTTCATTACGGATCAGACAGGTCACACCTTCGCGCTCCAGCAGCTCTTTGAGCAGGCCGGCTTCAGCACGATCGGCTAAAGTGAAGGTGTGCAGTTTCTTCATGAGAAGAACATCCTTTATCGGGCCAGAGTCGCCAGCAGGCTTTCTCCCAGCTCTTTTTTCTGCCAGTTCTTCAGGCCGACAACTTCATCAAGTGCCTGTGTCGACTGAGGATTAGCAGCGGCCAGGCCTTCGAGGGCCGCGTTGTTGATCAGAACGCCCGGATCCAGCGCCAACCTGGCAGCTTGCTCCTGCCGCCACTTCTTGAGCGTCTTGACCCTCTCTTCGATGCTCGGATCCTTGGCTCCCCGGCGTGGCAGACGGGGGAATTTAGGCAGCTCAGCCTCCGGTGTTTCCAACCCTTCACGAACCGCAGACATCAGGGCGCGCCCATACCTTTCGATCAGGCGTGGCGACAAACCTTCAAGGCCCTTCAGGTTAGCTTGATCCCTCGGCATGCGCAGAGCCAGGGCCAGCAACGACTTGTTGCCTATCACCTTGTAAACCGGCCGATTCAGGCGTTCCCCTTCTTTTTCACGCCATTGTAACAACTTTTCCAACACACCGAGTTCACGTGGCGACAAGGTTCCGGCGCCTTTAAAACGCAGGCAGATCGGGCCATCGACTTCGGCGAAACGGACGTCCTCCATCAGGGCAAACTCTTCCATTGCCCAGCTGATACGAGCCTTCTCTTCAAGACGTTTTTCGAAAATCTCCACCAGACGATGCAGGTGACAGGTGTCCTCGGCAGCGTAACGCACCATTTCGGCAGGAAGAGGCCGTTGTGACCAGTCAGCACGCTGGTATTTCTTGTCGAGCTCTACAGAAAAATATTTTCGCAGCAGATCGGCAAGGCCGATGCGCTCCTCGCCAAGCAATTGCGCGCTGATCATGGTATCGAAGAGGCCATCAATGGTCAGATTGAAATCGCGCTTTAAGCTGCGCAGATCGTAATCAGCCGCATGGAAAATTTTACGAATCTCCGGGTTGCTAAACACCGCGTGCAAGGGGCTGAGATCTGTGGCCGCAAGAGGATCGATCAAGACCGTCTTCTGCTCTGTTGAAACCTGGATCAAGCAGACTTTTTCCTGGTAGTTGTGCATTGAGTCTGCTTCCAGGTCGACGGCAATCGTCGTCTCTTTGCCCAGAAGTTCGGCCAATTCTGCGACCTGGGCATTGGTTGTCAGTATTTCAATCTGTTCCATGTTGTTTCAAATCCAATCTTTAATTAGGTCTTCTTGTGACAAACTCTGATTGCGGAAAAAGGGACAGTCCCTAGATCATTTCCTGCAGATAATTGAAGTTCGATGTGCCCGGCAGGGGTTCATCCTGCTCACAAGCAGCCAGCACACGACGGGCCTCGGCGGAAGACGCCCCCAGGTGAGAGAGATCGACCACGAACCGACGGCAGCCCATCTTGTGCAGTTCGGCGAGATGCCCGATCAGCGAAAAATCCTGTTCCGGGCGAACCACGGTCAAGCCGCTGCGTTGATCCACACGGTAAGCCTCATCGCGATCAGAAACGATCGGCTGATCAGACTTGACCCCTTTCAAGGGAATGCGTGAGGTCATCATCGGCAGGTTGGCGTAAGCGGTGATCGTCAAGGGCAGACCGGTCTCCCGGTTGAGCAGCGCTGAAAAGTTCTCGCGATCGTCTTCAACGTAGAGAGTCGCGCCTGAAAGGCCCAGCTCGCGCCAACCGAGGGCAGCCTGGCTGTTGGTGGTGAACAAGCGGTAGCCGCTCTCCAGCAAGAGGTCTTGCATACCGTCAAAAAGAAACAGCTGGCTGAGGTTCTGCAACCGGAAGCGTTTAAAACCGGCTTCGGTCAAGAGCTTGATCTCTGCTTGAAAAGCAGACCAGTCGGCATCAAAAATTACCAGGGGCAAATCCCAGAGGATCTGCTCCGTTTGTTTTGCGGTGCGTCCGCCCGCACCAAGCTTGTTAGAGCAACCGGGCGCAAGCGGCAGGATCAACTCATGCACACCCTTCTGCTTGAGCAAAGAAAGATCATGCAGGTTGCTGCTTGCCACGGCAAAGCGCGGCGGGGAAACCGGAGCCGTTCCGGCCGGGGCTAGATCGGCCATCGCCTGACGACGGTGATCGGTGCGAGCCTCGTGCTGACGGGCTTCGAGCAGTTCCGCCAACTCCTGGTAAAACTCACGACGAACCGCGTTGAGTCGGCTGAGCGGCAGAACTACGGCAGGCAAAGGGCCACATTCGAGAGGACCAAGAGCGAGTGGCAACTGCCCGGTTTTGCCAAAGACCTTGGCCAGAACCCCCTGCGACAAGGGCCGATCCTTGGCCGGGAAGGTCTCCACGCTAAAGTTGCGCGCTAATGACAAGCCATGACAGGCAGCGATCAGTTCAATGCGATCGCTGGTCGGCATATGGATCGAGAGATCAATCACCGCTTTGCCTGGAGTGACACTTTCCAAACGTTTGCGGCAGGCAGACTGACTCAGGTTGAAAGCCTGTCCCGCAGAGACTTTGAAAACACGATCCCCGGCACGGAACGACTTGTCGGGCGGGCAGCCGACCGCAACCCGTTCACCACTATTGGCCCGGGTGACCTCTTTTCCAGCCAGACGCAAGTCACGAATGGTAAAGGCCGTGCCTGGCTTGTCCGTCGCCGGCTGGATGCGCAGGCGATCACCGAGATGGATCGGATCGCGCGAAACAAAGGTCAGTAGCCCACCCTGGCACTGCGCAACCGAGCCGATCAAGCGGCCGGTGGCGCCATGAACTCCAGGATTAACGATATCCGTTGGAGTGTTGCCCGGCAAGAACCCGCGGGTCGGTTGGCGGCCAAAAGAATCCTTAAGCAGTTCCTTGGCGGTAACGATCGCCGTCGAACGCTCATGTTCGGAGGCATCAAGCACCGTACGGTAAGCCTCGACAACCTTGGCCACGTACTCGGCGCTCTTCATGCGCCCTTCAATCTTGAAACTCATCACACCCGCATCAGCCAACTCGGGCAAAAGCTCGATCGCCGAAAGATCGTTGGGTGAGAAGTAGTAACCGTCCTTGCCCTTATGATGATAACGCCGCCTGCAGGGCTGTGCGCAGCGGCCGCGATTGCCGCTCAGACCACCGAGCCAGGAGGAGAAACTGCACTGCCCGGAAAGAGAAAAGCAGTGGGCACCGTGAATAAAATGCTCAAGATCGAGGCTGGTTCCGCTCTTGATTACGGAAATTTCTTTGAGGCTCAGCTCTCGGGCCAGCACAGCGCGGGAGAAACCGAGACGTTCCGCCATCTTGACCCCGGCGGCGTTGTGGATCGTCAATTGCGTCGAAGCGTGCAGCTCAATGCCGGGGAAATGCCGCTTGGCCAGACGCCAGACGCCCATATCCTGGAGGATCACGGCATCAACACCGATCGCTTCAACGGCGGCGAGAACATCGATCAGATGGGAAAGCTCTTTTTCTTTAACCAGGGTATTCAGGGTGAGAAAGACTTTGCGTTGCCGGGCATGAGCATAACCGACCATGCGCTCCAGCTCATCGCGATTGACGTTTTTGGCCTTGGCTCGCGCAGAGAATTCCTTGAGGCCTACATAAACCGCATCAGCACCGAATTCCATGGCAGCGAAAAAAGCTTCGAGGCTACCTGCGGGCGCAAGCAGCTCGATTTTTTGTGGTGTGTGGACGTGCGTCATTTTTACTTGCTTGATCGAAAGAAAAAGCCGGGAAAAACCCGGCCAACCAGATACTTGTGCACCTTAGCATGCCGCTGTGTAAGCTTGCAAGCTGCGTGGCTCTCTCTTTGTTGCTGCAGTCCCAAACACTTTTTCGCAGAAGCTAAGGTCAACTTCACGAAGGACAAATTGTTATCTATCTAATCTGAATAGTTAGAATTCAGAGGTGAGGAGCCTTGTTTGAATCGAACTACAGGATTAATTCCCAAATAAGCAGAGACTTGTGAAGCTAAATCAACCGCCTTGTTAAACACTCTCCTTATGAGACATCTATAGATTGACCAATTACGCAAAATTGGTGAAGAACGTGGCGGTAAGTGTTTGTCTGGCACCTACAAAAATGGCAACACAAAGCTACTATGGGAATTATCAGAAGCCCCTCGTTGGGAAGCACCTTCAGTCAGATTAAGGTTGACAGGTAGCTGGTGCCCAGTCTGTGCCAGGGCTACAAGGCGATCTTCTGCATGGCTTACGATACAGGAAATGCAGGCTCTTGCTTCTAAGCGTGGTGGCAGATGCTTGTCTGAGCATTACAAGAGTTCCAGGGAAAAACTTCTTTGGGAGTGTTCAAAAGGTCACAAATGGGAAGCTCTCCATAGCGGCATAAAACGTGGGAGATGGTGTCCGAGTTGTGCCAGTGATGCCAGGCTTTCAATAAAAGACATGCAAAGCATTGCAGAAGAACGAGGTGGTCGATATTTATCTGGTGCCTACGTAAATACCCAGACAAAAATACAATGGGACTGTAGTGAGGGTCATCAATGGGAGGGCACCCTTAACAAGTTTAAAAGTGGGAGTTGGTGTCCAAAGTACTACAACAAAACCCGCGGTGACTTCAGAAAGTTGACCATTGAAGAGATGGGTCAAATTGTTGCCGATCGTGATGGCCGATGCCTGTCTGAGGTTTATATAAATACACGAACAAAACTACCGTGGGAATGTAGTGAAGGACGTACATGGGAGGCAACTCCAAGTGGAATAAAAAAGGGAGCCTGGTGTCCAGAATGTTACGTCTCGCCCTTAACAAGATTGAAGCAGGATCAATCTGAGTGAACTATCCTATTACGCTGTTGCTTATGTTTCTATTGCTAATCACTGGGCAGGCTAACGCCTCAACTTTCACTGGCAAGCTCGTCAAAGTCCTTGATGAAGATACTGTGGAGGTCTTGCATAACGGCAAGGCAGAGCGCATTCGTTTAGCGCAAATAGATTGTCCTGAAAAGAATCAGCCATTCAGCCAGGCAGCAAAGAGATACGTTCTGGATGTGGCAGCGCACAAGATTGTTACAGTCCAAGTAGAGACAGTTGACCGTTACGGCAGGACCGTGGGTGAGGTGTTCCTTCCCGATGGTTCCAACTTAAACAAGCAGATCGTCGGCGCTGGGTTCGCCTGGCAATACAAGAAATATAGCAAAGACACTGAATACTCTGACCTTGAAAAAAGTGCCAAGGGTGAAAGATAGGGGGCTGTGGCGGGACAAGACCCATATTCCACCTTGGGAGTGGCGTAAAGGACAACGCGTAGCCTCTATTTCTCAATTAAGAGGTGAAGACTTCTCCTGTGGCAGCAAGCGTTACCGCAAGGAGATGAAAAGCTTTGCAGAAGCTAAGTTTTATCTTGGTGAGTGTGGATTGAATCGCCTAGATGGTAACAAGGATGGAGTGCCATGTGAGGCGATTTGTCGATAATCATATAAGCCATAAATACCTTTCCCCCTCAGATATTGGCAAAAACTGGTGACAGTATACTCTTTTCGCGCTTGTCTTTTATAATGAGTATACTGTCACTAATTTAAGCTACAGTTGACTTGCACCGAAAACCACATCTATCATTGAAATATCAGGAACATCAAAGCTTGGCGATACTGCTCGGCAGGCTCTTCATCTTTAAGGAACAGTTATGGCTTTACTTAAAATTCGACATTACCCTGATCCGGTCCTCAAAAAAGTTGCCGAACCGGTGACTGAGTTCGACGATTCCCTGCGTCAGCTGGCCCACGACATGGCAGAGACCA
>Ga0224513_10001233_pt1 | contig 10297 bp, 11 predicted proteins | sample SF_May12_sed_USG_5_FD_169109 | JGI IMG/M metagenome (GOLD analysis project Ga0224513, IMG submission 169109) | Sediment microbial communities from San Francisco Bay, California, United States - SF_May12_sed_USGS_21 | ecosystem: Environmental > Aquatic > Marine > Sediment | place: USA... | reverse complement strand
CGCTGTCGCCGCCATCACCGGAATTTGTAACCGGCATGGGACGTACTAACGATGCCATTCTGTATGGCGGTCATGTACAGCTGTATGTCAACGGCAGCGATGGGGATGCACGTGACCTCGCAGAGCGTCTGCCCAGCAGTGCCTCGCGTGATTACGGCAAACCTTTTGCCGAGGTATTCAAGGCATATAACTACGACTTCTTCGAGATTGATCCCATGTTGTTCAGCCCGGCGCAGGTCACTGTGTCCTGCCTTGAAAGTGGCAATAGCTTTCATGCCGGCGCAGTCGATGAGCAAATACTGAATCATTCCTTTGGTGGCACTGGATGAGCCTGAGAATTGCACTGGTTACCGATGAGCCCGGCTGGCATGGCGCACGCCTGTGCGAGGCCTTTGCAGCGCGCGACTGCGAGGTACAGCTGGTGTCGTTGTGTGATTGCGCAATTGACCTGGTGTCTGCACCCCAGGGCCTGCTGCTTCCGGGTTTTGAAGAGCAATTACCTGACGGAGTGTTTGTCAGGGGTGTACCCGGAGGCACCCTGGAGCAGGTGGTGTTGTACCTGGATGTGTTGCATATGCTCGAATCCGCGGGTATTCCGGTCTACAACAATGGCCGTGCCATCGAACGCAGTGTCGACAAGGGTATGACCAGCATGCTGTTGCAGCGTGCCGGCATTGCGGTACCGCCTACCTGGGTGGTCTCCTCAGAGGAGCGCGGGCAGGACATCTGGGCACGGGAACGTGCTGCCGGACACCGGCTGGTGGTCAAGCCGTTGTTTGGTTCACAGGGCAAGGGGCTGGCGCGGTTGTCGCTGCAGGATCCGCTGCCGCCGCTGGCAGATTACCAGGGGGTGTATTACCTGCAGCGTTTTGTCGAAGGGCAACATTTTGACTGGCGCATATTTGTCATCAACGGCAGGGCCGTGGCCGGCATGCAGCGTCATGGCAAACACTGGATCAATAATGTCGCCCAGGGGGCAAGCTGCATCCCGGCGCCGCAGGACCGGAAACTGGAAGGCCTGGCCGAGGCGGCAACCGCTGCGCTCGATATGGACTATGCGGGTGTCGATCTGATGCGTGATGCCGCCGGTGATCTGCAGGTCATCGAGGTCAACAGTATTCCTGCATGGAAAGGTCTGCAGGCAGCCTGCGATATCAATATCGCAAGCTGCCTGGTAGACGATTTTTATCGCCGCTACCTGGGTCACCGCTGTATTGCGGCGGTTGGTGTATGAACAGCATGGGCCAACCGGAAGTGCTTTCAGCTGCAGCCATTGCGGACGCTATCGGTTCCGCATGTATTGCAGAACTGGGTGCGCTAAAGCCGGGCAACGTCAGTGTGCACTCGGAAGGGCACGGCATGGCCGTTGATGATTTTGTACGCAGTGCCTACGCGATTGCGCCGGCACTGGTCCGGCCGGGTCAGTCGGTAGGGGAGCGTACCCTGGGGGCGATCCTGGCTACCCGGCAGGTGGTGGATTGCAATACCAACCTCGGTATTGTGTTGCTGTGTGCGCCACTGGCACATGCCGCCCTGCACATGAGGTGCGGCCAGACGTTGCGTGAAGCCCTCGGCGATACACTGCTGGCGCTGGACACAAATGATACCGCCCTGACCTACGAGGCCATCCGCCTGGCAGAGCCTGCCGGGCTGGGTGATGTCGGACGATACGATGTGCGCACCAGTACCCCCGCTGTGAGCCTCTACCAGGTGATGCTTTCGGCGCAGCGGCATGATCGTATAGCGCGGCAGTATGTTACTAACTACACAGATATTTTCGAACTGGCCTTGCCACGCCTGTACGACGGCATGTGTCGCTGGGGCAGCGAAGAGTGGGCTGCAGTGTCGGCCTACCTGGGTGTGTTGTCAGCCCATCCGGATACCCATATAGAACGCAAGCATGGCACCAGCCTGGCGCAGGATGTTGCTATCCGGGCGAAGCACCTGGATGAGCGGTTGCTCGGGGAACAGGCGGCTCCGCAGAGTCTGACCGGGCCACTGATGCAATTTGATAGCGAGCTTAAACAGCAGGGAATTAACCCCGGCACCAGCGCGGACCTGACGGTCGCAGCCCTGGCAGTTAAAAGATTGCAGGACCTGGTAAATGGAATCGGGCAATTGCCCTATCGCGGCAGAGGGGCCTTTGTAGGTTGCTGTTCCTCTGCTTTTTCTTTAACAGCAACCTGAGTAAGGAGAATTACTGATGGCGAAAATCGACAAAGTCCTGGTGGGCGAGGCCCTGGTAGGTGATGGTAATGAAGTAGCACATATCGACCTGATAATCGGCCCGCGTGGCAGTGCTGCTGAAAACGCCTTTTGCCAGACACTGACCAACCAGAAAGAAGGTGTTAACGGACTGCTGGCTGTGGTGGCGCCTAACCTGATGGTCAAGCCTGCGACTGTCATGTTCAACAAGGTCACAATCAAGGGTGCCAAGCAGGCAGTTCAAATGTTTGGACCGGCGCAGCGTGGCGTTGCCATGGCCGTTGCCGATTGTGTCGAGGATGGCACTATCCCGGCTGATGAAGCTGATGATTTGTTCATCAGTGTGGGTGTGTTTATTCACTGGGAAGCAGAAGACGATAACAAGATACAGGACTACAACTACGAAGCTACCAAGATGTCTATCAAAAATGCCGTCAACGGTTCACCAACCGCGGCAGAAGTTGTATCTCAAAAGGGCGCAAGTGCACATCCGTATGCTGCACATTCCTGAATAGCAGCACAAATTGCCCCGGTTCGCCGGGGCAATAACCCGTTTTCGAACACAATTTCAGCGAGGGATGAGTCATGCAATGCCTGGAATGCGGAACCGAGCTACAAAGGCTGGAAAACGAACACCTGTTTTCCTGTTGCGGCCTGACCCTGCATGAGTACGCATTGCGTCACCATATGCCGCTGGATTTAATATTATCGCCCGACCAGATAAATGTAGCAGACCGGGTTATGGACTACGCCCGCGCCAGTGCCTGTCCCGGTGAAACCGCGCGCAGTCTGCTGCAGGGGTTCAGACTGGCCGGCCTGTTGAAGGACGAAGGTGAATTTACCGTATTGCCAGGTGATGTTCGTCGCCTGGACCTGTTGCTCTGGAACCTGCAATACCTTAAAGATTTCGGTTTCCGGTTCCGCCAGGAGTACCGCTTTGATACCGCAACCAATCGTGTGGTAGCCGATAACCGTTTAAAGGCCAGGCGCAGCAATCTTGCCAGGCAGTATGGTATGGAGCTGTCCCTGGTACCACCGCCTGATTTTTTGATGGCGCTGGCCGGCTGTATTGCCCAGGTGGGAGAGTTACATGCCGGTTACCTGTTTATCCCTGTCCCCGGGCGTCGCGATGCGCAGGAAATTATCGACAGTCTGAAACGACTTCGCAATATCAGTATGGTGATGCTGGAAACCGGCGAGCCGGGTGGTGGCGTAATGTTGCGCAGTCACCGGCGTGCTGACAGCGACAGGCTTTTTGAAAGCCTGCGGGAACTGCTGCAGATGATGCCGGGTGTATGGGAACGCTTTCACGTTACCACGCCCGAAGTAACCGTGGTAAAGGAGCTGGTGTTCGACTCGGCGCACTTCATTACCGACCACCCGGCCAAGTGTTCCAACTTGCATGGCGGGCGCTATACCCTGCAGGTAAAGGTGGCAGGACGTATTGATCCGGTGACCGGTTGCGTCATCGATTATGGTTATCTGAAGCGTGTCGTAAATCAGCGTGTTGTCGATCGTTTCGATCACCACAACCTGAACTTTGTTGCCAGTGAGCTGGCCTGGCGCTCCAGTACAGAAATGTTATGCGTCTATATTTGGGAGCAGCTGATCGACTACCTGCCGGGCATGGCAGAGCTGCAACTGTATGAGACTCAACAGTCATGGTGTCATTACAGCGGTCCGGACCTGAAAAGCTACCAGGCATCGGGTAGCAGTTTCCTGCTGCATCATTTCGATGAGCTGGATGTGCGCAGCTTGCAGCTGCGTGAACAGATAATGGACGGGCAGGGAGGAAGACTTAGTGTGGTCGCCTAGCGATAAGCTGCAAGATGGCGGGCACTGAGGCGGCCGTCGTGCAGTGCACTGGCAAGCAGTACACCGGTGCAACCCGATGTTTGCAAATCATGCAGGTCGTCTGCATTGCGAACACCGCCTGCAGAGTAACAGGCCGCCAGCGGTGCTGCGCTTCGCAGAGACTGCAGCCGTGCCAGGTCTGGACCCTGGTGTTTGCCGACACGGTGCAGTGCCATGGCGATGATACGACCTGGCCACAGCGCCGGTGTAGCGAGTACCGCGGCAGGGCCGAGGAAAGACTGTTCCATGAAGTCCAGTGAAAGAATGGCCGAATCCCGGTCCGGCAGTTGCTCAAGGAGACGGGTGTCCGGCAGGGTTTCACTGCCCAGTACCGGTACCAGGGGAGCAATTTGTGTCAGGGAATGAAGTTGACCGGACCGCCGGATGCCGGCGTCGACCCAAAAATTCAGGTCGGGGAAAGCCTGCTGCAGTTGCTGTAGTACAGCGGTCTGAACAGGCCGGCCCTCGATGGCATCGAGATCGGCAATATAGAGCGTAGTGAAGGGATGCAATGCGAGCAGGGCCTCTACTACATCAAGCGGTTTACTGCCGCGGCACAGGATGCTTTGCAGTGGCTGGTAGCTGTCACGGATCCCGCCCCGGGCATGAACAACCTGGTCGCGGGCAACATCAATAACAGGAATCAGATTCACGGGTAACATGCATGCGTATTTTTGTCGTTGAGTATATCACCGGTGGGGGCCTGCTTGGCAGGCCGATGACGGCCGAGCTGCTGAACGAAGCAGAAACCATGCTGGGAGCCCTGTTGGCCGACCTGTCGCTGGTGCCGGATATCAGCATGCTGGTGAGCCGAGATTCACGTCTGCCGCCACTGGACTACGATTGCGAAACGTTTACTCCGCGACCGGGTGATGACCTTTGGGAGGTCTGGGGACGCTGCATTGACCGCTGCGATGCCGTGTGGGCGATTATGCCGGAGACAGACGCATTACTGGAACGGATTTCCCGGCTGACGCTGGCGCGCACGCGCCGCCTGATCGGCAGTCACCCGTCTGCGGTGTCGATCGCTGCCAGCAAGCTGCATACCGCCGGGACTTTGCAGCGAGCCGGTATTGATGTTGTACCGACCTACGCCATGGGCACCTGCATTCCTGTCAACAGCTCACGCTGGATTCTGAAGCCCGACGATGGTGTGGGTGGCGAGGGAGCACATATTTTTGAAAGTCATGAGGCCATGCTGCACGCCTTGCGCTACCGTGATCGCTATAGCGGTTATGTTGCACAGCCGGTACTGGAAGGCAAGGCAGCCAGTCTGTCGTTGTTGTGTCGTGACAGGTCGGCGACCCTGCTGACAGCCAATTGTCAGCAGGTGCGTGAAGCCGGTGGACGCTATGAACTTGAAGGAGTCCTGGTCAACGGTCTTGCCGATGCGCATCTGCGGTATGCAGGCCTGGCGCGCGCGATTGCCCGTGCAATACCCGGCTTGTGGGGCTATGCAGGCGTAGATATGGTGCTGACCGCCAATGGTCCCGTGGTGCTCGAGGTAAATCCACGACTGACGGTATCCTATGCCGGCTTGCGCAGTGCGCTGGGTGTCAACCCGGCAAAACTGATTCTTCGCATGTTGCAGAATGATGCCAGCTTGCCGTCCTGCACACCGCTCACCCGTGTGAGTGCCCGGGTGGTACCAGGAGTAGCCCTTGTTGCCTGACGACATTATTGGATGGGATGTGGGTGGAGCGCATCTCAAGGCGGCACACCTGAATGCGCAGGGTGACGTGCTGGAGGTTTTCCAGCTGCCGTGTCCACTGTGGCAAGGGGTCGATCAGCTGCGGGCCGCTATCAATGACATTCAACGCCGTTGGAGTACGCCACCCGATCGACATGCAGTGACCATGACTGGCGAGCTGGTTGACTTGTTCAGTACGCGCACAGAAGGTGTGCGCACTGTGATCGATGTCATGCAGGAACAACTCTGTCCTGCCACGATTGAACTGTTTGCCGCCGCGCGTGGTTTTGTGAAGCCGGATGCCAGTCATAATGCCGAGAGCCTGATCGCCTCGAGTAACTGGCTGGCCAGCGCGTCATTCCTGGCGCACCAGCTGCCGCAGGCATTGTTCGTCGATGTTGGCAGTACCACAACAGACATTGTGGCCGTCAGTGAAGGCAAGGTACATGCACATGGTGAGAATGATCATGACCGCATGTGTCAGAGTGAACTGGTGTACAGCGGGGTGGTGCGTACCCCCTTGATGGCACTGACGCGGCGGGTGCCTTTTGACGGTGCCTGGGTACCGCTGATGGCGGAACACTTTGCGGTCAGTGCCGATATCTACCGCCTGACCGGCGAGTTGCCTGAGCACGCTGACCAGCATCCCGCTGCAGACAATGGCCCGAAGACAAAACAGGGCAGCGCCCGCCGGTTGGCACGCATGCTGGGCCTGGACCTGGAAGAGGCAAGCCCGCAAGGCTGGCAACAACTGGCAGGTTATTTCTCCGAACAGCAGCTACAGAGCCTGCTGGCTGCTGTTGATCATGTGCTGTCACGGGCCAGGCTGGATGCTGATGCGCCACTGGTCGGTGCCGGGGTCGGCCGTTTCCTGGTAAAGCGCCTGGCAGATCGCGCCGGACGTCCTTATGTCGACCTGCTTTCCCTGTTCAGCTCAGGGCGGCTCGCCGTCGGTGATCCGGCGGACTGTGCCCCGGCGGTTGCCGTCGCCTGGCTGGCGAGGTGTGCCTGATGGTCCGGCCAATGCTGACTGAAATACCCTACCACAGCGACAGTGCTGCCCTGTTCGATACGGTTGCTGACCGGCCCTGGGCCGTGTTCCTGGATAGCGGACGGCCGTTTGTTGAGCAGGGACGCTACGATATTATCAGTGCCGACCCGATGCTGGCCGTTACGACCCGGGGACCCTTGACCGAAGTACACGAACATTCAGGGGTGACGGTGTCTGGCGAGGATCCTTTTGCAGTATTGCGACGCTGCCTTGGTGAGCCCGGCAAACGTGTCAACGATTTGCCCTTCAGCGGCGGTGCGATGGGTTACTTTTCCTACGATCTGGGGCGTCGTCTTGAACGCCTTCCGGAGCAGGCCGAGGACGCCGAACAGATTCCCGAGATGGCCGTCGGTGTTTACGACTGGGCACTGGTGGTGGATCATCATGAACGTCGCAGTTACCTGGTTTCGCAGGGCCGCGACAGCCGCACTGCAATTCACTGGCCGGATTTGTTGTCACGATTCCGGAACGTCCATGCTGAACGTCAGCGGCCGACATTCCGTGTCACCGGGGTGCCGCAGTCAAACATGAGCTTCGAACAGTATGCCGCTGCCTTTCAGCGTATCAAGCGCTATATCTCAGCAGGTGATTGTTACCAGGTAAACCTGGCGCAGCGCTTTGATACCTGCGTTGAGGGCTCCTTGTGGCAGGCCTACCGCATGCTCCGGAAGCTGAATCCGGCGCCTTTTTCGGGCTACATGAATACGCCATTTTGCCAGCTGTTGAGTTGTTCGCCAGAGCGTTTTCTCCAGGTCGACGAAGGCCGGGTGGAAACCAGGCCCATCAAGGGCACGCGCCCGCGTTCAACCCGTCCCGGGGAGGATCTGCAGCTGGCAGAGGAACTGAAACACAGTAAAAAGGACCAGGCCGAGAACGTCATGATTGTCGACCTGCTGCGCAATGATCTGGGCAAGGTCTGTGTGCCGGGATCGATTCAGGTTCCTGAACTGTTTGCAATCGAAAGTTTTGCCACGGTACATCACCTGGTGAGTACCGTGACCGGAGAACTGGCTGCCGGCAACGACAGCCTGGATCTGTTGCGTGCGTGTTTCCCGGGTGGCTCTATTACCGGCGCGCCGAAATTGCGCGCCATGGAAATTATTGAAGAACTGGAACCGCAGCGGCGCGGCGTGTACTGCGGTTCCATTGCTTACGCCGGTTTCGATGGCGCAATGGATAGCAGTGTTGCAATTCGTACCCTGGTGCATTCGAACGGCAGCCTGAGGTTCTGGGCTGGCGGGGGGATTGTTGCAGATTCCGAACTGGAAGCGGAGTACCAGGAAACCTTCGATAAGGTCGCTGCTATATTAAAATTGCTGGATCAGATGAGGATGGATTATGTGGGTTGTGAAGGTAGGCGGCAGTCTGGCAGCGGCTGAGGCATTGCCGTTCTGGCTGGATATGCTCAGCTGCTATGGTAATGGCAAGGTCGTCATCGTACCCGGCGGCGGGCCGTTCTCGGAGCTGGTGCATGAATCACAGTCGTACTGGAAATTCGATGATTCCAGTGCACACTATATGGCATTGCTTGCCATGACCCAGTTCGGGTTGATGTTGTCCGGCATGCAGCCCAGCCTGGTGCCAGTCGAAAGCAAGCAGGACATTGTCAAGGTGCTGGCCAACAGCGGTGTGCCGATCTGGCTGCCGACAGACATGGTAACCAGTGATAATAGCATCGAGCATTCCTGGGATGTGACGTCTGATAGTCTGGCCGCCTGGCTGGCCACGCGTCTTGGTGCCAGTCGTCTGTTGCTGGTGAAATCAGTAGAGACCGATAATTCCATGCCGGTACAGGAACTGGTGCACCAGGGTGTTGTTGATGCCAGTTTTCCGGACTATGTAGAGCAAGGGACATTCTCTGTCAGCTTGATGTCACACAAGGACTATGACCAGGTTCCGCAGATGCTGGCATATGAAAAGCTCGGGTAAAGCTGGCTGGACCTGCGTATTACAGCAGTGTTTCTGCCGTGCAACACCTGATACGAGGCTGTCGTTCAGGCAACGCTTCGGGTACGTTTGTCGAGAGTGATGTCGAAAGCTTCGCGTACACGCGCCAGTGCCTTGCTGGATAATTGCCCGGTACGTTTACTGTTTGCACAGAGCGCCCCGCGAAACCCCAGGTAGTCCGGATGCAGCCGTAGCAGCGTTGCGATATTCGCGACTGTCAATGAACCCGCAAGACCACTCAACAGCCCCAGGCCACGTGCCTGCCGGACAAAGGCAGACAGATACGCCGGCTCACCAAGGCTGCACAGGTTGCCGGCGGACTTGTCCGCAGTATCCAGCATAACGCCGAGACAGCCGCTCTCTGCCAGTTGATTTAGCAGCTGCAAGGCTGGCCGGTGTTCGGCAAACAGTACGGCAACAATCTGAACACCCTGTGCTGCGTTCTCTGACAGTGCCTGCAGACACTGTGGATGTTGTTCCAGCTGCGGCAGTCCGACCTTGACGATGTCGACACCCGTGTCCGCCGTAGTGCTGATAGCCCGGGACAGTGTTTCCACAACCATGGGCAGGTCACCAATAGTTGCGCTCACCGGGCGTTGCCCTGCAACCTGTTTGACGATTTCCTGCTGAACGAGAGTTGTGACTGCGCCCAGCGCACCATTGGCTGGTTCCTTCAGATCAATGATGTCGGCTCCACCGGCAAGCGCCAGTTCAGTCTCCCGGGTGTTGCTGACACTGGCGAGAAGTCGGGTCATGCAAGACGTTCCTTGCGTTGTTCGGCGTAGAAGCCGGTGATGCGTTGCAACAGCCAGTCCCAGGCGAGCTGTTCGTGTGGCCCGGCAGTTTTCTCAATGGCGATGGTCAGGTAGTCGATTTCAGCCCTGATTTTCTCCTGCGGCAGCATCTGCAGGCGGCTAACCAGAACGGCGGCTTCAATGACGGCTGACTGGGCGCGGTTGAAGCCCTGGAAGGGTGCATGGGTTGCTTTATGTACCGCGCAAAATAACAGCTCGGGGCGTTGCTCGTCGTCCTTGATGTCTACGAGTTCCAGTTCCACATGGCTGAGGCAGTCTTGCAGGCGCTGGCCGTTGATCCTGTCAGCAGCACACAGTGGCCAGTCCCAGCGCCCGGTGAGGCAGCCGGCGAAAACCCTGACGTCATCGGTGTAGTTGATAATGGCGCTGCCCTCACGGCGCATGTTGTCGAGTGAGCGCGACGGCTTGAAGGGTGCCAGCAAAAACAATTCCTCCTGTCTGCGCAGACCCATAGGGGCAATGTGCGTGTTTCCATCCGCACTGCGGGTAGTAACAATCGTTTCCATGATCATGATCCGGTACCTGTCTTGCCAAGGGTGCTGCCTGGTGTGGCCGGGCAGATGAGGTCCTCTTCCACTTTGTCGCAGGCGCAACCCCAGTCAAGCTCCTGGTCCTGGACGTGGCGTTTGCCCAGTTGCCAGGCGATCTGTGCGCGCGCCAGTTCGGTGCCCATGTAAAAAGCGTGACCGGTATCGCCCTTGAAGTCGAGTTTCGGGAACAGTGCAAAGGGGTCGG
>Ga0224513_10001232_pt1 | contig 10304 bp, 10 predicted proteins | sample SF_May12_sed_USG_5_FD_169109 | JGI IMG/M metagenome (GOLD analysis project Ga0224513, IMG submission 169109) | Sediment microbial communities from San Francisco Bay, California, United States - SF_May12_sed_USGS_21 | ecosystem: Environmental > Aquatic > Marine > Sediment | place: USA... | reverse complement strand
ATTCTCAAGCAGCAATTGATGATGGAGTATATGATGTTGATGTAGATTTACAGCAATCAAACAAAGACTTTAAACAAATAATCAAGATAAACCCTCATGCCACGCTTTTAACTGAAATAAAATTTGCGTCACCATCTCTTGGAAAGATAAGAACTCTTACAGACCCTGCGAGCGTTGCAAAGCAGATGATTGCAGGAGGCTCAAAAGCGCTATCAGTTCTTACTCAACCACATCTGTTTAATGGCTCACCACAATATTTCATGAAGGTAAGACAGGCAGTAGATGTGCCTTTACTAATGAAGGATATAATGATTGATAAAATTCAGATTGATACTGCAAAAAAGATTGGGGCTGACTTTATACTTCTAATACAGTCATTGTTTGATCAAAAATATCTCAAGGAAATTGATGAGTTTATTGACTATGCTCATAAGAAAGGATTGGAGATTCTGCTTGAAGTGCACACAAAAGAAGAGTTTGAAAAAGCTCTCAAGACAGGAGCAGATCTGATTGGAATTAACAATAGAAATTTGGACACATTAGAGATTGATCTAAAGACAACAGAGAGAGTGCTGGAGGGATATGAAAGATCAAGACTAATTCTTTCAGAGAGTGGGATTGAAACTCCTGAAGACATCCAATATCTAAAAAAGTGCGGAGCAGATGCGTTCCTAATAGGTTCAAGTATTATGAAAAGCGATAATATCGAAGAACAAGTAAAAAAACTGGTGAGCGCATATTGAATTATCCTAAGAACGGTAGATTTGGAGAATTTGGTGGAAAGTACATACCTGAAACTCTTGTTCCGGCAATTGAAGAATTAGAAGAAAATTATCTAAAATTCAAAAATGATAAAAGTTTCAAAAAAGAACTAGATTATTACCTCAAAGTGTATGCTGGAAGACCAACTCCATTATACTATGCAAAAAATTTATCAGAAAAACTAGGAGGATCTAAAATCTATCTCAAGCGAGAAGATCTGTTACATGGAGGCGCACATAAAATTAACAATACGCTAGGTCAAGCACTACTGGCAAAGAAAATGAAAAAGAAAAGAATCATTGCAGAAACAGGTGCTGGACAGCACGGTGTTGCTACGGCAATGGCATGTGCGGTTTTAGGAATGAAAGCTGAAGTATACATGGGATACAAGGATACAATTCGTCAAAAGCTTAATGTGTTTAGAATGAATTTACTTGGTTCCAAAGTTCATCCAGTAAAGTCAGGATCAAAGACACTCAAAGATGCAATTAATGAGGCAATTCGTGATTGGATTACAAATGTAGAGACAACATATTATCTATTAGGATCTGCTGTAGGCCCACATCCTTATCCAGTTATGGTCAGAGATTTTCAAAGTGTGATTGGAAAAGAAATAAAATTACAGATGAAGAAGATTAACAATAAAACTCCAGATAGTGTAATAGCATGTGTTGGAGGAGGATCTAATGCAATTGGAACATTCTATCCTCTTGTTGATACTAATGCAGAAATAATCGGAGTTGAAGCTGCGGGTCAAGGATTAAAATCAAAATTACATTCAGCAACATTATCAGCTGGAACTAAAGGAGTTTTACATGGCATGATGACGTATTTACTTCAAGACGAAGAAGGGCAAATTACAGAAACTCATAGCATTTCAGCTGGACTTGATTATCCAGGTGTTGGACCTGAGCATTCATACTTTAAAGATACAAAACGTGTAAAATATCATTCAGCTACGGATGCAGAAGTAATTGATGCGTTCTTGATGCTTACTAGAACAGAAGGAATCATTCCAGCATTAGAATCAGCTCATGCGATAGCTGAGGCAATCAAAGTAGCAAGAAAGGGGAAGAATTCAGAATCAATAGTTGTAACACTTTCTGGAAGAGGAGACAAAGACGTTGAAGAAGTACAAAATTATCTGAATAAAAATGTCAAAGATTAAAGCAAAATTTGCAGAACTTGAGGCCAAAAATCAAAAAGCCCTGATATCATACATCATGGCAGGATTTCCAAATGAAAAGGCAACAATTTCAACTGTAAGAGGCCTGGTAAAAGGAGGAGTAGACATTATTGAATTAGGTTTTCCATTTTCAGATCCTCTAGCAGATGGGCCTGTGATTCAGAATGCAAGTACAATCTCACTTGAAAAAGGTACCAGAATTAGCAAGTTTTTTTCCCTGGTAAAAAAAATTAGAAAGGAAACAGATACCCCGCTAGTATTGATGACATATACTAACATCTTGTATCATATGGGATATTCAAAATTTATCTTAGAAGCAAAAAAAGCGGGAATAGATGGATTCATTCTTCCTGACATGTCAATTGAAGAATCAAAAGAATATCTGCAAGCTGCTAAAAATAATGCAGATACGATATTTCTAATATCTCCTAACACCAGTAAGGTAAGAATACAAAAAATTGCAAAGACATCAACAGGGTTTTTGTATCTAGTAGCAGTTTTTGGTACAACTGGAATCAAAACAGGAATCAAAAATTACACGCTAAAAGCAATTAAAGATGTTAAAAAACAAACCAAAGATAAAGTTCCCATCGGAGTTGGATTTGGAGTTTCAACTCCGGAAGATGTAAAAAAATACATCAAAGCAGGGGCAGATGCAGTGATTGTTGGAAGTGCATATTTGAAATTAATTGAAAAAACGCCTCACAATAAACTAGAGTCAAAAATTGCATCTTTTACAAAAAGTCTCAAAAAACAAACAATTTTTTAATGAAAATTACAGTTCGTCAGAGAATGGTGGCCTAATTTTCAAGCTGTTATGGAGGGGAAACTCTATTTCAGTCATGACCACCACCTGGATGTTCTCATATTACTATACATAATGAAAAATAAAAAATCCTCGTTAGAAATATCTAAAACTTGTTAAAAAAATAACAAGTTTTTTTACAATTGTAAAGATCGTGATTATCTAAACTAAGGAAAATTTAGAACGAATCAAGAATACAGTAGAAATCAGACCAATACTCAATATGCCCAAAGCAAAAAATCCAAATTCGGGAATGACATGCGTTCCCATGATCTTTATCTCCTTGGAATGAGGTTCAATAGGAATTATCAATTTTGTTCCAGTTGTAGTATCAGTTTGAAAATCACTCATTTCACCATCAACCCAAACAGAATTTGGATTTTCAATTAATTTAGGGGGAAGAACAAAGGTAATTTGTTCATTTTCTGTGTCACCAGAAATCTTGAAGGTCAGTGTGTTTTCAGAAGTATCAATATCAACATCTCTTTGGAGATTAGTATCCAAAATGTATTTGACTTGAAAGCCAAAACCATCATCACTTAATCCAGAACCAACGTTGTTAATTGACTGAACACTTCCAGGGTTCTTTACTACATGAACTATTCCATTCATCCAAGGATGAATGCTGCAGAAATAGTAAAAATCACCAAGTTCTGTAAACTGTCTAGAATAAGACTCACCGGCACTAAAAAAATGCTGTCAAAGACACCATCTATTTCACCTGATTGAGTAACAGAGGTCACTGTATGAGGTGCAGTATCTGCATTTTTCCAAGTAATAGAATCATTTGGATATACCATAATTTCTCCAGTTGTAATTCCAGTGGTTTGTTCAGACCAAAAGTACGGAGCTTCCGGATCTGATGCACCTGAAGGGATTACAATTGTATGAGTTGCCTGGGCAAAAGCAAAAGATCCAGAACCGAGAACAAATACCACTAGTAAGGATAAAACAAAAAGGCCAAGTCTCATGGAAGAATAAACTGGTAACATATATTTCAATTAATCATGATCGACAAAACATACAAAAACCCGAAGTTCGTTTCATTAATGTGCAGACGAAGTTTATTTTTGTCACAGGTGGTGTGATGTCTGGCCTTGGAAAAGGAGTAACAACTTCTTCAATTGCAAAATTATTACAACTAGCTGATCAAAGAGTCTCATGCATCAAGATAGATCCATATCTCAACTATGATGCAGGAACAATGAATCCAGTAGCCCATGGAGAAGTCTTTGTAACAGAAGATGGGGGCGAATGCGACATGGATATTGGAAATTATGAAAGATTCCTAAACCAAGATATTCCAAAAAGTCACAACATCACAACTGCACAGGTATATTCTTCAGTAATTGAGGCAGAAAGAAAAGGAGAATTTCTAGGAGCATGTGTTCAAATTATTCCACACGTAACTGATGAGATTAAAAATAGAATTAGAAAGATTGCAGAAGATGAAAAACTTGACTTTTTGATTGTAGAGTGTGGAGGAACAGTTGGAGATATTGAATCTCTGCCCTTTTTAGAAGCACTCAGACAGATGAGAGTAGAAGAAGGACCTCAAGGAGTGATATTTGTGCATGTAACACTAGCCCCATCACTTGATGTAGTAGGAGAGCAAAAAACCAAACCAACCCAGCACAGCGTTCAAGAATTAAGAAGAATAGGTATTCAGCCAGACTTTTTGGCAGTTAGATGTACATTACCATTAGAAGAGAAAACAAAGAAAAAGATTGCAATGTTTACAAACGTGACAACAAAAGAGGTTTTGTCATGTCATGATGTAAAATCAATTTTTGAGGTGCCACAGATACTTTATGATCAGGGAATTATGGATGCAATATTTACAAAATTTGGAAAAGTGGGCATGGTTAATGCTTCAGCTAATTGGGATAAATGGAATGAGATTGCACATAACATGACAAACCACGAAGACCAAAAAGTGAAGATTGCAATAGTTGGAAAATATGTCACACTTGCAGATAGTTATGTCAGTGTAAATCATGCATTAAAACATGCAGGAGCACAGTTAGGAAAATCAGCAGATATTGACTGGATAGATTCTGAATCAATAACAGATTATAGCATACTATCAAACTATGATGGGATTTTGGTACCAGGAGGTTTTGGCACAAGAGGCTCTGAAGGCATTATCCAAACTGCAAATTATGCACGTGAGAAAAACATACCATATCTTGGAATATGTTTTGGATTCCAGTTAGCTGCAATTGCATTTGGAAGAAATGTTTTGAATTTAGAAGATGCAAATTCCACGGAGATTAAATCAGATACAAAAAGTCCCATAGTAGATTTACTTCCAGAACAAAAGAAAATTTCAGATAAAGGAGGATCCCTCAGATTAGGTGCAAACGAAATAGTAATCAAAGAAAATACAAATGCACAGAAAATCTACAACACAACATCTATCAGTAAGCGTCATAGGCATAGATATGAAATCAATAAAGAGCACATTCCTGAATTTGAAAAAAATGGATTGATATTTTCAGCTGAAAGTGATCAAGGAAAAAGAATGGAGATGCTTGAAATTCCATCACACAAATTCTATCTAGGAGTTCAATTTCATCCAGAATTCAACAGTAGGCCTGGATTTCCTGAAGAATCTTTTGTGGCCTTTATCAAAGCAGCATCAGAGAAATAATTTTCATTTCTAGTAACAAAACTGCCAAAAATAAGGATTTTTGAAAAATTATTCTATCTTTGATATTTCATAGATTTTCTGTCTGGCATCTCTGATTGAGACTTTCTTTTTGACATATCCCTTTTTCAAGAGATGACTTAATGCCAATCTAACAGTCCTGTCAGGAAGTAAAGTTTTGTTTGCTAAATCCTTCTGTGTTAATGCTCCTTCATATTCTAGTGTCTTTAGAAGTAGTTTTGAGCTAGGAGGCATGCTAAGCAATTCTTCAGCAAGATGTACCTTTTTTGCAAGTGCAGAAATTGCAGTAGAGTCTTTTTTGAGTCGGATAATTTTTGCTGGTGGAAAGAATTGAGTACATTCAACAGTTTTTTTGACGTGGTATCTGTCCAAACCATCAAGAACAACCTCACAATGCAGTCTTGCAGAAATATCATCGATCTCAATTGAACTGCTATTAGATACAATGATTGGTCTTCGAGTCACATCAAGGGAATTTACAGAAATTATCTCAAATACTGCTGAATCTTGAAATAATACAGGACCGCCAGCAGACATTGAATATGCAGATGAACCAATTGGAGTAGACACAATTATTCCATCGCTATTATCGTGCCAAACTTCTTCCTCATTAACGCGTAGTGTATGCTCCATTAGCATTGCACTCTTTGAAGAAAATACGGCAACATCATTTAGTACAGGATACACATTTTTTCCATCAATTTTTACACCGAGTCGAGGAACCTCTTCAACAGTATAGTTTTGGTTTTTTAAGATGTTAACATATGAGGTAAATTCTCTGAGTTCAATTTGAGCAAGGAACCCACTAGCCTCACCTTCACTAATTCCCAATACAGGAGAAGTGGAATCAAAGGTTCTATGAAAATAATTTCTAACCCCCTTATCTCCACCCAAAACAATAATACAATCAACTTGTTTTCCCTTTGATTTTGTTATTGAAAATGATTTAATTCCAGATTCATCTAAAATTTTTTTTATTGTTTTTGCAGCGGTATCTGTAGTCCCAGAACCATAAATGCCTATTTGCACAGAAGAAACAAACTAATCAGTACAATAAAAAATTAATGAATTACAAATCTCTGAATTTTACCAGATTGTAAAAATAAGAAGCATTTGTCTCAATAGTTCCTTTTTTTGGAATTTTTTGCAAGCCTACATTCTTTGAATCAAGTGCAGCCTGAGCAGCACCGCCCGCAAAACAGAGTGCCCATAAAAAGTCCTTTTCTTTAAGCATTGTACAGCAAAATGTAGCACAAAAGATATCGCCAATTCCAGTGGTATCGTGAATTTGTTTATTTGGAAGGGTAATAGAATAGATTTTGTCTTTTACTAAAAGAGAGACATTTGTTTTATTTGTTAGTAATACATATTCTACTCCTTTTTTCTGTAATGCCAACATTGTTTCATCAGGTGTACCCTGAACAATTTGTTGTGCCTCCTCAAGATTAACCTTAATTGCATTGATGTTTGACAAATCAACGTTAGTTTTGTCTAAAGTAATGTTATTTTGAGAATCTTTGCGTCTCAAAAAACCTTGTGGATCAATAAAAAGAAAATTAGAATCGTTTTTTATTTTTTTAAAGACATCATCAGAAATTTCATGGTATATCGGGCTTACCATATGGCCATCAGCACTAACGCTAGAATAATCTATTGGATCACATTCATTTTCTAGTTTTAGTGTTCTATCTGAGCCATTAATGGAAATAGCAAATTTAGTGGTATTTTTTTTGGATTCAGAATTTATAAAATTTATTTTATTTTGAATAAGGTATTGCTTTGGAAAATCGGGTCCAAATTTTGTAAACAAATCTACATCAAAATTGAATTGTCTTGCGGTGATTCCACAATAACAAGCAGAACCACCAATTTGTTCATAATTATTATCATCAATTGTAATGGTATCAACTGCACAATGAGAGAAGACAGCTAATTTCATTTCTTTTGATTCTCAATTTAGAAGATTTAGTTTTTTGCATTTTTTTTGTCAAAACAGTTCTGGCAGATAATATCTCCCTTGGATATTACCAGTTCTACACCGGAGGTTAAGCAACTATGGCAAAGACCACGCATTAGTTATCAACTTAACATATACGATCTAGAATTAAAACATGGATGATTTTTTTGACCTAATTTAGGCATAAATTTACCAGTTTTTACGAATTATCCGCAAGAATGTAGCTCAAGTAAATCCTACTTAGTGAAAATCATTCAAAATTATTGTCTTTACTTTAATCCAAAAATACGCTCTGGTACTAACCCTAAGTTATTTTGAACATATCAAGTAAAGCTAAATCAAAAACTAATGACATTAGACAAGAACTATTAACTTGTAGTAAAATGCTGTATTTGTATTCGTTATTACAATAATGGATTATCTCGAAGGGGATTGGAAGCTGACTAGAGGTACGCATCCTTGTACGTAGCGTCACTGTATGCTTCGCCAGCAAACCGATGCAATGCATGAGACTGTCGGGAAAACAGTGTCAGCTTCCTTCATCTTATACATTATTTTGAAATAAAAGAGATGCGATCATCGTTGTTTTGTTAAAATTTACATAAAAATTGAATGAAAGAGATTCAATAGAAAAGTAGGCGATACAGAATATTTCAAATATATTATAACTTTACCAAGAAAACAGATTGAAGAATTAGATTGGCATGCAGAAGAACAACTAGAATCTGCAATAGAGCGAAATAAGTTAGTTATTAAACCTCACAAAATCAAATGAGCCGAAGGTTGATAGGTTAAAGATTTTTGTGGATGTGCTAACAAGTTGACAGAACCGATAAAACACCATCAAATTAAAAATCAAATTGGTTTGTTCTTGGACCTTTATCTAGATTCAGCCCTGGCGTTACCGAAAACACGCGATTGTAATAGTATCTAAATCGGAATAAAAAAACATAGTCCTGTAGGGTTTCTTTAATACCCAACAGAGCTGTTTCCCTGTCAAAAGAGTCAGGGTCTATCTTTTGTTTGTAAACTAGTTTGCTCATTTTTCTTCCCATAACATAGGTAAAAACAAGATAAAAAGATCCTGATCGCAGTGCAATCAAGAATAATCCATTACTATTAAACAAAGAACTGCTAAATATTAAAAACGTCCCTAACACTGATCAGCCAGGGGAGCACAAGATAGTTAGCCTTATTCACAACCAAGTCTATCTTGTCGTCTGCCAAGACTTCTTCTCTGGCACTAGAATTTTCTTGGAAGAATTAAGTGGTAATCTTCCCCTATGGTATATTTTTAATCAATTTGAAAGCATTGATTGGGAGTTGAATGCTTTACTTTACTTTATTCATCATCGTTCTCGTCGGACTTCTCTTAAGACAATTAAAACCATACAAGATATCTTAAACAATCATCTTGTCAAGAAAGTAAAAAGTACACCTATCAAGAAGAAACAGTAGAGTTATGATCTAAATCAAGAATTAACTCAAAATCCTAGAACACCAGATTTTATAATGTTAATGGATTTTCAAATCCTACTATACTTTCACCAATCTTTCCTAGATCTTCTCCTGTCTTCAATCTGAAAATCCCAGATAGTACTTGATTTGTAGCAATAAAACCTAAACCAGTCATCCTGACATGCAAGACATTTTCTTTGATTCCATGCAGACTCGTATAAAATAAAGGCGGACTTTTGAGGGTTCAATAAATGATTTGGAACAATTAAGATAAGTCAAGAATATAAGTAGGCAAATTAGTTTACGAGCATGCCACTTAAGCGTGCAAGTAGAGGTCGTACCAAAGGAGGAAAAGGTTCCTCAGGGGTTGTCCAGTGTACAAACTGTGGACAGACAGTTCCAAAAGATAAAGCCAAGAAGGTCACCTCAAAATTAAATCTAGTTGAGCATACTTTGGCAAAAGAACTACGAGCACAAGGCGCATACATTGCTTCACCAACAGTTTTGAAATGGTATTGTATTTCATGTGCAATTCACTTTAAAATTCTCAAAATTAGATCTGCAGATAATAGAAGAAAACGAGGAAAACTTCGATAGTACTATTCTCGAATATTTTTAGTAGTAACAATCATTCTTTGAATCAAAGTAATTCCAGCAATAATTACAACAATTACTACTGCAGGTTCTATGTAACCAATAATTCCAATAATTGCTATTACCAAAAGCCTTTCTGCTCTTTCACCAATACCAACTCCTTGAAGTTTTACATTAATAGCATCAGATTTTGCTCTGGCATAGCTGACTAGCAATGACAAAGTGATTGCAAGTAATACCAAGTAAGGTTCGGCATATCCGCCAATCAAAATTCCCAAAAAGATTGCAACTTCAGCAATTTTATCAAACATAGAGTCCAAATAAGATCCTTTTACTGAGGTTTTACCAGTGACTCGTGCTACTTGTCCATCTACCATATCAAAGAATCCTGAAACAAGCAACAAAATTCCTCCAATTACTAATCCAAACTCAATTCCTAGCCCATACACCACTGCAGAAATTAATGCAAATGCAAGACCAACAGAAGTCCAAAAATTTGGGGACAGTCCTGTAGATGCAAATCCTCTTCCAATCTTTTCAAGTGCAGGACGGAGAGTCTCCCTCAGATTATTTAACACGTGATAATCCCAACACCACTATCTAATAAAGTGAGTAGGAGTAAAATTGAAGTAAATTAGAGTCAAAATTTACAAGACTAGCCTCATCATAAATGCAAACTGGTTTCTCATCAAAAAAATTCAGGGTTTGATTCAGAAATACGATTGGACAAAGATATCAAAATGGTGATTTTCATTGATTTTGCGATAGATTCATTGCAATCAAAGTAGATATGATTTTGGCTGCAAGAGATGCAGTTGAACCATTATCATGGTATGGGTTAAGTTCCACAATATCAACACCCATAATCTTG
>Ga0224513_10001231_pt1 | contig 10315 bp, 9 predicted proteins | sample SF_May12_sed_USG_5_FD_169109 | JGI IMG/M metagenome (GOLD analysis project Ga0224513, IMG submission 169109) | Sediment microbial communities from San Francisco Bay, California, United States - SF_May12_sed_USGS_21 | ecosystem: Environmental > Aquatic > Marine > Sediment | place: USA: California... | reverse complement strand
AGCATGTAGACCTCGTAGCGGAGGACTTGCGGACGCGAGTTCGATTCTCGCCACCTCCACCAACAAAAGAAGGCCGCCCCATCGGGGTGGCCTTTTTTGTTGTCGGCGCGGTGCGAGTCGAAGGCGTAGCGAGTTCACAAAACGCGGCGCAGCCCGTTTTGGACGCCCGGAGGGCGCCGCGAAGCGGTGAGCTGTCGAAGACAGCGAATCCATTCTCGCTATCCGGCGCGAGCCTTCTAGTCGACGCCCAGGACCTTCCTGACGATCGGCTCCATGCCAGTCAGTCCTGCCGCCCTGCCCGCCTCAAGAGCCGCTTCCGCGTCTTTTGATTCGGCATACTCGCTCAACGCGAATAAAGCACCAACCCGGTTGGCGCTGCCGCAATGGACGAGGACGGGTTGATCGTAGCCTTTGATCAACGATTGCAGGGCCTTGGCATTGGCAAAAGTAATGCCATCACGTCCGATCGGCAGGTTGATGTAATCCATACCCAGCGATTCAACCACTGCGGCCTCCTCCAGCCCGCGGTCCTCACCGGCAGTACGAAGATCAATAACGGCGGCATAACCATTGTCTGCAAACACCTTGAAACCGGCCTCATCCGGCTGGCCGGCGGTGGTGACACCCTCAACCGGGTGCACCTGATTCAGCTCTACAACAGCGTCGAGATCCGCCTTGAGACTGCTGACCGCATCAAGATTCTTGTCACCTGCTACGGCAACGAGACTTGCAAAGGTCAGGCATAAGACAAGAGAGAATTGTTTCATAGCACTTAACTCGGTGATGACTCTAATCGGCCAGCGTCATGCGACTGTTTACCTCTATTCCACGATCCGTGAAGTGCACGTTGAAGGCCATGCGTTCGTACATTTCGCCAGACGATACCACAGCGTCGCGGATTGCCGCGCGCAGGGCAAGAGGCACTTCATCCGCCTCCTCGGAGTCGCTTCCTTCCATCGCAGCCTGACCGACGAACTCGTAATAGCGTTTGGCATCGAAAGCCATGCTCATGAACGGCTTATCATCGGTGACGTCCGCATTCAGCATCGCCTCGGCATTTGCCTCCGCACCCTCACCGAGTGATAAGGACAAACCGACACTCGACAGGGCCGCGAACGCCTGGTCTGCAATTTCAGCAAGCTGCGGCAGGTCCAGTAATTTTGCTTTGCCGTCAGGGAGCAGGTTCAGGGCGGCTATTTCCGGACTGATCATGGCGGCCATGGTCACCAATGCTTCCGCGTTCTCAACAGCGAACAAGAAGCTGGCATCGATCGACGACGGGGGTGTCTCAGTCGCCACATCCATGCCTTCGATATTCGTCACGTTCGCGACGAAACCTCGAAAACTGTAGACCACCGGCGGCACCGGCTGAGCCAACGCGGCCCTGCCTTTCGCAGTGCTGGCCTGGAGGTCGGCAAGCGTTGAACACTTAAACGGCTCTGCTTCCATCGCGTCCAGCCGCGCCTCGTAAAAACTGCGCATGGCCATGGGGTCAAGGCTCATCCCGAACGAAAATAGCCCGCCAAGGTCCGGCCCCAGACCTGGCACTGCCGCCGGCAATGTCGCGAGCCCCGACGCGATATCATCCCTGAGCTCGACGACCATGCCGGTCTCGACGTAGCTCGAATTTACCGCTGTATAACCGACGACAATCCGAGGAGCAATGGCGGCGAGGCTCATATACTCGGCCTTACACTGCTCGGAAAATTCGGTCATGCCATGTTTGGCCATAGCGAGAAGCTCCTCGTTCTGGCCACCCGGGTCACTAATGAACGCAGCGGCGATACGTTCTACGTCGATAAAACCGGTGAAATGATCGGTGAAACCGTATTCCTTGTTCAGAGCGCGGAACGCCTTGCTCTTGGCCAGGCTGCTGCGAGGTTTGGTCAGGCCCAGCGTGCGGGCAAGTCGTTCATCAGCAAAGACTTTGGGTACGAGCGTGATCACCGCATCGTTGTTTATGGTCGCAATGATGACGCGCATCTTGTCCAGATCAACATAGCGATACATGTGTCCCTGCAATGTGGCCGTCGGCAGTTTTTCAGCCGCTTTCGCCTCAATGCGTGCGACAGTTGCATCAAATTGTGTGCTGTTTGACAGCGCGATGCGGAACACAGGCAACAGCCCGTCACCGTAAGCCGCGAACAGCGCATCGCGCCCGAGGCCTGCATCCCTGATTCCCTGAACGCTCATGAGGGCCAGGAGCTCATCCATGATGCCCTGCATCTGCTCGGCCTTTTCTGCGCCACCTTCTTCTGCAGATAACGCAACCAGCTGCTCGGACATGTGGTATCGCAGGATCTGCTGATAGGCCGACATCGTCTTGTCAATGGCCGGTTCGAACTTGTCCATAACCTCGTCAGGCAGCGGCCGCGTGAACGCCATTACGTAGGGCGTATCTTCCGGGATGTACTGCAAAAGATCCTTTGCCTTGCGCGCGGCGTCAGCATTTGCGGCAAACAGCAGCGCACCGGCAGCGGCAACACAGGTAGCAATTCGAACAAGGTGATTCATGTCAGGCCTATCCTTCAAAAAGATCGATCGAAATGTACGCAGGGCGCAAAATATTGGTGCACCCTGTCACACACAGTGAACCCCGCAACACCTTGGTCGCGGGCTCATTTCCTTCTCGAAGACGAGTTAAGTCTGAATCTGACGGTCTGGTAGGTTGCGGAAGCCGCATGCCGTCTTGAATTCACATTATCAAGGTACACTGAGCGAATGCAACTATCTGATATCACCGAAGCGGACCTTGATACCGTACTGGCACTGAATGAAGCGTCTGTGCCGCACGTAAACAGTATTGACCTCGACCAGATGCGTTGGTTCGCATCAAATGCATCTTATTTTCGAGTTGCGCGCGTGGATGGGAAGTTTGCCGGCTTCCTCATCGGTCTCAGGCCTGGCCTCGATTACGGCAGCGAGAACTACCGCTGGTTCTGCGATCACTATGGTGATTTCGGATATGTGGACCGCGTTGCGGTCGACGAGTCAGCGCGGAGGTTTGGGGTTGCATCACGACTTTACGACGATTTTGCCAACGAACTGCGAGGCGACGTCGATTGCATGACCTGTGAGGTCAATATCCGACCGTCAAATGAGTCATCCATGCGCTATCACGAGACGCATGGATTTGTGCAGGTCGCGACCCAGGAAACGGAAGGCGGCTCGAAGAAAGTCGCGCTATTGGAGAAGAAGCTGTGAGTAAAGCGAAGCAGGACAGAAACTACGACGTCATTGTCTATGGCGCGACCGGATTCACGGGACAGCTGGTCGCCGCTTACCTCGCACGCCAGTACGGGGTGGGTGATGACCTGCGCTGGGCCATCGCCGGCCGTAGTGAAACGAAGCTCCGATCCGTAAGGGAATCGCTTGGCGACAGCGCCAGCGACCTCAACCTGATTGTCGCGGACAGCACCGATCCCGTGGCGCTTGCGGCACTTGCCGGGCAAACCAGGGTCGTCTTATCGACGGTGGGCCCCTATGCGTTGTACGGCTCGGAACTGGTTGCTGCCTGCGTCGATGCGGGTACGGACTATTGCGATCTCGCTGGCGAGGTGCAGTGGATTCGAAAAATGATCGATACGCACCAGGAGCGCGCGGCACAGACCGGGGCACGTATCGTCCACTGTTGCGGCTTTGACTCAATACCGTCTGATATCGGGGTGTGGTTCCTCCAGGACCACGCGCAAAAGGAATACGGAACCACATGTCATTCCATCACGCTGTACGTGAAAGCAACCAAGGGGACGTTCAGTGGCGGCACGCTGGCAAGCATGGCCAATATCATCGAAGAGACGAAGCATGACCGATCGATCGCCCGGATAATCGCCGACCCCTACTCGCTTAACCCTGAAGATGCACGAGAAGGACCCGATGGGTACGACCAGCGACAGGTGCTGTTCGACGACGACGCACAGTGCTGGACCGCGCCGTTCGTCATGGGCGGCGTCAATATGCGAGTCGTGCGCCGCAGCAATGCAGTCGCCGGCTTCCCCTACGGCCGGGATTTCTCCTATCGGGAAACGATGATGACCGGCCGCGGTGCCTCCGGCAGGGTCAAAGGAACCACTCTTATTCTCGGCCTCGGAGGTCTCGTGCTGGGAATGAGCCTTGGTCCTACGCGGCGCTTCCTGCAGAAATTTGTGTTGCCAAAACCTGGCGAAGGGCCTTCACCTGAGTTGCAGAAAACCGGATTCTTCAAGCTGATGCAGATCGGACATTTGCCGGACGGCCAGATCCTGCGCACCCATATCACGGGCGACCAGGACCCGGGCTACGGCTCGACCAGCAAGATGCTCTCGGAATCGGCTGTATGCCTTGCCAGGGATGACATCCAGACAGGTGGCGGAGTGTGGACACCGGCTTCGGTCATGGGCGCTCCGCTCATTGAGCGGCTTCGGCAAAACGCGGGTTTGACCTTCGACGTCGTCTAGTGCGTTGCTCCACCTGAGTAATGCAGATTGGGGTCGAATTTTTCACCGGCATCGATTCGAACCGCCAGCCTGTTGCGCGGTGACGCCACCGGACAGGTTGAGAAATCGTTGAATGCACAGGGCGGGCTGTACGCCTTGTTGAAATCGAGAATAGCCTCGCCACCATCGATTCCAGGATCGTCCATGTAGACAAATCGTCCTGCACCGTAGGTTTCGTCACGATTGGTCTCGTCACCAAAAACAATGAAAAGGCGATTATTCGCCGACGTTTCCGCTTCAAGCTGGTAGAGCTGGCCATCCAGCTCGAACTCGACGACGCCTGGAGATTCGGGGAACTGCTGGAGGCCCTCGATGACCGTGTTAACCGTGATGGTTCTCGGCTCATCGTATTTTCGAAGGGTCGCCACGACGCGCTGTGCCGGATCGATGTCGTAGAAAGGCAAGGGACCAAAAGTTGCGACAAACGGGTGCTCGTAATCTCTAATCCGGACCGCGAGCTTGCCGCCGCGCTCAATGACACTAAAGGCCAGCGACGCATGCGACAGCATAATGCCCTTGCCAGTGACGTCCGCCGGCATAAGAACGTCTGAAACCGGCTGGTCCTGATTGAGGACTTCGACACCTTCCTCGACGACCATACGGACGCCGTCGTCACCCACCTGAAATTCGCCGATTCGGGCAGCGGCGGATGCCGGCACTACGATGTCGTTTCCCGCATCAGAACCGATGGAATAGACCCCGGGCTCGAGCCAGTGAAGACCGATCTGGTTCAGGTATCCCGTCGGTGCCAGGAGGTTATCGAGCCGCCCCTTGCGCCAATCCATGATTTCCTGCTCATAAGCGTCGAGATCGAGCTCCGCCCCGGCCGGCCCGCAAGCCACCAGTAACAGCGCCGTTAACATGATTCCCGTTCTTCCCAATAAGCTTGTCATATCTTTCCCGTATCAATTCAAAGACCGGATCTCTATAATCCGCGCCCACTCTTCACAACGCAGCCCCAAATGTCTGATATTTCAAAACTTCGCAACATCGCGATCATCGCCCACGTCGACCATGGCAAAACCACGCTGGTCGACAGGATGTTGCAGCAATCCGCGACCCTCGGTCCCCGCGCTGTCGTACCCAATCGCGTCATGGATTCCAACGATCTCGAGCGTGAGCGCGGCATTACTATCCTGTCGAAAAACACGGCCGTCAACTGGCAGGACTATTGGATCAATATTGTCGATACGCCTGGGCATGCTGACTTCGGTGGCGAGGTTGAGCGGGTACTGTCGATGGTCGACAGTGTGCTGCTTCTCGTGGATGCCGTCGAGGGCCCGATGCCGCAGACACGCTTCGTCACGCAGAAAGCGTTCGCGCAAGGCCTGGTGCCCATCGTAGTCATCAACAAGATTGACCGCGACGGCGCCCGACCGGACTGGGTCATCGACCAGACTTTCGACCTGTTTGATCGCCTGGGTGCGACCGATGAGCAGCTCGATTTTCCGATCATCTATGCGTCCGCGCTCGAAGGCTATGCCAGCGAAGACTCGAACGCACGCAGCGGCGACATGAACCCGCTCTTTGAGACCATTGTTAAGCATGTGCCCCACCCCGACGTAGACGCAGATGGCCCATTGCAGCTGCAGGTCTCCAGCCTCGACTACGACACTTATGTCGGTGTCCTGGGTGTCGGTCGCATTCGCCGCGGTACGTTGAAAGCTAACTCATCCGTAAGCGTTGTTGCTCCCGACGGGAGTTCCCGGCGCGCCCGCGTGCTGGAGTTGTTCGGCTTCCATGGCCTCGAGCGCAGGCGTTCAGAGAGTGTGTCGGCCGGTAACATCGTCGTCTTTAGCGGCATCGACAAGCTGGGTATCTCGGATACCCTGTGTGATCCGGATCATGAAGAAGCGTTGCCTGCCCTGACCGTCGATGAACCTACCGTCAACATGACGTTCCAGGTCAACAAATCGCCGTTTGCGGGTCAGGATGGCAAGTACCTGACCAGCCGCCAGATTCGCGAACGCCTCGATCAGGAACTCAAGCACAATGTTGCCCTGCGCGTAGACAACACCAGCGATCCGGACAAGTTCCGAGTGTCGGGACGCGGTGAATTGCACTTGTCTGTACTCGTAGAGACGATGCGTCGCGAAGGATTCGAACTCGCCGTCTCGCGGCCCGAGGTCATCATGCATGACGTCGACGGCGTCGAGCATGAACCCTGGGAACAGCTGACGGTCGATTTTGACGAGGAGCACCAGGGCGCAGTCATGACGCGGCTCGCCGATCGCAAGGGCGAACTGCAGAACATGTTCCCCGACGGCAGGGGTCGCATTCGTCTCGACTACAAGATTCCGACGCGCGGTCTCATCGGCTTTCGAACGGAGTACCTAACGGCAACTTCTGGCACAGGGCTGATCTACCATGTACTCGACGAATATGCGCCGCGTGTAAAAGGTCCTATCGCCCAGCGAAACAATGGCACCCTCGTATCGATGGTTCAGGGCAAGGCACTCGCGTATGCGCTGTTTAATCTCCAGGAACGCGGCAAGCTGTTCATTGGCCATGGCGCTCCGGTTTACGAGGGCATGATCGTCGGCATTCACAAGCGGCAGAACGATCTCGTCGTAAACCCGACCAAGGCAAAACAGCTGACGAATATCCGTGCAGCCGGTACCGACGAAAACCTTATCCTGTCGCCGCCGTTGAATTACTCGCTCGAACAATCACTCGAGTTCCTCGACGATGACGAGTTACTGGAAGTAACGCCAACCACGCTACGGCTACGCAAGAAGTTGCTGACGGAAACAGATCGCAAACGGGAATCGCGCCAGAAGGTATCGTGAGCGACCCGGCCACACTGGCGTTTGCCGATCTGCAGCCTGAGGACATTATTGCCACGCTCGAAGACATGGGCTTCGCCTGCGACGGGCGTTTTCTCGCGCTGAACAGTTACGAGAATCGGGTCTACCAGATTGGTATCGAGGACGATGTGCCCGTGGTGGCCAAGTTTTATCGACCAGGTCGCTGGAGTGATGCAGCTATCCTCGAAGAACATGCCTTCGCGGCGGCGCTCGACGAGCAGGAAATCCCGGTCGTGCCTCCGTTGATCCATGATGGCTCGACTTTGCACCATGCCGGGCATCACAGGGTCGCGGTCTATCCCTGCCGGGGTGGCCGAGCTCCGGATCTCGACAACTACGAACTCCAGGCCCAGCTTGGGCGACTCGTCGCACGCATTCATCTCGAAGGTGAAGTCTCGCGATTCAAGCATCGGCCAAGCATCGATATCGACAGCTACGGTACCGACTCGGTCGCGTACCTGCTCGACAACGACTACATTCCAGATGACAACCGCCCCGCGTATGAGGGCATTGCCGAACTTGTACTCGACGGCGTTGAGGCGTGCTATGAACGCGCCGGTGCCATCCGCGAAATCCGTTTGCATGGCGACTTTCATCCAGGCAACGTTCTCGTCAAGGAAGACCAGTTGCACATCGTGGACCTCGATGACTGTCGTCACGGGCCCGCCGTTCAGGACCTGTGGATGTTCCTCTCAGGGGACCGTGAAGAACAGCAGCCGCAGTTGAAGGCCCTGCTCGAAGGCTACACTGCGTTTCGAACATTCGATGCGCGCGAACTACACCTTATCGAGGCTCTGCGCAGCCTGCGCATCATGCACTATGCTGCGTGGCTGGCGCGGCGTTGGGAAGATCCGGCGTTCAAGGTAGCATTTCCGTGGTTCGACAGCCGTCGTTACTGGGACGATCATGTACTCGCGCTGCGCGAACAGGTCGCACTGATGCAGGAACCCCCGCTGGAGTGGCTCGACTACTAACGCTAGCGAGATGGCAGGCGCTGCTTGCGCGGGCCGATCTCGAAACGATCGATCCAGCGTGAGAATGTATCGTGACTCAGTTGCTCTAGGGGACCGACAGAGCTGTCAGCCTGTTCGCTTATCGCCGCGGGATCGACGTTTCCTTTCTCCTGCTGCAACGTCTCCTGGTGTGCCGGCACCGATAACCAGCGATCAATCAACGGACGATTCGTCTCCAGATGAAACTGGAAACCGTAGGCGTGTTCCCCGAAGCGAAAGGCCTGCACAGGACTCGCCGGCGAGCTGGCAAGCAGCTCCGCGCCGGGAGGCAACGTCATGCCGTCTTCATGCCACTGGAACACCTCCTGCTTCGGTGCGAAGGTCGAAAGCACGGGGTCACTGAGCCCCGCCTCGGTCATCTCGACCTCGCACCAGCCGATCTCACGAACCGCATTGCGCGAAACCTCGCCGCCGAGTGCCTTGGCCAGCAACTGAGCCCCCAGACAGATCCCGAGCACCGACATGTCGCGCTCGACGGCCTCCCGAATAATCTCGACTTCGGTGATCAGGTTCGGGTAGCTGTCGATCTGGTCGGAGTTCATCGGCCCGCCCAGGACGATTAGAGCCTCATAACCGTCCAGGGTAGGACGAGATTCCGGCTCACGTCCAAAATTGATGTAGCGAATTCTGAAGCCGGCGCCCTTTAGCAGAGGATCCAGTGAACCAAGCGGCTCGTACGGAACATGCTGGAAGACAAGTACTTTTGGCCGGGCCATTAACGGTTCCTGATCTTTTGATTTGCACTGTTAGAACGGTACCACTAAAGTCGATCAAGCTTGAACACAGCATTTCCGGGAACTCTGTGCACTGGAAAGGCTCTGACTAAGCAGTAAACCGAACTCGCGCGGATTCTATCTACTTGATCGAAAAATTACGCTCTGCAATTGCTGCTGGCCTGGCAACCCTACTAATGGTTGGTTGCAGTTCGACTGTGACAATGGAAATGCCGACCATTCCCGAGCCGCGTATGGAGAAAATCGGGGTCGATGTCGCAGTCCGCATTCCTGTCGAGTTTGAGCACTTTGTGCATGTCGAGCAGGTCCTTGGAAAGGACACCTGGACCATCGACCTGGGCCGTTCAAATGCTGCGTTCTTCACACAATTATTTGGCCACATGTTTGATTCGGTCATTGTTCTCGGACCGGACGACGATCCGCGCGATCATCAGTTTGACGCCCTTATAGAACCTTCGATTGATGGCTTTGAATTCTCAACACCAGGCCAGAGTCAGTCGGAGGCATTTGCTGTCTGGATTCGCTATCGGATGTCAGTATTCGACAGCGTCGGCAATCGCGCTTCGAGCTGGACCGTCAATGCTTACGGCAAGAGCCAGCAAGAAGAATTAGGCGGCAGTGAGTCACTCAAGAGAGCGGCGGTGCTCGCAATGCGCGACGCGGCGGCGCTGATTATCATGCAGATGGAAAGGGCGACCAATATCAGTCAGCTGGCGAATGGTCCGTTACAGCCGGCATCAACAGAGTCGGACGCTATGCTCGCCGGCGCCGAACAGGAGAGCGAGGAACCGGCCAGCGTCATCGGCATCTTCGCCATCGGAGGCATTGACGATGCGGCAGAGTAAGTTCCTGGTGATTTTCATTGCATTCAGCCTGTCCGGCTGCATCACATCACGCATCGAAGATGCGCGGGAGAACGTCACTGGCCTCAACGATGGCCAGTCCGTGGTCATCATGGCCAAGAGCTACCATCAGGGCAATGAGACCGAAGGCGACTACCTTACTTGTATTGAAAAGGCACTTGGGGCGGGCTCAAAGGGAATTAGCGTTGTCCCGCACCAGAAATTCATCGACAACCTGTTCCCGTGGTTCGAGCCGCGTACTGCACCGGCAGACACCAAGGGACTGCCTGCGCTGATGGATCGCCCGGGCGTGAAAGATGCCGTGAGAGACATGGGAGTTCGCTATGTCGTTTGGCTTGACGGCGATACTGAGCGCGTGGCCGAAGGTGGCAGCCTCTCCTGTGCTGCAGGACCGGGCGGCGGCGGGTGTTTCGGATTCGCCTG
>Ga0224513_10001227_pt1 | contig 10324 bp, 11 predicted proteins | sample SF_May12_sed_USG_5_FD_169109 | JGI IMG/M metagenome (GOLD analysis project Ga0224513, IMG submission 169109) | Sediment microbial communities from San Francisco Bay, California, United States - SF_May12_sed_USGS_21 | ecosystem: Environmental > Aquatic > Marine > Sediment | place: USA... | reverse complement strand
GTGTTCCGGTAGCTGAGTTTACCGACCCGGAGACCAACGAAGTCGAGGTCAAGGTAAACGATGAGGTCGAGGTATATGTTGAACGCCTCGACGAATCGGAGGGCCGCGTACGACTGTCTCGCGATCGCGCCGCCAAGCTCAAAACCTGGCGCGTGATCGAAGAAGCCTACAAGTCCGGAACGCCGGTCAAAGGTCAGGTGCTCGACCGCGTCAAGGGAGGATTGTCGGTGGACATCGGAGTCCGCGCCTTCCTGCCAGGATCGCTGGTGGATTTGCTGCCCAACCGCCGTCTCGAGGATTACCTCGAGCAGGAGGTCGAAGCGCGCATCATCTCCTTCGACCGCCGCCGGTCCAACGTGGTGTTGTCGCGGAAGGCAATCCTCGAAGAAGCGCAGGGCGAGATCAAGGAGAAGACCATGGAAACCCTCGAGGAGGGTGGATTGGTCAACGGTGTGGTCAAGAATCTCACCGATTACGGGGTTTTCGTTGACCTCGGCGGTCTCGATGGCTTGCTCCACATTACCGACATCTCCTGGGGCCGTGTGGGCCATCCATCCGAGTACTTCAAAGTCGGTGACGAGGTCGATGTGGTCGTGCTCCGCTTTGACCGCGAACGGGAACGCGTATCTCTTGGTTATAAGCAGCGATTCGAGGACCCATGGATCCTGGTGCCCGAAAAATACCCGGTCGGTAAACGGGTTGACGGTAAGGTCGTCAGCATCGTCGACTACGGCGCATTTGTCGTCCTCGAAGAAGGAGTCGAAGGCCTGATTCACGTCAGCGAAATGTCGTGGACAAAGAAAGTCAAAAACCCGCGGTCGATCCTGGAAATCGATCAAGAGGTCGGGGTCGTCGTCTCCGAAGTAGATCCTGATAAGAGGCGTTTGTCGCTGTCGTTGCGTGCCACCGAGCCCAATCCGTGGGAGCAGGTGGCGGAGACCTACAGCGTCGGAGCGACCATCAAGGGAACGGTTCGAAACCTCACAGATTTTGGAGCCTTCGTCGAGATCGTGCCGGGTGTCGACGGTCTGGTTCACATTTCGGACATGTCTTGGACCCGCCGCATCAACCATCCAAGTGAGGTGGTCCAGAAAGGCGACGATGTGGAGGCGGTCATCACCTCCGTCGACTCCTACAACCAACGGATTTCCCTCTCCATGAAGGAGCTTCTCCCCAATGAATGGGAGGAGTACGCCAACTCTCACGGAGTCGGCGATGTATCGACGGGCAAGGTCACGAACGTTACGGATTTCGGTGTCTTCGTCGAGCTCGCGCCTGGAGTTGAAGGGCTTTGCCACATCTCCGAAATTGACCGTGACGATGGACTCTCGCTGGCGGAAATGTTCACCGCAGGGCATGCAGTCCGCTGTCGAATCCTCAGGGTCGACTGGCACGAAAGCCGCATCGGCCTTTCCATGCACTCAATCGAACAGGAAGGTGCGGAAGACGAGGTGACGGTCGAAGCCGTCGAGAGTGCGGCAGCCGATACCGCGATGGCCGCCGCCCTGCGCGCCGGTGGTGTGGTCGAAGAAGAGGAGGCCACCGACGTTGAGGAGGCGGCCGGCGACGCGACCCAGGAAGAAGCCGACACAGAGGCGCTGGAAGCCGCGGCGGAAGACGACACGGTTGAAGAGCCAGTAGAGACCGCGGCGGAAGAAGAAGCACCAACCGAAGACGCGGCGACTGAAGAGCAGGTAGAGGCCGCGACAGAAGAAAAAGCACCGGCCGAGGATGCGACGGTTGAAGAGGAAGTAGAGGCCGCGGCGGAACCGGTGGCAGAGGATGAGGACAAGGCCTCCGAGGAAGACGCTTCAATCGAAGTCGAAGCAGTCGCTGAGGACAGTGATGCCGATCCGGGGGAGCCCGAGGAAGAGGTTGAAGCTACAGCCGAGGCTGAGGGCGATATCGAAGAGAAAAAAGACTGAGGGCAGTCTTGCGGACTGCGGAGGAGTAAGGAGCACCGCAAAATGACGATGACCAAAGCTGATCTTGTGGAAACGGTGGCTGATGCCGCGGACGTTCCCCGGAAACAGGCGGACGAGGTCGTTCAAGTGATATTGGAGAGTATTATCACGGCCCTTCGTCGCAACGAGAAAGTCGAGCTTCGAGGATTTGGATCCTTCCGGATCCGGCAACGGGGCGAGCGAACCGGTCGGAACCCAAAAACCGGTGAACAGGTACATGTGCCGCCAAAAAAGATTCCTTACTTCAAGCCCGGCAAGCATCTCAGGGAAGAATTGCTGCAGCAGTGAACGGCGGTGGTCGAGACTCTCTTCGCACCGTGGCGGCTCGAATACGTGTCGACAGCCGACGAACGTGATCGTAACGAGTGCATCTTCTGCGATGCGTTCGCATCTGCGGACGATCGCTCAACGCTGACTCTCCGGCGGGATCGACGCTCGTTCTCGCTTCTCAATCTCTATCCCTATACAACGGGTCACGCCATGGTAGCTCCGATCCAACATTGCAGTGACCTGTCTGATATCGACGAAGTCACTCTGACTGAGATGATGCGGACGGCGCAAGACCTGATGGTCGCGATGCGCGAGGTATACCACCCACACGGTTTCAATGTCGGTTTCAACATCGGCGAAGCCGCCGGCGCGGGAATTGAGGAGCATATTCACCTGCATGTAGTGCCCCGCTGGCGAGGAGACAACAATATGATGACGGTAGTCGGTGGGACTCGAGTCATTCCTGAAGATATCGGTCGCACCTTCGAGCGGATGTCGGCAGCATTGAAAGATGCAGGGGAACAGCGCGTATGACCGCAAGAGAATCGAAATCACAGAAGAAGAAACCCGCTGATGCGGTGAAAGAACAAAAGGTCGAGGGCAAGAGCCGGGCGTCGTTTTCGCTCTTGCTTGGATCATGGTTCCTCCCTGGGTTTGGACACTGGAGGCTCGGCAAGAAGAGGCGAGCCGGGGTCTTTGCAGCCGTCATTTTCTGTGCGTTCGTCACCGGAGTCTTTCTCCATGGCGAGGTTGGGACCCCAAAGCCCGCGAGCCCGTTCTCCTGGCTCGCAGCATTCGCGTGTCTCGGAAACGGAATTCTGGCTATCGGAAGGCTGGTGTGGCTGAACGGTCTCGGCGGCCTGGTAGGTGGTTTCCCCTTCGGTCTCCAGGGCGGCGGAAGCCCGTCGGCGGCCGGTTTTGCGTATGGCAACACCTTCCTCTATACGGCAGGTCTCATGAATCTACTCGCGGTGCTCGACGTTTCGGACATCGCTCGCGGAGAGAAGGACTGAGATGGATCACCTTCTCCTCATGATCTGGCACGCTCTGCTGGTTTCCGTGTTTTTCGCCTTTCTCTGGAGATCTACTTCCGTCGGGCGACGAAACCTGTTTTTGAAGACCTTCCTGATTATGGTGGTCGGGGCCGCCGCCTTGGGATGGCTGATGTTCCCGTTCCCCTGATGGTCAGCCCGGATTTCTCACTGACTTCCTCCTGCGGCCGCCGAAGCACCGCACCCAGCGGGGTTTTCTCGCCTCGCCGCCGTCGCGACGAAACCCGGTGAGATATGCGGGCTGGGCGGGTTCGAAGATTCGTGATCGTCGCAAATTTGGTGTACGCAGCCTCATTATTGTTTCTTGGGATCGTTCCTGACGTGCCTGCTGCTGCCGCGGATATTCCCGATTATGTTGCCCACGGGATTGCCTATGCGGCTCACACCGCCCTCATGTTTGCCCTGCTTCTACCTTCGATCGGAAGAGGCAACGCCGCGGTCTTGGCCTTTGTCGGAGCCGTAATATACGGTGGTCTTGTCGAGGCCCTGCAGTTCTTGCAACCGGCGCGCACCGTGGAGATTCGGGACATCTTCGCCAACTCGGTGGGTGCGGGAATGGCGGCGATAGTCCTCTACTTCGTAACTGGTCCGAGACCGACGGGTGGTAGTGGATGAGTATGAGAGACCTGATGGTGGTCGCTGGGGAGGTCTCGGGAGACATCCATGCAGGCAACATGCTCGCCGAACTCCAACAGAACAGTCCGGAGATCCGCGCCTTCGGAGTCGGAGGGGAACGGCTGGCGGCTGCAGGTCTCGACCTGGTGGCATCGACCGACGAGCTTGCCCACATGGGCCTGGTAGAGGTGTTGCGCGAACTCCCTCGTATACGGCAGGTCATGCGTCGACTGGTGGTCGAGGCCGAGCGTCGCCGACCTGCAGTGGCGGTATTGGTGGATTCTCCAGACTTCAACCTTCGCCTTGCAGCGCGTCTCCGGAGGCTCGACATACCAGTCGTTCTTTATGTCTCGCCACAGCTCTGGGCGTGGCGGCGGGGTCGGGTTCGGACAGTGCGAAGGTTTGCACGAGAAGTCCTCTGCATCCTCCCGTTCGAGGTGCCGTTTTATGAGGCTCACAACGTGCACGCTCGTTACGTCGGGCATCCTTTGGTGGACGAAATCGATCGCGTCGGCCTCCTCGGTCGGACTGCGAACCCGGAACCGGGATGGTTAGCCATGCTGCCGGGTTCGCGGGCGATGGAGGTCCGCCAGCTCCTGCCCGTGATGCTGCAAACTCTTCAAATGATGCCGCCGTCGCAGGTCAAGGTAGCGGTGTTGGTCGAGGCTCCGGGGATGCAGGTGGAGATTGATGCCGTTCTCGCCGACTGCGCCGCCGATCCTCGACTTCGCCGGGTCCGCGGCGAGATGCGAAGGCGCGAGCTGTCAGGCTGCGAGCTGGCCTGGACGGCCTCCGGGACTGCCACCCTGGAGTGCGCCCTACTCGGCGTGCCGATGGTCGTTGGATATCGGCTCCAACCGGTCTCCTATGCGCTGGCGAAGCTATTGGTAAGAGTGCCGAACGTCGCGCTCGTCAATCTGATTGTGGGGAGAACCGTAGTTCCGGAACTTCTCCAAAAGGCCTGGTGTGCGGATCGCCTGGCGGCAGTAACTTCAGAGATCTTCATTAGCGGTGTGGAAAGTCAAAAGGCTGGTTTGGCGGAAGCCCGCGGGCTGCTCGGAAGCCCCGGAGCCTCGCGGCAGGCAGCGGAAGCGATCGCGGAGTATTTTGGTTAGCCGGTTCTGAGGAGGGGCACGCGTCCCACCGCTATCGCATTCGTTATCTCACCGGTATCGATTGGAAGGTGTTCTACTGTGGGCATCGATAACGATAACGACCAGTGGTGAAGGAAAAACCGGGGTAGAATCCCGAACTTGGAGGCTCGATGGCGGAAGCGCGGAAAGAGAATCTGAAGCGACTGGATCAACCACCCGTAAGGGTTGGGATGATCAGTCTCGGCTGCGCCAAAAACCTGGTCGATGGCGAAACCATGCTCGGGCATCTCGAACGTGCTGGGGTCGAACTGACGGCAGATGCCGCCCAAGCCGACGTCGTGCTTGTCAACACGTGCGGCTTCATCGACGATGCCAAACGCGAATCTATCGACTCCATCCTCGAGGTGGTCGAGGCCAAGCAGAAAGGTGAAGTTCGCAGACTTGTGGTCACCGGATGTATGGCCCAGGCATATGCCGAGGAACTTCGGCGAGAGATTCCTGAGATCGACGCGTTCGTGGGATTGGACGAACTCGAACAGATTACCGAGGCGGTGCGCGGCGAGCTCTCGGGCCACATACCCGATCAACGCGGCGCCCTCAAGGTATACGACCACCACAACCCGCGGATTCTCTCAACCGGCAGCTTCGCTTACCTCAAGGTTGCCGAGGGGTGCAACAACCCGTGTTCCTTCTGTCATATCCCGGAGATGCGCGGAGCATTTCGATCACGGACAATCGATGATCTGGTGAGCGAAGCGCGTTCACTCGAGGAACGCGGCGTCAAAGAGCTGGTGCTCATCGCTCAGGACACCACCCGCTACGGAGAAGATCTCGGTCTGGAGAACGGCCTTCGTTTTTTGATAGAAGACCTTCTGGCGTCGACAAGCGTACCGTGGATCCGGTTCCTTTACGCCTACCCGGCGACCCTCGACGAGGGGCTGTTCGATCTCATGGCTGCCGAGAATCGTTTCCTATCCTATCTCGATATCCCATTGCAGCACGCCAGCAGGTCGGTTCTCAAAGCGATGAAACGAGGCGGTGATGCGCGCTCCTATCGGGCGATGATCGAGCGCGCCAGAGCAGTTGTACCGGACCTGACCCTTCGCACGACCTTCATCGTCGGTTTTCCGGGGGAGGGTGAGGAGGAGTTTACCGAGCTTTTGGATTTTGTGCGGGAGGTGAGGTTCGATCACCTCGGCGCCTTTTCCTATTCCTGGCAGGAGGAGAATCCAGGTGCCAGCCTTGGCGATTCCGTCACGGGTGAGGAAAAGTCTCAAAGACACCAACTCCTCATGCAGGCGCAGCAGGAAATCTCTCTCAGCCACAACCAGGCGCTCGTCGGTAGAACCTTGCCGGCGTTGGTGGCCGGGCCCCTGCCCGAAATGGAGTTGCTGCTCGAGGCGAGGCTGCAGCGACAAGCACCAGAAATTGACGGTCGCCTGTTGATCAATGACGGCACCGCATCGCCGGGATCTTTGGTCGAAGTCGAAATCACGGACGCCCATGAGTACGACCTCGTATGCCGTCTGGTTCGAGTTGTGGCGCGGGGTGAAACGACTGCTTTGCGCCTGCCGGTGGTGGGCTGAGGCTCTCGGATGGAAGTCCTTCGTGATCCCCTTGGCAACGACGAACCGCCTCGTGGTTCCGTCCTCAGTATCGGTAATTTCGATGGAGTACATCGCGGTCATCAGGCCGTTCTGTCGCACGTAGTCGAGCGCGCCCAAACCCTTGGTGTGGGCGCTTTAGCGATGACTTTTGACCCCCATCCAATCAAGCTTCTCCGTCCGGCGGATGCGCCATGCCTTGTGACGACACTCGAACAACGCCTTGACCTGATCGCTCGTACCGGAATCGAAACCTGCCTTTTGGTTCCCTTCACCCATAGGGTAGCGAGGATGATGGCGGAAGATTTTGTCCGTGACGTGCTCGTGCGACGCCTCACGGTCCAAGAGGTTTACATCGGCAAGAACTTCAGGTTTGGTGCCGATCGCGGCGGCGACGTCGAATTGCTGACGAGAATGGGAGATGAACTCGGCTTCCAAGCCGCCTCCTCTCCAATCGTCGAGCACCGAGGCGGAGTGGTGTCCTCGACAAGGGTCCGACAGGCCATAGGTGATGGCAGGGTTGAGGAGGCGGGAGGTCTTCTCGCCCGGGCGGTTTACATAGATGGGCGAGTATTGGAGGGCAAGCGGCTCGGGCGGACACTCGGGTTTCCAACTCTCAACATCGAGGTTGAGAATGAGCTCCAGCCCGACCATGGTGTCTATGTTACGGCTGTTCATATTCCGTCCTTCGAACGGACATTTCCGGCCGTAACCAACGTCGGTGTGCGACCCACGATTTACCAGAACTCTCTGACAACCGTCGAGAGTCACCTCCTGGATTTCACTGCTGACGTCTATCGCGAACGGGTACGCCTTTTCTTCCTTCGACGACTTCGCGAAGAACGCACATTTGATTCCACGACCGAGTTGATGGCCCAGATCCGACTCGACGTCGAGACCTCAAGGAATTACTTCGAGCAAAATCCTGTCGGCAATCTGCCGTTGGTCCTTCCGTGAACCTTGCAGCCGCTTTGGTTCTGCTTGCAGCCCTCGCTGTGTCAGCCGCAATACTGCTGGTCGTCGTCGCGATGGTGTGGTGGGTCGATCGCTATGATCGCGAGCCCTTGCACCTTGTAGTGATGGTCTTCCTTTGGGGGGCGTCAGCGGCACCACTGATTTCGGTGATCATTTTCGGTGTGATCGACCGATTGCTGGGGGGGTTTGATGCAATAACTTCAAGTGGCTTGATCAGCCTCGGCCTGGTGACGCCGATGGTTGAGGAGGTTTCCAAGGCCGTGGCCGTGGTGTTGGTTGTGGTTTTTTCGAGCAAATTCGACAATCCTACCGACGGTGTGGTCTACGGCACCGCTGTTGGTCTCGGTTTTGCCGTTTCGGAGAACGTTATTTACGGCATTTCTGCTGGTGTGCACCTTCGCAGCGCAGCAGGAATCCTGGTCCTGGTTGGTGGCAGAACCCTTCTGTCAGCTGGAGTCCATGCGGTCAGCAGCGCCACATTCGGAGGGTTCCTGGGACACGCGGCAATGAGCGGGAAATTGCCTGCAAAAACCCTGTGGGCGGCGACCGGATTGCTGGCCGCAGTCGTCCTTCACGGATCGTGGAATCTTTCGTTGATGTGGTTCGGACCGGTGGGGGAGGGTGGTGCCCCACGTCTCTGGTTGGCGGCCCTTCCGGTTCTCTACCTGGGTTACGTCATAACGCTGGCTCTGGTCCTCCACTCTGAGCACCGTATCCTCAAAAGGCAACTTGGCGACGAGGTGGAGCTTGGATTGATCCCGTCCTGGGTTCTTGATGTGATTCCATTTTACCGGCGACGAGTCCGGGCCAACTGGTGGCCATCGAGGAGGGAACGCACCGTAATTGCACGGCTTCTGACGAGGATGGCGTTCCGCAAGCATGCCGTTCGAAATCTCTCACCAGGCGAAGCCGCCATCGCCTCGCTCGAGGTTGTGAAGTTACGGCAACGACTGCGGGAGATTCTGGACCCGGAGGATCCAGAACCTACATAGGCATCCGCTCGAATGTCAAACCTTTGTTGCAGTCAGTTGCCTCGACGCCGACGGGCTGTACGATAGGGAATGGACAAGAAGTCCATTCCTGAGCTCGATTCTGTTGGTCTCATGGAGTTCGTCCGCGGACGGCAGGTTGACGAACTCGAGGTCTTGCAGGTCCTACGGTCGCCGTTCTGCACGGCTCAGATTGCGGAACGAATTGCCTCCGATCCACGGCTCATGGGCACGCACGAGGTTCGTGAAAAGCTCGCGGGATTCCCGGGATTTACTTTTGGGCGCGCTCTGGATCTCCTGGCAACACTTCCTTGGACATCGCTCCTGTCTCTGGCCCAATCGCCGCGGACACCACCGGTAGTGCGCCGGCAGGCCGAACGCAAACTGCTCGCATCACTCTCATCCATGGCCCTTGGCGAGAAAATTGCTCTCGCGCGGCGGGCCCACAGAGCCCTCTTCCGACCTCTGATCAGTACGGCTGACGGACAGGTGCTCTGCGCCCTTCTCAACAATGCCCGTCTGGTGGAGAACGACATTCTCGTCATTCTCAACACCTCCGAGCCAACCCGGGAGTTCTTCTCAGCGCTGGCGAAGCATGTCAAATGGGGATCATACATTCGTGTCCGGCGAACTCTCGTCGTTTGTCCACACACGCCGCTACCGCTGGCCTTGAGTGTGCTCGTTCAGCTTTCGGTGGCGGAGATTCGACGGATCTTGGAGTATCCAAATCTGCCGGACAATGTGCGCGAGGCAGCGCAGTCACTGCTCCAAAGAGAAGCCACAGGACAGCGAAGGGTGATAGACTTCAGCGGTGATGACAGCGATGGAGGGTGTGCCCAACCACCCTAAAGCTTTCGGCGAGGAGCTGCAGAGGCTGCGCGAAAGCACCGGGTTGAGTTTGGAAGACATCGCGGAAGAAACCAAGATCTCGAGGCAGATACTCAGATCCCTCGAATCGGGTGACTTCCGGTTTCTCCCGCAGAAGGTCTTCTGCCGAAATTTTGTCGCCCAATACGCGGTGGTTGTCGGGGCCGATCCGGATGAACTCGCTGACGGCTTCGAGGCAGCTTGGGAGAGGTTTCTGCTTGCCTCGGGAAATCACCTGCAGATTGAGATCGATGAAGCCCCATTCATTCAAGCGATTCGTTGGCGGTTTTGGCTGCCGGTGACGATTGCTGCGGCAATCCTGATTGTCGCGGCTGTGGTGATTCTGAGAGGTTCGGCGCCTGACGTACATCTCGCCGCTGAAAATCGATCCACTCCAATGCCACGAGCGGCAACCAATCCTGTTCCGGCATCACCATCGATGCTCCCTACAGCAACGGAGATAGTGGACGAGGGCGACCACGTATCCATCCTGGTGAGGGTCCATCCGGAGATGGAGTGTTGGGTTCACTTCCGTGATCGTAACGGCGTCGCCGGCGGTAAACTGCTGGCCGGGGGAACAGAGGAACGTATCGACCTCATGGGTCCGGTAAAGCTCACGGTGGGCGATGCTGACGCCGTTGTGATAGAAATCGCTGGGGTCGAGTACAGGGGCCTTGGTCGGCCGGGTCAGGTCGTTCACACTGAAGTCAGCGGTGAAGGTCTGGTCGTTCTCGGGCCGAGGGCGAGAAATGAATGATCAGAAACCTGTTTCCGGCGCCGACCTGATTGCCGGCATCGTCAAAGGTCAGGTGCCGCGTCAGGTCCGTCTCTTCGCAGCTCAGGGTCTACTCCCAATTTCACGCGAGGAGCTGTTGAGCCTTCAGTGTGTTCTCA
>Ga0224513_10001226_pt1 | contig 10330 bp, 7 predicted proteins | sample SF_May12_sed_USG_5_FD_169109 | JGI IMG/M metagenome (GOLD analysis project Ga0224513, IMG submission 169109) | Sediment microbial communities from San Francisco Bay, California, United States - SF_May12_sed_USGS_21 | ecosystem: Environmental > Aquatic > Marine > Sediment | place: USA: California... | reverse complement strand
AATGTTGTCGAAGATCGCGATTTCTTATCCATGTCGTTCGCCGTCAGTTTCTGATTTGAACACCAGGGGCACCAAAACAATGAAAACATTTACGAAAATTACATTCCTGGCGGCGCTTGGTCTTATGGCGCCGAACGCGTTTGCGGAAATTACAACCGAGCAAGCGGCAAGCCTCGGTGGTGACGAATTCACGCCCATCGGCGCGGAAAGAGCCGGCAATGCTGCGGGCACCATTCCGGCCTGGACGGGTGGGCTGACGGAGCTGCCTGCCGGCTATGTCGTAGGTGAACCGCTCGTTGATCCGTTCCCGGATGAGCAGCCGCTGTTCACAATCACCGCGCAGAACTTTGAGCAATACAAAGAGAATCTCTCGACGGGACAGATTGCACTGCTGCAACGCTACCCGGATACGTTTCGCATGCCCGTTTATACGTCGCACAGAACTGCGGCTTACCCGGAGACGATGTATGCCGCTGTCAAGGAAGACGCACTAACAGCCAAAACCACGCCGGACGGCAATGGCCTCATCAACGTTGACTCCTACGTCCCGTTCCCGTTTCCGAAATCCGGTGTCGAGGTCATTTGGAACCACGTGCTTCGCTATCGCGGGGGCAGCGTCAAACGCAGTTATACGCAGATCCCCGTGCAGGCCAACGGCTCGTTCAGCCCGGTCGTCTTTGAGGATCAGCTGACCTTCGCGCAGTATCTCGGTACATCGCCACCCAATCGTCTGTTCTATTACAAGCAATCGATCAAGGCGCCGGCTCGCCTCGAGGGTGATGTTTTGCTGGTACATGAGAATATCAACCAGGTCACGGAACCCCGCGCAGCGTGGGTATATAACGCCGGGCAACGCCGTGTTCGCCGTGCACCCGATGTTGCTTACGATGGACCAGGTAATGCGTCAGACGGACTGCGCACCGCTGACGATCTCGATTTGTACAACGGCGCGCCCGATCGCTATGAATGGAAGCTGCTCGGCAAGAAAGAGCTTTATATTCCGTACAACTCGTTCCGGCTTAGCAGCAAGGACCTCAAATACAAGGACGTTGTACTGGCCGGCCACCTGAATCCGAACTACCTGCGCTACGAACTTCATCGCGTATGGGTTGTCGAGGCTACACTCAAGGAAGGCGCCCGCCATATCTACGCGAAACGGACCTTCTACGTCGATGAGGACACCTGGCAAATTAGCATTGCGGATCTCTACGACGGACGTGGTGAGTTATGGCGCGTCAAAGAATCGCATAACAACATCCATTACCAGGTCCGCGTGCCGTGGTACGCGCTAGAAACTTCGCACGACCTGATTTCCGGAAGACACTTGCCAATCGGATTGGGCAACGAATTGAGAGGATATCAGTATAATTGGGATTACAAGGTGCAAGAACGCGACTACACACCTGCAGCGTTACGCCGCTCTGGTGTACGATAGGCTCGTATAACAAGAACAGCGGCGGGCGGTAACGCCCGCCGCCATCAACCGTTTCGGGGGGAATTAACCCATAATGCGTTTCGATGCGCTCGCCAATCTGCGCCGCAAGCGGCGCATTTTCCTGCAGATCCTGGCAATCCTGTTTGCTGTCACAGGATTGGTTGTCACCAGTGAAGGCCGGTCCACGCGTTTCCAGATGCTCCCCGCGCTGCCTACAGAAGCCGCATCCGACAGCCTCATCCTTGACGCGGTCACCGAAGGTCAGCGAACCCTGATTGCAGGTGAACAGGGACATATCCTCTACTCTGATGACAATGGTACGTCGTGGACACACGCGCAGGTGCCGGTGTCGCTCTCGATAACAGCGGTGACCTTTTGTGGCGTGAATTGCGCATGGGTGGCCGGGCATGACGGTATATTGCTGCGATCCACGGACCGCGGCGAAAGCTGGCAAACAAATTTCACAGGAACGGACATAGCGCGGCTATCTGCCGACGCGGCCGAAGCCACGATCAGACAGCTCGAAGCCGAAATTGAGCAGGCGAGCCCGGATGAAATCCCTGATCTCGAATGGGAACTCGAAGATGCGCAGTTCGCGTTAGACGACGCGTCGGCGGCCCTTGAAGACGGCGTGGCGATGCCCCTCCTCGACATCTGGTTCCGGGATGAGCGCAATGGGTTTGCCCTGGGGGCCTACGGGATCATGTTGCAAACCCGGGACGGTGGCTCGACGTGGAGCCTGATCTCGGATCGCCTCGACAACCCTGATGATTTTCATCTCTATGGTATAGCCCGTTCCGTTTCCGGAACCCTGCTCGTAGCCGGCGAAGCCGGCACATTGCTGCGCTCCAGGGACGACGGCGAATCCTGGGACCGACCAGACGCGCCCTACCAGGGATCATTTTTTGGCATCGTAGCAGCCCGCGATGGCGGATTTATTGCGTTCGGGCTGCGGGGCAATGTGTTTCGGTCTACCGATGAAGGCGACTCCTGGATGGCTGTCGAGACTGGCGACGAGAGGACGCTTTTGAGCGGTATGACACGATCGGACGGCACCATTGTGCTGGTTGGATCTGCTGGTGCGGTGCTCGCAAGTAATGATAATGGCACGAGCTTCGAAACGCTTTCGACTTCCGGTAACCGCGTATACAGCGGCGTCACTGAAACACCAGATGGAAAAATAATGCTGGTCGGTTTTGGCGGTGTCTCCATCGCTGACGGTGTTGACAGTCATGAATGAGACTATCAACCGGCAGACCGGACTGTCGGAAAACGAGCGTCCGCCATTAGCCGAGCGCATCCTGTTCGAAAACAGAGTCACCGTCATCATTCTTTTCGTTCTGATGACGATACTTCTCGGCTGGCAGGCAATACAAATCGAACCCGACGCCAGTTTCGAGAAGATGATTCCGACGTCGCATCCCTATATTCAGAATTACCTCGACAACAAGGCCGACCTGGCCAGCCTCAGCAACTCCGTTCGCATCATCGTCGCAACGTCCGAGGGTGATATTTTCGATAAAGAGTTTCAGGAAGCACTGCGGCAAATTAACGATGAGGTTTTTTATATCCCAGGCGTAGACCGCTCGCGCCTGCAGTCGATCTGGACACCAAACGTTCGCTGGAGCGAAGTCACTGAAGAGGGTTTTCGCGGCGGTGCCGTCATTCCGAATGGTTACGATGGATCGGACGAGTCACTGGAACAGCTGCGACTGAATATTTTGCGCTCCGGGCAGGTTGGTCGGCTTGTTGCCAATAACTTCAAATCATCAATCATCATTGCTCCTCTTACCGACATTAACGCGGAAACCGGTGAGAAACTCGACTACCGCGATTTCTCGAGAAGCATCGAAACGCTCGTTCGCGACAAGTACCAGACCGACAACATAAGTATTCATGTGACCGGTTTCGCCAAGGTCGTCGGTGACCTCATCGAAGGCGCGACGCTGGTTGCGATGTTCTTCGGGGTGGCGCTGGTCATCACGCTCGCGCTGCTGATGCTCTACTCACGATGCATTTTCGCGACGCTCATTCCGCTGACCTGCTCTACGATCGCCGTCGTCTGGCAGCTTGGCTTGTTGCGTGCCCTGGGCTTTGGCCTGGACCCCTACTCCATGCTCGTGCCATTCCTGGTCTTCGCGATCGGAATCAGCCATGGCGTGCAGATCATCAACAATATTGCCGTTCGCTTCTTCTTTGGAGCAGGCCCTCTCTGGTCGGCGCGACGCGCATTTCGCGCGCTTCATATCCCCGGGCTTGTTGCCCTGGTGAGCGATGGCATCGGCTTCCTCACGCTCATGGTTATCGAGATTCCGGTAATCCAGGAGCTGGCATTGACGGCCAGTATCGGCGTTGGCGTATTGATCTTTACCAACCTCATCCTGTTGCCAATATTGATGTCCTATGTGGGCCTGTCGAAACCTTCGGTGCGATACCTGCATCGCAAGAAGGAAAATCCGTCGAAGTTCTGGCCGTTCGTCGCGCACTTTGCAAAACCACCATTTGCACCGATCACGATTGTTGTTGCCATTGCGCTATTCGGTTTCGGGATCTACGGCAGCAAGGATCTGCGCATCGGCGACCTGGATGCCGGCGCTCCCGAGTTGCGGCCAGACTCAAGATACAACCTGGACAATGCGTTCCTGACGGAAAACTACACGACCAGCACTGATGTCTTCGTGACGATGGTTCAGACTGCGCCCCAGCAATGTGGTGAGTACATCACCGTCTCGGCGGTCGACCGCTTTCAGGAAGTGATGAAGAATACAGAGGGTGTGCAATCGGTCATCTCGCTGGTCGACGTTTCGAAACGCGTCATCATGGCGATGAACGAGGGCAATCCGAAATGGCATACACTGAGCCGCAACCGATACATACTGAACAACTCGCTCAGCTCCGTGCCGAGCACGTTGATCAATACCGACTGCAGCATGGTTCCTGTTCTGATTTTCCTGAATGACCACAAGGCAGAAACGCTGAGTGAGGTCATTCGTGTCGCCGAGGATTTCGCTAATGAGTACGACAGCGAAGACCTGGAATTCACTATTGCTGCCGGCGACACCGGCTACATCAAGTTTGCACTCGCTGCAGGAAACGCGGGTATCGAATCGGTCACCAATATTGTGATCAGCAAAGCACAGTACCAGATGCTGGCGCTGGTCTATGGCGTCGTGAGTTTCCTCGTATTCCTGACGTTCCGTTCCTGGCGTGCAGTCCTCTGCATCATCTTGCCTCTCGCGCTGACATCGGTACTTGGCCAGGCTCTCATGGCAATGTTGGGCATAGGCGTGAAGGTCGCGACCCTGCCTGTAATCGCCCTGGGCGTCGGTATCGGTGTCGACTATGGTATTTATATCTACAGCAAGATGGAGAGTTACCTGAAACGAGGCCTGTCTCTCTATACTGCGTACCTGAAAGCGCTGCAAACAACGGGTATCGCCGTGGCGTTTACCGGCCTGACGCTCGCAATAGGTGTGGGCACCTGGATATTCTCGCCGATCAAGTTCCAGGCCGATATGGGGTTGATGCTGACGTTCATGTTCCTGTGGAACATGCTTGGCGCGCTCCTGTTGTTACCGGGATTGGCACATTACCTGGTCCGGCCGGTCGCATCACAAGAAGCGTAAGGCGATCGCACGAATCAGCTACGGAAGCTCTGTACTCGCTCGCTCGAGGTCTTCTTCGGTATCGACGCCCGTACCTGGGCGCATCGGCGGTACACCGACGGCAATGGTCATGCCTAGCGACAATGCGCGCAGTTGCTCCAGTTGCTCGCACATTTCAAGCTCGGATGGTGCGGACGCTACGAAGCGGCGCAAAACACCACAGCGATAAGCATAGATGCCATGGTGATGTAGCGCCGCGCTCGCGGCACGTCTCTCGCTGCCTTCGTCGCGCGAATATGGAATCGAGGCCCGACTGAAATAGATCGCGTGATCATTCACATCGCGAACGACTTTTACACAGTTAGGATTCTGGAAATCCTCCTGGTTCTTGAAGGGTGATGCCAAGGTGGCAATGTCGGCCGTTGCGTCGTCCAGCAACGACGCACACTGATCAATCAGTTGTGGCGGCATCGCAGGCTCGTCACCTTGTAGATTGACAACCACTTGTTGGTCTTCCCAGTCCATCAGGTCAGCGACCTCGGCGATTCTCTCTGTTCCGGACTGATGGTGGTCGCCCGTCATGCATACGACTGCACCAAAATCCTCGGCAGCTTCCGCAATGCGCTCATCATCCGTAGCAATGACAACCTCGGTTGCTCCGCTCTCCTTGCCGCGTTCATACACGTGTTGAATCATCGGCCTGCCACGAATATCTCGCAGCGCCTTGCCAGGCAGCCTCACCGACGCGTAGCGCGCCGGTATGACAACAATGAAATCATTCATCGACATTATTCCCCAAACGCAGTCGTGATTCGATTTGTTCGATTAACGGCGCCGCAAACATCGGGTCCATCTTCAATTCCACAGGCACATACCAGAGCTTATCCCCCGAGTCTCGACCCAGTTTAACGGCATCTTTCTCCGTCATAAGAATCTCGAAGTCGTCGCCAAAGTCGAATTCTTTGCCGCCCAATGCGGCGTGATCTGGAAAGACGTGCTCGATTACCTGGATTCCGTGCCCGCGCAGAAGATCAAAGAAACGCTGCGGATTGCCTATAGCTGCTACGCCATGCACGGTTGTATTCTGAAAGCGCTCAATAGGGCGCACCAGAGAGTTATTCAGGCGACAGGCCTCAGTGGCCACGAGTTCGAACGAGATGGCATTCTGTTCAGCCGGTGTCAGGTCGTATCCGCTGCCTCGCAGAGTGCCGTTTACAAGCACCTGATCAACATCCTCAAGCCGCCGGACACCCTCGCGCAATGGCCCCGCTGGCAGCAACCGCCGGTTTCCCAAGCCCCTGGCACCGTCAACAACACAGATCTCGTAATCCCGGGCCAGTCGGTAATGCTGCAGTCCATCATCCGCGATGATTACGTCGGCGCCATCCTCGACCAGCATTGCGGCGGCTCGCGCTCGATCCGGATCAACAACAACCGGGCACCTGCCCCGCCGCGCTAGCAATACCGGTTCATCACCGGCGAGAGATGCATCGCTATCTGCCTCCACCCGCATCGATGTTCCTGACTGGCTGCCTCCGTAACCACGGCTCACAATGCCCGGCCTGAAGCCTCGACTTCGGAGTTCCTGTACCAACCACAGCACGGTTGGCGTTTTGCCTGTCCCGCCGGCCGTAATATTGCCGACGACGATCACCGGCGCAGCTGCCGTGTGTATCGTGAACAGGCCCAGGTCATAAAAGAGCCTGCGCACTACCAGGAGTAGCCAGTAAAGTCCGCTCAGGGGCAGCAGAATCCATCCTGATGCATCTTCGTACCAGACTCGGTGTACCCAGTTATAAACGACACCCGAACTCACTCGTCTGTAGACTCGTCACTGAACTGCATTCGATAAAGGGATGCATATACACCGTTCTGTGCGAGCAGTTCAGTGTGTGTCCCGGATTCGACGATACGGCCAGCATCAAGAACGATGATCTTGTCGGCTTTTTCCACCGTCGACAGGCGGTGCGCTATAACCAGCGTCGTCCGATCCTGCATAAGTGCGTTCAGGGCATCCTGGATGCGCCGCTCGGATTGCGTATCGAGCGACGATGTCGCCTCATCGAGAATCAGAATAGGTGCGTTTTTCAAGAGTGCGCGTCCAATCGCGATTCGTTGACGCTGCCCGCCCGAAAGCAACACACCACGATCACCGACCATCGTGTTTAAGCCTTTCGGCATCTCATCGGCAAAATCCAGAATGTGCGCCGCTTCGGCCGCCTGGCGCAATTCCTCATCAGTACAACCGCGTAGCTGGCCATACGCAAGATTATTGGCGATTGTGTCATTGAACAGCACGACATCCTGCGATACGAGAGCAATGTTTTTGCGCAGACTCTCCAGCGTGTAGTCGCGTATTGGCGTACCGTCGATCAGAATATCTCCTGACTCGATCTCGTAGAAACGCGGCAACAGGCTTGCGAGCGTCGTCTTGCCACTTCCGGATTGACCAACGACAGCGAGGGTGTTACCCGCCCCGATATCTACATTTACGCCGTGAAGTACCTCGCCATTCTCGCCGACGTAAGAGAAACTCACATCGCGGAAACTGACATCGCCTCTGACGCGATCAACATCAACCGTACCGCTATCGTCTTCGTTATCTTCATCAAGAATCGCAAACAAGCTGTCCGCGCCAGCAACACCGCGTTGCAAGGTTGCGTTGACATTGGTTATCCGTCGAACCGGTTGCAGCATAAGCATCATGGCCGAGAAGAAAGCAATGAACTGACCTGCTGTCAGCGCCCCTTCGAGCGACTCCCTCGCTGCCATGTAGATGACCAGCGCAATACCCATACCAAATACGAGCTGGGTAACGGCAACACCCATCGAGCGTACACGGATCATCTTCAGGTGCTGCCTGCGATTGCGCCCGTCAGCATCGTCGATCCGCTGGCGCTCATAGTCGTAACCCGCGAATGCTTTAACGACCCAGTTGCCACGCACGACCTCTTCCGTTACCTGCGTGACCTCGCCGACGGAGTCCTGGATACGACCGCTGTACCGCCGGAACGCTATGCCTAACAGCCGAACCAGCATGGCAACGATTGGAAACAGGATGACAACAAAAATCGTCAGCTTGGGGCTGTACCAGATCATGACGCAGAACGCCGCGATGACGGTCAGTACGTCACGAACCGCTATCGTTACGACGCTCGTAACCGACTCGGCAACCATCTCGACGTTATAAGTCATCCGAGACAACAGCGGACCCGTCGTTTGGGCGTCGAAAAATTTCATTGGCAAAGTCAGGAACTTGCCAAAAACCTGGCGACGCAGATCGCTGATCACCTGCCGCCCTATCCATCCCAGCGACGCCTCGGTCGCGAAGCCGGAGATGCCTCGAAGCACAAAAATTCCCATGAATGCGTAGGGAATCCACCTCACGGTTTCGAGTTGTTTCGCAACCAGCGCCTCGTCTGTCAATGGAGCAAGTAAGGCAACAAGCCCGGCTTCCACGATGGCGGTCATGGTCATGCCTACAACGGCGATGAATCCGATGAGCTTGTGTGGTGTTACATAGCGCCACAGACGGCCATAAACCACGCGAACTTCAGAGTCGCTTCGCTTGCTCACATCACTCGACCGGATCGTTCACTGTGGCGATGCTGATCTGCGTAAAGCCCAGCCGTCCCGCCACGTCCATCGCAGTGACAACATGCTGGTGTTTTGCATTTGCGTCGGCACTTATGGTCAATGGCAGATCGTTTCGGCCAGCCGCGATCTTCTGCAATGCATTGCGAATGGTCTCCGCCCTGTTATTGATGAGTTCTCGACCGTTAACCAGGTATGTTCCGGATTCTGTAATCATGATGTCGATTTGCAACGGCACTTGTTCAATGATTGCTGTGCTTTCTGCCTCAGGCAAACGAATCGCAATTTGCGATTGCTTCACAAAACTGGTCGATACCATGAAGAAGATCAGCAACAGCAGGACAACGTCAATCAACGATGTCAGGTTGACTTCGGGCTCCGTCCGAGGTCGCAGGCTCAGCTTCATCGTCTAGACTCGTGCGTGTCCATCGGGCAGACCACTACTCCTTTTCCTTGCGGCGGTGCAGTGCCTCTACGAGCTTGATAGCTTCCTTTTCCATATCCACAACGAGCGTATCGACGCGCGAGCGGTAGTATCGGTAACCGATGAGCGCGGGAATAGCCACGCTCAGGCCGGCCGCGGTCGTGATCAGGGCCTCGGCTATACCGCCGGCCAGAACGGTCGGGTTGCCAACACCGTGTGTTGTAATCGCCGTGAACACCTTGACCATACCGATGACTGTGCCGAGCAGGCCGAGCAACGGACTGACAGCGGCAACCGTACCGAGCGTCTCGAGATAGCGTTCGAGTTCGTGCACGACGTGACGCCCGGTGTCTTCGATGGCGTCTTTCAGCACGACGCGATCACGATCACGGTTAATCAGGCCGGCAGCGAGAATCTGTCCGAGAGCCGATCCCTGATGGAGGGTCTGGATTTGTTTCTGGTCCAGCTGGTCCTTCTTCACCCAACCCCAGACCTTGCTGGTCAGGTCTTCCGGAATCACGCGCTTTTGCTGCAGGGTCCAGAAACGCTCGAGGATGATACCCATTGCGACAATCGCACACAGGATGATCGGCAACATCAACCAGCCGCCGGATTTGACTATCTCAACCATAAATGCCCAGACCGAATAGGAAAGGTGAAATATACATCAGTATTCAGGTCGCGGCATGCCAGAAACGGCGTCGCAGTGATCGTTCCTTTTCCATCTCGACGACACCACCGGAGGCGCAGACACGAAATCGAACCGCTCCGGACGATGCCGTGTTCAGCACCTCTGCGCCCGCAGCCGACCAGCGAGCAACAACCGCGGATTTCGGAAAGCCCCAGCGATTCGCGTGGCCGGCTGAAACGATCGCGTAATCGGCTTGCACAGAATTCACAAAAGGTACGGTCGATGACGTCGTGCTCCCATGGTGGGGAACGATGACAACGTCCGCCGCGAGTGGCACCTGGCTCTGAATCAAGGCGCGTTCGGATGCCGCCTCAATGTCCCCGGTCAGCAACAGGCCGTAAGAGCCTGCGGTAACTCGTAATACACAGGATGACGCGTTGCCCTCGACGTTCGAATGAAGCGCAGGATGCAGGAATGTGAAATTGACACCGCTCGACTGCCAGCCCTGCCCGGACCGGCAACGCCGTCCGGAAATACCTGGGAGCTGCTCGCCATAAAGTACGTTGCCAACACCAAGCTTGTCTGAAATGGCGAATGTGCCGCCGCTGTGATCGAGATCTGCGTGAGATATCACAAGCCAG
>Ga0224513_10001223_pt1 | contig 10340 bp, 6 predicted proteins | sample SF_May12_sed_USG_5_FD_169109 | JGI IMG/M metagenome (GOLD analysis project Ga0224513, IMG submission 169109) | Sediment microbial communities from San Francisco Bay, California, United States - SF_May12_sed_USGS_21 | ecosystem: Environmental > Aquatic > Marine > Sediment | place: USA: California... | reverse complement strand
GAGGTTCTTCCAGGCTCAAGCCGGCTTCATAACCGTAGAGATCTTTTATGTCCTTTTCTAGCTTTTTCGTAAGTTGTCTGACTTTGATGCCTAGAGGACACGCCACCTCGCAATTGCCACAGTCTGTGCAGCGGCCAGCCAAATGGAAGGCCCGGAGAAAGTGGAATGTTCTGGTGTCAGTTGGGTCAATGGATTTACCCAGCCACTGCGGCATCGACTCGTCCACAAAACAGGCTGGGCAGTAACACATGGGACAAGCATTTCGACAAGCATAACAGCGAATGCAAGGAGCCAAGAGTTCCTCAAAATGGTGCCAGCGCTCGTCCGCACTCTTATTCTCAACTGCATGGATGTCCTGGTATCTTTCCATATCGACCTGCTCAGGGATTAGGTCAGTCACCAGTTCATCATAAATTACCGGGTTGCGGTGGGTACAGATGACACAGTTCTCACGCAAGTATTCAGTTCGTTCCAAGGTTTCTTGCCAGGTCTCTCCTTTGATGGAGAGATGATCAGAGGTTTCACTAACCGCCAGTGGTTCCCTGCCGTTCAATTTGGCCAACACCCGATGGCGATCCACCATACCCTGGCAAGGGACCCCGATAATGTGCAGCTGTTCTCTTTTAACCTGGTTTTCCAGGGTCAAAAGCACAATGTTTCGTGAGTCACAACCCTTGGCCACCACTGCCACTCGATCCCGCCGTTGGGGCAAGTAGTTGGCGAGATTGGTGGCGCAAAAGGAATTCCAATGAAGCCGGTCTGCATGTTTGGGCTCACGGATGAGGATTGGCTGGCTCATCATAGGAATCGTGCCTCGCTGGAAGCCCAAAACCGCATCCACAAGGTCCTCGACCAGCAACTTCAGGGCTATCTGCATGAGTTTTTCATTTAGTGATTCCATTTATGCGACCTCAGGCCGAATCATTGCACATTTATCATTCAGCATTTCTCATTACTCATTGGCTATTGGTTTCGTCGCGTCACCGTGTCCCAGCGTCGCCGTGTCAATCCGTTCCGCCAGCTGCCACCTGCCCGCTGTCAGCTAAATATTCGTCCAATATGGGCAAGCCCTTAATTAGTTTCTCCGCCGGTCCCAATTGCAGTACTTGATCAGTTATCTCCTTGACCAGTTTGACGAACTTGCCGGCTTCGGCCGAGGAAATCCAAGAGAAGTGGAGTCGACCTGGTTCCACACCCATGTACTCGATGAGGTTCTTAAAAAGGGCGAATTTTCTTCTGGCGTAGTAATTACCTTCCAGGTAATGGCAGTCTCCAGGATGTCAGCCTGAGACCCAAATTCCGTCAGCCCCCTGTCGAAAAGCTGCCAAGAGAAACTTGGGATTCATCCGGCCGGTACAGGGCACCCGGATGGCTCTGAGGTGGGGAGGGTACTGCAAACGGCTCACCCCCGCCAGGTCGGCTGCGCCATAAGAACACCAGTTGCAGAGGAAGGCAACTATTTTGGGTTGCCAATCTCCATTTCCTGATTTCTTCATATTTTGAACCTTGACCTTTTTCCAATACTGTGGGAGTGGCTTTCTAGCCACGATCTTACAGGTATTGAGCAGCCAAACAATCGCGGCTAAAAGCCGCTCCTACAGTGACCAGCTATTTACAACTCCTCAATCATTGCAAAGATCTGTTTGTCCTCGAATCCCTTAAGATCAATGGCCCCGGAGCGGCAGGAGGCCACGCACAGACCGCAACCCTTACACAGGGCCTCATTAATCTCAGAGAGTCCTCTGTCGTTGAAAGCCGGAGCTCCAAACGGGCAAATGGCCACACAAACGGAGCAGGCAGAGCAATTCACCGGATTAACCCTCGCCACCTCGCCGCTAACTTGCAGAGTTTTTTGGGCTAACACGGTGATGGCTCGACTTGCTGCCGCTTGGGCCTGAACGATGCACTCCTCCAGAGGTTTGGGGTAGTGTGCCAACCCACAGATAAAGACGCCCTCGCTGGCACACTCCACTGGCCGCAGTTTGGCGTGGGCTTCCAGGAAGAACCCGTCTTCATTGAGCACCACCTTAAAGTGCCTGGCCAAGGCCTCAGCACCCCGCGTCTCAATTGCGCTGGCCAGGGTGATGAAGTCCGGAGTAAGTACCAGGGGCCGCTGAAGTATGTGGTCTTTGACAATAACCTGCAGCTGCCCTTGGTTATCGGTCTGGACGATTGGTTTCTCCTCCAGCGAGTAGCGGATAAAAACAACACCTGCTGCTCTGGCTTGTTGGTACAATCCCTCACGCTCGCCATAGGTGCGGATATCTCTGTAAAGAATGTAGACTTCCATTTCTGGACTGGCCTTCTTCAAACCGATGGCCTTTTGGATGGCGAAGGTGCAGCAGATCTTGCTGCAATAAGGTCGCTGTGCCTCGCGGGAACCGACACACTGGACAAAGACTGCAGAACAGGCGTCCTTTAACCGCCCGGACTCAATGGCATCATCCAACTCGTGCCAGAGAAACACCCTGCTGTGTCGACCGTAGAGATACTCTTCAGGGCTGCTTGGTTGAGCGCCAGCGGCAAGGATGGCCACACCGTGGCGGACGGTAATGAACTTGGAGGTGTTATTGCCACCTAACCTAACCTTGCTGTGGAAATTACCCACAAATCCTTTACCTTCCTGGAGTTCGGCATTCAGATAAACCTTGATGAGTGAGTTATCATTCACCCTGGTTATCAGGTCTTCGAGGTGATTGTTCACATCTTCCCCACGCCACGTCTTTCTAAGGTTTCGGGCCTGGCCGCCCAGCTGGGCTTTGGTCTCCAGCAGGGTAACCGGGTAGCCCTGATCAGCGAGATGCAGGCTTGCCACCATGCCGGCCACGCCGCCGCCAACCACCAAGGCAGACTGATTGATGTCAACCGTGGTTTCCAGAAGGGGCTCAAGCAGAGCCACCTTGGTCACTGCCAGTCGCACCAGGTCTTTAGCCTTTTCCGTGGCCGCCTGGGGGTCGCTCCCATGTACCCATGAATCCTGGTTGCGGATATTTGCCATTTCAAACAGGTATTTGTTCAGCCCACTGTTGACCAGAGTATCCCGAAACAAGGGCTCATGGGTTCTCGGGGAGCAAGCCGCCACCACCACCCGGTTCAGGTTCTGCTCCTTGATCACCCGGAGCATTAGATCCTGGGAGTCCTGAGAGCAGGTGTAGAGATTGTCTTCCACGTGAGTGACATAAGGGAGGGTCCCGGCATAATCCCGCACAGCTTCCACATCCACCACGCCGGCGATGTTGATTCCACAATGACAGACAAAAACACCGATACGCGGCGGTTCACCTTTGACGTTGACTTCAACCGGAGTCTCCCTAGTAACAGTCAAGGTAGACCTGGCCGGTGCCAGGATGATGCCGGCTGCGGCAGCGGCTCCACTCGCCTCAGTTACCGACTGGGGAATATCTTTGGGTCCTTGGAAGCCACCGCAGACGAAGACGCCTGGTCTCGAGGTGGTGACCGGCTGAAAGGAACTGGTGGCACAAAAACGATCTGGACCCAGAGAGACTCCCAGCCGTTCTGCCAATTCTGCCACCTGCGTGGGTGTCTGCAATCCTACGGAGAGAACCACCAGGTCAAAAACGTCTTCAAGTATGTTTCCGCTTTCATCCACATAGGAAAGAGCCAGATTGCCCGTGCCAGGCACGGGGTCTATGGAATGGACGCGGGAGCGGATGAAATTGACTCCGTGTTCCTCTTGGGCCCGGTCATAGTACCTCTCAAAATCTTTACCGAAGGTGCGCATGTCCATAAAGAAAATAGCGGCTTCCAGGCCGTTCTTGGCGTGCTCTTTGGCAATTACTGCCTGTTTAATACTGTGCATGCAGCAGACTGCAGAGCAGTATCCGTTGTCGCAGTGGTTGACATCCCTGGAGCCCACACATTGGAGCCAGGCTATTTTCTGGGGCTCCTTATGATCGGAAGGCCTGACCAAGTGGCCCTGCAATGGACCTGAAGCGGAGAGCATGCGCTCGAATTCCAAACTGGTGACCACATTGTCCAGCTGACTATAACCGTATTCCTGGTATTGTTTGGGGTCGAAGGTTTCAATTCCAGGAGCAAGGATCACCGAACCCACGTCTAAGGTAACTTCCTGCCTTTGCATGGAATGCTCCACCGCGTCTGCCTGGCAGGCAGTCACACATTCGAAACACTCGCAGCAGGCCATGCAGTTGAGGCATTTTGCCGCCTCGGCTCTGGCCTGCTCCTCGCTGAGTCCAAGCTCCACTTCAGCAAATCCGGCCGTTCTTTCCGCCATACCGATGTGAGCCTGTTGGGCCCTGGGGATTTGCTCCATATCTTCGGGGATGGGGACAAAATTCTCCTGGGGAAACTCCACCGGCTCTCTTCCGGCCCCCATATCCTCACCCCGTAGATAGCGAGAGATGGAAATGGCCGCCTCCCGACCGGCAGCTACCGCCTCGATGGCTATCCGGGGGCCAGTTGCACCATCTCCTCCGGCAAAAACCCCTTCTCTGTCGGTGGAATAGGTCACCGGGTCCACAGCGATAGTACTCCAACGGGTCAGCTGCAATCCTGCATTCTCAGCGAGTGTTGAGACGTCTGGCTGCTGACCGATAGCCGGGATCACCAGGTCGGCGTCCAAAGTGAATTCGCTTCCATCTATCGGTATCGGCCGGCGCCGGCCACTGGCATCGGGCTCGCCCAGTTCCATGCGAAGGCATTCAATTCCAGAGACTCGATCATCACGGCTTACAATCTGTGTGGGTGCGGTGAGGTATTGGATCTCTATGCCCTCGTCCAAGGCGTCCTCTACCTCGTTCTCCCGCGCCGGCATCTCTGCCCGGGTGCGACGATACAAGATGGTGACCTTCTCTGTCCCCAAACGCAAAGAAGAACGGGCCGCATCAATGGCAACATCACCGCCGCCTACTATTACTGCTCGGCCCTCTAATTTTGTCAAATCACCTAAATTCGCCCGGCGTAAAAGAACAACACCGGGAAATACTCCCTCACTGTCCTCACCGGGAATGTTCAGTTGCAGATTGTTATGGGCGCCAATGGCAACATAGATCGCCTTGTAACCATCCGATAAAAGCCCGTCCATGGTGACATCCCGGCCCAAAGCAGTATTTAGCTTGATCTCAACCCCTAAGCGGGTGATGGCCCGGATTTCCTGATCCAGCACCTCAGGCGGCAGCCGGTAGTCAGGAATGCCCACCCGCAACATGCCACCCGCTGCTGACTGGGACTCAAATACTGTACACTCATAGCCCTCCAGGGCTAGAAAGTGAGCGGCTGTAAGGCCGGCTGGACCGGAGCCAATGATGGCCACTTTCTCATCCCTTTTTTCAATCTCGGGCAGCGGCAATTCTTCAATGTCCACCTGATCAGCCACAAAACGCTTCAGGGCACAGATGGAAACAGGGGCGTCCACCTCAGCCCGCCTGCAGGCGGTCTCGCAGGGATGCGGACAGATGCGACCGATAACTCCGGGAAAGGGCAGGGTGCGTAAAATCACCTCCATGGCCTCCCGGTATTTACCCTGGGCTATCAGCGCCACATAGCCGTGTGCATTGACATGGTTGGGACAAGCATTGGTGCAGGGAGATCGGTCACGCTTGTCGATCACATAGCCGCCGGGGATGGCCTGAGCATATGGCTTGTAAGTGGCCTTCCTCAGACCAATACCCTGGTCGAACTCACTGTCCATGGTCACCGGACAAACCTCGGCACAATCACCACAACCGGTGCATGTGTCCAAGTCAACGTAACGAGGCTTCTGTCTGATAGTAGCCTGGAACCGCCCCACATCACCGGATAGGTCTTGCACCTCAGCCAGGGTGAGCAGTTCGATGTTCAGATGCCGGCCGACCTCGACCAGTTTCGGCGAGATAATTCACATGGAGCAATCATTGGTGGGAAAGGTCTTGTCAAGCTGAGCCATAACCCCGCCCATTGCAGGACCTTTTTCAACCAGATACACTTTGTAGCCCGAATCGGCCAAGTCAAGAGCCGCCTGCATCCCGGCGATACCGCCTCCCACAACCATGACCGAGCCTACTAGATTTTGAGATTTGCCTCTGTTGCCCATGGGTTGGAATTCCTTACCCGGGTGTTGGATCATGAGGGAAAGTGCATTGTTTCACATAATATAACTTATACAGGTACTTGGTTCAAGGTCTGGATACAATTGAATTGACAACCCCTGCCAGCTCTTCAGGGGAAAGTTTCCATAGTGCATGGAAGAGCCAATCTTCCCGATTGGAAATGAAGATAATGCCATGGGGATCTGTGAGCAGCACGATACCTTCATACGTTTGGCTGAATTCCTTTTCCACAGGTTCAATCGAGGCCTTGATTACAGCAACTCCTATTGGAGTGTTTCCACCTTCTCCGTAAACCGGATGACTGTAATACACCCCCCTTTTTTTCGAAGTTATCCCCAAGGCCATATAGGTGGCAGGATTTCCTTGGATGGCCTGCCGCCAATAAGGACGAAAACCGAAATTCTCCCCCACAAAGCTATCAGGGTCGTTACGATTACTGGAGGCAATAGTATTGCCCTCATGGTCCATGAGGTAACAGACGTCGGCGCCTAGAGCATTATTAAAATGGTCAAGCATGGAATTTGCTCCCGCCAAACCGTCTTCATTTTTACTGGCCAGGGCCTATTCTAGTTCCTTCAGCCCAGCCAGAGCTTTTACCGATTTTAGATTTTCAGACAGAAATGACGAGAGACCGCTCTTAATTCGTTCAGCCTCCAGGGCAGACTGTCTCTCAGCTTCTTTGAAGGCCGTTTCCCTCAAGGATGAGTAGTAGAGAAAACCTCCGATCGAGGCAGATAGGAAGGCAAGCAAAGACAAAACAATTAAGATCGTTCTAAGTCTCATACTTTCCTCTCTCCTCCCGGTTAGGTGTCAAATCTTGAATTGTGAATACAGTCGTTTCATTTTCTCACTATACTCAGTTTCATATTCCAGCCTGTATTTGACTCTTTTAACAATGTGCGAAATCGAAGAGTAAGTTAGCCCGAACAGCTGCCCTATTTCCTTATTCCTAAGAACTCCGGTATTCCACATAAAGTAAACCAGTGTATCCCGGTCATCACGGAAAGGTGGAGATATACGTGTAGATCGTCGGACAGTTTCTAGATCACATCCGAGCTCTTGAGCAGCTTTTTCAAGTAACTCTTGTGGACTAGTTAAACGAGCGACTGATTTTTGTTGCGGTATTTCACTGTGAGGTTTTTCTGGCAAATACTTTTCACGCATCCGGTCAACAAATTGTCTAGTACCCCAAAAAACTCCGTGTCGAAAATCCTGCCAAAGACTTTTCTCATCACTGGCGTAATCCCGCACCTTGTCCCGATAGGCCAGATGCCTATGCCTTCCCTCAAAACTGGATAATATCAGCTCCATCGATAACCACTTAGGTGGTTTCTGACCGTAGGCATAGGCTAGATAGCTGCTCCACCGGTAGTCAGCCAACCGCTTGGTAATGCCCGCCCTAACGGGATTGCGATGGATGTAGCAGGAAAGCTCAATTAGGTAGGCGTCGTTTTCAACTAAAATGCTCTTAAAACGTCCCTGAAAAAGGTGACCGCTACGGTTGTGCCGTGCGTTGAGACGATTGGTGTAGCTAACACCAAGCCACTGCATGCATCTGGACAGATTGGGCCGATGAGTTTGCATCAACAGATGATAATGATTGGGCATGAGAGCGTAGGCAAAAATTTCGACCTCGAACCGGTCAGACATCTCACCCAAAGTTTTGAGAAAGAGGTGACGGTCCCTATCATCAAAAAAAATGTCTCTACGCTCATTTCCGCGAGATAAGACGTGGTAAAGTGCCCCTGGATATTCTATTCGCCACGGTCTGCCCATGAGCATTTACTATCAGATCAGCTTATCATGTCAAGGGTTCTTCACAATTCAAGATTTGACACCTATTTATTTCTTGCTGCAATCATCTGCCGATTTTGCTAATTTACTGGTATTTCATTAAGATCGTCTCCTGAGTTTGATTTAGTCCGTTGAGGAAAGCTTGTTGGACGTAACTCTTTTCTGATTACAAGCATGGGGAAAAGAGATGCGGAGACTATTTACCAAGGCTCATGTGTGTTGTGCACTTGTGGTTTTGACTACCTTTCTGCTCTGTTCCATGGTCGCTGCCGTAGAAAAACGGTCAGTTGCAACTGAGCAGGAGGAGAAGCAACAGCTCCAACAGCTTGAAGAAAAAAGGGAGACAGAAGAAAAACATTCCGTTGAAACTGAACTGGAGGAGCAAGAACAGCAACCAAAAGAGACTGCAGAAACTGAAGATGAGGATGAAGAAACCGAAGGAACTCAGATATTTTCAAGGTTACCCGTAGAAAAGATCACCCTGGGTGGCTTCATAGACCTTGACTATGACTACTATGACGTTTCAGATGTCTCTGACAAAGACAGCGGCAGCAGTTCTGACCTGGGTTTTGGTTCGGTGGAACTTGAACTCAGGGTGTTTTTCAACAAATGGGTCAAATCCAAAATTGTGTTGACTGCTGATGATGTCGGCAAGGAAGGCGGGGACGATAACATAAAGTTGGATGAAGCCATCTTCACCATGAAATGCCCCTGGGTCCCCTTGTACTTCACTGGTGGGAAAACGGTCCTGCCTTTCGGCGTCTTTGAGGACCATCTGATCGTCGGCACCCTAATGGAAGACCTCTATGAGGTAGACACAGTAGGTGCCACCCTGGGTTTTACGCCTGATTTCTACGGGTTGGACCTTTCCATCACCGTCTATAAAGGCCAGGATATCATTGAGAACCTAGAGGATTTCGGCACCCATGAGTTCAGTCCGGGTCGCCAAGAAAGTGATGATGTGAGCTCCTTTATTGCCAATGTCACACTCGAGCCAGTAGAAGACATGCTTACTTTCAGTGTTTTCTACGACAGTGAGCCTGGCGATGGCAGACGAAACCAGACCATGGGGGGTGCTTTTACCTTGGATGTCTGGAAGCTCAGTTTGGACGCAGAATACATCACCGCTCTAGCACGAGAAAAAGGGGACAACGGGGAAGAAAACAAGGATAGTGCCTGGATTGTGGGTCTTGCTTTGCAGCCGATTGAGTCAGCGCCGCTGGAGTTTGCGGTTCGGTATGAAGATTTTGACGATGATCAAAGCGGCGATCAAGATGAAGTACTAGACTACCGCTGCGTCGCCGGATTCAGCTACAAATTCTTGAAATGGGCCACCTTCTTTTTCGAGTATGATTACTTGAAATACGAGAGGGAAAGCGGCAGTGACGCCGCAGACCACGTAAACGAGCTGCACTTCCGGATTGGTTTAGCGTTCTAGTACCACTATGGGTCCGCCTTCTGTCAACCTCCCAAAACCAACCTTAGATTCAGTTAAGAAATTCACCTCGCTTCAAAATCCCCAGAACCCCCTTTACTGAAGGGGGACATAAAATGGGACTATCTCACATGCAACAAGTCATCTTCCCCCTTTGACAAAGGCGGATCGAGGGGGATTTTCCTGCGCCTTCGTCTTCCCGAAAATCGCCGCAGCATATTTACTCCACGAGCAAAACTAAGCTATACCACCCCGCCTACAGACGGGCTGGGTTTTGAAACTACTAATCTCGCCCTAATTATCCATCCAGAAACTTTCTTATTCTGAGCAATCCTTACCATTTTTTAATTTCTTAGCAATCTTTTCGTAAGGTTCTCAACTGTACTATGCAGAAAACTCAACACGAACTCTAAACACAAAAAGCAGGTACATAAGAGGAAAGCGGGAGGAATTTTTGAACCAAAAACATTCTTTAAGGAGGGCAAGACAAATGAAACACACACGAAAAAAGAGTACTGGAACGAAGAGGCACATGCTGCTGTTGCCCGTTTTTCTGGTAGCAGTGGTCGCTCTTATCATGGGCGCCGCTGCCCCGAATAGTTGGGCCGAGGACGACGGGGAAGAGACACCCTTCGACGTAGCGGAACTTTTCTTCGAGCTCAACAACACCGATGGCGACCTGGGCATTCACGCTCTCGTCGATGGAGAACCTTGGAAAAAGTTAGAAATCGAGGACCCCAGAGGCCGCAAGATGCTCGATATTTACGTTAAAGGGCGCTTGCGGCGGCAAGGTCTTACCGAGCTTTTTTTCGAGAGTGCCGAACCAACCTTCGACGAATTCTCGCCCAAACGATTCTTCCGTCGGTTCCGCGAAGGAATCTATGAAATCGAGGGCATAACGCTTGAAGGAGACGAACTGGAGAGCGAGGCGCTGCTCACACACGTGATGCCAGCCCCGCCTGAACCTACAGTTAACGACGAGCCGATGGCGGAGGACTGTGACGAGGAATCACCGAATTACGACGCGCCGGAAGTGAACGCCC
>Ga0224513_10001221_pt1 | contig 10342 bp, 7 predicted proteins | sample SF_May12_sed_USG_5_FD_169109 | JGI IMG/M metagenome (GOLD analysis project Ga0224513, IMG submission 169109) | Sediment microbial communities from San Francisco Bay, California, United States - SF_May12_sed_USGS_21 | ecosystem: Environmental > Aquatic > Marine > Sediment | place: USA: California... | reverse complement strand
GGCCTTTAGTAAAATGGAATGGGCCGGTCGGGCGCCATCGGCGGTGTCATCGATATTGAGCGAGTCGATTCCCACCAGGGCAGCACCGCAGGATTTCAGATGTTCAGCTGCATTCCGCGTAAGGAAAGGGTGATTTTCAAAATACGCATCGGTTCTCCAGTGCCGATCCCAACCGGTATGGATAAGGACAGCCTTGCCCTCGACATTACCGCTTTTGAAAACATCCTTATCAATTGCACGCATTCCTTGAGCGATCCGAAAGACGATGCCGTCCAGATCGGCGATCGAAGCCATTTCAAGTCCGGATAAATCGATTCCCTCCGAGTAGCGATGAAAGGGAGCGTCGATATAGGTGCCGGTATTGGCAACCATTTCGATTTTTCCGATCTGAAATGTGGTGCCTTCCGAATAATGGGACACAGCGTCTTCGCGACTCAGATGGTCGCTGATGACAGGCCCCGGCAAACCGGTATAGGTCATCATGCCATCTTCGATGATGTGGCTAAGCTCTATAAATTTGGTCATATTGGATGCCTTTATTTTTTCACCGCAGAGACGCTCACCTGGTTTAAGGTGTCGGGTGTCAGTTTTCAGAAGACAGCGGTCAGACGAGCTCAGCCGAGTCGAAGACAGATGAAAAAACTGCGAGGCAAAGCGACCTATCTGTCCTCTGTTTTCTGTGCTCTGTTATATGTTTACTGACACCTGAAACCTAGACATGAATTAGACTTCTATGGCTCCGCCGATTTTCTGCAAATGCTGGCGAAAGGTGTAAGTCGAATTTTTACTGCGGTTTTTCAGATATTCGTCGAATTTAACTTGCTTGGAGAGGGTTTTTCCATTTTTAATATTCTCGGCCTGGCGCTGCTCGGTTTCGGAAATCTTGCGAGCCAGAGAAATAATCTCCGCGACATCATTTACCAGTGTAAAAACCACTCCGTCATCGTCTCCCATAACCACATCATCGGCGGTTAGTTTAAAATCACCAAACCTTGCGGTGGTAAGGGCATCTCGCCCCCTCGGATAGGCGCGCTTGGGCCCTACCGGATAAGATCCGTAACTGAATACCGGAAAGCCGATCTCAATAAGCTGGGGCGTATCCCGGTGAAATCCCCAGACCGCAATACCCCCCAGCCCCATCGCCTGGGCCTCTAAGGCCGTGAGATCTCCGATACAGCCTTCATGTTTTCGGGCGGCATTATCAATGGTCAGAATATCACCGGCATCTGCCTTGGCCATGACTTCCAGAAAAATATCCACACTTCCGGAATGTCGAACCGGCAATACGCGCCCGGCAATTTTCCACCCCGCAACCAGGGGTTTGATCCCGATCGGCGCAACCCGCATAAAAACGCCTAACCGCATACATGCATCAGCTATTAAAGGGGTCGAAAGCTCTGAAAATGCTTCTTTTAGTTTCTTGTTGTTCATAAAACCTCCATTTTAGGTTAGGCCGTTTTATCGCTTTTACGAATTGTTGAGTTTCCCGGAGTTACGATGGTATCAAGAAATCGTTTTATTGGTTCAATTGGTTATGCGAAAAGCAGATATTCGGCTGTTCCAAAAGACATGTCCAAGCAACCAATCAAATCAATTTAACCAATTCAACTAAAAACTATTTTTGAACCGGAAATTTTTCGCACAAATCCTGAACTTCATTGGCCACCCGGCCCAGAATCTGAGAATTTTCGCTGTTTGACATGGCCGCATCCATGATTCGAACAATCTGTCGCACCTCCGATTCAGCCATGCCTCTGGAACTAATGGCCGGGCTGCCGATGCGCATGCCGCTGGTCACATCCGGTCTTTCCGGATCTCCGGGAATGACGTTGCGGTTTACGATAATTCCGACGGATTCCAGTGTTTTTTCAGCCAGCGCCCCGGTCAAGCCTTTCGGTCGCAAATCGATCAGTATCAGATGATTGTCTGTCCCACCGGAAACGATTCGATACCCCAGGCGCTCAAACTCGCCGGCAAAGCAGGCTGCATTTTTTAATGTTTTATTTTGAAGTTCGACAAAACCATCTGACATCGCCAGATGGAAGCAGACCGCTTTGGCAGCGATAAAATTAAGCGAGGGGGTTCCCTGCCCGCCGGGAAATATGGCCCGGTTAATCCTGTCGGCATGGTCCTGCTTGCACAAAATCACCCCACCGCGTCCGCCCCGTAAGGTTTTGTAAGTGGTAAACGTCACAAAGTCAGCGTAGGGAACCGGGCTGGGGATAACCTCGGCGGCAACCAGGCCCGCGATGTGGGCCATGTCGACCAGCAAAAAGGCCGAAACCGAATTCGCAATTTCAGCCAATCTGACGTAATCGATCAACCGGGGGTATGAGCTGGCACCGGCGATGATCATGCGGGGCTTGAATTGATTTGCAAGATTTTCGACAGTGTCGTAATCAATGCGTTCGGTGGTAAGATTGAGGCCGTAATGCTGAAAGTCAAAGCAACGGCTGGTGATCGAGGCAGGGTCGCCGTGGGACAGATGCCCGCCGTGGGATAATTTCATGGACAGGATGCGATCACCGATGTCAAGCACCGAAAAATAGACCGCCAGATTGGCAGCAACACCACTGTGAGGCTGAACATTGGCGTGCTCGGCCCCGAAAAGGTCTTTGACCCTGGAAATAGCAAGCTGTTCCAGTTCATCCGCATGCCGGCAGCCGGCGTGGAACCGATTTCCGGGAAACCCCTCAGCGGCTTTAAGGTTAAAAATCGACCCCTGAGCCTCCAGGATAGATGCCGGTGCATGATTTTCCGCAGCAATCAGATCCAGCGTGTTTTCAACTCTGGATTCTTCATCGTCGATGATACGGGCCACCGCTGGGTCATCTTCAACCAAATATGGCATGATTCATCCTTATCTAATTTATTTTCTCACCGCAGAGACGCGGAGTTCGCAGAGATTACATTTTTTCATTTGTCGCTGAGACGCCGACAAATGAAAATCCTCAGCCGCTTCACGGCAGGATTGTTTCCCTAAAAAAACCTTTGCGATCTCTGCGTCTTTGCGGTGAATCTAAAATATTATCGATCAAAATAAATACTCTTGCCGGTGACCGAAAGTGGAATCCCCATTACAAATTCCCAGTCCACCAGCGCCATCTCGCGTACCGCCACGCCGACCCGGTACATGATGCGGTTGTCGACATTGAGCATACTGGCGGTTTTGACCGCAGAACCTAATGCGATTCCCATATCCAGCAGACGGAAAGCGCAGGTCGGGCCGACAAATTCACCGGATTCTTTTCCCTGCTTTTGAAAAGATTTACAATCCGCAAACCCGCAGGCAGCGCAATCGAGACCCAGCACACTGGCTTTTTTCAGTCCGATCAGCAACACCGCATCTGATTCGGCGACATTTTTAGAATCGCGATCAAAATCCTTTTTCTTTGTTCGCTGACCATAGGCCAGCATGGCATCGGCGAGCTCCTTTAAAACTTTTCCCTTAAGCACCCGGGTCTTTACAAAATTTTCACCTTTGCTTTTGGGCGCCGTGGTGGTGGAAATCGCCATTAGCTGGGCAACCATTTCAACTCCGTCCATAAATGACCTCCTGCTAATCTCCAATTAATCGATATGCAATTTTTTTGTGGGATATTATAGATAAACCGATCCAGGTGTCAATCGGGAATCGAATTTAATAATAGATCGGCAGGATGCCTTATATGAAAACGTTTAAAATACGGCCGGTTGGCATAAAGCGTGGCGGGAGCCAGGATAATTCTGTAACGCGGTACTTCGATTAGCTCTGATTCACGACAGTCTCGGGTCCAAACGGTTTAAATACGATGATGAGTTGCGGCAGCAGCGTCAGGGCGGCCAGCAGGGCAATCAGCATAGCCAGCGCCGTCAACACACCGAAATAAATGCTGGGAATAAAATTGGACAGCGTCAGAATCAAAAAACCGCTGATAATCGTAAGCGATGTGTAATACAAGGCACGGCCGATGCTGCCGTGACATTGATGAACGGTCTTTATATAGCTATGTTCGTACTGGAACTCGTGTCTGAAGCGGTAAATATAGTGAATAGTGTTATCGACCGCTATTCCAATACTGATGGCCGCAATGGTAATGGTCATCATATCCAGGGGAATATTGAGCCACCCCATAACCCCGAGCACCACTGAAATCGCAAGCAGATTCGGTGCAATCGCGATCAACGCTAATTTCAACGACCGAAATAGAATTAGAAACATACCCAACAGCACCAGCACGACCACTCCCAGTGTAAGAATCTGCGACTTAAACAAGCTCTGCAGCATATTGTTATAAAGCACCAGCAAGCCGGTTAAATGGAGCTTGTCTTCTTTTATCCCCAGTTTGTTAACCAGGTCATGACGGATATTTTTCAAGAGGGCGTCGCGTCTCAAAGATTTTTCGGAATCCTTGACCCGGATGGAGTAGCGCAACTGATGGTGTTGCGGAGATACGTAAGGTTTTAATATGATGCGCTTAAATTTCTCAGGCAGTTCGCTGTACACCAGGGCCAGCTGAAAATTATCTAACGGCTGACCATTGTTCAATTTCGTCGCAATCTTCAGCATCGTTGCCAGCGACAACACCTTGCCGGTTTCAGGCAGGCTGTCAAGATAATCGTGGATCTTCGTCGCCATCTCCATCCGGTCAGCGGTAAACCAATATTTTGCATCATTGGCTTCTTCAAATTCATCAAACTCATCGAATTCTTCGTCGCCCTGCCCTTCGGTTTTCGTCTCCGCCATAGTTGCAGATGCTTGCGGCGCCTCAAGCTCGACGATCACATCCAAAGGGGTCGTACCCCCCAGCTTTTCGTCAATGACTTTCAAACCCTGATAAATTTCGGTGTTATCTTTAAAGTAATCAATAAAGCTGTTTTCAACAACGAGTCGGGTAATGCCGAGGAGATTCATTATTAAGATGAGGCAGCTCCCGAAGATTATCAGGGTGCCGTGTGCTTCCGTAAACCTGGCCAGAGCAGCCGTAAAGGAAAAACGTTTTGCCGTTATGGCCTGCGGCGCTTCTTTGTCCAGCAACATCAGTCCGGCCGGAAAGAGTAGAAATGTTGTGATCAGCGAAACCGCGATACCGGCACTCATCATCCAGCCAAATGTTTTGACGGGCAGAATATCGCTCAGCAGCAGCGAACTGAATCCTGCGATCGTCGTAAGAGCGGCATACAGGCAGGGTGTCAGCATTGAACTCACCGTATCAAAGATAAGCTGACGCTGTTCAGCTTCAGGATTACGCAGCAAAAGATCCTTGTAACGCACGATCAAATGAATCGTAATCGCCATGGTAATGATCAGCTGTAACGATATAAAATTGGAAGATATGACGGTGACCTTCCAACCAAACATTCCCAGAAGACCCATCATGGCAATGACGGAAAAAACACAGCAGAGCATTGGTAATACGACCCAACGAACTTTGCTGAAAATACTGCTTAAGGTAACGATAAGAAAAAATGCGACTCCGATGCCGAATATTTTCAAGTCCTGCTTAACAAAGCGGATTAAATCGTCTGATATAACGCTGATTCCGCCCAGGAAAAGCTGGGCATCTTGGCGGTAATTGTCCATAATGGCCCGGATGGCGGCGATATCCTCATGTCGGATTTGCCTCCGTATTTCCCGGCGCCTTTGGACTTGCCCTTTGAGGTCTTTGAATTCGATAATTTCTGCATCTGTAAGCGCGCTCCTGGCTGCTTTTTCTCGAAAATGGTCGGTACGGGCCAATAAGTCCTTGTAGACTTCGTCGATAGGGAAATTGACCTGAAGGCCGGTGGTCTTCAGGTCGGGGCTGACAAGCAGATTTTGGTAAAGAGGGCTGTCTTTGAACTCAATTCTTGCCAGTTGGCGATCGACTGTTGGCGATTCAAGCGTTTGTAGGCTGGTGGTTAGCTCCTTGACCGGCACGGGAGGGCTTTCCAGCAAGGGGGCATCCAGTATGGAAACTACCGAAGTAACCCGTTTCGTCTGCTTTAAATCATCGCGCAACTGGGCAAGTTTTTTCAAGGACTCGTTTGAAAACAAATCGATTTTAGGGGAATATGTCATCAATAAATAATCATATCCACCATACCGCGACTTAATCAGCCGTGAGTATCGCAAGTCTTCATCGGTCTCGATAATCAGGGTTTCGGTCGAAGCATCGAGTCTGAAGTCCGCTGCATTATAGCCCAGAAAGCAGATCACTGCCAGTATGCAGAGTATAACGATTCTCGGATACTCGAGAACAATCCTGTCGTAAAATCGAGTGATCAAAGAGTGAGGTTTTGCCATAGGATCGCTTAGCTCAAAGGATAGTGGTTTTTAATTATTCGCCGGTCTTTCCATTTTCTGCAGGAGTTCGTCAAAAGTGCCTTTCTGCAAAATCTCATTAAATTGGGACCGGTAACTGCGGATAATACTGACCCCCTCAATCTCGACATCGTAAATCTTCCAGGTATTATCGGCTGAATAAAGCTTGTATAACATGGATATTTTCTTGCCTTTTGATATCAGAAGGGTGGGTATATGAACCTTTTTCTTGACCGCCACCGGAGATTCGTAAATGATCTTTTCATCCGTGTAAGCCGTCAGTCTATTCAGATAGGATTGTCGCAGGCGTTCAACAAAAAGTTCGGTAAATCTCTCCTTTTGGTCCGGGGATAGATCCGGCCAGTATTTCTTCCCCAATGAGAGTTTGCCCATAAGTTTAAAATCGAACATGGGGGTAACGATTTCTTCGACTTCGCTGTTTTTGGCCTGCTGCGACAGATCTTTTTTCTGCAACACCGAAAATACGGCATCAAGGTTGCTTTTTATAAATTCTTCAGCAGCACTTTCATCATCAGCCGTCACCGCCTGGCTTAGCAGAATTATACTGAATACCGCATAAAGTAATACTTTCATCATCCATTTCTTCATTTTTATTTCTCGGCTTCTTTCTGAATTTCTTTTACCAGAAGGATTACATAACATTCTAAGGAAGGCAAGATTTTTTGCAGAGGTCGACTTTGATAATAAAATTGCAGGAAAAACAAGGATTTTATTATAGCAGAAAAGTCATGTTTGAACGATAAAACCCCCTCAAGCCGGATTAAAAGAATCCTCTATTCATATCGAAGGATAGGGTGTCAATCTGGAAATATGATTAAGAGGGAAAACACTTGGCAAACGCCATCATCAGCTTTGGCGAACCTTTGATTCGAAGTTTGCGGCTGACCAGAGCCACTGGAAGGCTCTTTTCTTTGGCCAAAAAATCCAGCCAGGTGCGGGTATCCGCCTTTACGTGAAGATCCGGAGTGTCAACATGACCGTCCATCACTTCAAGATATTTATTTTTGATAACCACTGTTGCTTTTAGGTTTTCTTTTCCTGTAAATGTAAAATGATACCGCGTGTCCATGCCTTCTGATTGTGCTCTTTGAAATACCAGGGGCAATGCCTCCAGGAAATTTTGGGCCGACCGGGGTCTTAGTCCATTACCCACCTGTTTAATCTTTTTATGGGGAAATCTTCTGGCGACATGGGCTTCGGCGTCGGAACCGGGAACCACAAAAACCATTTCATTTTTGTCTTGCAACGGTTTCACCACCTGTTTCAGATAACCTTTCCGATCGGTAAGATAAGGCCCGATATAGGCATCACCGGCCGGGCATACCGCCATGCAATATGAAGACTTATTGCAGATTCCGTAACTCAAGCTTTGCCACATGGACACGGTTTCCGGGTCGCTCACTTTCTTGCGGTAAACACTAGCCTTTTTACTGCTCACCATATTTTCCACCCAATCTGAAAATCCGCCCATGCGGTCACGATAGTTGTGGGTCATGCAGTTGCCAAATTGAAAGTGCCCATCGTTGCCAATCGCACCCACGGGGCAGACGGCCGCACACAACTTGCAATCGATGCAGGGATTGTAGTCAATCGGTTTGTCGTAGGCCGTCACCTCGCGGTCAACCAGTATCGTGTTCAACCATATAAAATTTCCGAATCGCGGGTGCAGAAGCATCCGATTGAGCCCTAAATGCCCCAGGCCTGCTGCAACTGCGATCGGTTTGTGTGAAACCGGCCACATTTTGCCGGGCCATTTGCCCAGGTCCATGGGAAATCCGCAGGCATAATTCAAAGCATTCACGCCCTTATGTGCCAGCGCCTGTGTCACTTTCCGGGCAACCCCATCGGCCGCTTTCTGGGTTTGTAAAAATTCAAGATCCGACACCGCCCGGGATACACAGCGAATGCTTTCCGGATTGAGCCGGCATACGAAACTCACGAGGGTTTTGGAGCGCGGAAACATTTCCAGGATGTCGACCTGATAACCATTGAGATCATGACAATTAATGTCAACCAGTCCGACATCGTCGGCACCGACTTCCAGAACCTGCTGTTTTAGCCATTCAGCATCGAGGATATCCGGCGCTTCGGATGCGGCGGTTTCGTCGCCTTTTTCTCGAAATCTTTTTACGGTTGGGTGGTCTTCAAGTTTCATTGGAGAGTCTCCTTATTACGAATACGGATCTTTGAACTGGTAATACATACCGACCAGTATGTTTTTTATTAAAATATGTCAAGCAAAAAATGCCTGTTTCCTCTATAAGATAAAATCGCAGCGCCAGATCATATTTTCTAATAAATAATTAGGATAAAAACTTAATTTTGTATTAGCCATTCGTACTTATACAGTGGCTTGTCCCATTATTTTTTCAGTTGACATCCTTTATAAATTATGCATACTGGTCGGTATGCATAATTCAAACCCAACCCGGCAAAAAATATTAGAAGCGGCCTACCATGAAATCCATCGCCAAGGTTTTCAGGCGGCCAGTCTCAGCCCAATCCTTAAAAGAGCCGGCGTAACCAAAGGCGCACTGTATCATTATTTCTCGGACAAACAGGCGCTGGGGTATTCGGTACTCGAAGAGTTGATTCAAAGATTCGTTTTGCAGTTCTGGCTGCGCCCGTTGGAGGAAACCACCGATCCAATTGACGGCCTGATAAGTCTGATAAGCGGGGCAGATAAAAATATTTCGAATGAGGATGTTTTGCTGGGATGCCCGTTGAACAACCTCTGCCTGGAGATGTCAGCCATTAACGATGGATTCCGGCAGCGGGTAAAGCAGATCTATGAACTCTGGCGAGAGGGTTTCGCGCGGGAATTGCGCGCCGGCCAGGCGAAAGGTACGGTAACTTCGAGCATCGATGCCATGGATTGCGCCACATTTATCGTGGCCTCCCTGGCCGGTTGCCGAAGCCTGGCAAAGAATACCCAAAGCCGTGACATTTTAAGCGCCTGCGGCGAGAACCTGATTCGTTATTTAGAGACCCTGCGACCATAAAGCCTTTCCACCCGCAGAGGACCCTTTCACATCACAAATTTAGATTAAAGTTTTAGGCCTTCAAGCCGAATAAAATTTAACAGGAGTCGGTCCATCAGTTTCAATAAAGATGGGAAATTTATCCTATTTTGAAGAAAGATCAACGCTCAGGTGAAGCCGATTATCCCATCTTCCTGCCGGCATTTTTTTTATACAAATGGGGGGGCGTTCGTTCCTTCCTAAAATCCAGGTTGCAGAGAAGCAAATATCTGTGAAGCCGGAAATCGTTTGATTCACATGAAATTCTAGATGAAAAATGTATTTAAAATCATAGACGGAATTGTTTGGGCTACAATATCTTTGATGCTGCTGCCGCCATTGTCTTCGGCCGATATGATTGTATTAAAAAGTGGCCAGTCCATTGAAGTGGAAAAAGTATATGAGCAGGAAGAAAACATATTTTTTTATCTCCACGAATTAAAAATGCGGGTTTCCAAAAAGGCGGTTCTGCGAGTCACCCAAACCAATAATGCCGAACCCGCCTTGCCGGCTGGGATTAAAGGATCCACCGCTGAAGATAGGAATAGGTCAAACCGCATCGTTCAGGTTGAAAAAATCATTGAAACCGAGTCCCTGTCCGTTGAAAATCCAGCCGGTGAGCAAACGAAAAAAAACCAGCCTGAAATTCGCTGGAGCGGTTTCCGGGATTTACGTTGGGCCATCGGCAGGTCAACCTTAGGACGATTAACAGAAGTAGAATCCGGAGCCGGCCAGGAGGAAATAAAGGAATATGTCCGCGTCAACGAAGATCTGGAAATGGGTAAAGCCCAGCTGGATTCAATTGTCTATGCATTCTGGCGCCACAAATTATATGCGGTAACCATCCGGGCCGCAGGACACGCAAATTACCTGGCGCTGCGCCATGAGGTATTTAACCGGTTTGGAATCGGTCACAAGCGTGATCAAAACCGGGAACGCTACCTCTGGTCCGACCCTTACAGCGATCGGGTGCTCAAATATATCGACGCGGATCAGTCCGGTCTGTTTTGGATGCGAT
>Ga0224513_10001220_pt1 | contig 10343 bp, 9 predicted proteins | sample SF_May12_sed_USG_5_FD_169109 | JGI IMG/M metagenome (GOLD analysis project Ga0224513, IMG submission 169109) | Sediment microbial communities from San Francisco Bay, California, United States - SF_May12_sed_USGS_21 | ecosystem: Environmental > Aquatic > Marine > Sediment | place: USA: California... | reverse complement strand
GACCCGCACCGATTGCGGAGCCCACTCCCTGGCGAGGAATTGGGTCAGATTGTTGACCCCGGCCTTGGTAATGGAGTAGGTGAAGACCTTTGACAGCGGCGGGCCCGACGAGGCGGACGAAATATTGATGATCGAGCCACCCTCGCCGCGGTCCACCATCTCCTGGCCGAAGATCTGGCAGGCCAGGAACATGCTCTTGAGGTTGACCGTCATGATCCGGTCCCACTCCTCCTCGGTAATCTCGAAGAAGGGCGTCCCCGAATTGATGCCTGGGGCATTGAGCAGGATGTCAACCCTTCCCCAAAGACTCAGGACCTGACCGAGGGCCTTGCGCAGATCTCTCTCGCTGGTGGCGTCAACCGCCATGCCGAGGGCCTCGACACCGGACGCCGTGCGGATGGACTCAGCCCGTTCGTCCGCCGCCTCGCCGTTGAGATCGAGGACTGCCACCCGGGCCCCTGCCGCACCAAGTGCTTCCGCCATTGCACCGGCGAGCACGCCGCCGGCACCGATCGCCACAGCCACCTTATTTTCGAGCGAAAAAAGATCGTCCAGGTAATTCATCATTACTCTCCATCGCCGCCGGCGAAGGGCGCCGTATGGCGTCTGAAGTGCGTCACCAGGTTGGCATAATGCTTCTCCTCGTGCTCCTCGAGGGCGGCAAGGAGACGATCCTTGAACAGGTAACTCCCATCCGAGCTCTTCTCGGTGAGTACCCGCCCAAAGGTCACGTGCAGGACCTGCCGGGCGTCATCGTCCTCGAAAAGATTCGGTAGATCGCGGGTCTTCAAGTCGGCCGCAGCCGGCACTCGCTCAAGCTCGGCCGAGACGTGATAGGTACGCCGTTCATGTTCGTAGAGTGAGCGCGAAAACTCGAGGATCTCGCGGAAAAGCTTCGGCTCGCAGGCGGCGACCGTGCGCAGGGCCTCGAGGTAGCTGGTGCCAGCCGTCTTGACGTGAACTCCGCCTTTGCCAATCTCTCCGATCACCCGGTAGACACCGAATTTGTCGCTTCCGGAGTGGATGCTGATCTTGTAGGGGCCGAGGGCCTCCGCAATAGCCAGATGTTTCAGGTACTCGCGGCGGAAGACCTCGAGGTCGCCGCGGTAGTCGATGCCTTTTTCGAAATCTCCGACAAAGCGGGGTGCGAGACCTATCCACTCGACGCCGAGCCGACGAAGCTCCGACGCCACCAGCCAGTGCTCGAATGGGGTCGTCACCGACGCGGTCTCGTCGACCGAGACTTCGACCTCGAACGGTCTCTTCCCCATCGTCGACGCGATGTGTCGGTAGATTTTCGCGGAGTGGGCCAGCGATGCTCCGTATTTGACCCACGCCCGCAGCACATCCTCGGCCGATGGCACGAGGGTCAGATCGGGCCCCACTTCGATGACCTGGCCTGCATACCTCCGAAGGGCCGCACCCAGCCTGTCCTCGAGTTCCGCCCACGGCAGGTCGGCAGCCGCATCCTGCAACTCCAAAACCGACATCTCGTCAGCGGCATCGAACACGTGATCGCCCGGGTCGATAGTGAACATCGTGAAGCCGGCCGCCGCCATAAGTTCGACGTCGGCTTCCGTCTTGAGGTGATCGGCGTCAGCGCCCCAGGCCTCGGTCCAACCCTCTTCGAGAACCGCCCAGGTGGCGGCGTCCATGACCTCGTCCGGGGTCCGCTCGGTGCGCTCGAGCTCGCGGATCGACTGTTGGGCGAGAACCACCTTGAATCCGCTGCCAACCATTGAGCGCAGATGTGCCTGGCCAGCGATCCCGAGCCGGTCGCCGAGTCCAAAGGAGTCTTCGAGGCCCAGAGGTTGAGGCCGGGCGGCATCACACTTCTCGCGCACCGCCGCCGCGTTCGCGTGATCGAGGTCGCCGAGGCATGTCTCGATGTCCGGTCCCACCTGCCGGCGTTCGCCCGTGAATTGCGCCGCCACCCCGGTTTCCTCCAGATCGACCGCAAGGACCTTTCGTCGACCCCTGTCCAGCGCTATCATCAAGGCTCCCCCCGGCACCCAGCGAACAGACCGTCGTATGACCTCGACTCCGCTGTCAGAACCGAGGTCAACGAGCATGGTGGCGCCATCGTCATTTGGTTCGATCGTCCGAAGGGCCTCGATTTGATCACGTACCTTCATTTCGCCTCCACCAGACCCCGGCCCATGGCCAGGATCCGCCCCACATTTTTTGCAGTTATAAACAGATTTCTTCGTCCTCGCCCGATCGCCTCGTCGAGCGAACATACATCCTGAACCGCGGCAAAAACCGCGTCGAAAAGACCGTCGAGTTCCCCGAGATCGCCGTCAAGGGCGCCCGAGATGAGTATTGTACTCGCGCCGGCTTCCCTCGCCTTGGCGGCGAGGACCGCGCACAGCTTACCCCCGGCGGTCTGCTCATCCGTCCGTCCCTCGCCGGTCACCAGGATGTCGGCGTCATGGATCTCCTCATCGAAACCGGTGATGTCCGCCACCAAATCTGCGCCGGACGCCATCTCGGCTTTGCAGAAGGCGCGCAGACCCGCGCCGAGACCACCAGCGGCGCCATCACCCGGGCTGTCGACTCCCTCGAGCAAACCCGCACGAACCCAGACCTCCGCGAGTCTCCCGAGGCCATTTTCGAGTTGCTCCACCATCTCGGGTGTCGCGCCCTTCTGGGGCCCAAAGACTCTCGCCGCGCCATGTTCGCCTAACAATGGATTGGTGACATCGCAGGCGACTCGGATCCGACACTCAGCGAGGGCCGGGAGAACTCCATCGGTCTCGATCGACGCAATCGTCGAGAGCGCTTCTCCGCCCCTCCGGCACTCGGATCCGTCGGCCGTGAGCAGCCGATAACCCAGCGCCTGGGCCATCCCGGTGCCGCCATCGACGGTTGCACTGCCACCGATACCGAGGATGATCTCGCTCACACCGGCTGTCATCGCGGCTCGCATCAGCTCACCCATACCATAGGTGGTGGCCTTCATCGGGTCCAGCCGATCGATCGGCACGAGTTCCATGCCGCTGGCGGAGGCCATCTCCATGATCGCCGTCTGACCATTGGGTAAGAGTCCGTAGTGGGCCGTCGCTGGATCACCGAGGGGACCGATGACGGCGACCTCTTTGATCTCTCCACCTGTGGCTCGGACCACTGCGTCGGTCGTACCCTCACCGCCATCGGCCACCGGGATGACCTTGATCTCGGCGTTTCCCAGACTCTCGCGGATCCCGTCGGCGATGATCGAGCCCGCCTCGTCGCTTCTCATGCTGCCCTTGAAGCTGTCTGCCGCAACAATGATCTTCATGTCAGCAATTCCTCCGTCAGAACCCGAAGACCGCGGGCAGCCACAGGCTCAGCCACGGCACGAATGTGACCACGATCAGCGCCGCCACCATCGCGACATACATCGGCAGCAGCGGTCGGATGACCCGGGTGATGCTGGTCCCCGCCACACCACAACCGACGAAGAGCACGCTGCCAACAGGCGGTGTACAAAGACCGATACAGAGGTTGAGGACCATGACGATGCCGAAGTGGGTCGGGTCCATCCCGAGCCGGGTCACCACCGGCAAAAAGATCGGCGTGAAAATCAGCACCGCCGGGGTCATGTCCATAAAGGTGCCGACCACCAACAAAATCACGTTGATGATGAGCAAAATCACCACCGGGTTGTCGGTCAGTGCAAGCAGCGCCGCACTGACGATTTGCGGGATGTTCTCGTAGGACAGTAGCCACGACATAGCAGTCGAAGTTCCGATCAGAAGCATGACGATGGCGGTCGTCGACACCGTTGCGAGCAGAATCTGCGGCAAATCTCGGACACGAACCTCACGGTAGAGGAAGGCCAGGATCCCCGCGTAGAGCACCGCGACCGCGGCCGCCTCGGTGGCGGTGAAAATACCGGCGACAATACCGCCGATCACCACCACGAGTAACAACAGGCTGGGCAGCGCCGAGAAGAACTTTTTGATCGCCTCACTGAAACGGAAGGCGCCGGCCACCGGGTAGTTCATCCGAACCGCGAAGAAACCCGCCACGACCATCAAGGACAGTCCGACGAGGATGCCCGGCAAATATCCCGCCAGGAAGAGGGCGCCGATCGACACGCCACCCGACGCCAGCGAGTAGACGATGAGAATATTCGACGGTGGAATCACGAGGCCGGTCGTTGCCGAGGAAATATTTACCGCGGCCGAGAAGTCCTTATCGTATCCCTCCTCGACCATCCGAGGGCCGACCACGCCGCCAATCGCCGATGCAGCCGCGACCGCGGACCCGGAGATGGCGCCGAAGAGCATCGATGCGAGGATGTGGACGTAGGCGAGACCGCCCGGCAGCATCCCGATCACCGCCTTGGCAAAGTCGATCAGGCGGCGGGCGATACCACCGCGATTCATGAGCTGCCCGGCGAGGATGAAGAACGGTATTGCCAGGAGCGCAAAACTGTCGAGACCGGTTGCCATCCTCTGCGCGACGGTGATCAACGCCGGGTCGGCCGCCATCCCGAGAAGCATGGTCACGAGGGTGCCGATGCCGATGGCGAAAGCCACAGGGACACCGAGCAGGAGCAGCGCGCCGAAGACCACGATCAGGACGAGGACATGGAGCCATTCCATCAGACGGTCCCGCCATCGTCGATCGCTTCAACCGGAGCACGAAACCGGTTGAGAGCCTCAGCCCCGTGCAGCGCGGAGTAAAACATCGTGAGAAGCCCGGACAGCGGCAACACCATGTAGACGAAGCCAAGGGGAATCTGCAGCGCCGCCGATGTCTGACCGAGATCGAGGGTCAGCCACACCAAGCCCGAGCCACCAAACCCGAGAACCGTGGCTGCAAAGACGAAGATGCAGACCTCGATGAACAGCTCCAGGATCGCCTTGCGGCGTCCCTCGAGCTTGGTTGGCAGGAGATCGATGGCCAGGTGGATCCTTTTCCCGACCGCATAGGCGCCGCCGAGGATTCCCAGCCACACCAGCAGATAGCGGGCGATCTCTTCGGTGAAGGAGCTCGGGTTGCGGAGGAGGAACCTGGTCGCCACCTGCCAGAGGACGTTGACCACCATCAGGGACATCAAGGTGATCAGCAGCCACTCAAGAGCACGGTCGACGACCCGGCGAACGCCGGCGGCGCTCACGGCTGCTCCTCCACCACAGGCGACTCGACCTCGCGAATGCGTTCGATCCACTCCCAGATTTCGGGCTGGTCCCGGTACTCTTCGATCAGCTCGGTCACCGCATCTTCGAAGGGAGCCTTGTCAGGACGGATGATCTCGACACCGGCCTTTTCTACCGCCGCCAGCGCCTCGTCGGATGCCTCGGCCCAGATCACCTTCTGGTACTCGGCCGCCTCGAGGGCGGCCTCCTGAACCAGGGCCTGCACCTTTGGATCGAGGTTCTCCCACACGCGGGTGCTCATCAGCAGCACGTCCGGGACCGACGTGTGCTCATCAAGACAGTAGTATCTGCAGACCTCATAGTGGCGAGAGAGGTAGAAGCTCGGCGGGTTGTTTTCAGCTCCGTCCACAACCCCTTGCTGCAAAGCCGTGTAGAGCTCGCCCCACGAGATCGGCGTCGCCGAACCGCCGAGCGCCCGCACCATACGCATCGCGGTGGCGCTCTCCTGGGTGCGGACTTTGAGGCCCACGAGATCCGCCGGCGAATTCACCCGCTGATTGCGGGTGTAGAACGACCTGCTGCCGGCGTCGAAATAGCACAGGCCACGCAAGCGCGACTCCTGGCCATCGAGCAGCAGCGCCCTTCCCACATCACCTTCGAGCACGGCAAAAAGATGCTGCCGATTGCGGAAGAGATAGGGCAGGCTCAAGACCTTGAAGGACGGGATAAATGCCTCGGCGACGCTCGCCGACACCTTCGTCATACCGATGGACCCGATCTGCAAGAGCTCGACGCACTCGCGCTCCGTACCGAGCTGCTCGGAGGGATAAACGTCGATGCGAACGGACCCTCCCGAATCCTCGGCCACGATCTCACCCATCCGCATCATTGCCAGGTGCACCGGGTGGGAGACATCGAGACCGTGCGCGAGCTTGATGACGGTCGTGCCACTTCCGTCGCTGCAGGCGAACCCGATGAGCGTCAAGAGCAATACGGAGTAGACCGCCTTCAGGGAGATCTCAGACGCACCGTGTCGAGACGCCACCCTACGCACCTACTTCTCTCCTTCATCTCGGTCATGCGTCGCCTTGACCTCGATCTCCTGCGCTTCCTGGGCCCACTGCAGATGTGTGTCCATTTCCTTCCGCGCCCGCTCGACGTCCCCCGCGCGAATGGCCTGATAGATCCTGCGATGTTGTTCCGCGGCCTCTGGGGCATCCCGCCAACGGTCCACGGTCTTCTTTCGCTGGTCGTAAAAGAGGTCGGCCACCATCTCCATGATTGCCGCCAGCAGGGGGTTTCGCGCCGCCGTCGCGACCGCCCGATGGAATCGAATATCGTGGACCAGGAATCTGTGCACGTCGTCGATCGAGGCGAACATCTCCATCACTTCCTCTGAAATGAGCGCCAGCTCGTCGCCATGCGCGCGCTCCGCTGCCAATCCCGCGAGATCGATTTCAATGACCCTCCGAGCCTCAAAGAGCTCGGCCCGGGGAATGCCGTGGAGGGCGGAGAAGAGCGACAGCGGATTCACATCCAAGAGTGGCGGACCCTCGGCGACAAAGGTTCCTGCGCCTCGCCGTGAGTCAACGACGCCGACGGTGGCCAGCGATTGCAGACCCGCACGTACGGTCGCTCTGCTGACACCGATCAGCTGAGCGAGCTCCCTTTCCGGAGGCAGTTTGTCGCCGGCCTTGAACCTGCCGCTCTCGATGAGCCGCCGCATATAGTCCACAACCAGCTTTGCGGCAACAGGCGGATTCTCCCCGTCTTGCGCGTTTGAGTCTTGGCCCGGAGCTTGCGTCTGTTCTTCTATTGGTCTGACCACTTTGAAAATTTACCACCAAAATTATAGATTGTAAACTTCGAAGATCGCCTTAGAGAAGCACGTTTGTCACCTCGTTTTCGGACGACATTATTTTAATAATTATTATATTTCAAGGCATTTCGCGTTTCTCGACGCAAAAAGATCGAGATGTCTTCCAACCACACGAATTGGTCAGTCCAAATACATCTCGAACCCGATTGAAGACATCGCTGATGTCATACTCATCCTCGAATCGACGGAGGTCTCCCATGAAACGAGCTCTTCTCCTCATCCTTGCTCTCGTTTTAGGTTCTGGGTCCGTTTCTGAAAGCACGGGGATCGACGAATCTCTCGGCAACCTCTTCGGACGGGAGCGAACGGATCTTTCCGGTGAGTGGCGCTACATCGTCGATCCACTCCAAATGGGCCTCGCCACCGACGAGTCCTCGCGCTTCCTCTTCGCCTGTGAGCGCGGCCAGGAGCCGGGCGGCCCACTGCTCGAGTTCGCCTGGGATCAGCAACGAGTGATGCAGGTACCCTCAGATTGGAACTCGGCAGAGGCGAGGCTCGAACTCTACGATGGGATGGTGTGGTTCCGGCGCACTTTAGATTTGGTTCCCGATCCGGACAAAAGATATTTTCTCTACTTCGAGGCCGTGGACTACCACGCGCGAGTGTCGTTCAACGGCGAGCAAATCGGCGAGCACGAAGGCGGTTTCACGCCGTTCGCCTTCGAAATTACGAGCCGTTTCTCCGAATCGGGTCGGAATTCCCTTACAGTGGCCGTCGACAACACCCACACAGCGCTGACGGTGCCTGAAGTCGCCTACGACTGGTGGAACTATGGCGGGATCACCCGACCCGTGTGGATCGTCGAGGTCCCCGAGACGTTCGTCCACAGTTATTTCATCCGGTTGGCCGACGACGACCGGAAGATCGCGGTGGATCTCCGCCTCGACGGATCGAAGGCCGCCAGCTCCGAGGTCATGGTCTCTATCCCCGAGCTGGCGCTCGAGGCAACCGCGACGACCGGTCCGGGCGGCACTGCGAGTCTCACCCTTGCTCCCGACCATCTCGATCGGTGGTCCACATCCAGTCCAAAGCTCTACAGGGTTGTGATCACAAGCCCTCTCGATAAGATCGAGGAGGAGATCGGCTTTCGTACCGTCGAAGTTTCGGGGCAAGACATTCTGCTAAACGGTGAGCCCACGTTTCTGCGCGGTATTTCCATCCACGAGGAAACACTCGGCCCGGTGGGGACCCGAAAAATGAATTGGGCGGAGGCTGAAGCCTTGCTTCGCCTGGCCAAAGAAGGGCTCGGCTGCAATTTCGTCCGGTTGGCCCACTACCCCCACTCTGAACGCATGACCCGCCTGGCCGACAAGCTCGGCCTCATGGTGTGGTCAGAGGTGCCGGTCTACTGGGCGATTGCCTACGATCATCAACCTACACGAGAGCTAGCCGTCAGGATGGTTTCGGAGAACGTTCTCCGCGACCGCAACCGCGCTTCGATCATCGTCTGGTCGGTTGCCAACGAAACGCCGATCAACGACTCCCGCAATGCGTTCCTGGGTGAGATGATCGACAGGGTGCGCGAGTTGGATCCAACGCGTCTGGTATCCGCCGCCCTCGACCGAACCCGCAAGGAGGGCGACGTGATAATCGTCGACGATCCGCTCGGTGAACACCTGGACATCCTCGCTGTGAACGAGTACGAGGGCTGGTACGGCGACCGTCACATCGACAATATTACCGATATCACGTGGAAAACGCCCTACGAAAAACCGATGATCTTTTCGGAGTTCGGCGCCGGCGCGAAGGCCGGAAACCACGGGCCCAAACGGCATCGGTGGACGGAGGAGTACCAGGAGTTTTTTTACCAGCAGACCCTGGCGATGGCTGCGGAAATTCCCTTCCTGCGCGGAACATCGCCCTGGATTCTTAAAGACTTCCGCTCACCGCGACGATTCCACGGCCAATACCAGGATTTCTGGAATCGCAAAGGAGTGGTGAGCGAGACCGGCGTCAAGAAGCTGGCCTTCTTCGTGCTCAGCGACTGGTACGCGCGTCTGAAGGTTGACTGGAGAGAAGTATTCGCAGATTGAACAGTCGGAATGTTCAGACCACCACCTGATCCTCGATCGTCTCACCGTCGTCGACGCGGCCGCCCCGCAGAACGATCGATCTCCGGACCACCGCTCCGCGGCCGATGTGGCAACCGGACTCGAGGAAGACTTCAGGCCCGATCTCGCAACCGTCACCGAGCGCGACACCTCGCTCAACCAGAAATGGCTCCACGATTGTTGTTCGACGACCGACTGCAGCCGGGTCGATTTGCTTCGGTTCCGAACGATCGAAGAATAACCGCCGTGTCAGCTTCAAGAGATCCTCTGGCGACGAGACCTGGAATCGCTGATGTGCGTGGACGCCGATCACCGTCCCACCACCTTCTATGAGCCCCTGGATCGCATCCTGGAGTTCGTACTCCCCCCGGATCGACGGCTCAACCGACTGGAGGAGGTCCAGAAAAACCGGAGAAAAAACGTAGTGAGGGAGGCTCACCGTGTTTGACGGCGCTTTCTCACGAGACGGTTTTTCCACGATACGGCGAACCCGTACGCCATCCAATTCTACGACCCCACTCCTGGAGACGAGGTCCAGGTCGACATCGAGCAGGCTCAGAGCAGCATCCGCATCCAATCCTGCCTCGAGGAGCTTTCGAACGTCGGACGAATCCAACAAACTGTCACACGCTGAAACCGCGAACCGGCCTTCCACGAGTGGAGCGGCCAGGCTGAGTGCGTGTGCCATTCCAAGCCGTTCCTCCTGGATGACGAATCGAGCGGTGATTTCGAGAGACGTTCGTTCGGCAAAATACCCAGCAATTTCGGTGTCATCCGGAGAGATCACGAATACGAAATCGCGGACGCCGTTTTCGACAAAGGGCACCAACGCCCTTTCGACGAGCGGGCGCCCGAGAACCGGAACCATTGCCTTGCTACGGTTCGCGGTCACCGGCCTCAACCTGTTCCCCATCCCTGCGGCGAGGATCACGGCCTGCATCAGCCCTCCAACTCCGCAACACGTGCAGGTCCTCCTGGACAGCAGATGTGGAAGGATGCATCGGCGGCAGCCGCAGGATGCGCTGCTTCATACCGCCGCTTCACCGCGTCGATGACCGATGCACCGGCTTCGGGTTCAATCAGTGCTATGCAGCTCCCTCCGAATCCTCCGCCCGAGAAGCGCGCACCGTGCACCCCTTGGGCATCCCGCAGACCTTCATACAACGTCACCAGCTCGGTGGTGCCGCTCTCGAAATTGTGGATCGAGCTCGCACCCGAGGCATTCATGAGTGCTCCAAACCGATTGAGGTCGCCCGTGCGCCACGCCTCCATCCCACTCATGACCCTCCGTTGCTCACCGAAGTAATGCGCTGCCCGACGTCG
>Ga0224513_10001218_pt1 | contig 10359 bp, 10 predicted proteins | sample SF_May12_sed_USG_5_FD_169109 | JGI IMG/M metagenome (GOLD analysis project Ga0224513, IMG submission 169109) | Sediment microbial communities from San Francisco Bay, California, United States - SF_May12_sed_USGS_21 | ecosystem: Environmental > Aquatic > Marine > Sediment | place: USA... | reverse complement strand
GGTCGCGGCCGCCCTTGGGGTTGCGGGTGGTGATGTGGCCGAGGTCGAAGTCGAGGTCCTGGACTCGAAGTCGAAGGCACTCGAGGATGCGCATGCCGGTGCCGTAGAGAAGAAGGACCACAAGCTGGGCGGTACCCTGGAGGTGCGACAGAACCGCCGTCACCTCGTCGCGGCTGAGGACGGCCGGCAGGCGGCGCGGCTGGCGGGCACGGACCACATCGTCGAGCCAGTCGAGCTTGATCTTGAGCACATGGCGGTAGAGAAAGAGGATCGCAGAAAGCGTCTGGCGCTGGGTCGATACGGCCACCCGGCCCTCCACGGCGAGGTGGGTGAGGAAGCGGTTGAGGTCGTCTCCGTCGAGCTCGCGCGGGGGCCGCCGGTGAAACTGGATGTAGCGGCGGATCCAGGAGGTGTAGGCCTCCTCGGTACGGATGGAGTAGTGGCGGACCTGGATCTCGGACCGCACCGATCCATGAGACGCCGGGGCCGCCGGGACGCGAGCGCGGGGAACTGCTGAAGATTTTAAGACGACGCCTCGTCTCTGAGCTGTGTTGTGCAAGAACCCTATCAGCCATTCTACCTCGTGAACAGGGATGATTGGGTCAGATCTTCGCGCCGCAGTATTTGCAGTGAACGGCGTCGAGATCGTGCCCACCGGCAGCACATTCGGGGCAGGCCTGGGTAGTGATCTTTTTACGGCTGACGCCGGCGAGCTCGACCGAGACGATCCCGGTCGGGACCGCGATGATGCCGTAGCCCATGATCATGATGGCCGAAGCCAGGATCTTGCCGAGGGCGGTCTGGGGCGCGATATCGCCGTAGCCGACGGTGGTCATGGTGACGATCGCCCAGTAGATTGAGACCGGGATGCTGGTGAAACCGTGATCCTCGCCCTCGATAAGGTACATCAGCGAACCGACGATGATTACGATGGTGAGCACTGTGCCGAGGAAGACGATGATCTTGCGCGCGCTGGCCCTCAGTGCGGCGCGCAGCTCGCGGGCTTCACCGACGAAGTGGGCGAGCTTGAGCACCCGAAAGACGCGCAACAAGCGGAGGGCGCGAATCACCAACAGGGACTGTGCGCCCGGGATGACCAAGCTGAGATATGAGGGGAGGATGGCGAGCAGATCGACGATTCCGAAAAAGCTACGCGCGTAAATCGCCGGCTTGCCGACGCAGTAGAGGCGAAGCAGGTACTCGATGGTGAAGAGAAACGTCACGACCCACTCGAAAGTGCGCAGCCACTGGCCGTAACGCTCGGCAACCGAGGTCGTGCTCTCGAGCATCACCGCAATCACGCTGAGGATGATCAGCACCAGCAAGGCGACATCGAAGGCTTTGCCGGCCGGGGTGTCGGCCTCGAAGATGATCTCATGCACTTGTGCCCGAAGACTGCGGCTCTCGTTCGTCATCGAGATCACTCTAGCAGGAAACCACGCCTCCCAGTGACAACCATCACCCGTGCCGGAAATATTCGACCTCTGGCATCCATTGCCTTGAGAGGAGGTCCGCGACATGCACAGAAGAAGAAATCTGAGGCGTCGGAGGGCGCGGCTTGGAGTCGGGCTTTTGGCTGCGGTACTGCTCGGTTCAGATGTGGCAGCTGCCACTGATCTTCCGCCGGATCTCTCCCTCGAGCTATTCGCTGACGGTTTTACACGACCAATTGCCGTACGCAACGCGGGCGACGGCTCCGGCCGTCTTTTCGTTGTCGAGCAGGCGGGTCGAATTTTGATTGTCGATGGAGGAGTGGTACTGGCGTCGCCGTTCCTCGATATCTCGAATGTGGTCGACAGTACGGGGAACGAACAAGGTTTGCTCGGACTGGCGTTTCATCCGAATTTCTCGAGCAACGGGCTGTTTTTCGTTAACTACACCTACGACCCCGGCGCCGGCCCCGACCGCACCAGGGTGGCTCGCTACGAGGTATCGGAGACCAATCCGAATCAAGCTGAACTGTCGAGCGCTTTGGAGATCCTGGATTTCGCGCAAAATGGCAGCAACCATAACGGGGGTGACATTCACTTCGGCCGCGACGGTTACCTCTATATTTCTGTGGGTGATGGAGGCGGCAGTCGGGACCCGGACGCGCTCGCACAGAACCTCGGCAGCCTGCTCGGTTCGATGCTCCGCATTGACATCGACGGTGAATTGCCGTACGCGGTGCCTGTGGGGAATCCCTTCGTTGGCAACGGGGGTGCCGTGCCCGAGATCTGGTCGTACGGACTCCGAAACCCGTGGCGTTTCAGCTTTGATCGGTTGAATGGTGATTTGTTCATCGGTGACGTCGGCCAGGGCTTGCGGGAAGAGGTGAATCACCAACCGGCGTCGAGCGATGGTGGCGAAAACTATGGATGGAGCTGCATGGAGGGAGATCTTGTCGTGAATTACAACCCGTGCGACGGCAGCCCTTTGACCGCGCCGATCCTGGTCTACAGCCACACTCCAGAGTGCTCGGTGACCGGCGGCTATCTCTATCGTGGCAACATCGGCGGCCTCCACGGTCGCTACGTTTTTGGCGACTATTGTTCGGGTCGAATCTGGTTTGCTGTGCCGGACAACGGGAACTGGGTGGCTACCGAGTGGGCCGACACGACCTATGCGATCAGCTCATTCGGCGAGGACGAGAATGGCGAGCTTTACCTCACGCATCTGGGTGGAGGCGAGGTTTATCGATTCGAAAGCCCGAGTTCGATCTTTACGGATTCCTTCGAGTCGGGCGATGTCACCCAGTGGGGCCTGACGGTGGGGGATTGAGATAGTGGTTCCACAGGATTCGTGCGGCGACTGATCGCCAGGGCCGCCACGGTTCGCCGAGCTCCTCGAACTCGGAGGGTGAGAGACGGGCTTCGAACGCTTTGAGGTCCTGAACCGCCTTGTGGAGCGCAAGATCACCTCGCGGCCACACATCGGGTCGGCCGAGGGCCATCAGCAGGAAGATGTCTGCCGTCCACCGGCCGATGCCTGTGATTTTCGTAAGCTCAGTGCGGACCTGATCGTCGGTGAGCAATGGCAGATCATCCAGGTCGAGCGAGCCGACGAGGATCGCTTGCGCAAGCTGCCGGCAGTTTCGCCCCTTCTGGCCGCTGAAACCGATCGCCTTGAGCTCCGCGTTTTCGAGCTCGAGGAATGGGTCCGGTTCGAGTGGGCCGACTCTCGCCGCGAGTTTGTCGAACGCCGCCTTTGCCGAGGCCAGCGACACCTGCTGTTCGAGGATGATGTGGACCAGGGTCGGAAAACCCGGCACGCGGTTCCAAAGCGGAGGCGGGCCGAGGCGGTCGAGGGTCCGAGCCAGATCGGGGTCGCGTGAAGCCAGGATCTCGCAGGCTTTCGCAAGCTCTATCGCGGTCATCGGTGATGGGGGAGAGGTCATCCGGCGTCAAGGCCTTTGATCTCGAGCCCGACGGACAGTGCGTATCGTTTCAGAGCGGACCGAGCTGCCTCTCCGTCAGCCGTACTCGTTGGGGTCGATGGGTCGTCACCCTCGAAACGCCGGGACAGAACCTGGATGGTGCCGCTTTTGCGGTCGGCCTTGAGATCGTAGCGGGCCACCAGACGTTCGCCCGCCAGGACCGGCAGACAGTAGTAGCCGTAGAGTCTTTTTGCGGCTGGTTTGAAAATTTCGAGCATCTGGTGAAAGGCGAAGAGCTGCTGGACGCGGTTTCGATCCCAGAGGACCGGATCGAACGGCGAGAGGAGGACCCCACGATCGTGACGCGGCCGAATACCCTGGAGCCGAACAGCGAGATCGAGGTCTGTTGGTTGAATCCAACCACGGCTCATGCGGCCGCCGTCAAGGATGAGGTTGCAGGGGACGATGTCGTTGGATTCTTCGGGGTGATCGAGGGCGGCGACGACATCCTTCTGTGCGAGCCGGAAGGTCTGGGAAATGGTGCCGGTGGTCGCCCAGCCGTGACCCGCCAGAGCTTGCAGCGCCAGGGTTTCGATAGCCCGCCCCCTGGGAACGGTTTCCCGACGCCAGGATTCGGGGATGACCCTTTCGGGGAGGTCGTATGTGCGCTGAAAATTTCGCCGCTCTCGGATTGCCAGCTCGCCTGATGACCACATCGCCGTGGCGACCTTTTTGGCGACCTTGAGGTCCCACCAGCCGCGGCTTCCTCCCCCCTCCATGTCGAGGGATCGCAGTGGCCCTTCGTCGCAAATGCGGCGCCGGAGGTCCCTGGCAACTTCGGGGTGCTGGCCGATGAGATCGCCCCACCAGGGGTGGTGGCGGAAATCTTCACGTCGAAAACCGAATGTCGGGTAGAGCTCGAGAGGGATCCAGCTCGCTTCGTGCCCCCAGAACTCGAAGATCGGCTCGCCGGGTTGAAGGAGTTCTTCCGCGTAGGACGGGTCGAAGCCCTCGAGACGGGATTGGAGGACAATGGAGTGACTGCGGGCGCCGGCGATCGCGACGGTGTCGAGTTGGAGATAACCAAAGCGCTGGATGATACGGTGTGCCGCTGTCCGTGCCCGCTTGCCGCGCCCCGAGGCGCGCCTGGGCATTTCGGTCCACTCCGGTTTGAGAAGGCCGGCCCGGCAGAGCGCTAACCGCCTGGCGGCGCGGACATCGATAGTTTCGTTCACGCGCTCGATGAGGTCCCGTAGATGCGCCGCATGTCCGGAAGCTCGGTCGTGAAGTAGTGGACCCAGATGTAGAGGTGGCCGAAGACTGCGGCCACCAATGCGGGGCGCGAGGCGTACCAGAGGGCTGGGATGTAGAGCACCATCATGCCGAAGGTGTACATTCCGTTTGATGTGATGCGAAAGATCCCCTCGCGCACGATCGGTGTCGATCGGTAGGACGGATCGAAGTGGTCGGCGCCGTAGGCGCGCAGCAGGCCGAAGAAATGGGCGACCGAGTACATCAGATAGGCGACCGGGACCGCGATGATGAGGGCCAGAGATTTGAGGACGAGCGGTTTAGCGGCCAGGGTGTCACGAGAAGCGACTGAGAGCGCGAAGATCACGAACAGGCGCCCGAACAGAAATACCGTAAATACCGCGGCGTAGACGGCGAACCCGTGCCGGCCAAAGAGGCGGCCGATCAGGCCTCTGTGGAGCTCGGTCCGCCAGCAAAACCAGACAAAGAACTGGTGGAGGAGCGGGATCTCGACCGAAATCCAAAACCAATTCCAGGTGCTGATCCCCCACAGCTCACCTCGGTGAAAACAATCGCATTTCATGCTGATCAGCCACAGGGCAGGCAACATGACGGCAAGCGCCAGGACATGCAGCCACTGCCGTTCGAAGATCGCCGCCATCGATCCCTGGGGTTTCATGGTCCGTGAATGGTACATGACTTCAGTTGGTGGATAGCAGATCCGGACTGATCACTGATCACTGATTACTGATCACTGATTACTGGACTTCTCTGGGATGCGAGAGCACACATGTTCCGCGAGCGCGGTGATGGTGAGCGATGGATTGACGCCCAGGTTGGCGCCGATCATCGATCCGTCTATGACGTAGAGGTCGTCGTGACCAAAGACGCGCCCGGAGGAGTCGATGACGCCACTCTCCGGTCCGCTGCCAATGCCACAGCCACCGAGAATGTGGGCGGTGGTGGAAGTATCCAGCAACACCTCATTGAGGGTGGATTGCGGGATGGCATCAAGTTCCTCGGCCACCTCGCGGGCGATCTCATTTGCAACCGGGATGTACGACGGGATTCCGGGCTGGTCAGGATCGGGCTGGGTGGTGAGGGTGCGGCTGAACGGCCACATGAGTTGGCGCTTGCGCACCAGACGGGTGAAATTGTCGGCGGTTTGCATTGCCATCACGACGGTGCCGGTCTCTGCCTTGCCCCATGGCTTGAGAATGCGGACAAAATCGATTGGATGGCGGAGGATATTGCCGAGCCACTTGAGCTGGCGCGGTACGCCGGGTCCGCCGTCGGTGAGTAGGGTGCCGAGGAGCAGCATGACGTCGGATCCCTTGGGAAAGCGGACACACTCGAAGTGTGTTTGGTCGTCGATCTCGACCTTGGCCGCGATGGCGATTCCCTCGCTCAGGTCTTTGCGGCTTTTCGAGGTCACGCCGAGCAGTGCCTCGGAGTTGGTGCGCACGATGTTTCCGATTTGATCGGAGAGGTGAGGAAGACTGCCCCTCTCCTTGCATTCCATCAGGAGGCGAACCGTACCGAGCACCCCACCGGAAAAAACGACTCTTCGAGCGGTGGTTGTGCCACGCTTTGACGAGAAGAAACCGCTCGATCGGCGCCACAAGAGGCGGTAGCCGCCCTCAGGAAGCGCCTCTACCAAGGTTACGAGAGTGTCGGGGGTAACCTGAGCGCCGGCCCTCTCGGCCAGCCAGAGGTAGTTCTTGTCGAGGGTGTTCTTGGCCCCGGGGCGGCAACCGACCATGCAGCCGCCACAGAAAGTGCAGCCGGTGCGATCTGGGCCCTCGCCGTCGAAATAGGGATCCGGAACGGTGACCTCCGGGTCGCCGAAGTAGATGCCGACAGGCGTGTTGCGGAAGGTCTCCGCCCTGCCGCGCCGCGCCGCGGCACGGCGGAGGGCCTCGTCAGCAGGCCCGAGCTTCGGATTTTCGGTGACGCCGAGCATTCGGCGGGCGGTGTCGTAGTGTTCTGGCATCACCGACCGCCAATCCTCGAGGCCCTTCCACTGGGGATCGTCCCACACCGTTTCCGGGGGTTCGAAGAGGGTGTTGGCGTAGACCAGACTTCCACCGCCAACTCCGACACCGTGCAGGACAAGCGCCTCTCGAAGGAGCCGCATTGCGAAGATGCCCCTGCAGCCGATCTTTGGGAACCAGAAAGACTTGCGGATGTTCCAGTTGGTCCTTGGGAAGTCTACAGGCCGCCAACGCTTGCCCTTCTCAAACACGGTTACGCTGTAGCCCTTTTCAGTCAGCCGATGGGCGGCTACCGATCCACCGAAACCGGAGCCGATGACGGCGACATCAGTGTCAAAGTCTTTTGCGCCGCCTCGAGACATTTGGCTCATTTTGCCCCCTTCGGTGAGTGTACTCCCTTTTGCCGCGCCACGGCAAACGGCTTCACAAATCGCTTTTCGGGCGTGGCTTCGGGGGCAGACTCGGACTCCGAGCGGTGTGCAGTTATACTCTCCCCATGAGAAGAGTTGGCGTGGCATTCTGGCTACTGACCTTGATAGGACTCTCAGCCGCATCGGCAGCCGATCCGCGATTAGTGGATGGAGTTTCTGGAGCTCCTATCGCTTGGACGGACTGGGTCGCAAAAAGGGGCCCAGTTGCGGTACTCGTTTGGGCCTCTTGGGCCCCGACGGCCGACGCGACGATGGATGGGCATGCGGGTCTCTCGAAAGCGTGTGCCGATGCCGGTCTGCACCTGGTTGTGCTCGACGTTCAGGAATCCCTCGAGGACGGTCGTTCTGCCCTCGGCGGGCGTGAGGTCGGTTGGCTGCATGATCGACACGGCGCTCTGCTCAAGAAGTACCGAGTCATTGAGGTTCCTTCTCTTCTGCTGGTGACCGCTGAAGGCGAACAACTTGCCAAGCTTGACGCGACGCCGGATGCGGTTCGGGTTTGGAGCAACCCTTGACCTTCGAGGGGGCTGTACGCACCGGTCGATGGTGGCTCATCGGTCTCACGCTGGTTGCTCTCATCCTGGCAGTGATGATGCTCGTCGCCGGACAGCCTACGGCGGCGACGACTCTCGATCGACTGACGGTCGATCCCCTGACTGCGTACCATCCACCGTTTCAGACCTTCGTCGCTTCCGGAGATACCATCGAGAGTGTCTGCCGGCGACTGGCGGGTGATGATTGGGTTATTTGGCGAGATGCCCTGGTCGACGAAATCGACCCCAAACGACTTTTTCCGGGCACAGAGTTTCGAGGCACCCTCACGCCATCGGGCGCGCTTGAACGCTTAGAAGTCGTATTTGATAGCCGAAACGAGGTCCACCTGGAAGCCAGTGTGCAGGGCATCCTGGTCGCCCGGGTCGAACGCCCGATCGTCAGCGAGGTGCTGAGGCTCGAGGGGGAGGTAGAGTCCTCGCTTTTCGGCGCGATGGATAGCGCCGGAGGCGATCCGGAGCTGGCGGTGCAGATCGCCCAGATCTACCAGTGGGACATTGATTTCCTCCGCGACATACGGAAGGGAGACACCTTCATCGTGGTTGCCGATCGCCAGACCGTGGATGGTGAATTTTACGGCTGGGGGACGGTCTTCGCGACGCGTTTTATCAACGATGGACGGACTCTTGACGCGGTGGTCTATCCCGATGACTCTGGGCGCCTCGGCTATTACGACCTCGAGGGCCAGCCCCTGCGGAAACAGTTTCTGCGTTCGCCTCTGAAGTTCAGCCGGGTGACCTCTCGATTCAGCATGAGCCGCTTCCACCCGGTGCTGCGGCGCAGGATGCCGCATTACGGGGTCGATTACGGAGCACCCACCGGAACGCCGGTGCACGTGACGGCGGACGGGACCGTGACGCTGGCAGCCCGCAACGGAGGCGGTGGCAACATGGTGACGGTTCGGCACACCAATGGATACGAGACCAATTACCTGCATCTCAGCCGTTACGTCAAGGGCATCCGCCGCGGAACCCGGGTGAGCCAGGGCCAGGTGATTGGTTATGTCGGATCCACGGGTCTGTCCAGCGGTCCGCACCTCGACTACCGTGTGACCCTCAATGGGAAATGGATCAATCCGCTGGCGATATCTTCGCCGGCCGTGAAACCACTGTCGGAGGATAGATTGCAGCGATTCCTGGCCCATGCTCTCGCCGTGCTTTCGTTGATCATCGACGAGCCGCCACCAGTTGGGGCGCGCTGTTGACCGGCTCTTCCAGCGTCGTCATGCGAATTGAGTGTCCCTGCCGAGCAGATTTCGCGGGAGGGACGCTGGACATCTGGCCGCTAGGGATGCTCCACGCGGGTTCGGTGACGGTCAACGCAGCGATTCCAGTGGTGGTACGGATGGACGTGGACCTCGGCGCACCGGAGGGTGAAGTCTGGCACGCCATAGGAAATGCCGACTGGACAATCCTTGACGCGTCAGTTGCGACGACCGATCTCTCGGCTGCGGTCGCCTTTGCGGTCAGACCGAAGGGCGGAGTCCGTGTGCGGGTCCACTCCCAGGCGTCGCTCGGATCGGGTTTGGGGGGCTCCTCCGCCTATGCCGTAGCGCTCGCCCGCGGCATCCTGGCTGCCCTTGGTGAGAAGATGGAGGCCGTGCGCCTTGTTCTGTTGGCGCGTGACCTCGAAGCCCGGATCCTCACAGTACCGACTGGTCTTCAGGACCACTGGCCGGCGGTCCTGGGAGGCGTGCTCGCGATTCACCACGAGCCGGGCGGTGAAAGGGTCGAGCGTCTGGCCGTGGACCCGGCTTGGGTCAGCGAGCGATTGACCGTCTTCGACACGGGTATTACTCACCATTCTGGGATGGTCAACTGGCAGGTGATCCGGCGACGGCTCGACCGGGACAGCGAGACCACCGAGGCTCTCGAAGCCATAGCAGAGGCGGCTCGAAGTTGCCGAATTGAACTCGTCAACGGAGACGAAGGCGGAGTAGGCAAGGCGATCGGAGCCGAATGGATCGCACGCAAACGTCTCGCCCCGGAGGTCTGCCCGCCGGAACTCGAGGCGATTATCGACGCCGGCCTTGCGGTTGGTGCTTCAGCTATCAAGGCATGTGGTGCTGGTGGCGGCGGCAGCGTGCTTGTGTGGCATCCGCCAGCAGCACGGAGGGCGATCGCTACCGCGCTGGCCACGGCCGCTCCCGAAGGCCGCGTCGTGGCAACCGAGATATCGATGGTTGGTTGTCGCGTTCTAGCCGCGGATTAGCCGGCATATTTCACCGGGTGCCGTTGCGAGGCCGAAAAACTGTTGTGAGATCTGCGGGTTGAAGCTCTATTCAGGAATCTTCAGTTTTTGGCCGACCTTGATGAGATCCGGGTTGTCGAGGATGTCGCGGTTTGCCTCGAAAATCTTCATGTACGCGCTGGCCTTACCGTAGTACTTCTGAGAAATGGCACCGAGTGTGTCACCAGCCACGACTTCGTAAACCCGTTCCTCGGCCACCGGCTCAGGCTCGGGGGCCGGTTCCGGCTCAGGCGCTTTCGCGACTTCAATAGCGTTGACGATGTTGTCCGCCTTGACCGCCTGGTCGACCTTCTGCATCGCGAGATTCGCAGCCTCGCGGCTCTCAGCCTTGCCCTTGAGGGTGATGACCTTGCCGCGAACATCCGCATGCAGGCCGCTGACTCCTGGGGTCGTGGCGCCGACTTCGTCGATGGCTTCCTGCACCTGCTGATCGAAACTTTTACCGAACAGATCGAAGAGACCCATTTTTGGTTCTCCTTTCCTTTCAGGCTTTCTGTTGGCGCTCACTATAGCAGCGCTGCAGAGC
>Ga0224513_10001217_pt1 | contig 10359 bp, 10 predicted proteins | sample SF_May12_sed_USG_5_FD_169109 | JGI IMG/M metagenome (GOLD analysis project Ga0224513, IMG submission 169109) | Sediment microbial communities from San Francisco Bay, California, United States - SF_May12_sed_USGS_21 | ecosystem: Environmental > Aquatic > Marine > Sediment | place: USA... | reverse complement strand
ACTGTGAAAGACGAGGGTGGCTCTGCTGTGGGAGGCGCCTTTGTCAGCGCCCAGCTTTATAATCCAGACGCAGATGATCCGAAAGATGAAGTGATTGTGGAATCGAGTACGACGACTGAGGCGGACACAGGAGCCTATACACTGTTTCTGCCACTCAATACGTACAATATAGTTGCAACTGCGGTAGGATACCTGCCAGCATGTAAAGAGCTTGAAGCTGAATGGTACTTTGATAATGACCCTGCGCATTTCGCACTTACTGAGGCAATAGAAACTATTACAATAAGCGGCACTGTGTCCGGTTTGGCCACTGATGTGGAAGCCCTTTTGAGTATCAGACAGCATGATGTTAACTGTGGTGGTACAGTGAATTCCACGATTGAGGTAGCATCATCCTTAGTTGCAGATGGAGGTGATTTCATTATTACCTTACCTGCAGGTACGTATGACCTAGTTGCATCTACAGCAGGGGAAACCATAGCCCCGATCGAGCTTAATGATAATATTAATGATTTGGAAATTGTTTTCGGTCTCTAAAATGGTATGAGAATTTTACATGAGGAGCCTTCAAAACATTTTTCATTATCGAGGGGAACCTCAAACAAAAAGCCCCCGCAAGCCTATACGGGGGCTTTTTTATATCAACTTTGCAACTAGGGTCGTGAGACCAGGATCGAATGTTCCACATTTCTGTCCGGATCATACATATGGCCGCTTTTGGCAAGTCCGGTGACACTGAAGCTCGTGCCGGTAATGGAGAGCTTGACTCAGTTGTTGCTGACAGTGCCTTGTCCCATGCTGCTTGTAGCATAGGAACCGGAGCTGCCCCTATCCCATAGCCTTTTGCTGTTACCCCGGCAACAGGGCTGCCATTTTGCTCGTGAACCGTTATAGTTACGAAAGGAGACCAGCCGGCTGCGGTTCAGTTCCGAATAAGAGTGAAGCGCTGCAACATGCAGGGCATCGGCCGGTGTCAGTGATGCTGACCGAATCAGGCCCGGTGCTTTCTCAGCTCGCAACCGTTTGTATCATCATGCAAGCGTTCAATAAAGAAACCCAGCTCATTGTCCGCATTATCCAACCAGCTCAGAGCAATGGTATCGAATGTAAGCCCGGTTGCTGCAAAACCGCCAGGAATGAAAGGCAGGATGCCGGGCGAAAAAATTTCGGCAAGAAAGGGGGAAAAGAAATTCTTCCCCGGGAAAGAATTTTGTAAATTCAGTCAATCTAAAAAAGGAAACAATGTTTTCATAATAGAGAGAGGCATCCGTTTAATTGAATAAATGAAAATACCACCCTTTAAAATTTGTTTGAAAAATGTTGTCTTGCCGTGGGGGGCAATACTGATTATGTGTAGGGCAATATTCGCCATAGTGTAAGATTGCCGGGACGATTGAAGTGGTTGCATAGAAGAAAAGCCTTGTGTATCATGCACATGCTTTATTCTCAGGAAGTGCAATTTTATATCCATTTTTCAGGCAATTAGCATGTCCTGTTTCGTCATGAGACATGCTGCCCATTTTCAATTAATCCCTGTATTTTATGCAAACGGGCATACAAGAGTAAGCCGCCTTGCACAAACAGACGATTGATATATGCAGAGGAGCAATAAACCCTGGCGGCGTAAGGCTGGCAGGAGGTATTGCCTGGTAAGAATTTCTGGAGAGTTGCTATGCAGATAACAGACCGTATCCACGCCCTGAAGATTCCCTTCCAGATTCCTGTGGCTCCGGGAAAAACCCTTGAGCGCTTTGTCTATGTTTATCTTATCGTGGGCGGAGAAATCTGCATTATTGACAGCGGCGTGCAAAACACATCTGCAGTAATATTTGATTACCTCAAAAAACTGGGCAGAAAACCGCAGGATATTTCGCTGCTCGTCCTGACCCATGCCCACCCGGACCACATAGGCTCAGCCCGGGCAATTCATGCTGCAACTAAATGCAAGGTTGCCGCACACCCGGATGCCAAGGCCTGGATAGAAGATGTGGAGATCCAATTCAACGAGCGGCCTGTTCCAGGATTTCATGCCCTTGTTGGCGGAAGCACACCCGTTGATCGGCTCCTGCATGATGGGGATGTCATCGACCTGGAAACGGTCGCCCTGGAGGTTATTCTTACCCCGGGACATGCCAGGGGCTCCATATCGCTTTACTGCAAAGAGGAGGGTGTTTTGTTTGCAGGCGATGCTATTCCACAGGCAAATGACCTGCCGATCTATGACGATGCAGCCACAGCAGTTGCATCGATAAAAAGGCTTAAAGGTCTGGCGGGCATAGAATACCTGCTTGCCTCCTGGATGGACCCCCTTGCGGGCGCGGCTGCCTATAAAATGATGGATGCGGGCCTGGAATATATGCAGCGGATCCATGGAGCCATTGGGGAAATTGCAGCAAAAGGCAAAGTGGACGACCCTATGAAACTTTGCGCCCGGATGGTGCAAATCCTGGGTTTGCCGGAGATTGCTGTAAATCCATTAATAGCAAAGTCTTTTGTTTCGCATCTGCACAGTGATGGATCCGTAAAAAATCTCACGTTTATCAACGGGGCCGGATAACATCAATAGAATATGGGCGCAATATCGCATCGCATAGTGATTTTGTACGATGCCGACAAAATCATCGACCGGAAGAATCTGCGGTAAAGCAGAAAAGAAAAGACATAATGGCAAAGGTTTCAAAGCAGAATATACCCACTTGCAGCGAATTGGAATATCGCCGTAAGTGGCTGTACCAGCTGCAGTCCGAGTTTAAGCAGATTTGCAGCTGGTACAGGATTGCACTTGCCGTCCCGTCCTTCAGGATCAGTGAAAGCCCGGCAACGCTTGGTTCATGGCACCCTGAATCGCGCACGATAAGTATCTCTTCCACCCTGATAAATGAATATTCATGGGACGCGGTCATCAATGTCCTTAAACATGAAATGGCGCACCAGTATGTGCATGAATACATGGGCAGAGGAATGGAGCTGCCCCATGGGCAAGCATTTGCAGATGCCTGTAATAAGCTTGGTGTGTTATCCCCTTTTAATGCAGCAACCGGGGACACCCCGAAAGTTTTTATTGCGACCAGGCAGCAGGGCTGTGACTCAGAATATGACAGGAAGGTGAACAAGGTACGGAAAATGTTTTCCCTGGCCGGGAGTGGCAACAAGCATGAGGCTATGGCGGCAATGAGCAAGGCCAACAGCTTTATCCGTAAATACAACCTTGAAAGGCTCGATAGTCTTGAGCCATCGCAATACAGCTATGAAATTATCAACACCAGGAAGAAGAGACTGCATATCATTGTGCGCAGGATAGGGAGCCTGCTCACGGACTATTTTTATGTTGATATCGTTTATTCCGAACTTTTCGACCCGGCAAGCATCGAGACTTTCAAGACAATCGAGCTGCTGGGTACTCAGGAAAATGTAACCTTTGCCAGGCATGTCTTTGATTTTTTAAGCCGCAGGGTTGAATTTCTCTGGCAAAACCATAGAAAAACAGCCAAGGCACCAGGTAAGCTTAGAAAAACTTATATTCTAGGGATTCTGCAGGGGTTTCGGGAAAAGCTGGAAAAAGAAGAGAAAAAGCAGGCAGTACCAGCCGGGTACTCTGCAGGAAGGGGCCGGCACAAAACCATAAGTGCGCTGGTTGTTGCAAAAGATCCGGGTTTATCGGAATTTACAACACGCCGTTTTCCAAGGCTGCGGAAGGTTCAATACCGCTCAGCGGGTATCTATTGTAAGGATACATATACTGCGGGAAAGACAGAGGGGAAGAAAATTACAATCCACAAAACAGTCAAGCATGAGGACGGAAACCGGGGGAGACTGCTGGGCAGTTAATACAAGAAATGAGCAAGCGATAAAGTTTTTTTCAAGATGGTTTTCCATGATTTATTTGCTTGATTTGTTTAAAATCTGTTGTTATTATTACGTTATTAGTTGTGCAGTGCCTGTTATTTTCAGGATCCGATTAAATGAACCGCACAATCAAGACCTATAGATTGTGCGGTTTTTGTTATTGAGGGTCAGAAAAACAGCCTGCCAGCCCGCTTGAAGCAATCGGGTTTTTCTTATTAAGTGGCTCTGCATGGGCCTAATGAAAAGGAGTTAAGAGGTGAAAGAAGGAACAGTAAAGTGGTTTAATGCGTCCAAGGGTTTCGGGTTTATCGAGCAGGATAATGGTGGTGATGTTTTCGTACATTATTCAGCAATAAAAACAGATGGTTTTAAAACTCTTGATGAGGGTGCCAGGGTTCAGTTCGAAGTTGTTGACGGCCCCAAAGGCCCAGCTGCTGACAATGTTGTCCAGCTATAAGACCAAATAAAAGCCAACAATAAAAAAAGCCCCGCACTATGCGGGGCTTTTTTTATTGTTGGCTGTGTAAAAAAACTAACCGCAGTTGCAACCTGTTCCACAGGCAGCTGTACTATCTGCACTATCTGTATTATCCGGACCGCAGCCGCAGCCGCAGCCGGCACTCAAACTGGCAGCTGCCTGGGCCAGTTCATCAGCTGTAGGTTCGCGCACATCAATCACATTGACATCAAAATGAAGCTGTTTGCCGGCCATGGGGTGGTTGAGATCAACCGTAACAGTATCATTGTCATTTACCTGCGCCACAGTAATCATGAATGGCCCACGGGGACCCTGGGCCTCAAAGGCCATGCCGGGCTTGACTTCAACATCATTTGGAAACTGGCTTTTGGGAATATCCTGGAACAGGTCATCTTTAACCGGGCCATAGGCGTCTTCCGGCGCAATAATCAGCTTGGCGTTATCGCCGGTTGCCCTGCCCATGAGTGCCTTTTCCAGGCCCGGAATTATCTGGCCGGTCCCGGTAATAAAGCCTAAGGGCTGATCGGCGGGGGACTTGTCTATTTCCTGCCCGGACTCCAGGGTAAGCGTGTATTCAATCGCCACGTACATTTTATCTGCAATATTCATTAGTATCCTCCTGTAAAATAAAAAATATCCCGATGAAACCGTAAGGGTTGGTTTCATCGGGCTCCATTGCTGCTTATTAATTTAAGGCATGTGCCGCCAATGTCAACCACTTCGAGTGATTTTTGTTATGCAGCGAAAGAATAGAAGCTGATGGCATAGCAAGAGCCGGGTATTTTATCTGTAAGAATTATATGGTATGTTGGGATAAGCATATGATATAAGGTGCATTCAACCTGGTGCAACCTGTCCATGGAAGTGGAACATCTGGGCCATTAAATCAGTGAATTTCTGACTTATATAAAGGAGTGGAAATGGCGGAGAAAGTACTAAGTGTTGACCAGTTGGCCTGGGCCCTGGTAGCTGAGAAAGAGCCGGCCATTATCTGTAAACAGGCAGATGTTACGTATGACTTCCAAGCACAAAAGTTCTTAATGCAGTGTTTTGGGCAGGGAATTTTTGTTAATCCTTCAAGTTATACAATTGCAAGCGAGTCCCTATTGGGAGAAAAACTTTTACATGGGCTGGGTTATTTTTTTGACCTTGCTGCTCTCTGGTATTTAGGCACTGCAAAAAATGTTCCCACTTCAGGCCGCATGATCAGTCCGGCCAGCCTCAACGGTGGTGAAATTTTTCAAAGGGGGACCCATGTGCTCCCCTTGCACCAGATAGCTGCAAAGTATGGCAGCGACTTTGAGGGTTTTTATAAAAGAGGCGAGGAGCTTGGCGGGCAACAAATGGGGTATGGGGATGCTTCTTTGCGACTGTACCCATTTCCCAGGGTGCCGGTGACCATGATCCTGTGGAGGGGAGACGAGGAATTTCCGGCCCGGGCCGACATGTTTTTTGACACAACCTGCGAAAAGCATCTGCCTACGGATGTCATATGGTCAACAGCAATGACCTCGGCTCTGATAATCTTATAACTGGTCATCATCTACTTTAGTTTCCGTAGGTTAAGCAAAAAAAGAAAGAATATATGAGGAGGCCCGTCATGGAGTTTAAAGATCGAGTTCCAGATTATGGAGTGGAATATCTTGGTCTCCACAGCTTAAATGAAGTGCACTGGAACCTGTCCACGCCGGCTCTTTATGAATTTGCCATACGCAGGTATGAGGGCCAACTTGCCCATCATGGGCCGCTGGTGGTGTCCATGGGGCAGCATACCGGGCGTGCGGCCAAGGATAAATACATTGTTGACGAACCAGAAACCCGCGATGATATCTGGTGGAGCAAGGTCAATGTCAGCTACCCGGAAGATCGATTTGATGGCCTGCTCAAGCGAATGCTGGCATATCTGCGCGGTAAAACCATATATATTCAGGACTGTTATGCCGGGGCCGACCCTCAGTCCCGCTATCCAGTGCGTGTCATAACCACCTTTGCCTGGCATTCAATTTTTGTCAGGAATATGTTCATTCTGCCTCCTGAGGATAATGCCCTCCTGCGCAAGTTTGTGCCCGAGTTTACGGTGCTTCAATGCCCCAACTTTCATGCAGACAGCGATGACGATGGAACCCGGAGCGGCACATTTGTGGCGATCAATTTGAGCCGGAAACTCATTTTAATCGGGGGCACCGCCTATGCCGGGGAAATAAAGAAATCAATTTTTTCAGCTCTTAATTTTCTTTTGCCGGGTAAAAAGATTCTTCCCATGCATTGCTCAGCCAACGTTAATATGAATGACCCCAGCGATGTGGCCATCTTTTTCGGGCTGTCAGGCACAGGCAAAACAACTCTGTCAGCAGACCCGAACCGGGTGCTTGTGGGTGATGATGAGCATGGCTGGTCCGATGAGGGTATCTTTAATTTTGAGGGGGGCTGTTATGCCAAGGTAATCAAACTTTCCAAGGAGGCGGAGCCGGAAATTTATGCTACCACCAGGCGTTTTGGCACCATCCTGGAAAATGTCAGTATTGATCCGGTTAGTAAAAAGCTGGACCTGGATGATGACAGCCTGACAGAAAACACCCGGGCCTCGTATCCGCTCTCGCACCTTCCAAATTATGTTAAATCCGGGATGGCCGGCCATCCGCGATCCATTATCATGCTCACCGCAGATGCTTTCGGGGTTATGCCACCAGTGGCCCGGTTGTCAACAGAACAGGCAATGTATCATTTTATCAGCGGTTATACTGCTAAAGTGGCGGGTACCGAGAAAGGAATAACAGAACCGGTAGCAACCTTTTCGGCCTGTTTTGGCGCGCCTTTCATGATGCGGCATCCTTCGGTGTATGCCCAGCTTCTTGAAAAGAAAATACAGACCCATAACGCAACCTGCTGGCTGGTCAATACAGGCTGGACCGGCGGGCCCTACGGTATAGGCAGGAGGATGGATATACAATATACCAGGATCCTCTTGAATGCAGCCCTGGATGGTGTTCTGAATGATGTCGAAATGTATGCGGATCCTATTTTCGGTTTTCAGGTACCCGTTTCTGTTCCCGGCGTGCCGGCGGAGGTCCTTAATCCCCGCAATACCTGGACTGACAAGGGAGCCTATGACGCCCAGGCGGAAAAACTTGCCAGGCTTTTTGGGGAAAATTTCGAACAGTTTAAAGAGAATGCTCCCGCGCATGTCATAGAAGCAGGCCCCAGGATCGTCTGATTTGCTGCATGGTTACGGGGTGGAATTGTTGACGGCAACAGCATAGGTTTCACCGGCAAACTCTACAAGGTCAGCGTTTCGAAGCTTTCGCCCACGCCGGATTTCCACCACACCGTTTACCCTGACCTCTTCGTTGGCAATACGGAAGTTTGCCTCGGCACCATCCTGCACAGCGTCTGCAAGTTTCAGCAACTGGGAAAGGCGGATGGTTTCAGTTTTAATCGTTATTGAAACCATGCGAAACAGTTTGCCTGGCCCCATATCAGTTCCATAGTAAAACTACCCTGCTTATTCGCTCTTGTTGAAACGGTCTGTTTCAGCAATGACCTCCAGCAGTTCAATTGCCTCGTCAAGCAGCTTGTTCGCCTCTGCCTGTTTCCCCTCGGCCACCAAATTCTTGCTGTCCGCAATGAGCTCGTTAACAGTCTGGCGCTGGGTTTCAGACATTTCATACCCCTTGTTCATCATAGTGTTGATGGTTGCAAGTTTGTCATCCGGGCTGTTTGATTTGCTGTCTGAAGAGGAGCAGCCGGCAACGGCAAGCAACATGACGAGTAGCACAGTGATCAGTTTGGATTTCATTTCAGCCAGTCTCCTTAATGAAATAGTTATGATAGTTAAGCGTCTGTAAAGGTAGAGCAAATTCTTACAGGCATAAAATAATCTGGGGAAACACCATACAGCATATAGGCATTTATACCCAGCTATTTTCTTTTGCGCAGTCGAATTGCTGCCGGGGTGACCTCGACAAGTTCATCGTCGTTGATAAAGGCAATGCAATCTTCAAGGCTGAGGAGTATTGGCGGGGTGAGAATAACATTTTCATCCGAGCCGGAAGCCCGCATGTTCGTCAATTTTTTGCCTTTGGCCGGGTTGACCACAAGGTCTCCAGACCGGCAGTGTTCCCCTATAATCTGTCCCCTGTAAATCTTGACGCCGGGACCTAAGAAAAGGGTGCCGCGCTCCTGCAGATTGAACAGGGCATAAGCTACGGTGGTGCAATCTTCTTTAGAAACCAGGACACCACTGGTCCGGTTAGTAATTTCGCCGGCATAAGGACCGTATCCTGCAAAAACATAGTTCATGACACCCATACCCTTGGTCAGGGTGAGAAATTCGCTGCGGAAGCCTATGAGGCTCCGGGTCGGGACCTTGTATGCCAAACGGATCATTTCGTTGCGCCGGTTCATTTCCAGCATCTGCCCCTTAAGGCCGCCCAGCTTCTCAATGACAGGCCCCTGGTAATTTTCGTCAACATCAATGGTTAACTCTTCATAAGGCTCCAGTGTCTGACCGCCTTCTTCCTTCATGATGACAACGGGCCGGGTTACCTGGAACTCGTATCCTTCCCGGCGCATTTTTTCTATGAGGATTGAAAGGTGAAGCTCACCCCGGCCCGATACCTTGAAGCCGGCCCCGCCGCCAAGTGCTTCTACCTGCAGGGCAACATCACCCAATGTCTCGCGGAAGAGTCGATCCTCAATCTGTCGCGAGGTGACAAATTGGCCATCCTGACCGGCAAAAGGTGAATCATTGGGAATAAAGTGCATGGCAATAGTGGGCGGATCGATATCAATGAGCGGTAAAGGCCTGGGGTCTTCAGGATCAGTAAATGTGACCCCGACGGTGATATCATCCAGACCTGCAACGGCTACAATTTCCCCGGCTTGCGCTTTTTCTATAGGTATTTTCTGATCACGTTCAAATTTGAAAATCTTGGATATACGGACAGGAGAAAGGGTGCCATCCCTTTTGCCCACCACGATGTTCTGATTTATGTTGATGGTGCCGTTTACAACCTTGCCGATGCCAAGCTTGCCCAGGTAAGGAGAATAATCGATGGTATTAACCTGCAATTGTAAAATCCCGTCAGGGTCGCCGGTCGGAGGCGGGATAAAGGAAATAATTTTTTCAAACAGAGGGACCATGGATGCGCCATCTAGAGAGTCCTCAGCATTATGAAGGGCATATCCGCCTTTTGCCGAAGCATATATGACTGGAAAATCAAGCAATTCGTCGGGGGCCTCCAGTTTGGCAAAAAGATCGAATACCTGATCAACCGCCCAGTTGGGACGGGCGGCCGGTTTGTCTATTTTATTGATGACCACCAACGTGGGCAAAGAAATGGCCAGGGCTTTTTTCAGGACAAAATAGGTCTGGGGCATAGGACCTTCCTGGGCATCAACCAGGAGCAGGCAGCCGTCAGCCATACGCAGCACCCTTTCAACCTGGCCGCCAAAATCCGCGTGCCCCGGGGTATCTATGATGTTGATCCAGTAATCCTTGTAACAGAAAGAGCCGTTTTTAGCTGAAATGGTAATGCCGCGCTCTTTTTCGAGGTCCATAGAGTCCATGACCCTTTCCGCCATGGCCTGATTGTCCCTGTACATGCCGCTCTGTTTGAAAAACTGGTCAACCAGCGAGGTTTTGCCGTGGTCAACATGGGCAATGATTGCGATATTTCTGATCTGTTTTTGATTCATATGTGGAGAGTTCCTCGGGTAAGCTGCTGAAAAAAGAGCCCATCCTTATAGTATTCTGTATGAATTAGCAAGAAAATAATTGTCAGCCGGGATCTCCCTATTTTCATATTTGCGCACACTCCTTCTGTTGAAAATGAAATGCAGTAATGGGTTCATCGCCTGGCCTCCGAAGATTCTGTTGCTATTTGAGCTTTACCGGATGACTTGCTCGCTTTGAAAAGTGAAGGTAAACTTTTTTGACGCCGAGCGTAAGGAATTGCATAATCTGTGTAAACTGATTTGGCATGCGACAGCATATGTTGTTAATTCTGACAGAAATTATTGTGATAGAAAGGTGA
>Ga0224513_10001216_pt1 | contig 10362 bp, 6 predicted proteins | sample SF_May12_sed_USG_5_FD_169109 | JGI IMG/M metagenome (GOLD analysis project Ga0224513, IMG submission 169109) | Sediment microbial communities from San Francisco Bay, California, United States - SF_May12_sed_USGS_21 | ecosystem: Environmental > Aquatic > Marine > Sediment | place: USA: California... | reverse complement strand
CTGGTTACCGAACTGTCCGACCGCTTTGGACCGATGCCGGCGATGACGGTTGAAATGGTGGGCGTTGGTGCGGGCTCGAGGGAGTACCCGGGACTGCCCAACGTGGTCCGTGCGTTTGTCGGTTCGGCGGTGGTACCGGCCGGATCTTCACAGACCGGAAACGTCGTCGTCGATTGCAACATCGACGATCTCGACCCGCGCGTCCTGCCGGTGGTGATCGACCGGTTGCTCGGATCGGGCGCCCTCGATGCCTATGTCACACCGCTGGTGATGAAGAAGGGCCGGCCGGGTCATTTGATCACTGCGATAGCACCGGAGCAGGCGATCGAGACAGTGGTCGATGTGATCCTGCGGGAAACATCGAGCCTCGGTTGCCGCACCTATCCAGTCACCAAATACCATCTGGAGCGGCGCATGGAAACCGTTGAAACACCGTGGGGCCCGGTGCCGGTCAAGGTTGCCCTTGCCGGTGATACGGTCCTGCGACGGGTACCGGAGTTCGAGGCCTGTGCCGAGCTCGCTCGTGCTGCCGGCGTGCCGGTGCGGGACGTACTTGCAGCGGCGGGCGGTACATTCGACGAGGATTCCGAATAATGTCCGATTACGAAGCACTGACGCAGTGGTTCCGCGACGCCGGCCCGACCCTCGTGGCCTTCTCCGGAGGAGTAGATTCGACCCTGCTCGCGAAGGTCGCCTTTGATGCTTTGGCCGAGCGTGCGGTGGCGGTCACTGCGGTCTCGGCTTCGCTGGCGCCCCGTGAGCTCGACGAGGCTCGCGAACTTGCGGCCAAGATCGGCATTGCACACCGCCTGGAGACATCATCGGAAACGGCGCTCCCGCAATACCTGGTCAACGACCACAACCGCTGCTACCACTGCAAGACGGAGCTGTACTCAATCTGTGAGCGGGTGGCTGGCGAATTGGACCTGGCGGTCATCGTCAATGGTCTCAACACCGACGATCTTTCCGACCACCGGCCGGGCAACCAGGCGGCGGAGGAGGCCGGCGTGCGGTCGCCATTTGTCGAGCTTGGTGTCGACAAGGCAGCGATCCGCGAGCACTCCCGACGCCTCGGCCTGCCGACCGCCGAAAAGCCCGAGCTGGCATGTCTGGCATCACGCTTCCCGACCGGGACCCCAATTTCGATTCTGGGGCTCGAGCAGGTTGCGGCCGCCGAGGATGTCGTGGCCCGGCTCGGATTTTCCCAGTATCGGGTCCGCTTTCACGGCGACCTGGCGCGCATCGAAGTGCCGGCTTCAGAAATAGTACGTCTGACCGACGCCACGACGCGTGAACAGCTTCTTGACGGTGTGAAGGCGGCCGGCTTTCGTTTTGTCACCATCGATCTGGCGGGCTACTCGCGGGGTTCGTCGAACCCGATCGCCATGGCTGAGCCCTCAGGCTAGTGCCCCGGCACGCCCTCGATGCCTGGTCGGAAGCGGAAGATGTAATACGGCGCCTGGGAGGCGATGTGGCTCTTCGACCGCATGACCTGATCGGGGATCGCTGAGTCGGCCAGGTAGAGCCAGCCGTCGGGTCCGAAGGAGAGGGCGTCGGCCCAGCGGATGCGTGGGGTTTCGATCCAGGTTTCTAGTTCGCCCCCGGGACTCATCCGCAGCACCGCGCCGTGTTCGACATCGGTGATCCAAATTCCGCCCTCGAGATCGGCCGAGAGCCCGTCGGAGAGGGGCTTGCGGCCGAGCGCCTCGATGCGGGAGGCAAGGGCCAAATCGCCGAGAGATTTGTCGAGCAACGCCGTGGTCGGCACCCGGTAGAGGGTGTCGTGACTCATGGCACCGTACGCGAGCCACGCTCCATCGGGCGTCACCGCGATGCCGTCGATGCCGGGCTTCATCGCCGCCAACCCACCAAAGAAAGTCATTTCCTTGGCGGGTGTGCTGATGATCCAATCCTGAGCTGACACCGATGAGTGGCCTTCGAGGACTCTTCGGTCGGTAGCGGTAGAGACGTCGTGAACGACTATCGCGGGGCGCTGGCGCCAGAAACTGGCGTCGGCGATGAAGACGGTGCGCCCATCCGGGCTGATCTGTAGATCCTGGAGGAAGGAACCGCCCGGTGCCGCGGTGTTGTCGAAAACGTGATCGTGTACGACCTCATGAGTCAGCAGATCGATGGCCACCAGACGTGGAGTGTCGAAACCATGTTTTCCGTGATCGATGATCCACAGCCGGTGCTGGCGATCGACGGCCACGCCGAGCGGCGTTTGGAAGAGGTCATCCTGCAGCGCCTCGCTCGGGTAGGGCAAGGCGGCTCCGTCGCGAAACTCGAGGAGCTTGGCGCCCTCCGGTCGTGACTCGGGGTGGACGGTGAAAAAGCCACGACCGTCAGCGCTCATAGCCACGTTGCCGATCGGTTCGGGGTAGCTGAGGACCGTCTCGAGCTCGTTACCGGAAAGGATGGGCGCTCCAGTGACATCAGGGTATGGTTCGCCGCCGCCGTAGCGGACGCGGACCACGAATGCCAGACCCGTAACCACGATGAGGGCGATCCACAGCACGATGCGAATGACACTGCGCATATCTCATGCAATAGTCTCAAAAACACGAGTATTCCTCTGACGAGATATTGCGCTATGCTCCCGTGACCCGGGAGGGCTTTTCATGATTGTTTCTCGTATTTTTCAACTTCGTCATCTGGTCGCCGTTCTGGCCGTTTTCGCTGTCTGGGCCGCCGCGCTCCACGCTGGAGATAAGCCACTGACCTTCGAGGATCTGATGAAGTTCCGTCAGATCCAGGACGCTTCGATTTCCGAGGACGGCGCCTGGGTCGCCTATGCGCTCATTCCCGACCGCGGAGACGGCGAGGCGGTGGCGCAGTCCACGACTTCGGACACCATCTTCCGGATTGAACGCGGCGACGACCCGGTGATCTCTGCCGATGGTCGATGGGTTGCCGCAGTGATAACACCCACCCTCGAGGAGAGCGAGAAGGCAAAGGCGAAGAAGGGCAAGAAAAACGGGGAAAAGAAAGACGACGACAAGCCGAAGAATGGGCTGTCGCTGCTCGATCTCCGCGACGGCTCCGAACAGCGCATCGAAGAGGTCGAGGCCTTTGCTTTCTCCGACGACGGCCGTTGGCTTGCCTACAAACATTACGAGGAGAAGGAGAAGCCCGACGAGGACGCCGAGGAAGACCCCAAAGAGGCGACACAGGAAGATGACATGGACGAGAAGAAGGAGCCGGAAGTCGGCACAATCTTGAAGCTCCGCGACCTGACGACCGGCGAGGACCTCACGATCGAGCACGTCAGTGAGTTCGTCTTTGCCGAACAGGCGCCGGTCCTGGTCTACGCGGTGTCGGCGCCGGAGGGCGAGGGCAACGGCCTCTTCGCCCGGCGGTTGAACGGGAATCGCACCTCCGACTCACCTCTCCACACAGCGGAGAACGGGCTTTACACGCACCTCATTTGGGCGCGAGAGGCGACACACCTGGCCTTTGTGGCTGCCGTGCTCGATGACGATGGCGAGCCCGGTGACGCCGAAGTCTGGGTCTGGCGGGGAAAAGGCGACGCGGAGCGGGCGGCATCGCGTGATGACGCCCCCGACGGCTGGACCGTGCCGTCGGAGAACGAGCTCAGCTGGAGCCGTGACGGGCAACGCCTCTTCTTCGGTTTCAGGCCGGTCGACGAAGACGAGGATGACAAGGACAAGGGAGGCGACGAGATCGAGGACCCGCCATTCGATGCGTACGATTTCGGCGCACTGCTGGACACCAGAGAGGTCGATGTCTGGCACTGGAACGACCCGCGCATCATTCCCAATCAGAAGGAGCGCTGGGAGGAACACGAGGAGAACCGTGTCTACCGCGCGGTGGTCCACATCAAGTCGGGCCGGGTGGTGGCGCTCGCCGATCTCGAGATGCCCCAGGTCCGTCCTTCGGACAACCCACGAGTCGCGCTGGGCGGCTCCGACGTGCCTTATCTCAAGGAGATCACCTGGAATGGACAATTCTCCGATCTCTATGTGGTCGATTTGAAAACCGGGAAACGGCAAGAGGTCGCGCGGCGGGTTGCGAGTGGTCGCTCCCGCGCCGGTTCGCTGTCCCCCGATGGGCGGTTTGTGATCTTCTACAACGATGGTGACTGGCGACTCTACGATGTGAAAAAAGGGGAACTGGAAAACGTGACGGCCGGGCTCGGGGTCTCCTTCGCTAACGAGGACCACGACTATCCGATGGACCCGCCGGGTTACGGCATCTCAGAATGGTTGGCCGACTCGAGCGCGGTCTTCATTTACGACAAGTACGACATCTGGCGGGTCCCGACCGACGGTGGTCAGCCGACCTGTCTCACCGCCGGCGAGGGGCGAAAGAGCGACACAGTTTTCCGGGTGATCGACCTCGATCCGGATGAGGAAACCACCGCGCCGGATGGGCAGCTTCTGCTCGAGGCTTACCACGACCTCAAGAAGCATGATGCGTTGTATTCGATCGGGTCTGCCGGTGGTGAGCTGACCAGGCTCTACGGCACCGGGAAGCACAGCCTCGGCGTCATTACCAAGGCCAAGAAGACCGACCGCATTCTCTTCACCCGCGAGCGCTATGAAGAGTTTCCGGATCTTTGGACATCGAATACCAGACTCGAGGATCCAACGCGTCTGACAGAGGCCAACCCGCAGATCGCGGACTTCGCATGGGGGTCCGCCGAGTTGGTCGAGTGGGCGAGCGCCGACGGCATCCCGCTGCAGGGTATCCTGATCAAACCCGGCAACTACGATCCAGAAAAGCGCTACCCGGTGCTTGTTTACTACTATCGCTTCTTTTCCCAGCGCCTCAACCTCTTCAACGAACCGGTGGTCAATCACCGGCCGAGCTTTCCCCTCTACGCCTCCAACGGCTACGCCGTCTTCCTGCCGGACATCCGGTTCAAGGTTGGTCAGCCGGGGTATTCGGCCACCAAGTGCCTGGTGCCGGGGGTACAGAAACTGGTCGACATGGGAATCGCCGATCCTGATGCCATCGGCCTTCACGGCCACTCGTGGAGCGGATACCAGACCGCCTTTGTGATCACTCAGACGAATATCTTCGCAGCAGCGGTCGCCGGAGCACCGGTCTCGAACATGACCAGCGCCTATTCCGGGATCCGCTGGGGGACCGGGCTCGCGCGTCAGTTCCAGTACGAAAAGTCGCAGAGCCGCATCGGTGGCAGCCTGTGGGAGAAGCCCGAACTCTTTATCGAGAACTCGCCGGTCTTCTTCGCCGACCGCATCGAGACCCCCCTCCTGATCCAGTTCGGCGACGAGGACGGGGCGGTGCCCTGGTACCAGGGCATCGAACTCTACCTGGCCTGCCGCCGCCTCGAAAAGAACTGCATCATGCTGCAGTATCGCGGAGAGCCGCACCACCTCAAGAAGTATCCCAACAAGCTCGACTACTCGATCAAGATGAAGGAGTTCTTCGATCACTGGCTCAAGGGAGAGCCGGCGCCCGGGTGGATGACCGATGGAGTACCGTACCGAGGGAAGTGATTTTCAGACCGGTCGTGACCGGGTACATCTCGAGAGAGGATTGTCTGATGTTTTCGAAAGAGACCTACCGCCGGCGTCGAACGGAGCTGCAGAGCAGGACCAACGGCGGTCTCCTGCTCTTCCTCGGCAATTCCGAGAGCCCGATGAACTACGCCGACAACTGCTATCCGTTCCGCCAGGACAGCTCCTTTCTCTACTACTTCGGGCTCAATCAGCCCGATCTGGCGGCGGTGGTCGATGTCGATGAGGGTGCTGCGGTGATCTTTGGTGACGAACTGACCATCGACCACATCGTATGGATGGGCGATCTGCCGACGATTGCCGAGCGCGCCGAGATGGTCGGTGTCGCAGATACCCGACCGCGGGCGGCGCTGTCCGAGGTTGTCGGTGCCGCAGTGGAAGCCGGTCGGCCGGTGCGGTTCCTGCCACCGTATCGGTCTGACAACGCGGTTCTCCTGCACGAGATGCTCGGTGTGCCGCCACGTGAGGCAGCCGAACGGGCATCACTCGATTTCATCCGAGCAGTGGTGGATCAACGATCGATCAAATCGGACGAGGAAATTGTCGAACTCGACAGGGCGGTCGACATTTCAGTCGAAATGCACATTGCAGCGATGCGGATGGCGCGTCCTGGGATGCTGGAGTCGGAGGTCGCTGCCGAGGTCGAGCGTGTGGCGGTCGCGGCCGGAGGCCGGATCTCGTTCCCGGTCATCGCCACCATCCACGGCGAGACGCTGCACAACCACTATCACGGCAACACAATCTCCGATGGCGACCTCTTCCTACTCGACGCGGGTGCGGAAACGGCGATGGGTTATGCGGGCGATCTCTCCTCGACCTTTCCGGTGAGCTCGACCTTTACCAAACGGCAGCGAACGATCTACGAGCTCCAGCTCACGGCCTATGAAACAGCTATCGCGATGCTGGCCCCCGGTGTCCCCAACCGTGATGTCCACTTTGCCGCCGCCAGGGTAATTGCCGAAGGCATGAAAGGCCTCGGTCTGATGAAGGGTGACATCGAGGAGGCCTTGGCCGCGGGCGCGCACGCGATGTTCTTCCCTTGTGGCGTCGGCCACATGATGGGCCTCGACGTCCACGACATGGAAGACCTCGGCGAGGTCCACGTTGGCTATGGCGGCGAAGCGAAGAGCACCCAGTTCGGCCTCAAGTCGCTGCGCCTGGGGCGCGAGCTCGAGCCGGGATTCGTCATCACCATCGAGCCCGGCATCTACTTCGTTCCGCAGCTGATGGATCTGTGGCGTTCACAGAATCACTGCGCGGACTTCCTCGACTTTGACGCCCTCGATCAGTGGAGAGACTTTGGTGGAGTCCGCAATGAGGAGGACTTCCTCATCACTTCCGACGGCGCGCGCCGCCTTGGCAAGGCAAAACCACTGACCATCGATGAGGTCGAGGCGTTGCGGTCCTAGGGCTTTGTCTGCACGTCCGCAACCGCGCGTTCGAGATACGGCACGAGCATCTCCGCCAGTCGACGGTGTCCCTCTGCTGTCGGGTGGAGCCCGTCGGGCTGCATCAGTGTCGGATCGGCGCCGACTTCGCGCACGAAACCTGGTACCAGGATCGCGCCCTCTTCGTCAGCTATTCGGACGTACATGTCGGCGAACGCCTTTCCATAGTCGGGACCGTAGTTGGTTGGAATGTCCATGCCCAGGAGGATGACGCGCGCACCGCTCTCATGGCCGCGGCGAACGATCAGCCGAAGGTTCGACTCGGTGTTTTCGAGTGACTGCCCGCGCAGTGCGTCGTTGCCGCCGAGCTCCACTACCAGAATGTCGGCCCTCTGACCGAGCACCCAGTCGATTCTGGCAAGACCTCCGGCCGAGGTATCGCCGCTGACGCCCGCGTTGACCACCTCGATTGAGGTTCCGTTTTCTTGAAGGATCGCCTGCGCGAAGGCGGGGAACGCGTCGCTTTCGGCCAGCCCGAGACCCGCGCTGAGACTGTCGCCGAGGAAGACAACCCGCGGTGCATCGGCCCGCGGACTCGGTAGTGGACCTCGGGGCGTCGTCGTTTCCTGAGTCGAGGGCCCGCCACAGGCCACAGCGGCGACTCCCAAAATAATACAGCAGCGAAATCGAAGCCGGCGTGAAATGATAGGCGTCATCAGGGAGATTGTACCTGCAGGAGGATCTGTGAGGGAAACCGCAGCCAATAGTCTGGTGCTTTCGTTGAAGGGGGTCGGGCGGCGCCTGCCCTCGGGTGGGCGGATGTTGACGATTCTCAACTCTATCGACCTCGATGTGAGGCGAGGAGAGTTCGTTGCCGTGCTCGGTCCGTCGGGCAGCGGCAAATCAACTTTGCTGGCACTGATGGCCGGTCTCGACCGGCCGAGCTCGGGCGAGGTGTTATTTGAGGGCGAGCGGATCGACGCGTGGTCGGAGGACCGACTGGCGCTCCTCCGCCGACACAAGATCGGCTTCGTCTTCCAGGCGTTCCAGCTGCTGGGTAATTTGACCGCGCGCGAAAACGTAATGTTGCCAATGGAACTCCTTGGGCTGAGCCAGGCGAGGCGCCGGGCCGAGGAGCTACTCGGCGCCGTCGGGCTTTCGGAACGTGGCCATCATTACCCGTCGCAGCTCTCGGGCGGCGAGCAACAACGGGTGGCGCTGGCCAGAGCATTCGCTCCGCGGCCGGCCCTTCTGCTGGCCGACGAGCCGACTGGAAATCTCGACGGCGCGACCGGTCGAGTGGTGCTCGACTTGTTGGTGAAGATGCGGGCCGAGGAGGGCGCAACGCTGGTGCTGGTGACCCACGATCCGGCGGTCGCCGAGCTCGCCGACCGCCGGATCCATCTGCTCGACGGTCGTATTGAACGCGAGGAGGCGACTTGAGGGCTCGCTCCTGGTTTGCCCTCGCAGCCCGTGAGTCTCGCGGCTCTGCAGGGCGGTTGGTCTTCTTTGCCGCCTGTCTCTCGGTAGGTGTTGCGGCGGTGGTGGCGGTGGCCGGTCTTTCGCAGGCCCTCGACCGCGGCATTCAGGCGCAGGCGCGCCAGCTCCTTGCGGCCGACTTCGCCGTCAGCAGTCGGCGGCCTATCGCCGACGTGGTCATCGCCGCCATCGACGGCCTCCCGGGCGCTCTTCGCACCACCGTGATCGAGCTGCCGAGCGTGGTGTCTCTGCCGGAAGACGCCAATGGCTCTGGAACGCCGGGGCCGTCGCTGCTCTGCGAGGTCAAGGCGGTGGGACCGGGCTATCCCTTCTACGGATCGGTCGTGACGGAACCTGCTCGTCCGCTCGCTGCGCTGCTCGACGACGATCGGGTTGTGGTGGGACCGGAGCTGCTGGTGAGGCTCGGAGCCTCTGTCGGCGATCATCTTCGGATCGGAACCACGAGCTATGAGATTGCCGGCAACATCACCAGCGAGCCCGATCGGCTGGAAATCGGCGTCACCCTCGGGCCGCGGGTCCTCCTGTCGATAGCGGGTCTCGAGCGAAGCGGTCTCATGGGCCTCGGGAGCAGGGTCTGGCATCGGGGGTTGGTGCGGCTTGCCGATGGCTCGACGCCGGCTCAGGTGGAAGCCGCGGCGGAAGTGGTGCGCAAATCGGTTGCCGACCCGGAGTTCGTCAACATCGAAACCTACACTGAGGCGCAGCCGGCACTCCGCTCCGCGCTGTCCAGGGTCGAACGGTTCCTCGGCATGGTGGCGTTGCTGTCGCTGCTCATCGGAGGCATCGGTGTGGCCCAGGCGGTGCGGGCGTGGCTCGCCGGACGGCTTGATGCCATCGCCGTCCTTCGCGCGCTCGGCGTGAGGCCGCGCGAGATTTTCATTCTCTACCTCGCACAAACCGTTGTGCTGGCTCTCGTGGGCAGTGTCCTCGGTGCGGTGGCAGGCGCGCTTGCGGCGATGGCGGTTCCCGGCTTCCTCGAGAACCTACTGCCGGTGCGGGTGGAGGTCGGGTGGCAGCCGGCGGCGATGGCCCGAGGGATCGCTCTCGGCGTTGGCGTAGCCGTGATTTTCGGCCTCCGTCCCCTGTTTGATGTTCTGAAGGTGCCGCCGGTTCGGGTGCTGCGACGCGATGCCGATCCTCTTCCGGTCGGCAAGGCGGTGGCCACAACTTTGTCGGTCGTCCTTGCCGTCGGGGTTTTGGCGACGGCGACGCTGCAATCCGGTTCCCTTGTCCGCGGCGCCCTCTTTGCAGTCGGGTTGATCGTGGCGACAGCGGTGTTGGCCCTCGGTGCGTGGATCGTCGTGCGTCTGGTCGGCCGCGTGCCCCGCGAGTTCGGCTGCGTCGCCCTACGGCACGGGTTGGCAGCACTCGCGCGTCCCGGATCGGGCACCCTTGGCGCGGTTGTCGCCCTCGGTCTGGGAGTGCTGACCGTGCTCGGCATGTACGTGATTCAGGATCGTCTGTCGGCGCAGCTCGAGGCTGAACTTCCGGATGATGCTCCTACCGTTTTCCTGATCGACATCCAGCCCGACCAATGGGAGGGTGTTCGCAGCACCCTCATTGAATTCGACGCCGAGACGGTCGACTCGGTGGAGGTGGTGATCGCTCGGCTGCAGTCGATCAACGGCGTCCCGGTGGCCGAGCTCGTACCAGAGCAGGACGAGGAATCCCGAGACCGACGTTGGGTGCTGACCCGTGAGCAGCGGCTGACTTCGATGGCGACCCTCCCAGAGGACAACATCATCATCGATGGCGCGCTGTGGTCGGATAAGTCGCGGCCCGAGGTCAGCGTTGAACGAGACTTCGCGACCGACCTGGGGGTGGCGGTGGGCGATTCGGTTGTCTTCAACGTCCAGGGTGTCCCGCTCGAGCTCCTGGTGAGCAGCATTCGTACCGTCGAATGGGAGCGCTTCTCGATCAACTTCTTCCTCGTCGTCGAACCGGGGGTGTTGGATGAGGCGCCACGC
>Ga0224513_10001215_pt1 | contig 10366 bp, 19 predicted proteins | sample SF_May12_sed_USG_5_FD_169109 | JGI IMG/M metagenome (GOLD analysis project Ga0224513, IMG submission 169109) | Sediment microbial communities from San Francisco Bay, California, United States - SF_May12_sed_USGS_21 | ecosystem: Environmental > Aquatic > Marine > Sediment | place: USA... | reverse complement strand
ACGACGAGGCATTCACAACCGACGGCGGACTGTATACGCCGGTGTGGGTAAACGGGCTGATGAAAACCGAACAGAGTCAGTCCAACCTGGAATTTATCGACGGTTCGTCAGATATCCCCAGTGCCTATACGCTCGAGGCGGAATCCGTTGAGCCATACGAGTAAACGGCGTCTCTCTGCAATATTCCTGTTTACACGGGAACAACTTGGTCCTTGATTTGCAACTGTCTGTTGCGAGTCGGTTATTGCGGTTCAGGGCAGATTAACGAAGGCACTCTACTCGCAGCTTGTAGTCCCACGCAACTAATAGCAAAATATCGCTTAACAAGCGCATGCAGTCGGACCTGGCCTACGGCCAGGCCGTTGATGTAATCGTTAGCTGTACAAATGATGCGTAATTGTCCATGGCCTCAAAAAGAAAAGACCAAATTTGCACATTACTCAAAGGCATTGAAACTGGTGATGAGGCATCGGTCGCCGTGGTTAATCCTGACAAGTACATCCAGCATAATCCTCAGACTCACGAAGGAGGAGAGGGCCTGGTGGCACTGTTCAAAAGACTCTCCAAGAGCTCGCCCCGCGTCAATATCGTGCGCATCTTCTCGGATGGCGACTATGTATTTGCCCACACTGAATACGACTTTGACACTTCAAGGGTGGGCTTTGAAATCTTTCGCTTCGAGGGTGACCTCACCGTTGAGCATTGGGACAATATCCAGCCGAGGGAAGGACCCAACCCCTCCGGTCATTCGATGGTTGATGGGCCAACCGAAGTAACCGACCTCGATAGAACCGAACCCAATCGGGAAATCGTGCGCTCCCTTGTCGAAGACGTCCTTATCAATGGCCAACTCGACAAACTGGGGCATTACATTGACGACAAATCCTATTGCGAACATAACCCGCGTATCGGAGATGGCCTGTCGGCGCTACGCTCGGCGTTATCTGATCCAATGTCTAACGGCGGCATCACTATAAAATACGACAGAATGCATCGTATTCTGGCAGAGGGAAATTTTGTGCTTACTGTCAGTGAAGGTTCTGTAAATGACGTGAACTCCTCGTTCTTTGACCTTTTCCGGGTTGTCCATGGCAAGCTTGTAGAACACTGGGATACGACCGAGGCGGTGCCTCCGCGCAGCGAATGGAAGAACGATAACGGCAAATTTTAAAGCTGAACTGAATCATTGGTACAATCTTCTCAGAAGATTCGAATAAACACAGGAGCATACAAAGATGATCAAATTTGTTATGTGTATAACACGGCACCCGGACATGTCTCGCGAAGAATTCATGGATTACTGGATGAATAAACATGGCCCATTCTTCATGCAAAACGCTGCTGCCATGAGGGCCAAAAAATATGTGCAATCTCAAACCATAGACACCCCTTTGAACGAAGGGCTGAGGAGTTCGCGGGGAATGCAGCCTGAATATGATGGCGTAGCCGAGGTGTGGTTTGAATCGGAGGAAGAGCTGATGGCAGGAATGAGTTCACCGGAAGGCCAGAAGTCAGGTGCCGCGCTGCTGGAAGATGAGGGAAATTTTATCGATCACTCAAAATCCTCGGCATTCATTGTCAAGGAGCATGCATTATAAGCAGTTAACGAGCGCATGAAGGTCGACAAGATGCCCGCTACGCGAGCACTTTACCGCTAATGCGATGCGTTATGAGTTTGATCAACACGACGACGGTATAAAAAGCATGGGAACTGTAACAAATATCACACAGGTCAAATTTTCCGTTGGCGAGTTGGTACATCATCGCCTTTTTGACTATCGCGGCGTCATTGTAGATGTCGATCAAGATTTTCAGGCAACGGATGAATGGTACGAAGCAGTCGCTAAGTCTCGCCCTCCGAAAAATAAGCCCTGGTACCACGTTTTAGTGCATGGAAGTGATCATTCTACGTATGTCGCTGAACAGAATTTAGAGCCAGATGATATTCTGGAATCAATCAATCACCCCATGGTGGAACACTTCTTTACTGTGTTTAAAGACGGGAGGTATGTGCGTGTCGACCGGGACAACTAACCTGGAATCTCCCGGCAAGTGCATGCCGTTGGGCCCAGCAAAGCTGGTTCACTGATGCCAGGCATTGTGAAGGATCATGACAGCTAGATCCGACACCTTCGATGAGTGTTTAATAGAAATTGTCAGCCCAAAACTAATTGATATCGGATTTAAATTTGATAAAAGCAGAACATACCGCAGGTTTACAAACGAACAAACTGTTGCCGAGATCATTAATTTCCAACTAGGTCAACGACGCCTGGAAGGTAAGTTTACCGTCAATTTAGGCGTTTTATCCCAGGAAGAGGCACTGTTGAAAGGTGTAGAACTAGGTAAGGCTTATCCATACAGTTGCCCATCACAAAATAGAATTGGCTGTGTGTTACCACCAAAGTCGGAACTGCTTAAGGACGTTCCGTACCTGGGAATGATCTTTGGGTCTCATGATAAATGGTGGCGATTTTCTGCCGATAAAGAGTTTACCCAACGGCAAGTAAAAGATGTATGCGAAAAAATTATCACTTTCGGGGTGCCCTGGCTTGAAGACCATTCTTCATAACATGCAACAGGTTAGTTAACATGGCGGGCAAAGTTTTTTTTGGAAGTGTGGTTTTATGTTTGCTTTTTACCGGCCTCTCCCAAGTTTCAGACCCCGGTGTTTTGAGGATCCGTGGAGAACCCGCGCGAGTATTGTATTATGGCGGCTCCGGGTTACTCGTCGGAGTCTTTGCATTGGTTGCGTTAGGCAGTGGAATATACCTTGGTATAACCCGCTTTGAGGGTGTTTCTGTGGTCCAGCGCCGCGTCGTATTGTCCACAATGCTCCTGGTTTTGATTGCAGCCTTGATCATTTTAGTGATTCGATTCTATCCGGGCTAAAGACGAAAACTATACCGCCCTGCCACATAACAGGCGTAGGCAGACGGACCCAGCAGAGCTGCATTGCCGATACGTAGCGTTGGAAGCACCTGGCTTCGTAGGGGAAACTAGATGTTAAAGAAAACATTCAAACAGCTCGAACAATCGGGCTGGCGAGATAAAGCAGCCGCTTATGACGATATCTTCGCCCTGATTACCCGGCAGGCAATTAGCCCACTACTCGACAGCTTTGGCGATTTAACAGGAAAGCGCCTTTTGGATGTGGCCTGTGGAACTGGCCATTTAGCTGCTGAGGCCACGCAGAGAGGCGCCCATGCCGAAGGCACTGATTTTGCAGATACAATGCTTGCGAAGGCTTCCGCCAATTATCCTGATATTGCGTTTTACGAGGGTGATGCCGAAAACCTTTTTTACGACAATGGACTTTTTGATGCCATCGCATGCAATTTCGGCCTTTTGCACTTTGAAAACGCGGACGCAGCCATCTCGGAAATGCATCGCGTGCTGCGAAGTGGAGGGCAATTTGCATTTACTGCCTGGTGCAGTCCTGATCAAGGCTGCGATTTCATGCGTCTAGTGTGGTCAGCAGTTCAGGCTCACGGTAATCCTGATGTAGATCTTCCGCCTGCACCTCCGATGTTCCGCTTTGCAGACTCTGAAGAATGTAAAAACGCGGTACAGGCAGCCGGTTTCTCAAATCCAGAGGTTTCGAGATTGGAGCTGACCTGGACTGCGAGTCATGCTGATGAAATTATCGAGCTAATTTATAAAAGCATCGTTCGTGCACCCATGGTGCTGGAAGCACAGACACCGGAGGCTCGTGAACGCATTCACGAGGCGATTATTTCAGGAGCGGAAGAATTCCGCTCGGGCAGTAAGATCGAGATGGCTTTTCCGGCGATGATGACCATTGCAACCAAGCCGGGGTGAATGTGTATTTTTGGCTGACCTCTAACACGGCGCTGCAGTCGGGCCAGCCTGCGGTTGGCCGCTGAACACAGCATTTTGTACAGGAAAGAATCATGGAACACGTATTCTGGTTGAGAAAAGGAAAAATCGCGGGTCGCTCGGGACCAAATACCGTCATGTGGGATCTAAACGAAATTAAGGCTAATGGAATTACTGCAATCCTTTCAGTAAATAATGGGGACGCAGTTCATGAAACGATGCTTTCAAACCTGGGTATAACCTATTCAAGCATACCGATGTCTTCGAATGCGCCAGCCAGGAAAGGAGATAAGGAACTTTGTTTACAAAACCTGCCAAAAGCGATGGATTTTATCCGCAGAAACATTAAGAAAGGCCCGATATTGATTCATTGCCGTTCCGGAAAGGACAGGACAGGTATGGTTATGGCTGCCTACTTAATTGAGTTTGAAGGATACGATGTACACAAATCCATGAAAGAAGTACTGGCTGTTCGGCCGATCGCATTTAGCGCGGAAGGCTGGAAGGAATTTGGCCTGGATGTCCTTAACCACTACAAAACACTGAACCAGGGGAGTAGCAATGAAAATTGACGGAGGATGTCAGATATAAATATCCGCATCGTAAACGAACAAGACCTGGATCGATGTTACGAAATTGAATCTGTTTCGTACTCGGGTGATGAGGCCGCTACCAAGGACAAGATTTTAAAGCGAATTAAAACCTACCCGGAAGGGTTCATTGTTTTAGAAAATGATGGGGAGGTTATTGGTTTTATTAACTCCGGAGCCACTCAAAAGGTTGAACTATCGGACGAAGAATTTAAAGAGCTAGTCGGCCACGATCCTGAAGGTAAACATATAGTCATTCTGTCAGTTGTTGTTCATCCCGATTTCCAGGGAAGGGGTATGGCCGGTAAACTCATGAATAGCTTTATAGACAAGATGAAAGCGCTTGGTAAAACTGAGATCTTCCTGATTTGTCAACCAGAGCTAATCGGCATGTATGCAAGATACGGTTTTGTTAACCTGGGAAAATCGGCCTCGGACCATGGCGGTCTGAGCTGGCATGAAATGTCATTATGCTTACAAGACAAATAGCAAGCGCATGCAGTCAGATTAAACTAAAGTCGGGCGTCTGATGTGAGCATTATTTAGCAATTGGAGATACAAGTGGACAAGGCAATAGTCGGGGTTTTGGCAGTATTCGGTATCTTGCACCTGTTGCTGATAGTCGTGCCAATCAGCACTACTCTGCGAGCATCTATTTCCGTTAAAAGTAAAATATTTTGGTGTGCATTCCTTGTGCTCCTTCCATTTATTGGGGTGGCATATTTCCATTTTCGATTCAGGTCAAGCCTGTTTATGGGAAAACCTTATGAACCAAGTCCGCATGATTTAGGAGTGAGAAATCCGCCTGATTCACGAAAGGATAGAGATTGATCTGGAGGTCACATAACAAGCACATGCCACAGCACCCGACTAGAGCGGGCTGGGATATGAGCGGTAGGGGGTTATGAAGCACCCTATTGTTGGATACCACAAGGATGAAGAGAACCAGTGGGTTGCGGAGTTGGCATGTGGGCACAATCAACATGTCCGAAACAATCCACCCCTGGTCAGCAGACCCTGGGTTGAATCAGAGCCCGGCAGAGAATCCATGCTAGGTTATAAGTTGGATTGTAAAAAATGTGATGCGGATTTACCCGTAGACAATAAATGAAAAAGGAGAATTGTAAATGGCTCAGTACCTCATTGTTTATCTAGGTGGCGATCAGCCATCCAGCCCCGAAGAGGGCAAGCAGCATTTTTCGAAATATATGGCGTGGTTATCCTCGTTGGGCGACTCGGCGGTCAGTCCCGCCAATCCGCTTAAAAATACGAGCACAGTAAATACCGACGGTACTGTTACAGACGGGGGCGCAACGAAAATGTCCGGTTACACTATAATCGAAGCAGATTCTATGGAAGCGGCACTGACGATTGCAAAGGCTTGCCCTTTCCTGGATATTGGAGGATCACTTGAGGTATCCGAGCTGGTTGAGATGCCAGTGTAAAATTAAATACGATAACCGCATTAACCTGTGCCCCGGAAAGGCACCACTTACGCTCTGTGTATATGGTGTCCGTTGATGCGAATCTTCAGGATAAAAACTTGGTGGGAAAGAAGCTGAACACAGGGCGAAACCCCAGCACCAAAGAGTTGCTCGAAGCTGAGCGGGTATTGAGCCTTCACCCACAGCAGAGAAAAACTCACCCGTCAGCTATTCCGGCAGATGTGAGTAAACTCGATCATATTAATACCTACGGATCATTGCCCGAATACTATGTAGATCAGCCATTCACCTGTCGGCAATGTGGCAAACATGAAATATGGAAAGCCAGGGATCAAAAATGGTATTACGAAGAAGCAAAGGGCCATATTGATGCAACTGCTGTTGAATGCCATGCATGTCGAAGTCGAAACAAGGAGAGGCATCAATTGAAATGAATTGCTGCCTGACCGGACGTATAACGTTTTGATAGCTTTACCGACCATTCTGCTCATTTGCGCAACAATAATTTTCCTTGTCGCCGAACGAGTTTTTCCTGGAAGACCATTACCCCATTCAGCGGGTTGGTATATACGTTGCCTGTCAATAAACCTCGTGCAACTTGCCATTACTCTCTTGTTCGGTGGATTATGGCTGGAGTGGCTTGGAGGAGAATCATTTTTTAACCTGGCCCAACTCGCATCTCCCTGGGTCGAGGGTTTTATTGGCTGGTTTATAGGAACATTTGTATTTTATTGGTGGCATCGGCTCAGGCATCAGAACAGGTTCTGGCAAGTTTTCCACCAGATTCACCATTCCGCCTCACGTATCGAAGTACTTACCTCGTTTTATAAGCACCCGGTCGAAATTTTCGTAAATTCATTGCTTGCTGCAGTCATACTCTTTCCGTTACTCGGTGTCTCGTTAATGGCGAGTTTTTGGTATAACTTTTTTGCGGCAACAGGTGAATACTTCTACCACGCAAATTTAAAGTCGCCGAATTGGATAAGGTATTTTATCCAGACACCTGAACTACATTCTGTGCATCATCAATACGATGTACATAAATATAATTTCAGTGACATACCGATTTGGGATCGTCTATTCGGCACTTACAAGGACTCCATATCATTTACCGAAAGATGTGGATTTCCGGATGGCGCGGAACAGAGAATAGGCGAAATGTTACAATTCAAAGATGTCTATGAAATGAAAATACCTGACAGGCGTATATAGAAAGCCACTTAACAAGAGTTTGCGATGTATCGACTATCCAGGTTTCTTTCCAAGGTGACGTAAAAATCAGCACTGTTAGCTATTAGTGTTACCTATTTTGAATTCCCACCCATCGGTTACGAGGGAATGGTTTTTGTGAGTTCTGTCGGCGTGGTGCTTACTATTGGTTCAGGAGTACTGTCGTTGGCTCTTGCCACGATTCTGTTTATTAAAAAAACGTCGCCAAAACCGGTAAACGCAACCGTAGTATCCATCCTTTCAATTATTTTAGCGTTTGGCTATGTCTGGAACATGTAAAAGGGCAAGGACGAGTTACCGATCCAGAACATTGGTGCCATGATATAGAGCCTTAATATAGTTCGGCCAAATTGCTTAACATCCATGAACATACTTAAATATACCGCGTTCCTGTTTTTAGGTTTTTCGTTTGCAGGCTTTTTGTGCGTAGCCTGGCTTTTAATCGTGGTTCCGACATCCAGTTTCGATACACAGGGGCCGGGCCTGATGGGCGCAATCGTTATGTTCGCCGCTCAAATATTCGGATTCGTCGGTATATTTTTGTTCGCGGTATGGATTGCAATTTCCGCTTACCGGGGTTCCTGGAAAAATAATGATAAAATACAGCCTGCTAAAAAATCGAAATGAATTATCAAAAAGTGTGGCTAAGAAAATTGGCAAACTGGAGTCATGAGCTTACAGGCACCAAGAGATACTGAAGGATACCTGATAAATCCCGGTGACTGGACTGAGGAAATTGCCATTGAGCTCGCGACCGAAGAAGGGGTTGAATTAAATGACACTTACTGGTCGGTTCTTAAGTTTATGAGGGCGTATTACGACGAACATAACATTGCCCCGGATGTTCGTCACCTGATCAAGCACCTGGCAGATCAAAAGCAATGCGAAAAAAGAAAAGCAAAAAAACTTGTTTTTAAATTGTTTCCATACGGATATGTTAAACAGGCGTGTAAAATTGCCGGCATGAAAAGACCGCGCGCATGGAGCACAGGCTAAAAATTACCTGTCCAGCACGAACCGGCGGACTGAACAACTGCCCGCTAAAGCTTGCGCAAGCGGATGAGACCCTGGGATTGTTGCAGTCAGAACCGATGTGCGATGAGGAACAGTCATGAAGAAACTTAAAAATGAAAAAGAGATGCTCAAAAAAGCAATTATCGAAGGCGTTAAGTACGGAGAGAAAAGAGGCGTGGTCGAGTTTGAACCCACCGACTCGGCAAACGAAAAAATTGAGTACATATATCGGCTACTGGTGCACGATAAAGTAATCCAGCCTATTCCACAGGATCAGATTTCACAAAAATCAATGATGCATAAACTGGCAATATGGGCCTCAAGACTGGAATAGGTTCAATTCCATGTGCAAAGCCGTATGAAAAATTTTGTCATCAGAACATTTCGCTCCGACGACGAACCTGATGTCATCGATCTATGGCGTCAGTGCGGGTTAATCGTCCCCTGGAACAATCCCGAGACTGATATTCAGCGAAAACTTTCAACTTCTCCCGACCTGTTTTATGTCGGATTACTCGATGACGAACTGATCGCAAGCTGCATGGCAGGGTATGATGGTCATCGCGGCTGGATTTATTTCCTCGCAGTGAAAGACGCCTGTCAACGCAAAGGTTTTGCCTCAATGCTCGTAGATCACGCCGAATCAGAACTGATTAAGCTGGGTTGCCCGAAGGTAGAACTAATGGTCAGAAAGACTAACGAAAATGTTATTTCGTTTTACCAGAGTGCCGGCTATGACATTGACCCGGTCATGGTACTGAGCAAGCGGTTGATACAAGATGAACCGCATGACTACTAACAACGATGAGGTAATCAGGTCGGTTCAAAACTGGGTGGAATCTTTTGTTGTAGATTTGAATCTATGCCCGTTTGCCAAGAGCGTGCTGGCAGATAGCCGGGTACGTTTTACCGTGGCAGGTGCAGCGACCGAAGAACAGTTACTAACCGCGTTGCAAGTTGAACTGGAACTGCTAAGTCGCGACCCATCGATCGAAACCACGCTGCTGATTCACCCCGGGGTATTACAAGACTTTTACGACTACAACCAGTTCCTGGATAGCGCCGATCAATTACTGCTGCAACTGAAACTGGAGGGTATCTACCAGGTCGCGAGCTTCCACCCGGATTACCAGTTTGGCGGCACCGCCCCGGATGATGTAGAAAACTATACGAACCGATCACCCTATCCCGTTTTGCACCTGATTAGAGAAGCAAGCCTTGAGCGAGCCCTTGCCGAATTCCCAGATGCAGATCAAATCCCTTCGCGTAACATTGCATTGATGAAAAGCCTGGGCCAGGACAGGTTAGCCATTTTAACGCGGGTATTCTCTGGCGATGAAGAGTCAAAATGATTGATAATAGGCAGCGGATGATCGAGCTAGAACTTTTGCCGATTATTCATCATTCTTGATAACGAAGAGATACTGGAGAAAGACATGGCAAACGAAGGCTATCACGAACCCATTGGCGAACTAACCGATGAAACCAGGGATATGCACAGAGCGATAACCTCGCTGATGGAAGAGCTGGAAGCAGTTGACTGGTATAACCAACGCGTTGATGCCTGTAAGAACAACGAACTTAAAGCAATCCTTGCACACAACCGCGACGAGGAAAAGGAACATGCGGCAATGGTACTTGAATGGATTCGCCGACAGGACCCGACATTCGATAAAGAGCTTAAAGACTACCTCTTCACCGAGGATGAGATTGCCCACGGATAAATTATTGCAGGTACAAGATTACGGGCAACGGCAGGACGAATCATGTTTTCCATAGAATCGTGCGAGCTTCCACAAGAAGCGCTGCTGAATAGCTACTCTGACAGTGGCGCCTACACGGATTGTTATCGCACCGAAGTGCCCGGGTGCGTCACGAATACACAGTATGTCAGCGCCTTCTATACCACTTCACTCTTCAAGTTAGAACGCATGATACTGGCCAGGTTTGTATCAAAACCCTCAACTGATCGCGAGGTGGAACAATTGGCAGCAGGTTCGACCAACCTGTTTGCTGCCTGGCAGGTGGAAAGCAGAGTCGAAAACCAATTGTTAATGTCCGATTTCCGCGGCCGCACCAGGTCCTGGTTCATGGCGCTTCCAGCTGGCGAAGATAACGACTCAGGGACGCATCTATATTTCGGCTCCGCGGTCACGACGGTACCAGATCAAAAAACAGGCAAGATGACGCTAGGCAACGGATTTCGCGTCCTGCTCGGTTTTCATAAAATTTACTCGCGGCTGCTCT
>Ga0224513_10001213_pt1 | contig 10370 bp, 9 predicted proteins | sample SF_May12_sed_USG_5_FD_169109 | JGI IMG/M metagenome (GOLD analysis project Ga0224513, IMG submission 169109) | Sediment microbial communities from San Francisco Bay, California, United States - SF_May12_sed_USGS_21 | ecosystem: Environmental > Aquatic > Marine > Sediment | place: USA: California... | reverse complement strand
ATCGTGTATGATTCATCTGGATACAATAAATCCAATATTTTGCTGCTTGTGGAATTTTTGTGGATTCGTCTTTTGTATAGCAGCAGATTCTTGATTTTCTTTTCCAGTGTGTTGTTTGATGAGGAGAATTTGGGAGAAGGCATATTTTTGAACTAGGCAACACTCCAAAACAGAGACAGTTTTACTGGGTCGTCTTTTGGAAATGTCTTTAGAAATTTCTCCAAATTTGGCATACAATCAAAGTTTTTGTGTCTTGTGATGCTGTTGCTGCCATCCAATTCGAGATGGCGTGCCACGTCTATCGGTATAGAGTACAGTAGTTTTGAGCCTACAGAGACAGTCTTTATGATGTCTTTGTTCTCTGATGGTCTGATTTTAGATACTGCGCCAGTCTTTTTGTTGACTAGTAAATCAGGCTTGCCCGTTTTCTCATCGGGTATGATTATCATGTTTGGTATAGATTTTTGGACCATTTTTGTGTCCTCATCTACAAGCGTATCCTTTGATTGTGATTTGTTCTTTTGAGAATTATCTGGAGGATTGTTATTTTCTGTTGTTTTTGTTTTCTCAGAGGATTTTCCTACATCTTTTGTTCTGGCAGATATTGCAATTACTGATTTTTCCCTGTTGTTTTCCTCGCGTGCTGCCTCTTGCCTGTTGAATTTAATCATCGTGTCTATTTGTTCAGGAGTCGTCCATGAAAATTTACCATCAGGCATTGTCTCCAGGTCAACTTGGATCTCAGAGATTAGTTGTAGCTGTTCTCTTTCTTGTTGTATTCTGGAGATTTTTGAGAGGACATATGGCGGCACTGCAATTTGGGATGGAATTATATTTTTTCTTTCTGATAGTTTGTCTACTATTCCTTGCAGTTTTTCAATGGAATGGTAAGAGATGTAGTTATTCATTTTTGAGAGAATCAACTTTTCGTATGGCGTGTCATGGAGCCATAATAGTTTCAATGCTTCCTTTTTGTCTACCTGTAATTTTTCCTGGATGTAATTAATGGCATCATAAATGGATACGGTGTTTAGTGATTCGTTTCCAATGATTTCCCTAAAATGTGCAACCAAAATATCAGGTGAACCTGCAAACTCTTCAATTATAATTGCCTGGACTTTTGAGATGACATTTGATCCTGCTCTTTTGCATCCAAGTATCACGTCATGATGATTAATGGCATACAGTTTACCATCATTTGTCCTTCCAAGTTTTATTATTGGTAGCGATTCAGGAGATGTCTTTGCCAGCTCAGCAAACTTTTCCATGTTAGAATGAGTTGATATTGTACAGCTTACAGGAGGCGATAAAATATCAGAAATATTTACCGGTGATATTTGTGCAGATTGTGCATTCAAACTACACACCTCTGAATTGCCAGCAATACTGCCCTCTTGGCCAAAATGTTGTAATCTGTTATTGTGTCAGTATGATTATTGTTCATCGGAGAGAATTCCTTGTTTTTATTTAACCTGCTAGACATGAAATTCTCATAGTATTGCACTGCCAGATGCTGCAAACTTGTGATATCTGCCAATTCATGTCTTTTTTGTGCCTGGGATAGGTGTTGGTTTAGGTAGAATTGCCTTTTGTCGCTATTCTTTCTAGTTTTGTTTGTGGGCTCTATTTTGAATATCACACTTTTTAGTTTTGGCGCCTTTTTCACTCCCAGACTTTGGCATACTATATCCTGTACCATTCCTTCTTCAAATGGAATTCTGTTTTCTCTGCATGTCTGATAAATGGAAAGACACATTGCCTTTGCCCTGGTAAATTTGCTTGTCTGTTTTTTCAAAGTACAGTATGATTTCCAGCAAATTTCAGATGTAATGTCTGATAATTTTAGTTTGTCACAGATATCTGCAAATGGAATGATGTCAAAATTATTGTTCTCCAATCTTAGGTTGGAAATGTGTTGTATCTTTTTTGCATCATGCGGATTTCCACCCTTTTGTCTTTTTTGATATAAATTAATTTTAGATTTTGTTGTATGGTAATATGGAATGGTATTGCTATTGTCATCGTCATTAAAACCAAACACCATCCCACAATTTCTGCAGACAATCTCATTTTCTTTGACAGTTGTAACAAGTTCTGGTGTTTTGTTTTGACATAGGCATGTATCCTGTAATGGATGTAATTTTCTTGTTGCATTTATCTTAGAATTAATCTTGTTATTTGATATATGCAAGTTCACCATGCAACAGAATATGGTATCAATTGCATATAACCACCCTAGTTAACTTTGCTAGAAATACTAGTGTTTACGCCTAGTTTTTTTTAAAAAAATTCAACAATATTTTATTGCCTATTTTTTTCTGTTCATTACCTTGATGCAAAATGTGTCCTCATCATATTCACTGGATATTATGTTTTGTCCAATCATCTCAAAAGCATTTGTGTATGTCTTGCACTCTAGTTCAGACCAGTTGCATCCAAGGTTGTGTTTGGAGATAAAAACATCAAAGTAACCATCCTTGTGATTGTTGCCGTTTTGCCTAATTCTGTTTAGTTTCAGATGGTTTCCCTGGTTCCACTTTAGAATATGTTCGAACAAAACAGGATATGTGACATCACCTTCCTGCAATCTTATCTCCTTTATGATGTGTCTTGCCATGAACTTGGAGGCCTTGTCGATCTTTGACTTGTCCATAATGCCCACAATTTTTCTCAGAATTGGCTTTGAGAACATGATGTCTCCTCTGTGTATTTTGTAATAGTAAAATTCAATCCATTGCGATACGATCTGTGAGCCTATCGCGCTTGGACTTTGCCTTGTATCTTTAGAAATTTGACCCAATAAGGAAAAATTCTCTGGGTCTAGTCGGATGTTTAACTGATGAGTCTTCCTGTAAGGCAGTTCAGATATCGTCTCCTGTTTTTAGGCAGGTTTCGATATTTTTTGCAGATATTTTGATGGTGCTGGCTATGCGGGATTCAAAATGAGTATGCAGATTCCTTGCCATGAGAGACAGTAATAGGGTAAAGATCGTAAATAAAAATTGCGCAGAAGTCTATGCATATTATATGCAATATCTCATTTGAGACAAAAATGTCTGGATATGTTGCAGCTTACAAGTGTAGACTCGTCTTATCAGATCTCTTAACTATTTTGGCATCCTATAACTACTGCTTGTCTGATTCTTGTCCTTCTTTTGTACTGTTGACTTGTGATGATGAAAAACTGAATTCCATTATAAATGAACTAAAAAATATCCCAATTGTATCAGATGCACTACCAGTACGGGGAATGTATGATGTTATAGTGTATCTAAATACTACATCAAACAACACTGTTAAAGAAAACACAAGAACCAAAATACGATATATTAATGGAGTGAGATCTACACTTACACTTTTGGGTCAGCAAACATCATGATTCTTTCTGTAATATAGCAATCAAAAAAAATGAGAAACAATAAACAAGATAAAAATTCAGACATTGTAATTGATGAATCAACAAATACTATCTACCTGAAAATTCTTTGATACCTATGTTGACTATCTTTTTGAATAATCTGTTCTAACTCTTGTATTAATTGCAGAAGATTTGAAAAGAGAGAAAAAAGAAAAAGATTGGAAAAATAGAATTATCTGTTAAAGTCTTTTTCTAGATCCTGGCTATGTGAAAACTCTAGAAAAAGATTGATATGCATTTATCATCTTCTTCCTTTTGGTTTTGCAGAGACTTTCTTTGCCGTACTTCTTTTTGCTACAGTACGTTTTGCAGTGACTCGTTTTACTGCTGTTCTTTTTGCAGTGCTCTTCTTGGAGGCGGTCTTGGATGCTGCTGCTCGTTTCTTTGCAGCTTCACTTCTTTGAGCTTTGGTTTGTGCCATGCTAAATTCTCAGAAATATCTTTGGTCTTATAGTAGAAAAGTGAACAGTTTTTACTCTATTGCGTAATTTCTAGATTATCTTTTTTTGAAGTCAGGATTACTTTTTTTACTAGTTCTGATCTAGAATGATGTTGAAAGTAGCTATAGTTTACAACAAAAAATCAATTGATGAACATGATGTCATCAATGTCTTTGGGATGGTTACAAAAGAGCATTACAGCTACAAGACAGTAGAGAAGGTAGCAAAGGCACTGGAAAAAGGAGGACATTCTGTAAAAATTATCGAAGGAGGCATGAATTTTATCGAGGAGATGAAGGACTTTATGCCTCGGGTAGTTGCAGGGGACCGTCCTGGCATGGTATTCAACATGGCCTATGGTATTCAGGGACAAAATCGTTACACTCATGTTCCTGCAATGCTTGAGATGCTGGGAATTCCATATGTCGGTTCAGGTCCAGAGGCGCATGCCGTGGTGCAAGACAAAGTTATGACAAAGATGGTGCTGCAAAAAAATAATCTCCCTACACCAGGATCTTGGGTTTTCTCATCAGTAAATGATACTTTTGATGATCTGATTTTTCCTGTAATTGTAAAGCCAAAGATGGAGTCAACTTCAATGGGAATGGAAATTGTAGACAATTGGGATGACCTGCACAAGGCAGTAGGAAAACAGCTAGAAAAATACTCTCAGGACATTTTGGTCGAGCAGTTCATTTCTGGCAGAGAGTTTGCAGTGGGGTTGCTAGGAAACGGCTCTGACATTGAAATTCTTCCTGTTGTTGAGATGGATTTCAAGGGAGACCCAAACCGCATTCAAACAATTACTGACAAGAAACAGACCCCAGTTGACAAGCTGTGTCCTGCACCATTAACTGAAGAACAGACTAAAGAAATCAAAAGAATCTGTCTTGAGGCGTTTAGAAAACTTGGATTAAATGATTTTACACGTGTAGATTTTCGTATGAGTGAGGATGGACATTTCTATGTTCTGGAACTTAATTCCATGGCAAGCCTGGGACAAACTGGTTCTTATTATACTGCTGCAAAGACTGCAGGATACACATATGATTCACTGATCAACAAAATGTTTGATGTTGCAGCTTTGAGATACTTTGGAGAATCTTACCTGCAGACAGAATCCTCTGAAAAAATTGAATCGCAACCATTACGGTCTGTTGTGCGAAGCTACATCAGAAGCCATTCCACTACCAACGAAAAACTACTAGAACATTTTGTTAATGTAAATTCCAGTGTGACTAATCTGGAGGATGTCAACAAGTTAGGAATTATGCTATCCAAAAGACTAGAACATTTGGGATTTAAGGTTCGTCCACATCACGAATTTGACGTTGGAAACATGCTGTATTTTACAAACCATGAATCTGAAGAAAATGACGTCTTGCTTTTGAGCCATCTTGATACATGGTACACAAATCAAGATTTCACTCCATTTTACAAGGTAGGCAACAAACTCTATGGTTCCGGAATTGCCGAAAGCAAGGGAGGATTGGTAACCATGCTTTCTGCGTTACAGGCATTACGTTTTTCGAGAAAACTCAAGAAGATAAAATGTGGAATTCTGCTTGTTTCTGATGACAGTCTAGGCGGACGTTTTAGCAAACAACTAGTACATGACACGGCTAAAATCTCAAAATACATTATAGAATTGAAATGGGGCCTGGAAAACAATGGGATTGCTACGTCTTGTTCTGGAGTTACAAGATATCACATAGACCTAACACATGTGCGACGTCCTAATGAAACAATCAAGGATGTAATTCCTGATATGTGCAAAAAAATCATTTCCTGGAAAAAGATTTCTGAACAACACGATGATGCCAGAATCACGGTTTCAGAGTTTCAGGCAAAGACTTCTTTTGGCAGAGCCCCAGAATATGGGCGATTATCTTTAGAGTCAAGATACATTACACAAGCGCAAGGAAAGAGGTTTGATTCTGAATTACGAAGAATAGCAAAAAAGAAGGACAAATCAAAACTTGACATTCACATATCAAAACAAGTTACAAGAGATTCTCTGGAAAAAACAGACAACATATCACAATTTTACGAATTAATTGAAAAACTTGCAAACCAGGCAGACATTAAGATCAACTCAAGGCATAGGTATGCTACATCCAGTTTATGCAATGTATTACAAGATATACCTATGATTGGCTCTATGGGGCCTGTTGGGGCAGATTACAGAACTCCTAATGAGCATATTCTCAAAGACAGTTTGATTGATCGAGGAGTTTTGCTAGCTCTTGTGCTAAACAAACTATCATCCAATTCTTCAAATGGAAAAATAAAAAATTGAATATTGAGCAGATAGAAGATTCGTTTAGGCCAACTTTAGACAAAAAATGCTCAGTGGCAAAAAACGGAATGGTTGCAACTGCATTTCCTGCTGCTACAAAGGCAGGTGTAGAGATGCTCAAAAAAGGAGGAAATGCAATTGATGCAGCATGTGCTGCTGCTCTTGCACTTGGGGTTTGTGAACCTCAAGCCTCGGGCGTTGGGGGTCAATCATTAGCTATTCTACACGTTAATGGTAAGACAATTGCCGTAGATGGCTCTAGCCGAGCACCATCTCTTGCCCATATCACCTTTTTTGAGAAACACTCTCGATTCATTGGATACAAGGCAACTACTACTCCCAGCACTGTTGCCACTTTGGGATATCTCAATGAAAGATACGGAAATCTTAGCTGGTCTGATATCGTAAAACCCTCAATTCGTATTGCACGTAGAGGCTATAGGATAACCAAACTACAAAATGAACTTCAGAAAAATAATTTGAAAAAATTTTTCAAAGTAAAATCAAGATCAGGTGCCAAGTATTTCCTAAAAGATGGAGAGGTTCCATATGAGATAGGAGATCTTTTTGTTCAAGAAGATCTGGCAGATATGCTTGAGAGTATTGCAACTCATGGTTATCGCTCATTTTATCATGGATTGATTGCTACTCTCATTGACAAGGACATGAAGCTAAACAAGGGATTCTTGCGAAAAGAAGACCTTGCCTTTATGCCAACTCCAATAGAAAGAAAACCAATTAGCAGAAGGTATAGAGGTATTCGAGTCTATACTATGCCTCCACCTTCAGCAGGTGATACAATGTTGTTGGTTTTGATGATGCTAAATAATCTCAAATCATCTTTTATAAGAGGCAGAAGCCCTCAAGCATATCACTTTGTTGCGGAGACATTTCGTAAGGCATTATTGTACCGAACGCAGAGAAAATTTAATCCTAGAACCTATCATCAGATTAATGAGAAAACACATCTAAGCAGAAGTTTCGCAAAATCTCTAACAGCATCTATTCAAGACACTATAGACACTGAATTGCCAATAAGAGAGTCTCTTGACACTGAAGATACCACTCATCTTTCTGTAATGGATAAAGATGGTAATGCAATAGGTATAACGCAATCAATAGAACTAGTTTATGGCTCAAAGGCTGCAGCAGATGGCCTAGGATTTTTGTACAATAACTACATGTCAGCTTTTGAACTTGAAAACCCAAATCATCCTTTTTACCTTAGACCCAATTCCATTCCCTGGACATCTGTCTCTCCTTCGATAATCTTTTACAATCATGAACCTTGGATGGTAGTAGGAAGTCCTGGAAGTGCCAGAATATTTTCAGTTGTTAGTCATTTTATCAGCAGAATAATTGATGGGGGAAATTCAATGGATAAAGCTATGACTAGACCAAGAATGCACTGTTCTTTGGATGGAAAAATCAGCCTTGAGGCAGATGACTCTGGCATTGAAATAATCAAACATCTAAAAAAAATGGGGTATAGAATCGATATACGAGAACGGCATTCTTTCTTTTTGGGAGCAATACATGCGGTATTAAAACAACAAACAGGAGATGAATTCCAAGGAATTGCAGAGATTAGACGTGATGGAACAGCAGAAGGGTTGAATTGAGTAAATTACCCATCTTGTTGTCAATCCCGCATGGTGGAACACAAAGACCTCCAGAACTTGATGGTCATTTGTGTATTACAGAGGAGGACTTGTTTGATGACTCTGATCCTTTTGTAATTGAAATCTATGATTTAGGAGATAAAGTTCAAAGAGTAATTAAAACAAATATTGCAAGAGCATTTGTTGATCTAAATCGTTCACTGCAAGATCTTCCACCTCAAAACCCTGATGGTCTGATAAAAAGTAAAACATGTTATGAAAAACCAATCTATATCAAAGATAGAGAGCCTGATGAATCCTTAAGAACTATGCTAATTGAGATGTATTACAAGCCATATCACAGGCAAATCCAAAAATCCATATCTGAACTGGATTTACAACTGTGTCTTGATTGCCACTCTATGGCAGAGTTTGCTCCTTCGATAGCTCCTGATAAAAACAAAAAAGAGAGGCCAATATTTTGCTTATCAAATCAAAATGGAAGCACAAGTTCTGATGAAATGATTGAGCTTTTGGCAAAATGCATCTGTGAATCTTTCTCCATAGAAAAAAAAGACATAAAACTAAACGACCCATTCAAGGGAGGGCACATCACCAAAACTTATGGGAACAATTCTGTTCCATGGATACAGATTGAGATGAACAGAAACCAGTATCTGGCAGAACCCTGGTTTGACCACAATAATATGACTACAAATCAATCAAGACTCAAAGAGTTAAACAAGATGTTCGGGAAAACGTTGGATTTATTTTTTGATAAAATTTAATTCTAGATTATCCATACAACAAAATACAGAAAAGAATTAATGGAGAATTGGACATACATCCGTGTTCTAAAGTATGGATTCAGATGTAATGTACAAAGCAATAATATCTATCGCGATTTCAATTGCCATATTTGGCATAGTAAAACTTCTTATGTCTAGCAAATTAGCAAATCTAAAGGGAACTCAAAAACTACTTGGGTTAATCTCAGTAATCATTATTGGGATAGAACTAGTCTATCTAGGGTTATTGTTTGATTTGTTTACATTAGCCGCAAGCGTAATTGCTTCATTTGGAGTAGCTTTTGCATTGATTTCCTTTGCATTACAAAACCATCTCAAGAATATAGTATCGGGAATAGGTCTGTATTTGAACAAGAGGATAGATATTGGCGACATTATTGAAATTGATAACAAAAAAGGAACTATTATTGAATTTCATTTAATGAAGACGATTGCAATGACTGATGATGGAAAGTTTTTGAACATTCCAAATTTGAAATTTAGCGAGACAGTTACCCTGATTTCCCAAAGAGGAAAAAAAGATAAACAAACTTGAAAACATCATTGTAATGATATAAAAAACATGGCCAATCTCACAAAAAAAGTGTCCTCTGTTACAGCTGAAAGTGATTTTTGTTGATCTTTATCGCATAAGAACTAATTTGGGATGATAGATGGAATGATAACATGGATATAAAATGTAAAAACTGTGAAAAGGAATTTGAGCTCTTTACAAGCGAATTTTGTTGCAAAGAATGTGCAGAAGAATATTTTATGTACCCATGATGGTAAATCCTAAATTAATTTAGTGTGTACAAGTCACACAGATTGTTTTCTTGTTTGAAATTATTTCTTAAAACACTTGCATATACAATCAAATATTTCATCTTTTCCCATACCCTGATCATGATGTCCATTGTTGTATTTATTGCAAATTAGCATTAGATGAAACTTTTTTTGTAGATCTTTTATAAATTCATAATACTAGTCATAAACCATCAGGTTTTTCTCTTCAAGATCACTGTGTATCTGATTTACAGAGCGACGTATCTCATCTTCTTTCCTTGCACCAACACAGACTAGTTTTCCTGATGCAAAAATCAGAATTACAGTTTTTGGATCAAGCATCCTGTGAATTAGTCCAGGAAACTGTTCTGGCTCATACATGCTTCTTGGAAGAGTTCTTGCTGCTTGCTCTAGACTTACCTTACCTCCAAGATTAATTGATGAAACAATATTTTGTACTGTAACTATTGGTTCGTTTTTGATTTTGATTTTACCTTTTCTTAGCTTTTGAACAACCGTGTTTACTGCCTTAACTGCCAACTCTTCGGATTTGGCACCTGTACATACCATCTTTCCTGTACGAAAAAGCAATGTGGCAGTCTTTGGGTTTTTTAATCTGAAAACTGCCCCTGGGAATTGTTCTGGATGATACTCTACATCTGGGAATTTTTTTGTGACATCATCAAGATCTAATCGTTGCTCAATTGTTGCAGAAGCCACTACATTGACTATTTCAATTATCGGTTTGGTTTGTGTCATGCTAAATTTTAGGATACTGACTTGTTCAAATACAAGTGATGTCTACTTTTTCCACTCTGTAGTATAGCTGCCTAGTAACAAATTTTCCTGATTAGACATCTCAAATATCCATCAAGTTTCTTTTTGGGATAGTTTAATGATCTCTACTGGGTATACAGACCATCTAAGTGAATAGAATTAAGCCAACCTTGCACTAAAACAATTTGTTCATAAAGTTAATCTATTTGAATTGATGTTGATTTTTCATGATTGGTACCTGCCACAAATGTCATAATTCTG
>Ga0224513_10001210_pt1 | contig 10380 bp, 13 predicted proteins | sample SF_May12_sed_USG_5_FD_169109 | JGI IMG/M metagenome (GOLD analysis project Ga0224513, IMG submission 169109) | Sediment microbial communities from San Francisco Bay, California, United States - SF_May12_sed_USGS_21 | ecosystem: Environmental > Aquatic > Marine > Sediment | place: USA... | reverse complement strand
GCATATATCAGGTTGCCACCAACAAAGGAAATAAGCGGATCGAGATTGAAACGATCTTGGCTGGTGGTTATAACATCCAGTGCCTGCACAACCGGACATTGATCAAAGTGAAATAATTCGGAAAAGGGGGTTGACGACCCCCTTTTTCTATGCCATAAAGGGGTCAGAAACAAGATAGAGAGAAAACATTATGGCAAGCAAAGCAGTAACAAATTTGATAGAAAGTTTTCATGACGTACTTTACTATCACGTATCACACGATGGTACCGAAATGGTAACTGTAAAACATTGGGAAGTCGGAAAAGTCGACTACACCGCTCCGGTGATGGTTGCAGCCAAAAATATCATGGAACATAAGCGTTTCATGAACAGACTACGTAACAGGATCAGAAACAAGATTGAAGTGGAGTGATGAAATGGAAACCGTAACATTGAAGGCCAAATCCCAAAAGGGGAAGGCTAGAATTGCTCAGCACGGCGTCCGTTGGGAGGTACTAAACCGCAAGTCTTTTATGGGGTCTGATGCGATACAGGTCAGATCACTTCATGAGACATTCTTTTTGTCCCCGTCCAAAACGATCAAAGATACCCGATGGGTTATGAAACCCGTTGATCCCGATTTCGAAATTATGGAGAATTAATATGGCCTTAGATGCAAGATTTTATAATAAGTCGCAGGAGCTTCATGCTTCCCTTGCCACTAATATTATTTGGGAAGCATATCTGTTCGCAGAGGCCGCTCACGGTGCTATCAACCATAAGCGGAAAATAACTGGAGAGGACTACATCGTTCACCCAATTGAGGTTGCGGATGTGGCGGCTAGAGTGGGACTGTCGGATGAAACCATTGCAGCAGCGTTCCTTCATGACACTATTGAGGATACCTCGGTGTCAGCAGAACTGGTCGAATTACTGTTTGACGGTGAAGTCGCCCGTCTCACAATTGGTATGACTGATCTGTATACCGATCCAAAAATCGATGGAAACAACGCAGAACGGGCGCTGAAGAACGCACATCATATGTGGAAACAGGACAAAGACATTTTGAACCTGAAATGCGCAGATATGTACGCTAACCTGAGATCATTGGACGACGCCGACACAAAGGAAATGCAGAAGTTCGCCAAATACATCATTCCAAAAATGGAATACAAGCTGTCCGGTATGCAGAACGCTAGTAGCCATATGTTTGACTTGGTAGCTGATGAGATCAAACGGCAAAAGGCGAAATTTATTTCAAAATAATTGTTGACTTTTCTTTTAACAAGTATTATAATATGCACATCGAAACCAAAAAAGGAATAGTAATATGGCACATGAACTCGAAATCGTAGACGGTAAAGCAATGATGGCTTATGCTGGTGATGTTCCATGGCACGGTCTGGGAACCAAAGTATCCCCTGATCTGGCACCGATCCAGATGATGGAAGCTGCTGGCCTCGATTGGGAAGTCGCAGAAGCTGAAAGCTTCGTCCGATTTAACGATCAGGAAATCAAGACGGGGATGAAAAGCCTTGTTCGGGTCACTGACGGAAAGGTATTAACGAATGTCGGTAAAAACTGGCACCCATGTCAGAATGAAGAAGCTTTCAACTTCTTTAACGACTTCATCGCCGCTGGTGATATGCAGATGCATACAGCCGGTAGCTTGAATGATGGTAAAATCATTTGGGCATTGGCCAAGGTCAACGAAAGCTTTGATGCTGTTGACGGTGACCGTGTTGATAGTTACATGCTTTTCTCTAACCCGCACACATACGGAAAATCAATTGATATCCGGTTTACCCCTATTCGGGTGGTGTGCAATAACACGCTCAGCTTCTCGCTACAGCACGCTTCGAAGAACAGCACTAAGATGTACCACCGTACCGCGTTTGACCCCTCAGTGGCCAAGCAGCAGCTTGGAATCGCATCTTCTAAGTTCTTGAAGTACAAAGAGATGAGCCGGTTTCTTGCAAGCAAGCGTTTTGACATGAATTCTCTCTTGGAATTTTACTCAACCGCCTTTCCCCACACTGCCAAGGATGCTGTTGATGTGACGCCAAAAGTTGTTGCCGATCTGTCCCGCAATGGTCAGAAAGCCTTTGAGGTGCTGGATAAGCAGCCAGGTGCAGAATTTGCTGAAGGCTCATGGTGGCAGGCTCTGAATTCGGTTACCTACGTTACGGATCACCTCTATGGCCATAACGACAATAACCGGCTTGCAAGTCAGTGGTTCGGTACTAACCAGACCCGCAAAATCAATGCAGCCAACAAGGCGGTGGAATTGGCCACCGCAGCATAATACATCGAACATACACAAATCGGGGGCTTCGGCCCCCTTTTTTTTGACGACCCGAAATGTATAAATAGTAGTAAGAGATTTTTTAGCAGTTAGGCGCGAACATGATAAAATATTCATTCAAATCGTTTATGAACGGGAATATCCCCATGGCGGAGAGTAGTGAAGAACTCGACGAGGTAATGACCATTCAGCGCCGAAATGCTGCCAAACGCATGTTTAAGCGCATTAAGAACAAGATCAGAATCGGTAAAAAGCGTGCGGAAAAGAGGATCAAATCCCCCGACAAGCTGAAGAAGGTTGCAGATCGTCATGCGCGTTTGGCCATGATCAAGAAGTTGACTAAAGGTGCTAAGGGTGATCTGGATTTTGCGCGGCGGAGTAACGTTGAAAAACGCCTGTCAAAGATGAAGGGGAAGCTAAAAACCATGTCCAAAAAACTGCTTCCTGCCATTCGTAAAAAGGAAATGAACAAGCGAAAGAAAAAATCAGCGTGATTACATCATTCAAAAAATTCTTGATGGCGGAGGAAAAGTCGGTACATTTCACATTCGTATCGATGAATCCACCATCAGTTGAACATGCTAACCTCATGTCTGTTTTAGCTGAGGCATCGAGCAATAACGCCTATAAGATTTTCATGTCTCAAAAATGTGACGAAAATTTAAACCCACTAGATTACGCCACCAAAATCAAAATGTCAAGGAAAATGTTCCCGATTCATTCGAGAAACTTGATCATGAATGAAGGCGTCAGGAACGCTCTAGACGCCATGGTGGAATTATACGGGGGGAATTACCAACAGGTCACGATGATCACAGGAGATGACCGCATATACGAAATGACGGCACTTCTAAAGAAATACAACGGGATCGAAGGCCGTCACGGCTTCTACCATTTCGAAAACATTAGGGTTGAGGGTTGCGGCATTGCCGACCCCGATCAATCCAGCCTTGATCTGGTCGAATTCGCTCAAGATGAGGATTTTGTCAAGTTCTCACGGATGCTCCCAAAAGGCGTTACTACTCCAAAGGCTCAGCACCTGTTCAACGAAATTCGTAATCGGATGGGATTGGATGAGGTTGTGGACTTCAGAAAAGATACGTTGGTCGAGGACGTGGACGAATTGCGCGAGCAGTACGTTGCAGGAAATCTATTCAACGTTGGGGATGAGGCCGTTCTGGAAAATACTGACGAAGTGGTGAAGATTGCTACGTTGGGTGCGAATTATGTGATTGTTGAGACAACCGACGGGATGAAAATGCGTAAATGGCTGAATCAAGTCAAGCCATTGACAGAATAGGATCGAACATGTATAAGCTATCACACAAATCAGAAACTAAGCTTCAGGGCGTCAACAGCCGTTTGGCTATGGTGGTTCGCAGGGCAATCGAAATTTCGGAAGTGGATTTTTTGGTCGGTGAAGGTCGTCGTACAGTCGAGCGTCAGCGTAAATTGAAGGCGCAAGGTAAAAGTCAGACCATGAAAAGCAAACACATTTCAGGCCATGCAGTCGATCTGTTTGCCTGTCCTAATGGTAAAATTAGCTGGTCTCAGAGCCACTATGAGAAAATCGCCGATGCCATGAAACAGGCCGCTAAAGAACTTGATGTTCAGGTGCGTTGGGGTGCTGCATGGAACGTGCCTGATATCAAAAAATGGAAGGGTGACATGGAATCCGCCAAATGGCATTATTCTAACACTCGCCGCAAACAAGGCCGCAAGGCTTTTATCGACGCTGTTCACTTCGAGCTACATGGGAGAGAAATGTAATGGACAAATTGTGGGAAAATATGTATAATAACCAATTGGATGAGGGTGCTTATTATAAGGCGTCATATAACTCATCCTTCCCAAAATCCGGAAGTAATTATGTGATGACCACTCCACAATTTGGTGGCCACATGTCATACCTCAAATGGTATGTCAAATGGAAGAAAACTGAAAAGCATATGTGGCAAAATTTCAGGGATAATGGTATGTTCGATAAAGATGAATGGGTCAAAATCGAAGCGATATTTAAAATTTTGGAAATAAACGCCATACCAAGAGCTATGATAAAAATCAAAGACCCCGAAGAACTCTCGCTATTCTAGAACTATTCACTTCAATACATAAATCCAAATCTTCGCAGGTTATGGCCGCAGCGAAAAAAATCAAAGGAAAATGAAATGGCAGACCTACATGAAATCTGGGCTAATATGTATAGCCTGAACGAAGACAACACCAACAACAAATCTGATGATGGCGAGGGTCTTGATAAGGTCCAGCCGAAGGCTCTTAAAAAGGATTTTAGGGACCGTAAAGATAAAGACATCGATAATGATGGTGACGTTGATGACTCCGATGAATACATCGACAACAAGCGTAAAACCGTGTCCAAGGCTATCAAAAAAGATAAGAAAGACGGTGAGGTTGAGGTCGAAGAAGACACCAATTTGGAAGAAGCAAAAGGTCCAAAGGCGTTCTTTGGAAACAAAGACGGTCGATCATACGCAGTGCAGCTTAACAATGCGAAGGGCGGGAACGAGCCTAGAAATATGGGTTGGCAAATCGATAATCGATCTGTTTTGTCAGATTTTAAGAAAGACGCAAAGAAGACTTGGGCGAGTGCTAAGGGAAAGGCAACTTTGCCAGCAGTTAAGCGTCAGCTAAAAGCAGTAGGTGCTACTGAATTTTACGCAAGCTGGAAGCAGGACTCCTCTTCTTATAAAGACGATAGCGTTGAGATTCTTTATAAAACAGCAATCAAGGAAGACACCAATTTGGATGAAGGATTCACTCCCGAAGAGAGGGCTATTGTCAAAAATGGACAGATTTCTAAAGCGATCTTGGCTCACATTGCCAAAGGTAAAAATACACAACAGGCGACTGATGCAGTTCTAGGTAAAGGTTTTTATGATAAAATGGCATCAGAACTGTATCATAAACTTCGTAAAAAACAAGGCATCAAGGAAGACACCAATTTGAAAGAAGAGAATGTCTTTGCCAAAAAGGGTAATGTTAAACTAGTAAAGGCTAAAGATTCTCACGGTGATAATGTTCTAAACGTTTACGTTAAGAGTAAATTGATCAAGGGTCTATATTTCGATGGTAATTTCGATGGTTGGTGGGCTGGTTCTAAGGGTTTCAGATCGAAAGAAGAGATTCTAAAACACTACTCAAATCCTTCTAATCTAAAAGAAGACACCCAACTCGATGGGTTGGATGATATGGTAGAGGCTAAAATGGAAAATTCCGAGGTTCTCTCTGCCGCGAAAAGGTTGGCCGCAAACGGAAAAGACGCGAAGGCCAAATCGTTTGGTCAAGGGTTGGTGGATTTCTATAAAAAGAATAACTCATTCACTCCAGATCAAGTTGCTGGCCTTCAGAACATTATGAAAAATGCTGGATTTCAGTTGGCCAAAGAATCCCTTGGAGAAATGAAACAGGCCAAGCGTAAAACCACCGTTGGCGACGAAGGCCATATGCCAAACGCTGCACCAAATGACAAGCGTGCATTCCGTGAGCATCCCATCAAAATTGATGACACAGACGAGAAGGGTCACCAAGATTCTATGAAGGCTGGTTCCAAAAAGGCCAAACTGGCTCCCGCCCGTCGCGGCGATAACACCGTTCGTGAATTCGTTGAGTTCTTGGATACTACTTCCGAAAATATTCAACTTGATGAAATTAGTGACAAAACCGTAGATTCATATCGAGGGAAAGCATATTCTTCCCAACGTAAGGCAGATCACAAAGAGATGTCTGCTGGTGGCGCATATATGGCGGCGTATAATAATGATGATAAAGAGGGAATGAAGAAATACGGTAAAGAGATGAATAAGCACACCAGAACCCTTAAAAAGCGTTGGAAGGGCGAAGACCTTGTAAAATCGAGAGATGCAAGAAAACGCAAACTGGCCAACGAAGACACTCAACTTGATGAAAACTTTGAAGGTGTGGAAACTGCTAATCTTATTGAAAAATCATACCGCAAATATTTCCCAAAAGGCATGTTTTATTCGAAGAAACTGGCTCTAGGTGGTAGTGGATTTAGCTTTACCATAGGCTTGATCGGCGATAAAAAGGATTTACCGAATGGTATTGAACATAACGACCCAATGCGCCATGTCTTTATGGTTAATAGTCGGGACGGTGTATTTGAAGTGACGTCACCAAGCGGTAATCTATCTGTAAACCCACCCGAAAAATCGTTCATGGCTATGGGTAGCGTTAAAACCAAGTTCCGTAAACTCAAGGGCGACGAAAAGAAAATTGTTGCTGGTATGGATCGTTTCTTCTCAAAATTGAAAAATACCGTTAAGGATAACAAAGATAATATTTACGGAGCCGACAAGATTCGTAAATATATCGGAGAAGGTGTGAACGAAGACACTCAACTTGATGAAAACTTTGATGATAATAACGTCGAATATAAGGCTATCCTATCTTCGGAAGGTCGAAAAATTGGGGGACTGCGTAGCGGTAAGTATCATTTCGATATAGTGGACAAGGAGGGGTATGTGAAAAATGTTACCTATAAGCAGTTCAAAGCCCATTCGGCAAAGTTGCGGGAGCCATCTGATCATATGAAAAAACAGATTATCGCATCTCTAATGGGTCAAGAAAAGCAATTCAACAAAAAAATTGAATTGAATGGTAAGTTGCGAAATGTTGATGACTTCTGGAAGAAATTAGACATTCTGTTGGACACTAGAGGAATCAGTTGGCCAAAAGCTGGTTTGAAAGCATAATTGATTGGGGGTCGGAATAACCGACCCCCTTCAAGGCTAAGTAAAGGGAGAAACCCCTTTACGAGATCATAGACTATGGCTACATCACCATCTGAAACGTTTGAAACGCTAACCACCGACAATTTTCTTTACTACTGTGCGACGAAATACTACAATCCACGGTGCAACGACAGTGAAGATTTTTACGAGGATTTGAGGCGGGTTAAATACATCAAGCGTTTGGTGAGCGAATATAAGAACACGGGTTATCTGTCTATTCGACTGTTGACCAACCATATTATCATTTTGGGTAATACGTTTACCCCTGAAGGGGCAATTAGGATACTGGAACATAAAATGTCTGACGGGGGCATGGATGTCGTGAAACCCATCCTCATTCATATCAGATATCTGGAATATCGAGGGTTACCCGATGTTGTGGGTGATCCGAAGGTGTTAGATTTTATCGGAGAACGATTATGAGCATTCTAAAAAGAGGCACCGACCTTGTATATGCATTCAGATTTCTTCGAATTATGTCGATGAAATGGGAAGACACCGATGCGTTTAAATTGGGGATCATCGACGCAAACGGTGACCGCATTAAAAGCGTGCCTTTGGATAATAATGAGAAAAAGAGCGCATACACACCATTCGTTCGGTTGGCCATGAACTCGAAAAAACTCATTGGTAAAGTACCGGGCGGTAAAAATCGGCTGGTATCATTCGCCGCTGCATTGTTTTTGTTAAAAGAAAATATCGGTATGTCTGATAATCAGCTACGCAAAGTGTTGGATGCGGTCGGCGTCGAGGAGACAGACTTCCTGATGGAGGGGAGTGAATGGTTTGTGGGCGAGGATGAAAAATTGAGTGAGGGTGTATATCGACTGCAATATCCAAAAATGGTCAATTCGACCTATGATGATATATGTAGGGCTAAAGATCAGATCAGGGTAGACTCCAACTGTTTACCAAGAGGTCATATATTCGGTGTTGCGGTCTATGAGGCGACACATATAAAGAGCAACCAGAAGATTTTCATCTCGAACTCAGAGATCAGTAAATAGGAGGCTTCAGTGCCAGATAAAGCAATAACAAAAGTAGGCTTGGATGTATTGGAAAAGGCTGTAGATAAGCTTTTCGCCAAAGTCGGAATTGACGTTGAGTTTACTCGACATTTCCTTGATCGTGTCAATGATTCGCGTAACAAGAAACAGATCACCATCCGTGAGTTGGCTTTTTTGTTCAAGAAAACCTATCATAAACATGGCAAATCGATTGCCAAACTTGGGCCTGATATTGAGGCCGTTTTGAAAGATTTGGAAACCGATATTAATATCCCATTCGCCTTGAATTGGAACCGTCGAGACCAAGAACTCGAACTGGTTTCGAAAACCGTTATGCGAAAACCTAATTTCAAAACCCCTGATCGCCAATTTAAAGTGGAGTCGGTTAATAGGGCGTTGGATGCGCTTGGTAAAAAATATCGTCAGGCGGCTGAAAGTGGTGATTCTAAGAAAGCCGACAGAATCATGAAGCTCATCCAAAATAAATCTGGAAAATACGGCACAAGCGATTTGGAAAATCATCCAGACGCGGGTAAATTCCCGAAGGGTGGGAAAATTAAAGAGGGTCGTGATGATCTTCAAGAGGGTGTTAATGACCCTGGCATATTTAAGGCAGTATTTTTGGCTGGTGGTTCGGGATCAGGTAAATCGTATGTACTCGACAAGTCTGGATTGGGTGCTTATGGCCTGAAGAATATTAATTCTGACACAGAATTTGAAAGAGCCTTGAAAAGGGCTGGTATTGAGATTTCAAAAGACAATCTAATGCTTCCAAAATCGCAGAAAATTAGACGCGATTCGAAGGAGCTTACCCTCAAGGGTCTTGATTTACGAGTACATAATCGCATGGGTCTAGTGATTGACGGCACTGGTCGTGATTACCATTTGATAAAGGGTCAGGCAGAAGCTCTGCAAGAGCTTGGTTATGATGTGATTATGATCTATGTAAATGTCACGAAAGAAACTGCCATTAGGCGTAATGCTGGAAGAAAGAGGGAGTTGCCAACGAAAATGGTATCTCAGTTCCATGATGATGTCCAACGCAATATTCCGAAGTTCCGTAAATTATTCAAAAACAACATGATGATCATCGACAACAACGATGGTGCAGACATTGACACTCAGACAATGAACATTTTCAAGAAAGTTGGACGTTGGACGAAGCATAAGCCCACTAGACCAGAAGCTGTCAGGTGGATTGCAGATCAGAAGAGGCGTCGAGGTCTCAAGGAAGATAGTATGAACGAAGAACATGGTGCTGGGTTTGAAGGTAGTGATGAATTGACCAAAAATTACGTTAGGGGTACACCGAACCAGCCAGCATTGCGATATCTGAAAAACCGCAAAAAGCAGAAGGTTGAAGAGGGCATTTTCGATAATCTTGGTGGTAAAGGTTTGGGGGGTCTTATCACGAAGGCTAAAGAACGTGGAAAGCCCTACCACAAGGCCGTAGAGGCCTATAAGAAGGCAGTAGATGCCAACGGTAGTAAGAGTGGCCGGAAAAAGACACACGCCGCTCTAGCGGCCTCTATTGCGGGTATGTATGATTTTCACATCAGATCATTTATCAAGTTTCTTAAAGGTGAAATCAAAACAAAACGGTTGGAAACGAAATACGATGTTGGCGCAATCACAGAGGATGCAGATTCAGGCGCAACCACCACAGCTTCAATACCTGATCCCGCTGGATTGAATATGAAGAAGCAGTTGCTGGGATTTCGTGCATACGACAAGCGCCGTAGTTTGAAGAATCCCCCCCGCGTACTCAAACGGCCTGTGCCAAATGTTTAATCCCCTATCATTCATTTCTGGATTCGGGATCAGGTCGTACCTTATCGCTGGCCTGTCGATTGCCCTTGCAATTGCCGTCTTTATAGGTTATAATTACGTTACAGGACTACAGAAAAAAGTCGTCGAGCAAGCAGCCTCTTTGGCGGTAATCGAGATGGCTTTAGATGAGACCAACAAAACGATCACTCTACTTGAGAGAGATAGGGTTGAAAACGCTAAGCGTGTTCGTGCACTCGATACTAAATTGAACGCTGCGGAAAAGGTGGTCGAGGACTTACGTGATCTGTTGTCCAAACATGACCTAACCCGGCTCTCAGGAAAGAAGCCAGAACTTATAGAAAGACGGATTAATGAAGCAACCGATAAAGTGTTTCGCGATATTGAGCAGCTTACTACTCCTTAGCGCCTGCAATTCAACGACAAAAACTATCACACAGACCAAATACGTCAAGCGTAGCGTACCTATACAGTCGTCGCCGCGTCGTGTGAACATGAAAAACGTCAAGTTTTATGTAGTAACGGAAAA
>Ga0224513_10001205_pt1 | contig 10392 bp, 4 predicted proteins | sample SF_May12_sed_USG_5_FD_169109 | JGI IMG/M metagenome (GOLD analysis project Ga0224513, IMG submission 169109) | Sediment microbial communities from San Francisco Bay, California, United States - SF_May12_sed_USGS_21 | ecosystem: Environmental > Aquatic > Marine > Sediment | place: USA: California... | reverse complement strand
ATCGGGGGAATCTGGGGCATCCTCGACTTTCGGTCGATTGAAGTATAATTCTTGGAACTTTCGGAAAAAGACTTAAAAGTCACTCACCGGAAGGTGGAATGCGGAGGTGGCAGGAATGCCACCGTTGCTAAATCACTGAAAATACCAGTAACGGAGACACTGAAGTGAAGGGGAAATGACTGCTCCCTAAATACATACAGATTATCTATGCTAAATTAAAAGGAGAGTTTCATGCTTAAAAAAATTATTTCAGGCGGACAAACCGAAGTAGATCAAGCAGCTCTTGACATGGCAATAAAACTGAGAATTCCTCATGGTGGATGGATACCAAAAGGCCGGATCACTGAAACCGGAACATTGCCTGAACGATTCAAACTTAAAGAGATGGCATCCGAAAATTATCCCGAATGCATAAAACAGAATGTCATGGACGCGACAGGTACTCTTATTATATCGTATGGCAGACTGACTGGAGATTTGGATTCTGCCAGAAAGGCGACCTTGAGATATGGCCGTCAGATGCTCGGTATCGATCTTGATCAAATGGATGACATCAAAGCTGCGTCACTGCTTAAAGATTGGATTCATCTATACCGCATCGAAGTGATGTTTGTGATCGGACAAAACGGACCTTATGCCAGAAACCAGACTGAGAACATTATTGAGGGTGCGTTAACGATGGGTGCTGTATAAGATATTTATTTAATTGCATTGACCTATATATAATCCGACACCATCACAATGTGCATTATGGAATGGCTATCACATGTTCATCTACCCGGATGGAATTGATGATATCACAATAATTAGGTATGTATAAAAGATGATTTATGGCGGGCTGTCATAAAAATTCGATGAGCATTTTTTCTGATATAGCTCAATATGGTATCTCAATATGGTGTAAATATAGATAGTTGCAAGGCATCTGTACTTTTTATGATTTTGTTTATAAACCTTTTTTTTGGAAATTGAAGGTTGAGCCAAGATATCATACTTTTCCCAAAAGGCAATTATAGATTTTACAATTCTCATTTATTAGCATATTGTTTTTGCTAAAAACATTTTATCCCTTTATCACCCCCAACAAGCATAACATATTCTCTTTTGAACGCTCATTGGTGGTATATTTACGATTTACATAGACAATTTAAAATGGTATTAATTTAAAGGATATATTTCTGATAATAGTCCTGTATTTTTATATAGAGTTCTTTTTCGCCTCAAATATTGATTTCAAAATTTCCTTAAGATCGAATACGTATCAATAGAATAAGTTATCCAACTTAAGCAAACATCCGATCATGAAATCTAATTTTCATAAATATTTTTTAATTTTGACGGGCGTTTTCTTTTTATTTTTGGTTGCTTGCAATCATAATTTTCAAGAAAAGACTCCTCCAAAAGCAATTAAAGGTATTCTTGACCTCACAGATTGGAATTTTAAAAGCGATGGCGCCGTAGACCTTTCCGGTGAGTATGAGTTCTACTGGAAGCAACACTTAGAACCGTCAGACTTTGATAGACCAATCCTGCCTCAAAAAACGGGATTCATTACAGTTCAAGGATTTTGGAACAGCTATGAATTAAATGGGAAAAAGCTTCCTGGCGACGGATATGCTACATACCGCTTAAAAATTCTCTTCCATGAACAAAAGGAACACCTTGCGCTAAAATTTTTAAGCATAGGTACCGCATATACCCTTTTTTTGAATGGTCAAAAAACAAGTTCAATCGGGGTCGCTGGAAAAGATCGTGAAACGACAGTTCCTCGATATTTCCCACAGGTGCTGAATTGTAAGGCCGAAGCAAACCAGATCGAGCTCATTTTTCAGGTATCAAATTTTCATCACAGACGAGGGGGCCTCTGGGAAGTTGTCTGGTTAGGGGAAGAAAAAGGAATTCAAAGAATCAAGGAGAACGAACTCGGATTTGATCTCTTCCTATTCGGCAGTATTTTCATTATGGGATTGTATCATCTTTGTCTTTTTACGCTCAAAAAAAAGGATCGCACATTTTTGTATTTCAGTGTTTTTTGTTTTCTAGTTACGCTCAGACTTCTTGCCACAGGTGAAAGGTATATCATTCATTTTTTCCCAAACATTCCTTGGGAAGTGCTCATCAAAATGGAATATCTTTCTTTTTATCTTTCAATTCCTGCATTTATACTATTTGTTCATTCATTTTTTCCCCAAGAAATTTCAAAGCGAATCCTGCACCTGATTGTTGCTATCGGGCTTGCTTTTTCATGCATCGTACTCTTTACGCCGGCAAGAATTTTTTCATATACGCTCCAAACCTATCAAATATTCACCATCATCGCCATTATATATGGGGTTTATGTGCTCATAGCTGCCTCAATCCGAAAGAGAGACGGCGCATTTATTTTTCTTCTTGGATTTATCATTTTGGCATTTTCAGCCATCAATGACATGATGTACGCTGAAAAGATTATACAGACCGGATACCTTGCACCTTTGGGCCTTTTTATTTTTATTTTTTCACAGGCATTTCTTCTTTCACTTCGATTAACAAAGGCCTTTGAAAATGCCGAGATACAGTATAAGGAAGTGAAAGAGACATACCATGCGTACAGAAGAGAAATTATCAATCGTGTGCAGGCCGAGGAGGCTTTGTATGAAAGCGATAAGAAATATAAAACCATTCTTAACAGCATGGAAGACGGATATTGGGAAGTCGATCTGACCGGGAATTTGATCTTTGTCAATCCGGCCCTGCGGAGACATCTCGGTTATTCTCAAGAAGAATTGATCGGCATGAACGATCGTCAGTTTATGACTAAAGATACCGCTGAAAAAGTATTTAAAATTTTTAACGAAGTTTACCGAACGGGTAAACCCGCTCTGGCATCCGATTGGGAAACCATCGGAAAGGACGGAACGAAGAAGTTTATCGAGACTACTATAGCACTAATCTATGGCTCAAAAGGTGAACCCATCGGCTTCCGGGGTGTTGGACGTGACATTACCGAGCGTAAACGGGCCCAAGAACAGGAAAGGTTACATCAAGAGCAGCTTTTTCAAGCCAGCAAAATGGTTGCCTTGGGCACACTGGTTTCCGGTGTGGCGCATGAGATAAACAATCCCAACAATTTTATTCGGCTAAACACTCCCACACTGCAGGAAGCCTGGGAAAGTGCCCTGCCGATCCTTGATGAATACTACACGGAAAATGGCGATTTTATGATCGGGGGTATGAAATACACGGAGATGCGTGAAAAAATACCGGTATTGTTCTCCGGAATATTGAACGGGTCTAAACGGATCATGCAAATTGTTGAAGACTTAAAGAATTTCGTACGAAAGGATGTTGCCGAGGCAAAACAATCTGTTGATATTAATGCTGTTTTACAATCTGCCATTTCACTCATTTCAAATATGATAAAAAAATCCACAGATCGTTTTTCAGTAGAATATGGTAGGGATTTACCAGCCCTGACCGGTAATTTTCAGAGACTCGAACAGGTATTTGTCAATTTGATCCAAAATGCCTGCCAGGCCATTAAGGATCCCAGTAAAGGCATTTTTGTTTCAACGTCATGTGATGAAGAGATGAAAAGTATTGTGATTAAAATACGGGATGAGGGCATTGGAATTCCTTCAGAAAATTTGTTGCAGATTACGGACCCGTTTTTTACCACCAAGCATGATTCAGGAGGCACTGGACTGGGCTTATCAATTTCTTCAAAAATTGTTGAGGAACACGGTGGTCGAATGATTTTTGACTCGGAAATCGGGAAGGGAACAACAGCCGAGATTGTTTTGCCCGTTATAGAAAAAAACAATACAGTGAAAGGGATAATAGAATGAAAGAGTCTGTATACCCTGAATTTCCAGTCATTTTGGTAGATGACGAAGAGCAGGCTTTGGATAGCTTTGAAATTGCGCTTCGTTCTGCAAATATGAACCATTTTGTACGTGTCCAGGATAGCCGTGATGTGATGCCGACCCTTTCCGGTCGGGAGGTTGAAGTCATGCTTCTCGATTTGAGAATGCCGCATGTGTCCGGTGAAGAACTGCTTCTGAAGGTAAACAGCGATTTTCCCGAAATTCCTGTCATTATTATTACAGGAGCAAACGATGTGGAAACGGCCGTAAAATGCATGAAACACGGGGCATTTGACTATATGGTTAAACCTGTTGAAAAAAGTCGCCTTGTCAGCGGCGTAAGACGGGCCTTGGAACTCCGTGAATTGCAAAAAGAGAACAGATTGTTAAAAGCCCATGTTTTGTTCGACAAGTTACAGCATCCCGAGGCTTTTTCGGAGATTGTGACAAACAGTGCTGGTATGCGGTCTATCTTTCAATATGTTGAGGCGATTTCTAAAAGCCCGCGGCCGGTCCTGATTACCGGAGAAACCGGTGTCGGCAAGGAGTTGGTTGCCAAAGCGGTCCATGCTTTAAGCCATCGAGAGGGCGATTTTATCCCTGTAAATGTGGCGGGTTTGGATGATAATATTTTTTCGGACACGCTTTTTGGGCATAAGAAAGGTGCCTTTACCGGCGCAGAACAGGCCCGTAGCGGCTTGATAGAACAAGCGTCAGGAGGAACACTTTTTTTAGATGAGATCGGTGATCTGAGTGCTCCATCACAGGTAAAACTCTTGCGGCTTCTACAAGATGGAGATTTTTTCCCCCTTGGATCCGATGTTGCAAAGGGCTCTAACGCCCGAATAATTGTTGCCACCAATCAGGACCTCGATAGGCTCAAGTCGTCCGGCAGATTTCGCAAGGACCTTTACTACAGGCTTTGCGACCATCATATTCATGTTCCACCCCTTCGTGAGCGTCTGGAGGATCTGACTATTCTTGCGGAGCACTTTTTGGAAAAAGCATCCAAAACTCTGGATAAGAAGAAACCTACGCCGCCTGATGAACTCACCATCCTGCTTTCGACCTATCAGTTCCCAGGAAATATCAGAGAACTGGAATCTATGGTTTTCAATGCGGTCAGCAGTCATAAATCCGGTAAACTTTCCATGGAAAGCTTCAAGTCTTATATCTATCAAAAACATCCTTCGTTTGAAATAGGATCAAAACAGTTGCTCAAAGAGAAGAAGGTTTTACTGTCTTTTCCCGAGCAATTGCCAACACTCAAACAGGCGGAACAACTCCTCATTGATGAAGCCATGAAACGAACAGATGGCAATCAGTCCATAGCGGCATTGAGCCTGGGAATAACGCGCCAGGCATTGAACAGGCGTCTGAAGTTGAAAAACAAATAGTCAGTAGTTCTGATACAGTATACCATATAACACGCTAAAACTAAAAAAATACAAAATTCTCCGATTAAAACGGTGCAATTCATTTTGCGCCGTAAACATTTCTTGCTGTGCCATAAGTTGTTGATACTACGCTATCCTTTTAAAACCTCTATGAACACGTCAATTTATCTTGCACGCTTTTAATGATTTCTTTTCAGCCCATATCAGCCATTCGGAATAAATTTTGAAAATATATTGATTTCATGTCACCTTTCCGGATGATGGAGATATCTTGTTGATAATACATCAATATATTTTAGAATGCTCAATTCGTCTTTGGGTTTCGACAAAAGTATCGGGTGTCCTTCATTGAAGACCGGTATCTCATTTGGAATGATGTTTGCTCTGTTAAGAAAGAAAAAAGAAACTAAACCCTTCATGATGTTCCGACCCAAATTGTATTTATGAAGATGATGTTAAAGGCCATTTAATAATCTCCACAATCCGCTTTAAGGAGAAGAACTAATGAACATGAATACAGGTTATTCTAATTTTCATAGGCATATGGGAGCTTGCAAGACAGTTTGGGAAAGCGACATGGTCAAGAAGGTCAGTGTCCTGGGCCTTTGCCTCGGGGCATCCACTGTTTCTATTGCCCGGATTGAACAAGACCGGAGTTCGGATAAAGGCAATCCGAAACAATTTGATAAGAAACCCCGGATTGTAGAATGGGCTGTTCACAGTCACGAAGGAGATCCCAAACGGATCCTGCTCTCTGTCATCAAAAACTTTGATTTGAATTCATTCGACAGGATTGTGGCAACCGGCCGGAAATTCCGAACGTTTGTTAATCTTACATCAATACCCGAACCCGAAGCGGTGGAATATGCCTACCGGTTTGTAAAACCTCCGGACATCTCATGTCCTGCTGTCGTTTCAGCGGGCGGCGAAACCTTCATGGTATATGTCATTAACCGTTTGGGACAGATCTCCAATGTGTTAACCGGCAACAAGTGTGCCTCTGGAACCGGTGAATTCTTCCTTCAGCAACTGCGAAGAATGAACGTGTCCCTGGACGAAGCCACTCGGTGGGCCGCTTCCACAAAACCCCATCATGTGTCCGGACGTTGCTCTGTTTTTTGCAAATCCGACTGTACGCATGCCACCAATAAGGGAGTTCCCAAAGCGAAAGTTACGGCCGGACTTTGCAAGATGATGGCAAGTAAAATTCTGGAGCTTTTAAAAAAGGTTGAAAGAAAAAATATTATGATTACAGGCGGAGTGGCGAACAACCATATGGTGGTCGAATATTTGCGTAAAGAGGTTCCCGGTTTAATCGTTCCTACGGAAGCACCCTATTTTGAAGCATTGGGAGCAGCGCTCTGGGGGCTGGAAAATGATACTGCACAATTTCCCGGAGTTTCGGCGTTATTAAAGAGCAAGGTCGCTTCATTTGACACACTTCCCCCACTGCAAAATTTTCAAAACAGGGTGGAATTCAAAACCATTGAAAAGAAAGAGATCTGTAAAGGTGATGTCTGCATCCTGGGGCTTGACGTGGGGTCAACAACGAGCAAGGCTGTTCTTATACGAAAAACGGATGGTGCAATACTGGCGGATATCTATCTGCTCACAAATGGAGATCCGGTAGGAGCTTCACGCCAGTGTTACCGGCTTATCCTTGACCAGGTAAAGAAAAAGGTCGATCCTTCTGAAATATTCATCGAGGGTTTAGGGATCTGCGGGTCCGGACGTCAGATTGCCGGACTGCATGCGCTCACAGACGGCGTTATCAATGAAATCATCGCCCATGCAGCAGCAGCCGTATTTTTTGATCCAAGGGTGGACACCATTTTCGAAATCGGAGGACAAGACGCCAAATACACCCACATCACCAATTCTGTTGCTTCGGATTATGCAATGAACGAGGCGTGTTCGGCAGGGACCGGGTCCTTTTTGGAAGAATCTGCCTATGAAACTCTGGCGGTAGAAATTAAGGATATCGCCGAGATTGCTATCAAAGGTAGAATGCCACCCAATTTCAACGACCAGTGTGCCGCATTCATTACCTCTGATATAAAAAATGCCATTCACGAGGGGGTCGAACACGAAAATATCATTGCAGGACTGGTTTATTCAATTTGCATGAACTACTCAAATCGCGTTAAAGGAAACAGACCTGTAGGAAAAAAAGTTTTTATGCAGGGCGGCGTTTGTTACAACCGGGCGATTCCGCTTGCTATGGCATCTATTATCGGAAAACAGATCATTGTTCCTCCGGAACCTGGACTCATGGGTGCCTTTGGCGTGGCCTTGGAAGTCAAAGAGAGAATCGAAAAAGGACAATTGAAAAGAAAACGATTCGACTTGCAAACATTGGCAAATCGGGAAGTAAAATATAAAAATCCGTTTATATGCAAAGGCGGACCAGAGAAGTGTGATCGCCGATGTGAAATCGCCATGATAGACATTGATGGCATCCAATATCCCTTTGGCGGCGCCTGCAACAGATATTACAATTTAAGGCATAATAAGAAGTGCAACCATAAAAGGCTTGATTTTATAAAGACACGGCAGAAGCTGATATTCGAAAAATACGGTGCCAAGTGTGTTTCTGAGATGGATCAGGGAACTGCCGCCAACCCTGATCGGACATTGTCCGGTGGAAAAAAGAAGAACTCCGGAAAACGTATCGCCATTAATAGGAGTTTTATGGTAAATACATACTACCCCCTTTATTCGACATTTTTTGCAGAACTCGGATTTGAGCCTGTTCTACCTGACGCATATACCCAGGAAGGGATTGATCAAAGAAACGCCGCTTTTTGCTATCCAGGAGAACTGGCACACGGTTATTTTCATTCGCTACTTGAAATGAAAAATGCTCCTGAATACATATTTTTGCCCCATTTCAAAACGGTTCCTGCTTCGGACGGGAACACCGGCTCCCAGGTTTGTCCTTTTGTCCAGGGAGAAACCTTCTATCTTAGGGCCACATTTCGTGAAAAGCTCGATGCACTCAAAAGAAGGGGAACAAAAGTCATAACTCCGCTTCTTGATCTGACAAAAGGATTGAAATCAGCCAAAAAACCGCTAGTTGAAGCCGTGATTCAGATGGGGGTAAAGAACAAGGCAGCATCAGCGGCCTTCGAAACGGCCCTGAAACAGCAGATGGAATGCATCTCTGAAATGAGGGAGATTGGGCGGAAAGCCATGAAAGAACTGGAAGCAAATCCGGATAAGACAGGCGTTGTAATTTTCGCCCGACCTTATAACGGATTTGTTGAAGAAGCGCACATGGGTATCCCTGCCAAACTTGCGTCAAGAAACATTCCGGTAATACCGTTCGATTTTCTCCTGTTTGATGGTGAAAAATCAAAACGCCATATGTACTGGGGAATGGGGCATCGAATCCTTCAGGCGGCCAGAGTCGTTAAAAAGCATCCGCAACTGTTCGGCACTTTTATAACAAATTTCTCCTGCGGTCCGGATTCATTTATTATCGGATACTTCAGAGATATCATGGGACGAAAACCTTCTCTGACACTTGAACTGGACAGCCATACCGCTGACGCCGGTCTGGAAACCAGAATCGAGGCATTTCTCGACATCGTAACAGCATACAGGCATTTGGAGGCAAAACAGAAAATTATACCCAAAAAACGAACTTTCATTCCGGCACGTACAATATTGGAAAACGGTATGGCCAAGGTGATCACATCCTCGGGTGATGCGCTTTGCATGACCGATTCTCGGGTAAGGCTGGTGATACCGTCCATGGGAAGACTTTCCGCAGAATCAATGGCCGCGGTATTTCATAGCGCAGGTTTTAACGCAGTTGCCCATCCGCCATCTGACGAAGCGGTGTTGAAACTGGGACGTGCAAATACATTATGCAAAGAGTGTCTGCCACTGATACTTACCACCGGAACATTGCTCAGTTTCATCCAAGACAAGAGGCAAGAAGACGAAGTCCTGATTTATTTCATGCCCACCAGCGCAGGACCGTGCCGGTTCGGCCAGTATCAGATCTTCATGGAAGATCTGATTAGAAGGCAAGAAATACCGAATGTAGCGCTGTTTTCACTGACCTCGGAGAATTCCTATGGCGGTATGGGCAACGATTTCCAGTTAAAATTATGGTGGGGTATTGTCGTATCCGACATTATGGAGGATATCCGATCGATGATGCTCGCCAATGCCACGGATGTCGAAGCTGCAATCGAAATATTCGATAAAGAGTGGGATTCGATAATCCACGAGTTACGAAAAGGAGATTTTTCCCGGCTTGAAACACAACTGGGAAAAACAACTGAACGGATAAGCCGAATTTCAATGAAACGCCCGCCCCAAGAGGTACCCATCATTTCTTTATTGGGCGAGATTTTTGTCCGCCGGGATGCACTATCCCGACAGTATTTGACGGAGTGGCTTGCGGAAAAAGGGTTCGCAACCCTATGTTCACCCATTGCGGAGTGGATTCTCTATTCGGACTATTTAGCGGAAAATGGGCTTTTGAATTACACAATATCAAAAATGGAGAAGCTGGCGTTTCTCCTTAAAAAACAATACATGGCCAGATACCAAAAGCGTATCAAATCGATACTGTCACGAACAGGTCTGTTCCATGGAGGTTCACTCAATATTCAATCCATCATAAAAAACGCCTCGCCCCACATATCCCGTAATTTAACCGGTGAAGCCATCCTAACGGTCGGGAGCTCTCTTACAGAGATTGCGACTCATTCCTGTGGCGTCATCGCCATCGGTCCTTTTGGTTGCATGCCAAACCGTCTGTCAGAAGCCATCCTCAACCAAACCATGAACCACGAAGGAAAGCTTGCAACAGATCCAAACAATGACAGCCTTCGTTCAATCCTAAATAATGTTGATGATCTGCCTTTTCTGGCAATCGAAAGCGACGGCTCGCCTTTCCCCCAGCACATAAGCGCAAAGCTGGAAGCTTTCTGCATCCAAGCCGAGCGTTTGCACGATAGGATGCTTGCGGTTAGGAAGAAGGACAGGTGGAAATATATTGAAGTCGGAGAAATCGGTTATAGGGGCATAGATATTTCCCCTTGCTTTGGTATACAAAGCGCGCGTGCTGATCGATTCGCATCTTTACAGAAACACTGATTATAATAAAATATTGAGGATTCACCCAAGCAAAC
>Ga0224513_10001202_pt1 | contig 10399 bp, 7 predicted proteins | sample SF_May12_sed_USG_5_FD_169109 | JGI IMG/M metagenome (GOLD analysis project Ga0224513, IMG submission 169109) | Sediment microbial communities from San Francisco Bay, California, United States - SF_May12_sed_USGS_21 | ecosystem: Environmental > Aquatic > Marine > Sediment | place: USA: California... | reverse complement strand
CTTCAATGATTCGCAGCGTCAGGCCACCAAGGACGCCGGCAGGATTGCGGGGCTCGATGTTAAACGCATCATCAATGAGCCAACCGCTGCAGCCCTTGCGTATGGCATGGACAAGAAGCGCGGCGACGCCAAAATCGCGGTCTTCGACCTCGGTGGCGGTACCTTCGATGTGTCGATCATCGAGATTGCCGTAGTCGATGGTGAGCACCAGTTCGAAGTACTGGCCACGAACGGCGATACGTTCCTGGGCGGTGAAGACTTCGATATGCGCGTTATCGAATACCTGACGTCTGAATTCCAGCGCGAGAGCGGTGTGGACATCACGTCGGATCCACTGGCCATGCAGCGCGTTAAAGAGGCGGCTGAGAAGGCGAAGATCGAGCTCAGCTCGCAGCAGCAGACCGAAGTCAACCTGCCGTACGTTACCGCCGATGCCTCAGGTCCCAAGCATCTCAATATCAAACTGACACGCGCCAAGCTCGAGTCGCTGGTTGAGGAGCTGATCACGCGTACGATCGGGCCGTGCCAGGTAGCGCTCAAGGATGCCGGTCTCAAGGTTAATGAGATCGACGATGTCATCCTCGTGGGTGGCCAGACACGTATGCCGAAGGTCTTCGAGGAAGTGCAGAACTTCTTTGGCAAGGAGCCGCGCCGTGATGTGAATCCTGATGAGGCCGTGGCGTTGGGTGCTGCCATCCAGGGCGGTGTACTCGCCGGTGACGTTAAGGATGTCCTCCTGCTCGACGTTACGCCGCTGTCGCTCGGCATCGAGACGCTTGGCGGTGTTATGACCAAGTTGATTGACAAGAACACGACAATTCCGGCTAACGCTGAGCAGGTGTTCTCAACGGCTGACGACAACCAGACGGCTGTGACGATTCACGTGTTGCAGGGTGAGCGCGAACGCTCTTTGGATAACAAGTCGCTGGGTCGCTTCGACCTGACCGACATTCCACCTTCGCCGCGTGGTCTGCCGCAAATCGAGGTCACGTTCGATATTGATGCAAACGGCATTCTCAATGTGTCAGCAAAAGACAAGGCGACAGGCAAGAGCCAGAATATTGTGATCAAGGCCTCGAGCGGCCTGTCTGACGACGAGATCGACCAGATGGTCACCGATGCCGAGAGTCATGCGGAGGAAGATCGCAAGTTCCGTGAGCTGGTCGACGTACGTAACCAGGCCGACAGCTTGATTCACGCGGCTGAAAAGACGCTGAAGGAGATGGGCGAGAAGGCCACGTCCGAAGAGCGCCTCGCAATCGAGAATGCTATTGCGGACCTTAAGACCGCACTCGAAGGCGACGACAAGGAGCACATCGAGACGAAGACGGCGGCACTGGGCGAAGCGTCCGGCAGTCTGGCGCAGAAGCTCTACGCAGAGCAGGCGGCGCAGGGTGCTGAGGGCGCTGAGGGTGAACCGGGCGGTCCCGCCGCTGACGACGATGTTGTCGATGCCGAGTTTGAAGAAGTCGAAAAAGACGATAAGTCCAAGTCCTAGTAAGCTGGGCTTAATCCAAAGGAAATGCGCGGGCGCTCTTCGGGGCGCCCGACGTACAGGAAGACATGGCAAAACGCGATTACTACGAAATCCTGGGTGTCTCGAAATCAGCTCCAGCTGACGAGATCAAGAAGGCGTATCGGCGTCTTGCCATGAAGCACCATCCGGATCGGAACAAGGATGATTCCAAGGCATCTGAGGAGAGGTTCAAGGAAGCCAAGGAAGCCTACGAGGTCCTGAAGGATTCGGAGAAGCGCGCGGCCTATGACCAGTTTGGTCACGACGGGGTTCGTGGTGGCCCGGGTGGTGCCGGCGGTTTCGGAGCTGAAGGGTTTGGCGACATCTTTGGTGATGTCTTCGGTGATATCTTTGGTGGAGGCCGTCGTGGCGGCGGTGGTCCGCAGGTCTTCCGTGGTGCGGACCTCGGGTATGAGCTGAAGCTCGACCTCGAAAATGCAGTTGCGGGTGAGGGCGTAACCATCGATGTTCCCACCCAGGTGTCGTGCGACACCTGCAATGGCAGCGGTGCCCGCAAGGGCAGCGAGCCGGTCAAGTGCACGACCTGTGGCGGCGTCGGCCAGGTTCGAATGCAACAGGGGTTCTTCTCTATTCAACAACCCTGTCCGGCCTGCAAAGGTGCCGGCACGATGATTTCTGATCCGTGTGACGACTGTCATGGGCGTGGTCGTGTCCGCAAGACACGCACGCTGTCTGTGAAGGTCCCGGCGGGTGTGGACGATGGCGACAGGATTCGACTGTCCGGCGAGGGTGAGGCAGGGCGCAACGGCGGACCGGCCGGTGATCTTTATGTCGAAATTCGCGTTAAGCCACACAAGATCTTTGAGCGTGAGGGCGCAAATCTCGCCTGCGAAGTCCCGGTGAGTATCGCTACCGCGACACTGGGTGGCGAAGTGGAGTTGCCCACGCTGGAAGGCAATGTGTCGTTGAAAGTGCCGTCTGGTACCCAGTCTGGAAAAGTGTTCCGGCTGCGCGGCAAGGGTGTTACCACGGTGCGCGATCCGCGGAAGGGCGATCTGTTCGCCACGGTGGCGGTCGAGACCCCGGTTAACCTGACCAGCGAGCAGAAAAAGCTGCTTGAGAAATTCGACCAGTCGGTTCGCGAGGGCGGCGAGAAGCATAGCCCGCGGGCCGGTGGCTGGCTCGATTCCGTCAAGCGCTTCTTCGAGCGCATCAGCCAGTGATTCGCGTCGCCATCGCAGGCGCGGGACGCATGGGGCAGGCCATCGCGGCAAGCCTTGATAAACAGGATGATATGGAACTCGTAGGTCTGTGGGGGCGCGGAGACGATCTCGCGTCGCTGGTGGAGGCTGCCGACGTGGTCATTGATTTCAGTCTTCCCGATGGCACCGAACAGGTATTGGCTGCGGTGAAACGGCTCGGCAAGCCGCTGGTGTGCGGAGTGAGTGGCCTCAGCGACGCGCAAATGACTGCACTCGACCATGTGGCCGCTTCTGTTCCCGTCGTTTATGACCGCAATATGAGCCTCGGGGTTGCCGTGCTCGAGCATTCGGTTCGTGAGGCCGCCAGGTCGCTGGGAACGGACTTCGCGGTCGAAATTGCGGAGGTTCACCACGTTCACAAGAAAGACGCACCCTCCGGTACGGCGCTCAAGTTGGGCGAGGCTGTGGCCGAAGCGCGTGGCGAGCAGGGCACAGGGTCGGTCAAATTCCGGAGCGAACGTCGGGGTGAAGTGCCAGGGGACCACGATGTCGTCATGCGTTCGCCGACCGAGACCCTGACTTTTGGCCATAGCGTCACCACGCGACAGGTTTTCGCTGACGGCGCTATCCGCGCGGCCCGTTGGGTCGTCGGCAAGCCCGCCGGGCGCTTCCTGATGGGCGATGTTCTGTTCGATAACTGAATTTAATTCAACTTCAGGGACAAAAACGCCTCTGGAAGTATGGCGCGCGCAACGGACCTTCAGTAAACTACGCCGGATCGCTGGGCGGTCAGCGAAATCAGGAGCGGAAGGCGATGTTCTTCCGCTTTGTTGCATCTAAAACAGACGCAACCGCGCTGGCCCGCAAGTGGTCGCAATTAGATTCACTATGAGGGTCGCGCTTGAGCACTCCAGCGATACTTGCACTACAGGACGGCACCGTCTTCCACGGCACCTCGATCGGTGCCGATGGGCAGACGATCGGCGAGGTCGTTTTCAATACAGCCATGACCGGTTACCAGGAGATCCTGACGGATCCTTCCTACTGTCGTCAGATTGTCACCCTGACCTATCCTCACATCGGCAATACCGGCACCAACAGTGACGACATGGAGTCATCGAAGATCCACGCGTCGGGCCTGGTGATCCGTGACAGTACGATGTTGACCAGTAGCTGGCGTTCGGAGCGTTCGCTCAGCGATTTTCTAAAGCAAGGCAATACCGTCGCAATTGCGGACATCGATACTCGCAAGCTGACACGAATCATCCGTCAAAAGGGAGCGCAGTCCGGTTGCATCATGACCGGTGACCAGGCGATCGAAACCGCAATCAGCCATGCCCGCAAGTTCCCGGGCATTGCCGGTATGGACCTGGCCAAGTTCGTAACCACCGATGAACCATACCAGTGGTGCCATGGCTCCACGTTTGGCAAGCCACAGCGCATCATGAGTCGCCGTATCGCGCCCTACCATGTTGTGGCTTACGATTTCGGCGTCAAGCGCAATATCCTGAGGCTGCTCTCCGATCTCGATTGCCGACTGACTGTCGTTCCCGCAAAAACCAGCGCGGAGGAGGTATTGGCCCTGTCTCCGGACGGCGTATTCCTCTCTAACGGACCCGGAGATCCGGAACCCTGCGATTACGCCATCACGGCGATCCGGGAATTCCTTGATAAGGGTATTCCGGTGTTCGGAATTTGCCTCGGCCACCAGCTTCTTGCTTTGGCCGCCGGCGCCAGGACCGAGAAAATGAAATTCGGCCACCACGGGGCGAATCACCCGGTTCAGGATCTTGCAACGGGCCAGGTCATGATCACGAGCCAGAATCATGGTTTTGCCGTGGATGAGTCGACGCTGCCCGACAATGTTGAGACCACGCATCGCTCACTGTTCGACGGAACCTTGCAAGGCATTGCGTTTACGGACCGACCGGCATTCAGCTTCCAGGGACACCCGGAAGCCAGTCCCGGACCTCACGATTTGTTGCCGTTGTTCGATCGCTTTATCCAGTACATGGATGCGCAAAAGAAGATCGGCCTGAAAGCCATGCTTTCAACCTGAGATTGAGACAAACAGACAGCACATGCCAAAACGCACAGACATAGACAGTATCCTGATCATCGGCGCCGGCCCGATTATTATCGGCCAGGCCTGCGAGTTCGATTACTCCGGCGCACAAGCCTGCAAGGCACTGCGCGAAGAGGGGTTCCGGGTTGTTCTGGTGAACTCGAATCCTGCGACGATCATGACGGATCCTGAGACCGCGGATGCTGTCTATATCGAGCCCATCCACTGGAAAGCGATCGAACGCATTATCGAGAAGGAACGTCCGGACGCGTTGCTGCCGACGATGGGCGGCCAAACCGGCCTCAACTGCGCGCTTGACCTCGTGCGGCACGGTATCCTCGAGAAATACGATGTCGAAATGATCGCCGCGTCCCGCGAAGCGATCGACATGGCGGAAGATCGTGACCTGTTCCGGAAGGCCATGAGCGAGATCGGTCTTGAGAGCCCGCGTGCCGACATCGCGCATTCGCTTGAAGAAGCGCTCGAGAAACAAAAGGGCATCGGTTTCCCGACGATCATCCGTCCATCGTTCACGCTGGGCGGCACAGGCGGGGGAATCGCCTACAACAGGGAAGAGTTCGAGCGCATCATCACGCACGGTCTCGAGATGTCGCCGACAACTGAAGTGCTTATCGAAGAGTCCGTCATCGGCTGGAAAGAATTCGAGATGGAGGTCGTCCGCGACCGCAACGATAACTGCATCATTGTCTGTGCGATTGAGAATTTCGATCCGATGGGCGTGCACACCGGTGACTCCATTACTGTCGCGCCGGCGCAAACGCTCACGGACAAGGAATACCAGCGGCTACGCAATGCATCCATCGATGTGTTACGCAAGATCGGGGTGGAGACCGGCGGATCGAATGTGCAGTTCGCTATTTGCCCGAACACCGGGCGCGTGCTGATTATCGAAATGAACCCGCGCGTTTCGCGCTCGTCCGCGCTGGCGTCCAAGGCCACGGGCTTCCCAATTGCCAAGGTCGCCGCCAAGCTTGCGGTCGGCTACACGCTGGATGAGCTCAAGAACGACATCACGGGCGGACTTACACCGGCATCATTCGAGCCAGCCATTGACTACGTCGTCACCAAGATCCCGCGCTTTACCTTTGAAAAATTCCCCGGTGCAAATGACCGACTGACAACGCAGATGAAGTCCGTCGGTGAGGTGATGGCCATCGGGCGTAACTTCCAGGAATCTCTGCAGAAGGCGCTACGTGGCCTGGAGACCGGTATCACGGGTCTCAACGAAATCTGTGGGCCGATTGCTACCGATCTGGATCGCGACCAGCTGCGGCAGGAACTGCGTATCCCGGGGCCAGAGCGCATCCTGTATGTGGCTGACGCGCTGCGTCACGGTTATTCCTATGAGGACGTCGCCAACGTCACGGGTATCGACCCCTGGTTCCTGGTGCAGATCGCCGATCTCGTCAATATCGAAAACGACATTCGTGAGTCGGGTTTGCCCGGACTCAATGAAGGCCTGATGCGCGCAATCAAGCGCAAGGGCTTTTCGGATGCGCGGATTTCGGAGCTCATCGGATGCGCCGAAGCGGCCGTTCGACGTCGGCGCCTTGAAATGGGTGTCCGACCGGTCTTCAAGCGTGTTGATACCTGCGCCGCGGAATTCGCGACGACAACGGCCTACATGTACTCGACCTATGAAGAAGAGTGCGAGGCCGAACCGACCGACAACGCGAAGATCATGATTCTCGGCGGCGGACCCAATCGCATCGGACAGGGTATCGAGTTCGACTATTGTTGCGTGCATGCCGCGCTGGCACTCAAGGAATCGGGATACGAGACCATCATGGTCAACTGCAACCCCGAGACTGTGTCCACCGACTATGACACCTCGGATCGCCTGTATTTCGAATCACTGACGTTCGAAGACGTCATGGAGATTATCGAGAAGGAAAAGCCGAAAGGGGTCATCGTGCAGTACGGCGGGCAGACGCCCCTGAAACTGGCGCGCGACCTCGAAGCGGCGGGCGCGCCGATTATTGGTACATCGCCTGACTCTATTGATCTTGCTGAGGATCGCGAGCGTTTCCAGAGTCTCGTGCAGGGCCTTGGTCTCAAGCAGCCGCCGAACAGAACGGCGAGCAACAAGGACCAGGCACTCGCGCTGGGTTCGGATGTGGGCTATCCGCTCGTGGTACGACCGTCCTATGTCCTTGGCGGGCGCGCGATGGAAATTGTCCATAGCGATGAAGATCTGGCTGCCTATATGGATGCCGCCATTCATGTATCGAACGACAGTCCTGTCCTGCTTGATCGATTCCTCGATCTGGCGACCGAAGTCGACGTCGACTGCATCTGCGACGGCGAACGAGTATTTATCGGCGGCGTTATGGAGCACATCGAGCAGGCTGGCGTGCACTCCGGCGACTCGGGGTGCTCGTTGCCGCCATTCAGCCTGACGCCTGAGATCCAGAAAATTCTGGAAGAGCAGGTGATCAAACTCGCTAAGGGCCTGAAGGTCGTAGGCCTGATGAATACCCAGTTCGCAATCCAGAGCAACGTTGTCTATTTGCTTGAGGTTAATCCCCGGGCGTCGCGCACCGCGCCGTTTGTATCGAAGGCCATCGGCGTGCCGCTGGCAAAGATTGCGGCGAAGGTCATGGTAGGGGAGTCCCTTGCGTCGCAGGGTTACGTGAACCAGCGAATCCCGGAGTACTTCTCGGTCAAGGAAGCGGTTTTCCCATTCATCAAGTTCCCGGGTGCCGATCCGATCCTCGGTCCGGAGATGAAGTCTACGGGTGAGGTGATGGGCGTGGGGCGTTCATTTGGCGAGGCCTATGCCAAAGCCCAGCTGGCATCGGGTGTGATCCTGCCGCGAAGTGGCTCGGCATTGTTGAGTGTCCGCGAGCGTGATAAAGAAGGTGTTGTTGAGCTGGCGAAACTCCTGACCGACATGGGTTTTGACCTGGTGGCGACTCACGGTACTGCCAAGACGCTGGCGAAGGCTGGTGTATCATGCCGTCGAGCGAACAAGGTTCGCGAAGGTCGTCCGCACATAGTGGATATGATCAAGAACGGTGAGATTGACCTGATCGTCAATACCACCGAAGGGAAGCAGGCAATCAACGAGTCGCATTCGATTCGTGCCGAGGCGGTTCGCAAGGCCGTGACCTATTACACGACGCTCGGTGCAGCCGTGGCGACGTGCAGGGCCATCGAGCACCTCGACGACGGCGACGTCAATCGCCTGCAGGATTTGCACAACGAGGTAGTGGCGTGAGTAAGGTGCCAATGACTGCGCGCGGCCACGAGCTGCTGCAAGCAGAGCTAAAAAAGCTTAAGAGTGGAGACCGCCCGGCGGTGATCAAGGCGATTGCCGAGGCGCGCGCGCATGGCGATCTCAAGGAAAATGCCGAGTACCACGCTGCAAAAGATCAGCAAGGCTTCATCGAAGCACGTATCAAGGACATCGAAGGCAAGCTGTCGCACGTGCAGGTCATTGACGTCACTGCAATTGACGCGCGCGGCAAGATCATCTTCGGTTCAACCGTCGTGATTCTTGACGACGTGCTGGACAAGGAAATTACTTACAAGATCGTTGGCGAAGATGAAGCGGATATCAAGCAGGGCATGATTTCGTTTACGTCGCCAATAGCACGCGCGCTGATCGGCAAGAACGAAGGCGACGAGATCGAGTTCCAGGCGCCGGACGGGCTGAAGACCTTTGAAGTGCTGGAAGTAAGGTACGAGTAGGACCTACCGGGACGGGACCCGAATACGTTTCTCGGGCTTTTTCTTCAGATTCTGTCGAAACAACAGCGCGACATTACCGATGCGCTGGATCAGGACCGCGGCACTGTCGTTGCAGAGCTTCTCTATGATAGCGTCGCGCGCGTCCCGATCACCGACCCGCACGCGGACCTTGATGAGTTCATGGTGGTCGAGCGTGGATTCGTATTCGGCAAGCACCGACTCACTCAGGCCGGCATCGCCGACAATAATGAGTGGTTTGAGCTGATGGCCGAGGCCGCGCAGGTACTTTTTCTGGTGTTCGCTGAGATTCATGGGCGCGAAGTGTAGCAGGATGACTGGCATTTATGAGCAAACCTAGACGATCCAGCAGCAGCTGGCGGGAACGCCAGGAGAAGGATCCCTACGTCAAGCGAGCCCGCAAGGAGGGCTGGCGTTCACGTGCGGTCTTCAAACTCGAGCAGATCGACCAGAAAGAACGCCTGCTGAAGCCCGGTATGGTCTGTGTGGACCTGGGTTCGGCTCCTGGAAGCTGGAGCCAGTACATCACCGGGAAGCTCAACGGCAAGGCGCGCATTGTGGCGGTAGACCTGCTTGCCATGGATGCGCTGCCGGATGTCGAGTTCGTGCAGGGTGACTTCCTGGACGATGAGGTATTCGGGCAATTGCTGGAATCCGTGGGGGACGCGGGTGCCGACCTTGTATTGAGCGATATGGCCCCCAATATTAGCGGAACCAAGGCCGTGGACCAGCCGCGCTCCATGTATCTCGTGGAACTGGCGCTGGACATGGCACGCAAAGTCCTCAAACCTGGTGGGGGCTTTGTCTGCAAGGTTTTCCAGGGAGAGGGTTTCGACGAATTCGTTCGCGAGTCGCGGAACTCTTTTGAGCGTGTGAGAGTCATTAAACCCGAGGCCTCGCGTGCCGGTAGCCGTGAGGTCTATTTGGTAGCGAGAAATTTCCTTTTGTAGTAGCGTCTTATCCGTGAATGATTTAACCAAAAACGTACTTGTATTCATCGTCATCATCGTAGTCTTATTGTCTGTGGTGCAGGGCCTGTCGACCGTTAATCCGGGCCAGCCTCAGAAGGCGGATTATTCGGAATTCCAGGCGCAGCTGCGCGGCGGGCGGGTGTCTGAGGTCGTGTTCGACGGCCAGCAGATCCGCTACGGCAGCTCGGATGCTCTGCAGTTCTACACCATCAACCCTGAGACGGATAACACGGTGCTCATCGGCGAATTGATGAAGCAGGATGTGAAGATCTCTGCAGCCGAGCCGGAAAAGCAAAGTCTGCTTGGACAGCTCCTCATCAGTTCCTTTCCGATCCTGCTGCTTATCGGTGTATGGATTTACTTCATGCGCCAGATGCAGGGTGGTGGCGGTGGCCGCGGAGCGATGTCCTTCGGCAAGAGCAAAGCGCGTCTCCTGGGCGAAGACCAGGTTGGCATAACGTTTGCTGATGTGGCGGGTGTTGAGGAAGCGAAGGCCGAAGTCTCGGAAGTCGTGGATTTCCTCAAGGACCCGAGCAAGTTCCAGCGGCTGGGTGGCAAGATCCCCAAGGGCGTTCTGATGGTTGGCCCGCCGGGTACCGGTAAGACGCTGTTAGCCAAAGCGATCGCGGGTGAAGCCAAGGTTCCGTTCTTCACGATTTCGGGTTCCGATTTCGTCGAGATGTTTGTCGGCGTGGGCGCATCGCGAGTACGCGACATGTTCGACCAGGCCAAGAAACAGGCACCGTGCATCATCTTTATTGATGAGCTCGATGCTGTCGGTCGCCATCGCGGCGCCGGTCTGGGTGGTGGGCACGACGAGCGCGAGCAGACGCTCAACCAGATGCTGGTGGAGATGGACGGGTTCGAAGGCAGCGAAGGCATCATTGTCATCGCCGCGACCAACCGTCCGGACGTGCTCGACCCTGCGCTGCTGCGCCCGGGTCGTTTCGAC